>Ga0075431_100007614_pt1 | contig 10782 bp, 8 predicted proteins | sample RhiMetdeltSRZDD5_FD_75297 | JGI IMG/M metagenome (GOLD analysis project Ga0075431, IMG submission 75297) | Populus rhizosphere microbial communities from Tennessee, USA - Rhizosphere MetaG P. deltoides SRZDD5 | ecosystem: Host-associated > Plants > Roots > Rhizosphere > Soil | place: USA...
GCTGGCGCGCGCGGTATCGATCTCTCCGACGATCTTGTCAAGTGTTGCGTCGAGCGAGCGATCGTCTCCGGCTCGGAGTGCGGTCAGCCGCGCGATCACCCGCTCGAGATGCGCTGGCAACGATTCATGACGGCGGTCGTGCGGAGACGAGGCGTCCGCGTCCCCTGCAGTGGCGGCGATGCCAAGCGCGCGGCGCCATTCGTCGAAGACGTCGAGAGTGTCGGCCTCGCAGAATTCGATGCGAACAGGTCGGCGCCGCGGTCCCTTCGCATAATACCGATCGAAGTAGCGATCGATGCCGCGCATCGCCACAGTTACCGGCACCCCTCTCGTTGCCCAGCCACACACCTGTTCGAACGCCGGCCCGACGATGCGAATCAGGTGACCGTCATTCTTGCGACAGAGATAGGCTTCGACCTGCCGGCAATAGTCTTCTACGGCAGCCACCGGACTTCCCCGGAGATGACGCGGGCGCGGGACGCGCCGTCGCGCACGATCAGTGCGCCGGTGTCGTCGATGTCCTCCGCCACGCCATGTCTCGTTACGCCTGCGACATCCCACTCCACGTGTCGCCCGAATGTCGTCGCCGCGCGATCGCGCCACCTGCCTATGACCGCTGCGTGCGCACGGGACTGCAGCTCGCAGTAGCGGCCGTGCAGCGCGGCGAGACATTCGACGAGCAGCAGTCCTCGATCGACCGGCCGTCCGAGCTCGGATTCGATCGACGTCGCGCGAGCCGCGACGTCCGGAGGATACGCGGCCGGCATCAGATTGATACCGCAGCCGAGGACGACGTGCTGCACACCACTCGCGGACGTACCGGCTTCGGCGAGGATGCCGGCGAGCTTGCGTCCACCGCTGTACACGTCGTTGGGCCACTTGAGCTGCGTCTGGAGCCCGGTCGCCGCTTGAATCCCGTCCGCGAGCGACACGCCGGCCGCGATCGTCAACAAACCAATCGCCTGTGATGGTGGCCGCATGACGATGGACATGTAGAGCCCCGCTCCCGGGGGCGATGCCCATGTTCGTCCATGGCGGCCGCGCCCGGCCAACTGGGCATCGGCGATCACGACCGTCCCTTCCGGTTCGCCACCCTCGGCAAGCGCCGCGGCGACGTCGTTGGTAGAGCCGACTTCGCTATACCAGAGCACCTGCCGCGCGAAGATGCCGGCTCGATCGCCTGCGATAGCGACCGCGGTCGCGAGATCGTCAGGGAGCATCTGACCCCATCTCGAAACTCAGATCCGCGGCGGGAGCCGAGTGCGTCAACGCGCCGATCGACACGAAGTCGGCGCCGGTCGCGGCGAGCTCGGGCAGGCGCGTCAGCGTGACACCGCCCGAAATCTCGGTCTTCGCCCGTCCGCGGCACTGCCGCACGGCCTCGATGAGGTCGGGCGTCGAGAGGTTGTCGAGCAGGACGATATCCGCGCCCGCTTGCAGCGCCTCGGCAACCTCGCTCAGGCTTTGCGCCTCGACCTCGATCGGCATCGACGGCTGCGCCTCGCGCATGCGCGCAACGGCGGCGGATACGCCGCCGGCGAGACGAACGTGGTTGTCTTTGATCAGCACCCCGTCGGCGAGGCCGAAGCGATGATTGGTTCCGCCACCGGCGCGCACCGCGTACTTCTCGAGCGTCCGCATCAACGGCGTGGTCTTTCGCGTGTCGAGGACAGTAATGCGTCCGGCGGCCGCATCGACGAACTGGCGCGTAAGTGTCGCGATTCCCGTCATCCGCTGCATGAAGTTCAACGCCGTGCGCTCGGCGACGAGCAGCGCCGCGGCGCGACCGTGAATCTCCGCGATCTCGGTTCCGTGCTCACATCGCGTCCCATCGGCGTGATGGATGCGAATCGCGGCCGCAGGATCGAGCTGACGAAATGCCTCGGCAGCCACGTCCAGACCGGCAATCACGCACCGTGATTTCGCCAGCAGGACGCCGCGCGCCTGGTGAACCGCATCGACAGTGGCGCGCGTGGTGACGTCGCCCGAGCCGATGTCTTCAGCCAACGCACGACGCACCAGGTCGCGATACGACTCCGGAGACAGTGGTACGAGTGGCGTGGCGTTCACGCGTGTGATGCAGGTGGCGGCGCCTCGTCGTGGAACGTCAGCTCCACTCCTGGCACGTCGCTGAACGAGAGGTCCCGAACATGCGCGGCGGCGCGAAAATCCTCCACGGCCGGCAGCATCGTCACGAAGCGTTTCGGAAAGGCGACGCTGACCGGAGCCTTGATCGACTTTTTCTGCAGCGCCTTGCCGCGACGGACTTCGCCGAGCGCTTCACTGGTCACGCTGAAGATCGGCACGGCCCCGCTGTCTTCACCGCTGATGGACTCCACGACCTCTTCCGGCGTCGGCCACTTCGCGCGGTGTACCGATCCCGGCTGCCACCAGGACCACACTTCTTCCGTGACGAACGGCAGGAACGGCGCGAACAACCGCAGCAGCGTCGAGAGCGCAACCAGCATCGCGCTATTCGCGGACGCCGCCCCTTCCGGCGTGAAGTCGCCGTAGCGCCGTGATTTCACCAGCTCCAGGTAGTCGTCACAGAAGCCCCAGAAGAACGTCTCGGTATTGGCGAGCACCCACGCGTAGTCGTAGTCCTCCAGCCGCTCGGTGGACTCGCGGACGAGACCCGCCAGCTTCGTCAACATGCCACGGTCGAGCGGTTCGGTGATCGGCCCGCGAGGCTCGGCCTGCATCAGCGCAAACTTCGCGGCGTTGAGCAGCTTGATCGCCAGCCGCCGGCCGACCTTCATCTGCTGGGCATCGAACGCGGTGTCGGTGCCCGGCCTGCCGTTGGCCGACCAGTACCTGACGCCGTCGGATCCGTGCTCCTCGAGCAGCGCCATCGGCGTGACGACGTTGCCCTTGGACTTCGACATCTTTTTGCGATCGGGATCGAGCACCCAGCCCGAGAGCGCGGCATGGCGCCAGGGCAGCGAATCGTGCTCGAGGTGAGCGCGCAGCACCGTGTCAAACAGCCAGGTCCGGATGATGTCGTGCGCCTGCGGACGCAGGTCCATTGGAAACACACGCGCGAAGAGCGCGGGATCGTCCAGCCAGCCCGACACGATCTGCGGCGTCAGCGACGAGGTCGCCCACGTGTCCATGATGTCGGGGTCACCGATGAACCCGCCCGGCTGATTCCGCTGGTCGGCGGTGTAGCCGTCGGGCACGTCCGTCGACGGGTCGACGGGCAGCCGCGACTCGCCCGGCACCAGACGATGGTCGTAATCGACCGTCCCGTCGGCACGCATCGGATACCAGACTGGAAACGGCACGCCGAAGAAACGCTGGCGGCTGATGCACCAGTCGCCGGTCAGGCCGCTCACCCAGTTCTCGTAGCGGACGCGCATGTAGTCGGGATGCCACTGCAGGTCGCGGCCGCGGGCGATCAGCGCCTCGCGGAACTCCATCGTCTTGATGAACCACTGCCGGCTGGTGACGATCTCGAGCGGCCGATCGCCTTTCTCGTAGAACTTCACCGGATGGGTGATCGGCCGCGGTTCGCCGATCATGTCGCCCGACTCGCGCAGCATCTCGACGATGCGTGTGCGGGCCTTCGCCGCCGATAGATTGGCGAGCTGATCGTAGGCGGTCTGAGCCCGGCCAGCGTCCCGCGACTCCCAGCCCGGCGCGCCCCACGTCAGCGGTCTGAAGGCGCCATTCGGCATGATCACCGCTCGCACCGGCAGCGACAGTTCGCGCCACCATGTGACGTCGGTGAGATCGCCAAACGTACAAATCATCGCGATGCCGCTGCCCTTTTCCGGATCCGCGAGGCTGTGCGCCCTCACCGGGACGGGCACGTTGAAGAGCGGCGTCAGCACTTCAGTGCCGAATAGCGGCTTGTATCGATCGTCGTCCGGATGCGCGACGAGCGCGACACAGGCCGGGATCAACTCCGGTCGCGTCGTGTCGATCTCGACGAACGTGGAATCGGGCCTTGCGAACCGGATGCGATGGTAGGCACCAGGCTGCTCACGATCTTCGAGCTCCGCCTGCGCCACTGCGGTTCTGAAATCGATGTCCCAGAGTGTGGGCGCCTCGAGCTGGTACGCCACACCCTTCTGCAGCAGCCTGAGGAACGCCACCTGTGAGACTTTTTGCGCGCGGCGGCCGATCGTCGCGTACGTGCGCTCCCACTCCACGGAGAGACCCAGCCTGCGCCACAGATCCTCGAAGGCCTTCTCGTCTTCCGCCGTCAACCGTCCACACAGCTCGATGAAGTTGGGACGCGACACGGAGATCGGCTGCTTGCCGGGTTTGTCCGGTGGCACGAAGTTCGAGTCGTACGGCAGCGACGGATCGCAGCGCACGCCGTAGTAGTTCTGCACGCGGCGCTCGGTCGGCAGACCGTTGTCGTCCCATCCCATCGGGTAGAGCACGGCCTTGCCACGCATCCGGTGAAAACGCGCGACGACGTCGGTATGTGTGTACGAGAACACATGGCCGACGTGCAGCGATCCGCTCACCGTCGGCGGCGGCGTGTCGATCGAATAGATCTGATCGCGCGAACAATTACCGGGCTCGAAGCGGTAGGTGCCGTCCGCTTCCCACTTCGCCGCCCACTTCGCCTCGAGACCTTCGAGTGCCGGTTTTTCTGGAAGGTTGATCGGATGCCGGTTCATTGAAGATTAGCGATCTTTGATTATTGATTAGATTGTTGATCGTCGATTGTCGATTGGAGATTGCCCCATCAATCTCCATCGGCACGCTCAACTCCGGATCGGCTCTCGATCACAAATCAACGAGCGCCAATCAACAACGAATCACCCAGCAGAGATCGGCAATCAGCAATGACGGTCAACGCTTGGCGTTGACCGCGGCCTTGATGCGCGCGATTTCCTCTCGGATCAGCCGCTCGGCGACCTCGGAGACGACTTGCGAGACGAGGTCACGAGCGGCGTTCGGCGCGAGACGCTCGATGACACGGCGCGCCACCTCGTCCACGAGCTCCTCGGTGACGGCGACGGGAGTCGCCGCGCTGGTCTGTCCGCGCCCGGCCGGACGCGGCTCGCCCTGCTCCATCGCCAGCAGCGCATTGAAGGCATCGAGGATGACGTTTCCCCCGCCGCCCGGCGGTGTCGCCGCGACAGGTTCGGCGCTCCGGCTGTGACCGCTGATGGCATCCATCATCGAGGAACCGATCACCGAGGTGGCAAAAGGCGGATCGGTGTGCCCGGCTGTGTCGCGCAGGGGCGACGAGCCGAGCAGCTTCTCGAGTGTCGGTACGTCCGTCGCTCTGAAATCGTCAATCTCCACGGGCATCGACGGCCGGCTGTCCGCCTTGGTGTCGAGCACCGCCAGCGCTGCGTCCAGCCCCTGAAAATAGTCGTCGAGCTTCGATTCGGTCTTTCGCGCCGGCTCAGTCGCAATCGGCTCCGCCGGAGACGAGGGCGGCGGCGGGGCGAATGCGGCCGGTGGTTCTGGCGTGAACGTCAAACCCGGCTTGTCCTTGACGCCATCCACGAGCTCGCGCACACGCGAGACGACCTGCTGCGGCTCGAACGGCTTGACGAGCACGCCGTCGCACTTCACCTGCTGCGCGCGGGCATCGTCCACCGGCTCGAACGCACCGGCGAGCAGCAAGACCGGAATGTGCGACAGGTCGGCGCGTCCTTTCACGAAGGCCGCCACCTCGTAGCCGCTTCGTTTCGGCATACCGATATCCGCCAGCACGATATCGGGGCGCTCGACGGGAATGCGGGCGATGGCCTGTTCTCCATCGCCGACGGTGACCACCTGCACATCTTCTCCAGAGAACGTCAGCTCGACGACACGCTGAATGGTCACGCTGTCATCGGCAAGCAGGAGCTTGTGCCTCACGGTCCCCCTTTTTCCAACGGCCGCCTGAAGCGGCTCCTCGTAACGTAGGGGTCGCCTTCAGGCGGCCCTCATAACGTGCCCACCCGCACGCGGGCATGACGGTTGATGAAGTCTACGATCTCTTGCATTGGCGTGCCCGGCTGAAAGATCCCGCGCACCCCAATCGCATTCAGCCTCGGCACGTCGGCATCTGGAATGATGCCGCCAACGACGACCAGGACATCGGTCAGACCTTTCTCGCGCAGCAGCTCCATCACCCGCGGGCAAATGTGCATGTGCGCTCCGGAAAGGATGGACAGACCGATGACGTCGGCGTCTTCCTGCAGAGCGGCGCCGACAATCTGTTCAGGCGTCTGGCGGAGGCCCGTATAGATTACCTCCATGCCGGCGTCCCGCAGCGCGCGAGCAATCACTTTTGCGCCGCGGTCGTGGCCGTCGAGGCCCGGCTTGGCGATGACAACCCTGATTTTCTGGCGCATTCCCGCAGATTCCTGATTCCTGATACCTGATTCCTGATACCTGATTCCTAGATGGTTGGCGTCTCGACGTATTCGCCCCAGACCTCGCGAAGACTGTCGCACATCTCGCCGACGGTAGCGTAGGCCCGGGCCGCGTCGAGCAGCAACGGCATGGTGTTGGCGCCAGCGGCCGCGCCCGACTGCAGCGCCGCCAGGGCATTGCCGACCTTCGACGCGTCACGTTTCGCGCGCAACTCCGCCAGCCGGGCCAGCTGACGCTCCCCGGCCGTCTCGTCGATGTAGAGCGTGCCGACGCTGTCTCCACCCGACTCGACGAAGTCGTTCACGCCGACGATCACCTGTTCCCTGGTCTCGATTGCCTGCTGCGCACGATAGGCGCTCTCCGCGATCTCGCGCTGCGGATAACCGCGCTCGATGGCGGCCACCATGCCGCCCATCGCATCAATGGTGTCGAAGTACTTGAGCGCTTCCTGCTCGAGCTGCTGTGTCAGCGATTCGAGGTAATACGAGCCGCCCAAGGGATCGGTCATTTCGGTGACGCCCGTTTCATGCGCGATGATCTGCTGCGTCCGCAGGGCCAGCGTCGCGGCTTCCTCGGTGGGCAATGCCAGCGCCTCATCGAGGGCATTGGTGTGCAGCGACTGTGTTCCGCCGAGCACCGCGGCCATGGCCTGCAGCGCGGTCCGCACGACGTTGTTGTACGGCTGCTGTGCCGTGAGCGAGACGCCGGCGGTCTGGGCATGAAAACGGAGTTGCCACGACTTCGGCAGCCGCGCCTTGAAGCGGTCGCGCATCACTCGCGCCCAGATCCGCCGCGCCGCACGGAACTTGGCGATCTCCTCGAAGAAGTCGCTGTGCGAGTTGAAAAAGAAGGACATTCGCGGTGCGAACGCATCCACGTCGAGTCCGGCGTCGATGCCATACTGCACATACTCGATCCCGTCGCGGAGCGTGAACGCCAGCTCCTGCGCCGCAGTCGCGCCGGCCTCGCGAATGTGATAGCCGCTGACCGAAATCGTGTTCCAGCGCGGCACGTGGCCGGTGCAGAAGGCGAACAGGTCGGTGACCAGACGCATCGAGGGCCGCGGCGGATAGATGAATTCCTTCTGGGCGATGAACTCTTTCAGGATGTCGTTCTGAAGCGTCCCCGACAGCACCTTCCAATCCGTCCCGCGCTGTTCCGCCAGCGCGAGATACATCGCGAAGATCATCGAGGCCGGGCCGTTGATCGTCATCGAGGTCGTAATCGCGCCGAGATCGATGCCGGCGAACAGCCGTTCCATGTCGGCCAGCGAGGTCACGTTCACGCCGCATTTGCCGACTTCGCCGAGCGAGAGCTCATGATCGGGGTCGCGGCCCATCAGCGTGGGCAGATCGAACGCGACGCTCAGGCCAGTGCCACCCGCGTCGAGCAGACGCCGGTAGCGCTCATTGGTCTCTTCGGGAGTCCCGAACCCGGCGAACTGACGCATCGTCCAGAGCTTGCCGCGGTAACCAGTCGCGTGGATGCCGCGCGTGTACGGGAACTGACCGGGATCGGCGAGATCGCGCGCGTAGTCGATTGACTCGACGCTCTCCGGCGTGTACAGCCGCTCGATCGGCCGCTTGGCGTTGGTCGTGCTGGGCGGTGCCGCCATTGAAGGAATTATATCGGGCTGGGTCTCTGGTCTTTAGGGCTTTGGTCTTTCGCTAGACCGAAGACCGTGGACCAGAGACCGTAGACTAGAATCAGCCCATGTCGGAACACGGCAGCATCTTCGGCGCGATGCTCAAGGAGTTCGACAGCGCCGCCCGCATCCTGAAACTCGATCCCGGCATCTGGCGGATCCTGACGCATCCCAAGCGGCAGATCATCGTGTCGTGCCCGGTGCAGATGGACAACGGCGAGATCGAGGTCTTCACCGGCTACCGCGTCCAGTACAACATCACGCTGGGCCCGGCCAAGGGCGGAATCCGTTACCACCCCGACGTATCGCTCGACGAGGTGACGGCGCTCGCTGCGTGGATGACGTGGAAATGCGCCGTGGCCCACATCCCCTTCGGCGGCGGCAAGGGCGGGATCATCTGCGACCCGACCAGGATGTCCAAGCGCGAGCTCGAGGCGCTGACCCGGCGCTATGTCGCCGAGATCATCGACGCGATCGGTCCCGAAAAGGACGTCCCCGCTCCGGACGTCAACACCAACGACCAGATCATGGCGTGGGTGATGGACACCTACAGCATGCACGTCGGTCACACCGAGACCGCGGTGGTGACCGGCAAGCCGATCGAAATGGGCGGTTCGCTCGGCAGACGCGAGGCCACCGGACGCGGCGTGATGATCGTCACTCGCGAAGCCGCACGGCACCTCGGCTTCGACATCAAGGGCGCGACGATTGCCGTTCAGGGCTTCGGGAACGTCGGCTCTGTCTCGGCCGATCTCCTCGCCGGTATCGGCGCGAAGATCATTGCCGTCACCGACTGGAAGGGCGGCGTCCACAACCCGGCAGGGCTCGACGTTCCCAAGTTGATCGCCTACACGCAGCAGCACAAGACCGTCGCCGGATTTCCAGGATCGGATCCGCTCGAGCCCGACGATCTCTGGAATCTCGACGTCGACGTTCTCATCCCCGCGGCGCTCGAGAACCAGATCACCATGGAGAACGCGCCGCGCATCAAGGCCAAGGTGCTCACCGAGGGCGCCAACGGGCCCACCACGCCCGATGCGCACAAGCATCTGCACGAGCGCGGCGTCTTCGTGATTCCCGACATCCTCGCCAATGCCGGCGGCGTGACGACCTCATACTTCGAATGGGTGCAGGATCGCTACGGCTACTTCTGGGAACTCGACGAGGTGAACACGCGGCTCGAAAAGAAGATGGTCGAGGCGTTCGACGATGTACTGCAGACGGCGCTCAAGTACAAAGTCGATCTCCGCACGGCGGCCTATGTCGTCGCGATCTCGCGCGTTGGGAACGTCACGAAGCTTCGCGGCATGTACGCCTAGGGCAAAGGTCAAAGGGCAAAGGTTAGGTGTTTTCGTTTTTCTTGGCCGTAATGACGATTCTTGCCAGGATGCGAGCCAACTGACGGGATTCGTCGATGAGCGGGACGCATTGCTGTTGGGATCCAAGTCGTCGCGCTGCGCAGGTGCGCAGCCAACGCGATGACTCGTTGGCCCCTCTCAATGAGATTTCGTTGAACCGGCGGAACTCGCGGCGCGAAGAGCCGCCCAGCGCCTCTTCGCGATTGGCGCCAATCGAGCCTGCTGCGCCTACGAGCTGCTCAACGATCTTGTTGGTCTTCGGTCCGAGCGGAATCGTTTCGACGAATGCCAGGACGTCGCGATAGAACCGGAAGGATCGTTCATCAATGCCGTTCTTGTCGTCACGTTTCATGGAACGGCTCTGTGCAGGCCGATTGCCAGAGCCGCGTCAACCCGAATCGCGCCATTTTTCGATCAAGGCGGGGCGACACGTTTTGAATTGTGCGAACTGAAGGATTGACGAAGTACGAAGGGACTTCGTACCTAGCCTAGTACCTGCACCTTGTACCTAGTACCTAGTACCTAACCTTTGCCCTTTGCCCTTTGACCTAGCTAAGAGCCCAACCTAAACGGCACCAGCTCTTTGATTTCCCCGTCGCCGCTCTTGGCCGTGATCTCGACGAGATACTCTCCTGCCGGAATCGACGCGAGACCGAGATCGATCTGGTGCATGGTGCCGGCCGCGCCAGGCGCGATCGGCACATCCGACATCTTCTGTCCGCCGCGATTGAGGAGCACGGCAGTGACCGCCGGTTTCTCGGTGCCGGGGCCGTAGGAGTCGAAGCGAATGAGCAGCCGCTCTGTGCGCGAGAATTCGCGGCCAGGTGAAGGCATTGCGCTCGCATCGGCGGCGAGCGTCTGGAACTCGCGCACGGTGCGCGCGCGGTAGACACGCGGCGTGCTCAGCGAGACCTGCGGCGCCGTGAAGTCGGGCACCGTCAGATCGCGAATCTCGCTGTCGAGCGTGCCGCCGGATCCGGCAGCTTCGACGGTCATCCGCAGCTCGATCTTTCCAGGCGGCGCGTCGAATACCAGACGCTGCGGCGCAGTGGCGGGGGCCGCGGACGGCGACCGGCCGGCCGCCGCTCCCGTATCGTTGGGCGCGGTCGGCGGACCAGCGGACGCGAGTGCGGCATCAGGCGATCGGCCGCGGAACACGAGATCGCCCTTCGAGGTGGCGGCGAGCAGCGATACACGACCGGGCTGTTCGCGGCGAACGCTCGCCCCTTGTGCGGGGAGTGGCTCCCAGATCAGCGTGACACGCGTCTTGCCGTTCTCACCCCGCTCAGTACCAATCCACGTCCTCACGTACTTTCCGGACTGCACAGAAGGTGCGATCGAGGCCAGCGCCGTCTGCACGGGCTTGGCCACGTCGGGCGCAGGCTTGCTGATCTTCTCGACGTCGGCTGCGGTCAGCGCCCAGTAGCCCTTGCGAGCCCGGACGTC
>Ga0075431_100007615_pt1 | contig 10782 bp, 8 predicted proteins | sample RhiMetdeltSRZDD5_FD_75297 | JGI IMG/M metagenome (GOLD analysis project Ga0075431, IMG submission 75297) | Populus rhizosphere microbial communities from Tennessee, USA - Rhizosphere MetaG P. deltoides SRZDD5 | ecosystem: Host-associated > Plants > Roots > Rhizosphere > Soil | place: USA...
CCGGTCAACAAGCGAACGATGATTTTGTCGGACGCATAGTTGATGAAAATGGGATTCCTATCCAGGGGGCGAATGTGGAATCGATGAACAATACGACGATAAGCGAATCAGACGGTGGGTTTCGCTTCCCTTCCCAGGGACTCCCACAATGGATCAAAGTTACCCGTACCGGCTTCATTTCACGGACGCGCGCGGCTGCTCCTGGTATTCCAGTCCTTTTTCGTCTCACACCTGACGATGGCAAGACAATGGTGATTCAATTTGCAGGTGACACCATGTTTGGACGTCGCTTCTTTGACCCAAATGAAGATGATTACACAGCCGATGGCCTGTTGCCTCTTGATCCTACTGTTGAAGATCATTTGCGACTATTAGCACCGATTACGCCACTTTTAGAGAACGCTGATTTTACCGTACTGAATTTGGAAACCACCTTCAGTCACCAGCCGTACTTCCGCCAGAGAGATACGAGACCCACGGCATTTCACGCCACTGCAAATTATGTTTATGCCAGCAACCCGAATGCCGTGAGAGCACTTAAGCAATCCGGTGTGGATATCGTTGACATAGGAAATAATCATAGTTACGATATGTTGGAGGTCGGATTAAGCACGTCACTTTCCACGCTCGATCAGGCGGGCGTACTCCATTTCGGCGCAGGAGCTAACGAAGCGAATGCATGGGCGCCAGTGATTATCACATCAAAAAGACAGACCGTCGCCTTTTTGGGATGCACAACCCTGAGAATACCTCTTAATACGTCGACACCTAATGATGTGCCCTTTGTGGCCTCGGATGTGCTAAAGAAGGGTGGTGCGGCTTACTGCACGGAAGCAGCTTTACGTTCCGCAGTCATAGATGCGAAGCAGCGTGCTGATGCTGTCGTTGTGATGATCCATGGAGGCAAGGAATATGATCGCAATCCGACCAGCAAAATCACTTACCTCACAGAAATTGCGAGGCAGGCTGGCGCAACATTAGTCATCAACCATCAACCACATGTCGTGGGTGGGCTTTCCCTGGACAATCAGTCACTCGTGGCTTGGACAATGGGCAGCTTTTTGTCAGATCAGACGGTGTGGCCGTCATTTGAGTCCTATATGTTGGCAGTGTATCTACAGGAAGGAAAAATCATCAGAGCTTATGTTGAACCATTGATGATTGATGGATTCCTGCCTCATGGTCTGACTCGGGAATTGGCAGATTATGTCGTTCGCGGCGCGGCTGGACGTGAGACCGGTCCATTTATCATCGAAAGTGGAGCTATGGAGGTTGACCTGCATGGACGCGCGCTTCATCATACTTATGCTCAGACAATGGAAAGTAGCTCAAGGTCTGGAGAAATTATCCAGATACCCCAAGCCCAATGGATTTCTGATTTCAAAGGAACGGGCAAGCTATTATTAGGCCGTGATCAACTCTGGGTGGGCGGATTTGAAAATGACGAAGTTGACTCCGCCTCGCGAGGTGCACCACTTTGGGATTTGAGCCTGGGCGACGTCCAAATCGGACAGGAGTACGCCTACGAGGGCGAAACAGGCATCCGCTTGACAAGAGGCGCGAATAAGATCGAGGATGCCGTAACGACCAACCTTCATCGAATCTTTGTTGTTCCCACCACTAGTCTTAGTGTTACAGGAATGATTCGCATCAATCAGGGGGTTGCGGTCCTGGCCCAATTTAGCTGGTATCAGGGAACGGTAGGTCCGTCGTTTGTTAAAACAACCCAGCCAATTGATATTCAAGGCTATGGTACCTGGCAACCCTTTCGCATTGATGTGCAAGTACCGCCTAAAGCGGTGGCCTTAGGACTCTATCTGAGGCTGACACCGCCTGATAAAGGAACAGTTACAGCCGATTTCGACAACATTCGTATCATTGAATGGGCCAAACCCGGAGCTCAATTTAGCCCTCTGTATAATTTTGCCCTTCTTAACGGCTCAGGGTATCTTACCTTCGCTCAGGAAATTCTGCCCGGTGCAGAGCAGTGGATTACGTCCCCTTAGATAAATATTTAGGAATTCATATAATGTTGCGTCCAGTATTCTCGCTTGCCCTAATATTGGTCTTATTTCTTTCAGGCTGTTCTCAACTGCCTGGGTTTGCAGCCCCCACAGCAACACCGACTTTTATACCTACTCCTGTTCCCACTCCCGAAAAATTCAGCATTACGGGACGCGTAGTTGACATGGACGGGAATCCCATATGGGGCGCGAGCGTAATATCTCAAGGCAGCAATACAGCCAGCGATCCTGATGGTTGGTTTGATCTTCCAAGTGAAAATAATCCTGAGTGGATTACAGTGAAAAGTGACGGTTATATTTCCCGAACGCGTGCGGGTGCACCCGGACTCCCAGTGTTATTTCGTTTGACTCCTGATGATGGCAAGACGATAGTCATTCACTTTGGAGGCGATACTATGTTCGGGCGCCGCTTTTTTGACCCCAATGAAGACGATAATACATCAGATGGCTTATTATCCACCAGTCCAGACGTTGAGTCACATTTCAAATTGTTGGAGCCGGTGAAGCCGCTATTGGAAAACGCTGATTTTACTGTGTTGAATTTTGAAACAACGCTTAGCGAGCAGCCATATTTTCCACTGAAAGAGCCACGACCCTTAAGATTTCATGCGACCGCTGAGTATGTTTACGCGAGTCATCCTAATAGCGTAATGGCCCTCAAACAAGCGGGGGTAGATATCTTAAGTATAGGGAATAATCACAATTATGATATGTTCGAAGAAGGACTAAACACTTCGCTTTCTACGCTCGATCAAGCCGGAATGCTGCATTTCGGCGCGGGTACTCATGAAGCCAATGCCTGGGCTCCAGCGATTATCTCCTCCAAGGGACAGACCATCGCTTTTATGGGTTGCACAACCGTCAGCCTCCCCTCCATATCTGTCACCAAAACGGATGTACGGTATGTGGCTTTAGATGCACTTAAGAAAGGCGGCGCGGCCTATTGCTCGGACGCTCGCATACATTCTGAGATCATTAAGGTCAAACCACAGGTGGATATGGTGGTCTTTATGATCCATGGAGGCAAGGAATATCAGCGCACTCCAACTGATAGAATCAGGCGTCTCACTCAGGTGGCGAGAGAAGCAGGCGCGGCCCTGGTTATCAATCATCATCCACACGTCGTTGGCGGGTTTTCAGCGGGAGATCAATCCTTGATTGCTTGGACGATCGGCAACTTCCTATTTGATCAGACTGTATGGCCATCATTTGAAACCTATATGCTTGCAGTCTATGTGCGAGAAGGAAAAGTCATTCGAGCTTACGCTGAACCATTAATCATCGATGGTTATTTGCCCCATGGCTTGACTGGTGAATTAGCAGATTATGTTGCGCGCGGCGCGGCTGGGCGTGAACCTGGTCCTTTTATCGTTGAAAGTGGAGCAATGGAAGTTGATTTCGACGGGCATGCGATTCAGAAAACTTACACCCAAACGATGAATAGCAGCCCAGATTCAGGTCAGATCATTCCTGTCCCTCCATCGCAATGGATCTCCGATTTCAAGGGAACAGGCAAATTATTGCTCGGCCGCGACTTGTTGTGGATAGGTGGATTTGAAAACGATGAAATAGATGCCACTTCACGCGTAGCTCCACTTTGGGACTTGATATCGGGCGATGTTCAAATCGGGAAGGATTATGCCTATGAGGGCGAAACCGGCATCCGCTTGACACGAGGCGGTAGTAATATCAAGGCTGTTGTGACGACCAACCTTCATCGACTCCGGGTCGACCCAGGGATAGAGCTAAGCGTCATAGGCATGATACGCGCCAGTCACGGGGCCACCGCATTCCTACAGATTAGCTGGTATCCAGACACTCTTGGACCTTCTTTTTTGCAGACGGATAAACCTATCGTAGTTGAATCCTTCGACCGGTGGCAATCTTTCCATTTTGATACAAATGTACCTGCCGGTGCTGTTGCAGTCCAAGTATTTCTACGACTCACTCCTCCCGTTGAGGGAACCGTTACTGCTGATTTCGACAATATTCGCGTCATTGAATGGGCTCGACCCGGAGCACAATTTAGCCCTCTCTATAACTATGCACTGCTTAATGGCTCAGGTGATTTAACTTTTACCCAGGAAATTCTGCCAGGGGCGGAGCAGTGGTTTACTATTCCTTCCAGTAACTCAACACCCTGAACGTGCTCTCTCAAATTGTCATTAACCTTCATAACAACCTCTCCCCACTATTAGTGGGATATTAGTTCACTACGAACAGCACCAACGAAACTATGAAAAACGTCCGTAGTGATTTTTCGACCCTTACGATCAAACGTCTTGAACATGATTCGGCGTAAACCCTCACTGATTTCAATCTGCACACCGCGCCCCAACCGACCTCGATTACATATGTTTTGCAATTGCGTCCCTGCATAACTGGTTTCAGTCAAACGAGCGTCAAACCCTGCTTTCGCCAGTTCAGTGGTCAGAAGAGCCTTTAACTCATTGTGCAGTCCACCGATATAAGTGAAATTCCCAACCCCTTCACATCCATGAATGGCAATTACGATCTCAGAATCATGAACCATTTGCAGGCATTTCGGTTCATCGAACAAAGTACTAGTGATATGAAGCCGCTCATTTCCTTTTTGCTGAATCCCATCGAATGTATAATAGGAAAACTGAGTACCAGCGATTGCCTTCGTAATTTCTGATGTCCCCGGTTCAATGCCTCCGCCATGAGGAGCAATGATGGTAAATCTAGACCCTCGATTGACGACTTCTCGTCGATAGGAAACACCCTCGCGTTCAGATCTGCTAAGTTCAGAAAAACTTTTATACCAACAATCTAACGCCATTGATTTCTTCCGCATGCATAGTTGAGTATATTGAACCAAGTATAGGATCAATTCCCAACCCAATCAATAGTTGTGGCAAGTGATGATGTGAATCCGAATTATTTACAATCAGACACGAGGCATTCATGCGGATCTCATTTATTTTAGGCGCGGTATTTTTGGCAATTCCTCTGTTCATTACCAGTTGTACAGCTCAACCGAATTTGACTGCGATACAGACACTAACCACACAAACACTGACTCCGATTCCTCCTCCCACGCTTACCCCCACTTCAGTCTACGTTATTGAGGAAATCGCGGGCAGCTTCCGGAATCAAATTGGTCATCTGGAAAAAGACATGCCACGCGCAGATAGCGAGGGGTATGTTGTCCCCTCAGAAAAAGAACAAAAGGATTTCGCCAAATTAATATCCTTACTCAACATGGCTGACCCCGCAGGCGCTGCTCAAATTGCTGTGGAGAACAATTACACACTGATCAATTATGCAGACCGCGGTGACAATAATGCTGTGAGCTATCTGTTGCGGGAACAAAAGCCAATTCAAAATGGATGGGGGCTATATGCATTTCGTATGGATTCCACGAGCAGTATCATCATTGAAGCACCTCATCCACTGTATGATAGGAGAACTCCATCGGTTGCACTGGACATTTACCGAGCCCTGGATGCGAGCGCACTATTGATCGCTGGTGCGCACCGAAATGCCAATTCTGATGGATCGGCAGATATGGCACATACAACCGAGAGTATTTTTCATTCAATTCATGTTACCCTATTGGAAGAATTAAAACCCGCCACAGGAGACCTTATCATCTTGCAAATTCACGGGTTTCATACCAACAAACATGAAGGTTATCCTCAGGCCGTATTTGGTTTTGGGAAAAAAATGGAAGGAAAAGAATTCACCGTAGCCAAAAAACTAGAAAGTGCATTTTCAGCACAAGGGATTAATGCTGGATTATGTACGGGAGACGTCTGGCAGGATTTATGCGGAACGAAAAATGCCCAGGCTTCAGTTGCAAGTGGAGGAATTTTCATCCATATCGAACTTGACGAGAACCTGCGCAAGCATGATGATCCTCTGATTGCGGCGCTCGTGCAGGTATTTGGTAATCGGCTCTCACCTTAGTCAATTAGATTATTTTCAGAATATGGGGATTTCAGGCTTTGTCAGATAATCATGTGGAATTAATGTGTAGTGATAAAATTATTATATAACATAAAAAGTTTCTTTAAGTAGTCGCTCGAAAATATAACTATTAATTGAGCTCCACTTATGAACGACTACTTAGTGTAAGGAGTTACGATGTATATTGATCCAAACACTGGTGGTATTCTTTTCCAGGCGCTTGCAGGGGCTTTAGTGGCGATATCTGGCGTATTATTTGTCTTTTCGCGCAGGATTAAGGAGGGAATTGCGCGTCTGCGACGCCGGGCCCGCAACGATGACAATAAAGAGGATGCTGAAAAATAATTTTCCAGTTTCATGAAGACACTTATCCTGGGGTTTGACTCATTCGATCCTGCCATCTTTGAGGCGATGGCGGGACAGAATCAATTACCGAATCTTGAGAAGTTCATTTCAAAGGGCGGCTATTCAAAGTTAGACGTATGCTCTCCCCCACAGACTGAGGTGTCGTGGACAAGCATTGCCACCGGTGTAGACCCGGGTGGTCATGGTATCTTCGATTTCGTTCACCGTGACCCTCAAACATATCTTCCTTATGTTTCCATTTTGCCCACGCGCAAAGGTGTGCTGGGTGAACAATTCGTTCCACCTTATAACACTAAGACCTTTTTTGAGGAGACAGCAGAACTTGGTTATCCTGCCACTGCTTTATGGTGGCCTGCTATGTTTCCGGCGCGCCCAGAACTACCTGTGATGACTCTTCCAGGGCTTGGGACACCTGATATTCGCGGTCAACTGGGAGTTGGCACTTTATTTTCAACAGAGGCCGAAGAGAAGAAAAAGGTGAGGGTAGTGAAGCTGGCATCGGCTGGGAAAGATCGCTATCAAGCTGATCTACCAGGTCCGGAAGTTTCAAGCAAATCTGGTCGACATCCAATTACCATTCCTCTTATTTTGGACATATTAGATGACAGTACAGCTAAATTATCCATGGGTGGAACTAGCATCCCCTTACGCATTGGGGAATGGAGTCAAATCACTGAGTTACAGTTTAAAGCGAGTTTGCTGTTTACAGTTCATACTATCACACGGGTCATATTAACAAGCATAAAAGATGTTGTTCGATTATATATTCTGCCTTTACAGATCCATCCCTTGCATTCAACATGGCATTACGCCTCATCTGGTTCATTTGCTAAAAAATTGTGGAAAAATGTCGGACCCTTTCTCACCCTTGGTTGGCCTCAAGATACAACTGGACTGGAAGAGGGTTGTATCACTGATGACCAATTCCTGACATTATGTAAGGAGATCTTCGAGCAGAGAATTAATATTCTTTATTACTTATTAGGTGACTTCAAGGAAGGTGTGTTGGCAAGTATTTTCGACTGTTTGGATCGGGTGCAGCATATGTTTTATCATGATCGTCAGGACGTTGTGCGCAACTGGTATCAACGCCTGGACCTTTTTGTTGGCAATGTGCAAGAGAAAATCTCTTCGTGGAATGACAAGTATCGTTTTCTTGTGCTATCTGACCATGGGTTCAGTGAGTTCAGAAATAAAGTTCATTTGAATCGCTGGTTATTGGAATGTGATTATCTGGCATTTAGTAACGGCACTTCAACTGGTGATCTAACAAATGTCGATTGGGAAAAGACTCGCGCCTATTCAGTTGGCTTGAACAGCATCTATCTAAATATTCAAGGCAGGGAAGGGCAAGGAAGTATTCCTGCAGACGCAGTTGAATCCACGCTGTCCGAGATCAAAGAAAAGTTATTGGATTGGAAAGATGCAGACGGAAGCACGGTAGTGGAAAACGCGCGGCCGAAGCATGAGATTTATACTGGTCCCTACACGCGCTTCGGGCCGGACCTCGTGGTTGGCTACGCAGCCGGATACCGTTCCTCCGCTGAGACGGGGTTAGGTAAGATCCCTGAAGCCGTTATAGAACCCAATCATGATCACTGGGGTGCTGATCACTGCATGGATGCTGATATTGTTCCCGGTGTGATTTTTGCCAACCGTGACCTTCGAGATTTTGGGAGGATCTCATTCCGCGACATTCCTTTTTTGGCAATCGGTAAACATCTCGATCAGTCTCACATCAAACCGCCGTCACAAATGGACAGAGAAGGTCAACAAGATGTTGAGGAGAGATTGAAAGGTCTTGGATATCTGTAGTGAATAAATTCTTTTCAAGCCTTAACAAGAAAAAGTCAGCTGCGAAACCGGTTATCATCGTGTCTGGCCTTCCGAGGTCTGGTACTTCGATGATGATGAAAATGCTTAACGAGGGAGGATTGAACATCGTCACTGATGTGATCCGTCAGGCAGATGACGACAATCCGAATGGCTATTTTGAACTGGAGACCGTTAAATTGTTGCCCGAAGGAAACTTTGCATGGCCCCAGAATACGAGTGGCAAAGTGGTTAAGGTGATATCGTCTTTATTGGAATACTTACCCTCACAATACTCCTATAAAGTCATCTTCATGGAACGGGAAATAAAGGAAATCCTGGCTTCGCAGAAGAAGATGCTTCTGAACAGGAACGAATCTGCCAAGTTAGACGATTCAGAGATGGAAGTGCAATTTCGAAATCATCTGGCTGCGGTGAAAGCCTGGCTTGTGCGGCAGACAAACATAGAAGTTTTGTTCGTAAATTTCAGTGCGCTCATTTCGGAAGCAAAACCTTGGTGTGATCGAATTTCTGATTTCATCAGTATTCCGCTGGATATCGATCGTATGCTCTCCGTTCCAACTGAAAAGTTGTACCGAAATCGGGTTGTTATTGAACATAAATAAGTTGACGATATAATCCCTTCCAAGAAAAAATTGAACACTTTGACTCGCTTCATAATCCAAAGGTACTCCAAACAGAGCCTCTGGTCTCTGTTTCTGATGTGCGCCTTTCCGCTTCATCTATGGGCACTGATCCTCATTTTTAGAGATTTATCCTGGGTAGCCGAACGCACAAATATGTGGGATGCTATCGGTGTTGCCTCTTATGGTCTTGTGATTGCGTTTATCGAAAGCGCGTTATTTTTTATGGCGCTTACACTGCTTGGTCTGGTGATTTCAACAAGGTGGAGGGAGGATCGTCGTGTTGCTCTGCTCAGCGTTCTTGCCCTCGTGACTACTTTGTGGGCGATTGATGGTCAGGCCTATTTCATCTGGGGAAATTATGTGCCGGAACAGATGTTACGACATATTGGTTCATCGGAACATCCGCTGCGACTTTTGTATGCAGCCGTGCTGGCTCTGGTAGTACCGACAATCATAATTCCAGTTTATTTGGTATTGAAGTCTGACCGCTTTTTGAGTCTGATAGAGGGATTGATTGAGCGGATCTCCTTGTTAACCATGTTCTATTTATTTATTGATCTATTGGGGTTGGTTGTCGTTATTATCCGTAACATTTAGCCGAATGAGTGAATGAGGATTTAATAATAAAAGACGCACCGAATGGTGCGTCTTTTTTGAACCCAATTAACTCTATCGTACTCGAATGACCTGCCCAACATAGATCAGATTGGGATTCTTGATGTTCGTGTTTAGTGCCAACAGTGCGTCGACAGTCGTCCCGTATTTGGCAGCGATGATCCTAAGGGTATCGCCTTTTTGGACAATATGCGTTGAAAGCTCTGCAGGGATCGTGATCGCCTGTCCAACGTAAATGACATTCGGGTTGGAAATCTGCAGGTTGACCTTGAGGATCAAATCCACTGTCGTGTTGAATTTCGCGGCGATTTTCCGTAGCGTGTCTCCACTCTGGACGTAATAAACCTGTCCACTGGTTGGAGGAGGCGGCACAGGCACACCTTGACCCGATGGCACCACTAGTCGCTGACCTTCGTAGATCAGATTGACATTGACGATGCTGCTGTTCAGAGATACCAGAATATCAACCGTGGTCCCAAAGCGATTTGCCAGCAACCTCAACGTATCTCCGCGCGTCACAACATAGGTGTTATAGCCATCATTACTAGTGATGATGGCACCCGGCAACAACAGTACCTGACCCGGATAAATCAGATCGCCCGAGCCTATCTCAGGGTTCGCCCTCCGCAATGCGGAGACCGTCGTGACACAACGATCCGCGATCTTGCGCAACGTATCGCCGCTGACAACTGTCACGCTGGTGCCACATCCGGCCGCAAACGCAGGGCTTGTCGAAGCAAACAAGGCAAGCAAAACTGCAAAAAGGATAAAGGATTGTAAAAACTTTTTGGCGTTCATCGAAATCTCCATTTCTTTATGATCAATAAAGAAGATGAATTTCGATATCTAAAAGTTCCCCTAAAGCCAGCAGGCAGTACCAACTTCCTACTATTTACATGAAAAATCAAAGGAACGCGCATCTGCGGTCATCGCGTAGCGCTGAAGTGTATCGGAAAAGAAATACCCGCTTACCGCGGGATCAAGTTCAGGGGACGCGAGGAGCGTTATGTCTATTGGCAGGCGCTCAAGGAAAGTGGATTATACTTACGACCCATAAAACAACTCGGAGAATGAAATGGACACGATCATCGAAAGCGTCTCTGCACTGGAAATCCTCGACTCGCGCGGTAACCCGACTGTCGAAGTGGAAGTCACACTGGCGGACGGCTCATGGGGACGCGCGGCAGTTCCATCGGGTGCATCCACGGGCGAGCATGAAGCGCTCGAAATGCGCGATGGCGATAAGAAGCGGTATTTGGGTAAAGGTGTGACGAAGGCAGTTGCCAATGTGAATGGCGTGATCGCCGATTCTCTCTTCGGCTGGGATGCGGCGGAACAAAAAGCCATCGATATGGAATTACTATCGTTGGATGGCACGCCGAATA
>Ga0075431_100007617_pt1 | contig 10780 bp, 11 predicted proteins | sample RhiMetdeltSRZDD5_FD_75297 | JGI IMG/M metagenome (GOLD analysis project Ga0075431, IMG submission 75297) | Populus rhizosphere microbial communities from Tennessee, USA - Rhizosphere MetaG P. deltoides SRZDD5 | ecosystem: Host-associated > Plants > Roots > Rhizosphere > Soil | place: USA...
ATTTGCTGCAGTGGCGTCCGTTGGTTGGTTGGGTGATACGGTCGGGATACGGCCTTCTGAACTTACAGTGGTAGCGAAACCCATGGTATCTCGTGTGGACTTCTTTCCTCAGGTGCGGAAAAGTGGTTCTGGAGACGATGAAGTGAGCGCGTTTAGCTTTGACGGGGGCGCTCGCAGCGCACGCCAACCGAGCCTTTGCAACTCTAGGGGGCAGATCAGTGGAATGGATCGTTTCGCGTTTCTCCTGATGCACCTTTGGCTTCTCTTTGGAGTTACTGCGGCGCTCATTTACCCATTCAGCAGCGGCGGTCGAGACAGCAGAAACATCGAGGAACATCCAACTCGGTTGATCAGGCAAGGCAATAAAGTGTCGCATACCTCCAAGTCATTGTAATGCTCCATCACCGCCTTACACTGCTTGTTGCCTGGCGAAGGCAATGCCGGTGGAAGGGAGCAAGCAAGAATCGCTCGGTTAAGGAGGAACATAAGAAATGACAGAAACGATCAAGCAAAACAGCAGGAATTACATTCCCGCAGCCGGCCACGACTGGCTGCTTCCGCTTTATGACCCCCTCCAGAGGTTGCTCGGCAGCGAGTCGGACCACCGAGAGTTGCTCAATCAAGCGGGCCTCGAGCCAGGTCACCGCGTTCTGGAAATCGGCTGCGGCACCGGGAGCTTAGCGATCCTGATTAAACGGCTCTATCCCGAAGCCAAAGTCGTCGGGCTGGATCCCGATCCTAAAGCGCTGACCCGCGCCCGGCTGAAGGCCCAGCGGGAAGCGGTCTCGGTCGAGTTTGACTGCGGATTCTCACATGAGCTTCCGTACTCCAACGGGTCTTTTGATCGAGTGTTTTCCTCCTTCATGTTTCACCACCTCAACCTGGAGGAGAAGAAACAAACACTGCTGGAGGCGCAACGGGTACTGGCACCTGATGGTTCCTTGCACTTACTTGACTTTGGAGGCGCGAACACCCGCCCCGAGGGGCTGATCGCTTGGTTGCTCCACCGAACTGAGCGCCTGCAAGACAACGTTGGAGACCGGATTCCAATACTCATTCGGGAAGCAGGCTTCGCAGATACGTGGGAGGTTGCCCATCGAGTTACGATCTTCGGGCGCATCACGCGCTACGGCGCATCTACCCAGCCAGGCGCTGCCTAATGCGCACGTGGGGCCGACCTCCGCGAGTGAGTCCGGCAGGATTGGACCTTCAGGCGTGGTTGCTAGAGGAACACGAGTTTTCTGTCGCGGAAGACAAGGTCGACGCCATGGATCCGGCATAAGAAGGAGGGAACAGAAGCATGGGAGGTACTGAAAATGAGGAGGAAGATGCGACTTACTTATTTCGGCTGCTGGTCACACCGAACCCTCCAGGGACTGTCAATCGCCTTTGGCCATCCGACTCCCCTTTTCCTTCCACGCTCTGGTAATTTCCTCAGCAAAGCGACTAATCCTCTCGGACGGGCTTAGCTAATAAATCTCGGAGAAGTAAATTGGCAAAACAAAGGTTCCTGGGTGGAATGCGCTCTCACTTGGAACTGGGAGCCTTTGCGCCCTTCTTTGTGTACAATAGCACAATGCGGTACTTGGCAATTCGGTTCCCAATGCGGCGCTGTGGAGGCTCTCGATGTGCTGGTAACCACACGCCCAAAATTAGCGCCGGCAGGGGTTGACGTATGTGGCTCGTTGAGAAAATGGAGATTAGGGGCGGCTTTTTGCCCGGCTTGAGTGTCAGCATCCCTCGGGGACTGACTTGCATAATTGGACCACGAGGCAGCGGAAAATCAACGCTAGTCGAAGCCTTGAGGTTTGCCGTCTGCGGTATCTCGACTGCGCCCAAGCACTGTGTTGACCTGATTCAGGCGAACCTTGCAGGTGGGGCTCTCGTAACGATCACAGCTCTAGCTGAGGGTTCGAGCCGCTACACAATTAAGAGAGGCCTAAAGCAGCAACCCGTTCTCCTCACCTCGGACGGAAGGACAATCAGTACCGTCGATCTTGATCGAGGTACGTTTCTTCCGCTGGACGCCTATAGCAGCCCCGAAATTGAGGCAATCGCGGATGAAGTCCTCGGCGAGAAACGTAGAAATCTCTTGGACGAACTCCGCAACGAGCAGATGCGCACAATCCACCTATCACTGGCGGAGAGTGCGCGTGCGCTGGATGCGAATGCCGATCGTATTAGAACAGCACAACGAGCGATCCAAGACCTAACCGAGCAAACTGAAGAACTCGGTGACGTTCGAGCCCGCTTGAGTGCTCTTGCACCATCTGATCGCGAACCGACGGCAGATTTTGTCCGCCTTTCACGCCAGCAGCAGTTCAATGAACGCGAAATCGCCAAGTTGGACGCGGCCGATCGGGATCTTCGAACGCTGGGCCAAACTGTGGACCAACTGAGAAAGGACGCACAGCTCGCGTTTAAGGCGCGTCTTGCGGAGAAGCAGTCCGCGAATGCAGATATCCTTCGCCGATATGATGATCTGCTCGCAGCATCCTTAGGGACAGTTGAAGAACATCTATCGGCGATCATCGGCCAAATTCGCGAATCGCAGGATGCAATAGCCCAGGCCCGCCAAAGCATTGCCCAGGCTCACACTGGTCATGCCGGCGAGTTGGCGAAACTAGCGGCACTTAACCAGGCGGCCAGCGAGCACGCTCGGCTGCGCGCAACGCTGGAACAGCAAGTTGCTAAACTTCAAGGCCTGGAGGAAAAGCGGTTAGAACTGAATGCCGAGTTGAAAACACTTCTTGAGCGCCGGAAATTCCTCAAGAGTACCCATATTTTGACGCGCGATCAGATTTCAGCGATGCGCGAGGAGGTCGCGGCCGAGCTCCAGCGCGAAGCCGGCGAGCGTGTACGCATCCGGATAATGCGAAATGGGGACCATCTGGCATACCAGCAGATGCTAGTGGATGGCCTGCGCGGTGCAAGAGTCCGGAATCACGAGGAGATCATTACAAAACTCATGCAGCTTAGGCCGGAGCAGCTCGCGCAGCTCATTCAGGCCAACGACCTCAACTCATTCGAGGAGCTGACGGGTTTTGGAAATGAGCGCTCTCGCAAGATACTGGATGCCTTCCGCGAAAGCGTTGATCCGCTCGCTCTGGAGGTAATTGCCATCGAAGATAGAATTGGCATCGAGCTAGACGTGTCATCTGCAGGGCAGCCTAGTTTTAAGGACGCGTCCGATCTTTCCCGCGGTCAGAAGTGCACAGCGCTATTACCGATACTATTGGCAAGAAGAGATAGCCCGTTGATTATTGACCAGCCAGAGGACAACCTGGACAACCACTTCATTTTTGAGACCGTGGTGAACGCTGTCCAGCGACTAAAGAGACGCCGGCAAATGATTTTCATAACTCACAACGCGAACATCCCGGTACTGGCTGAAGCGGACCTTGTGCTGGTCATGAACTCGGATGGCCGGGTTGGAGGCATCGAGAAGTCCGGAACGGTCGATGAGTGTCGTGAGCAGATCATCGACCTGCTCGAAGGTGGAAGGGAGGCGTTCGAACTGCGGTCGAAGCGGTACGGCGCCGGGCGGCGGGCACGGAGCGGGTAGTATGCAGTTGCCTGAGAATCTCTATGAGCGGCTCCGCCACCTCGCCGTGGAGGACCCGCGTGAGGCCCGCACGGTATTTCTGCAACTTCTGGATTTCGGTGGTCCTGTGCTCGACGACTTTCTAGGGCGGATCTCTTCTGCGACAGATGGCCGGCTGCGGCATCTTGTGGCTAACGCACTACGGAACCATCGAGACCTGGAGCGTCTCGCCCCACATCTAATTGCATGGCACGAAATTGAAACAGACGAGTTCACACGACGCGCTATCGCTGCTGCTCTCGAAGGGCTTGACAGCAGGGCGGCGGCGCAGAAGGCTTTGGCGCTAGAAGTAGCCCGGTTGACCACGGCCATCGGTCGGGAGAGAGCACAGCGGGAGCAGTTGCGTCGCGAGCTGGAAATCGCCCGGGAAGTGCAGGAGCACCTTTTCCCGCAGCGCCTTCCCACTGTGCCTGGTCTGGACTACTGCGGGCGCTGCCGGCCAGCACGAGAGGTAGGCGGGGACTACTATGATTTTCTCGAGCTGCCCGAAGGCAGGCTCGGAATCGCCATCGGCGACGTCTCGGGCAAGGGCGTGGGCGCCGCACTTAGGATGGCAAGCCTCGAGGCCTCACTGCGCGGTCAGGCCTTGGTGGGTCAGAACCTGGCGGAGCTGATGAAGCGAGTCAACGGTCTGGTATACCAGGCGTCCTCGCCGAATTGCTACGCCACTCTTTTCTACGCCGAGTACGACCCTCGAAGCCGCCAGCTTTCGTACGTCAACGCCGGTCATAACCCACCTGTGGTCTTGCGCAAACGTGTTGCGGATTGCCAGGTCTTCCGCTTGGAGACCGGCGGTCCGGTGATCGGGCTGCTGCAGCAGGGCTATCAACAAGGATCTTTCCCTCTTGAAGCTAAAGACCTGGTGGTACTCTTCACGGACGGAGTCTCTGAATCCATGAACGCCCGCTACGAAGAGTGGGGCGAGGATAGATTGATCGAGTTCGCCAAAACCTGCCACGGGCTGCCTGCTTTTGAAGCGATGACCCGAATCCTGGCCGCCGCAGAGGCTTTCGCCGCTGGCGCTTCCCAGCAGGACGACATGACACTGGTGGTGTGCCGCGTTCTTTCCTGAAGGTCCAACCTATCGAGCATATGAGCGGGTTCACGTCGCGGAGTGCGGATTGTTCCACGTTGCGGACGGCAAGATTCGTTTCCAGCCCAGTTGCTGGGACAAGGGCCCGGTGGCTCGGCACAAAGGAGGATTATGACAAACAACGAGAGCGAGAGCCGCTGCGCATCGCCGGCATTTGCGGTAGCATTCGGAAAGGAAGCTACACGGGCCCAGCTTTGGCGCTGGCGCTGCGCAGGGGAAGCGGGCGCTCCATTCAAAGACACCCGTATGACCTTCGTCGGCGCCAAAAGAAACCTCGATGAGAAGATTAGACAAGGGTGTGATCGTGTTCGTCCACTGCACTACCTCGGCTATTGTCGATGACGCGGGAATGCCGCGGCCACCTGACAACATTTGATGGTGCAAGCACCCTCTAGCAGCGTAACAACACTCGATGACGGAAGCACGCGATCTGCCTGGCGAGGTTTCTGCTGTCTCGCCTCTCACAATCCCACTTCAACGTCGAACACGCCCGTTTGTACCCGGCCGACACGCTTAATTTGGACAAAGATGCGGTACTCGCCAGGCTGCGGAAAGCCATAAGGAAACGATACTACCGTGCCAAACGCAGGTACGCCTTTTCCATGTCTTGCGTGCGGATCAGGTTGCGACGTCGCGCCTCTTTCGGTGAGAGCAAGCATAGCCATCGGCGGTGTGCCGGAAGGGTGAACGTGCGCGAAGACTGATCGGTCTGTTTTCAGGAAGACAGCGTGTCCGGCCATTCCCATGTAGGGTTCCAGGTCGTCCACAGGTCTTCCGGCTTGATCCTCTACTCGGAAGCGAAACCAACTTGCATGCCTGCTTTTCAGCGATAAGCTATCGCGCTCCCAAACCATACGGCCGCCGCAGAACAGCTCCGAGCTATTTGCAGTTCTATCAGCCTGGGATAGCGGCCTCCCCACACCTGCTGAGTCGTCTCCTGAAAGAGGCTTCCCTGGTACATACGGCAGATCGATCTCCGTGACCATTGTTTCCGGAAATCCGGATCGGTGCACGACATCGGCGAAGATCTGGTATCTGCCGGCAGGTATTGCCGGAAGGTCCTGGGAGAAGACAGCACTTTCCATCTGCTCCGGATGGAGATGCCAGAATCGTTCCAATTCCGGAAGCCGGACCAGAAACAGATGCATCAAATGGTTATGATCTGGAATCAGAGGATTTCCTGTTATCTGCAGACCTTTCCAGAGTCCGGGGTCTGGCAGGCGCAGTGTCAGGCGCCCTTGCGGTTCCAGAGTGGCTGAGAGCTGCGGCAGCTTGTAGAGCCTGCGCTCGTAATTCTGAGCGATTGAGTTCCACCATCCCCTAGCCAGGAAAAGACTCGCGAAAAGCAAAACCGCGGTAGCCGCCATCATCAGACGAGCCCGTCGAATTTGAAAGGTGCCAGGAGCCACACCTGGTTCTAATTGACCTTCACGGAGGCTGGCTCCAACAACACTGACGGCACCAACGGAAAGGAACAGCATCAGGATGAAAAGGCCTACTGCCAAAAACTTCTGCATGCGCAACGATTGTTGCGCCACCGCTGGGACAGGCACGGACAATTCGCCTTGCCCTCGCGGTCCTTCAGCTTGAATTCTTACCTGCCATGCACCTTGCTCCATCAACCACAGGCTACCGGTGAAAGAAGCGGAGGCGTCTGACGACTTCTGGAGGCGATCGGGAGTTGGAGCGAATTGGGCGCCCGGGCCACTAAGGTGCAGAGGAGTGATTTGCAGTTCTCGAAGCTCGCTCGAGGCGCTGACAACCTCAATCTCAGCCACTCCCGGTATTACGAGAGGCGGGCGAATGGTCACCATCAGCCGGTAGGGCCCCGCAGCACCTTCGTAGAAAACATCCGGACTGCCAACATGTGCCGATAGCGATGACGTAAAGAGCAGCAGAAAAAAGGGGAAGAGCCACATCGAACAGGTCTTACGCATCGTTCTGTTTAGCGCCGAACCCGTTGCATCCACTCACTCCAAGCGAGACCAAGGCGAGTTGAGAGAATGGCACACGCCAGCGCGACTGCCATTCCACTCCAGAAATCGCTCGGGGTTCTTTCGATCCGGAAGAACTCATAGGGTTTCCATGAGGGATGGAAGTTGTATTCTAGATAGTGAGCGCCAAAGAACCAATTGCGGGCAGCCGGCGTCATCATGAAATCGGCAACTGGCCACTCAACAGCGACCAGCGTGATCAAGAAAACACTGCCAAAAAGAATCGCCTGAGTCCAGGCGGCCCAGCTCGCAACCCTTGGTGCCAAAAGATCTAGAGCCACAGCGGGAACCAGCAGCAATAAAGGAAAGTCCCAAGGGATAAGATGAGTGACTTTCTGATAAACCGGTCCCAGCTTGGGTTCCGCGGGAAAAAGCGGCAGGATCCAGAGTTGCCCCAGGAGAAAAAACGTATAGATCGCGGTGACAATGGTGGTTGCCCAGCGGCGTTTGGCTGCTCTTGCGACACCGATCAGCACGACCGGAATGGCCAAAGAGATCACGCGATAGGCCCTGGCGCTATGCAGCAGGCCTCGCCAGGTATATTCCATGATCAGCAGCTGAAGGAGTAGCACCATCATGGCTCCGACATAGAGAAACAGGGCACTGAGTCTGGAGGCTGAGACACCCTCTGTTCGGTTCATACAGCCCAGGATTAGAATCAACACTCCAAGCTGGACCGCGAGAATGCCTCCAATCAGTAACACGTGCGGAGGGCTGACGATCTCAACGTCGAGCCCGTAGGCACTGTGCCACCAATTGTCAAAAGGTGCGGACGTCAGCATGGCGATCCCGCCCCAAGCCGACATAAAGGACCCCAAAGGACCATGAAAACCCCACACCTTGACACAGGACTCCTTGGCTGCATGTCGTTTGCCTAAGGAGACAGAGAGAATCAGATAAGCGGAAGAAATCCCGGCAAGGAGGCCACACAGATAGATGGCGACATGGGCAGGAGTCCAGAAAGTGTCCCGCCCGATAGAGCGGTGCCAGGAAATGTCCCAGTACCCGCCAATAATGCTGGAGCTGACGGCAATCACGCCGCACCAAATATACCAGGGCACCACACGGACCTCTGCCGCCGGCCGCGTCTTTGTACCCAGCAGACGATCTATTGAAACGGCAGTTGTATCAACCATTGACAGATTGTTCCTTTCGAAGTCAAAACCCCGGGCCATTAGTCAGATTGACAACAGAACTCTTCTGTCCATCCTAAACGAAATACGAGCGCCCCAGTTTGCAAAATAGCGTTCAGCAAATCGTTCACGACTTGACAGATCAATGGGATTATGTTGGCTGAACGCATACGCGTGGCGTAATGGGAGAAAAGCCTGATGCAGCAAAGATACCTGGCGGCACTGACGTTGGTGCTTTTGCTCGGATTGGTCTTGACCCGAGTTGTTTGGATGAGAAGAAGGGGAACAAGCGCGATGCATTTCGGCAAAATCGACAAGACCGACTTTTTGATACCACCGTTCGCTCTTTTCTATTTTTATATGGTGTTTGCCGCGGCATTCAACCTTCCCCGCGTCAGCACCCAAGCGTTCTTCCATTCCGAAGTGGTTTCCTGGGTCGGCGTAGTCCTGTGCCTCTGGGGCCTAATCCTTTTACTCCTCAGTCTGGTTTCGTTTGGCAAGAGTTTTCGCGTTGGCATCGATGTTGACCACGCCGACAAACTCGTCACGACGGGCGTATTTGCGTTCAGCCGCAATCCGATTTATGTAGCATTTGGGTTTGTTTTGCTAGGGCAATTCCTGGTGTTTCCCAATTGGATTTTACTGGCTTACCTCGTCGCGGGCATTGGGTTGTTCCACCGTCAAGTATTGCGCGAAGAAGGATTCCTGAGGCAGCGATATGGCCAAGAATATGCACAGTATTGCAATCGAGTCAGAAGGTATCTTTGAGTGGACCACATGTTGAAACAAGGACTTAGCTGGCTGCCGGCGATTAGAAGTTTTGCCCGCGGCTTGAGGACTTGGCGTCGCTTGCATCGGTCCTGCTGCGTTGACGGTTCCGACACCAGCAAACGGGCTTCGGTTCAGAGATCCTAGTCACTTCAGAAAGATTCACAGCAGAGCGCACCACCACACGGGAAGATTACGTCGTTTTGAATCCAGTTTCGTTCAACATTTTTGCAGTGGGCAATCTGAGCCCTTAGACCGTTAGGGAGGTCGCAAGGTCATGCAGAAACTTAAGGTCGCAGCAGCGCTTTGAACTCACGGTACCGTTCCTGAATTCCCTGCCCTTTGCCGAGCTCCAGCCAGTCTGAACGGTCTCCTCAGAAAGCCAGACCGAAATCTGAATCGCATTGAGCAGTGGTCAGTCAAGGCCAAGGAAGCCGGGGCTCACGTGGTACTGTTCCCCCGAACTGGTCATTCACCAGATCTCCTGGCTAACGCAACGGAATACGGTCGGCCACCTCCAGGTATCGCCGCCTCAGCCTCGAAGAAATCGATAGGCACACCGAACACTCCAATCGCTCCAGTCACGACCCGCGAGGGCTACAGACAATGTTATGAACACTGCCACCAGGAAGCACCTGTCAATCAGCTAGGCAGTTGGGTTGGCATCATGAGCCAGAGCAATGGTAACCAGGGAGCGGAGCTCGCCAACCATGGGTGGTGACCGCAACACCGGCGACATGGCCGTCGAGTGGCTTTGATCGACATTGGAAGCGGGAGGGTGACTACGTGACTGAGTGCGGGCGGCTGTTTAGCTTCTATCACCAGGAGCCCTTTTTCAGGTTGTGCTTGATTTGACTGTTACTTAAGGCGAGTTGCTTTCGAATCGAGCAGTACCCACAGCGGCACCCAAGCCGAGATTTGTAGGTCTCATGTCCACACGACTTACAGTAGGGTCTCCGACCGAAGTTCAATTCCTTGCACCACGGGCAGGTTGTTAGCGTATCCATGACTCCGTGTCTGAAAGTTGAACCATCCATATCTTAATGGTAGCACTGCGTCGACTGCGACAACAAGTGGGGCCTGGAACTCGGTGATGTCACGCGGTTTTGTGAGAATTTCAAAGCGCGGTTTTTGCCGCCGTGGTGGCGTAAGATAACCATGAGTTGCCGTCAACAACGACCAACTGCGATCAGGACACTGTCATGCTGCAACTTGCTTGGCTTATCGAATCAGCGATGCGAGTCCCTGTGGTGAATTTGGCCAACATTTGGCGATCTAGCGTGCATCGCGCCGAGGCCAATGGGTAATGATTCTCCCAATTCCGAAAGACGGCAGTTGGCACGGGCTTGGTCGACTGCGATTACACAGGAGAATTTCATGCCACACAGCCGTAGAAACGATCAGCCTAGCCAGTTAGGGGCTCTCATGAGGCTGACCGGCAGTCTGCTCCCCCTTTTCGCCGTGCTCGTCACAGCATCTGTCTGGGGGAAGAAGCCAATCAAACCAGCCAGCCGTGCCGAAGCGACTGCGATCATCGCCAACGCGCGTAAGATCGTAACACCCATATCCATGGCAAACCGGTGGGGCGGTTCCCAGGCAGTCACGGATGCTAACGAGTCCATGCCCGGGCCAAAGTTCGACTTAACGACGACTGGTTTGCCCTCGCGCTCCTCGACCTCCGTGGGGACGAACCAGGCGGAGACGCCCGGGCCGGTCGTGATGGCTTGCCAGGGACTTCAACTTCGGCTTGGACGTAGCGGCGTCCAGCCGCATCTTTCTTTACACTCAGACGTCTCCTTTCTATTGGGTTTATGCGGCAGGGAGTGCTCCACCTCCAGACAATGGGCCCGGCCGCCAGTGGCCGATTCGTTGTGGTAGCGCGAGACAAGTGTGGTGACGGCTGTGGCGAGCTCGTTGCTAAAGGCAGCTCGATCCGCGGCAGACCGGAGCCGAATCTCAATGTCCAGCGACAGGGTCGCCAGCCGTTTGTTGGTCTCTCTGCCTTTTTGATTCGATTCGCAATGCTATCTGTGCGGCAGCGGCGCCGCGGCGGTTCACGTTTCCCGGGACGAGGAGTAGTGGCGGAAGAAGCGCCGGAACGCAAACGAACACACTGAGTGGGCTTGATGAAGACTGCCGGACTCAACGAGCTTGAGCGGGCGGAGAGAGATGGCGTGAGAGGAGACTT
>Ga0075431_100007619_pt1 | contig 10780 bp, 11 predicted proteins | sample RhiMetdeltSRZDD5_FD_75297 | JGI IMG/M metagenome (GOLD analysis project Ga0075431, IMG submission 75297) | Populus rhizosphere microbial communities from Tennessee, USA - Rhizosphere MetaG P. deltoides SRZDD5 | ecosystem: Host-associated > Plants > Roots > Rhizosphere > Soil | place: USA...
ACAAGTCGGGCGCTTAGCGGAAAAGCGGATCGAGGTCAAACAGCCGCTTGTGCTGATCCAACGCATATCGATCGGTCATTCCGGCGATGAAATCGCAGACCTGGCGAGGATAATTGCTGGCCATGTCTGCCGTGCCTTCATCGATCCATCCCGGCGGCAGCAGCAGCGGATCCTCGACATAGGCTTGGAACAGGTCGCGCACCACCCGCTGTGCCCGCCCCATGATGTCCAACACCTTCTCGTGGCGATACATGCGCGACGACAGAAAGGCCTGCAGCGCCTTGTTCTTCTCCTGCATCTGCGCCGAGAAACACACCAGTCGCTCGCCCCGTTCCCGCACCTGATCGGCGCTCGTCATCGGCTGCCGCTTGAGCCGGCGCCGGGTTTCGCCGATGACGTCGCCGATCATCCATGAGATCACGCGGCGCACCGTCTCATGAATGATTCGTGCCCGATCGAGTCGCGGCCAGGTCTTCAGCACCTCGCTCAGCGCCTCGCCGGCCAGCGGCACATCGCCGAGATCGATGACCGCGAAGAGCTGTGCCCGCAGCCCGTCGTCGATGTCATGGGCATTGTAGGCGATGTCGTCGGCGATCGCCGCCGCCTGCGCCTCGGCCGGCGCATAGCTCGACGGGTCGACCCCGAGCGTGGCCACGAGCTCGAGCACCGCCGTCGAGGCACTGGTGATCGGCCCATTGTGCTTGATCAGGCCCTCGAGCGCCTCCCAGGTGAGATTGAGCCCGTCGAATGCCGCGTAACGCCGCTCGAGGCGGGTCACGATCCTCAGCGTCTGGGAATTGTGATCGAAGCCGCCATAGGGCGTCATCAGCCGGTCGAGCTCCTGCTCCCCGGCATGCCCGAACGGCGTGTGGCCGAGATCGTGCGCCAGGGCGATCGCCTCGGTCAGATCCTCGTCGAGCCCAAGCGTCCGGGCGATCGAGCGGGCGATCTGCGCCACCTCGAGACTATGGGTGAGACGGGTGCGATAATGATCCCCCTCGTGATAGACGAACACCTGCGTCTTGTGCTTGAGCCGGCGGAATGCGGCGGAATGGATGATTCGGTCGCGATCCCGCTGGAAGACCGTGCGTGACGGCGTCTCGGGCTCCTCGACCAGCCGGCCGCGCGATGCGTTGGCAAAGCAGGCAAAAGCCGCTGGATCGGCCCGCATCAGCCCGCCCGCCCGGATTGACAAATGCCCGCGCTGGCCCGACATAGTGATCGACGATCGACACCGCAGACCCTGGTCGAAGCTCCTATGTCCGAACCTGTGACCCTGACCGCCCGCGCCGCCGAGCGGATCCGCGAGATCGCTGCCGGAAATGGCGGAAAAACCGCGCTGCGCCTGTCAGTGCTCGGGGGCGGCTGCTCGGGATTCCAGTATGATTTCGCCCTGGCCGACACCGCCATGGAGGATGACCTTGCGATTGAACGGGACGGTGCCACCGTTTTGATCGATTCCATTTCCCTCGTCTACCTTCTCGGCTCCGAGATCGATTTCGAGGACGGGCTGATCGGCGCCTCGTTCAAGATCAACAATCCGAACGCCACCACCTCCTGCGGCTGCGGCACCTCCTTCTCGATCTAAGGCATGTTCTAAGCATGCAGATCGCCACCTGGAACATCAATGGCGTCAAGGCACGCCTCGCCAATCTGCTGCGCTGGCTGAAGGAGACCGCGCCCGACGTTTGCTGCCTGCAGGAGATCAAATGCGAGGACGAGGCCTTCCCCGGCGAAGCCCTGGAGGAGCTCGGCTACAACGTCGCCGTGCACGGCCAGAAGGGCTTCAACGGCGTCGCGGTCCTGTCCAAGCGGCCGCTCGAGGACGTGACGCGGCGGCTTCCCGGCGGCGACGGCAGCGACCAGCATTCGCGTTATCTGGAAGTGGTGGTGCCGGGCGACCGCGGCGTCATCCGCATCGCCTGCCTGTATCTGCCCAATGGCAATCCCATCGGCACCGACAAGTTCCAATACAAGCTCGATTGGATGGACCGGCTGACGGCACGGGCCGGCGAGCTGCTGAAGGACGAGGAAGCCTTCGTCATGACCGGCGATTTCAACGTCATCCCGGCGCCGGTCGACGCCAGGCGGCCGGAGCTTTGGGTCAATGACGCGCTGTTCCAGCCGGAGACCCGCGCCCGCTTCCGCAACCTCCTCAATCTCGGCCTGACCGATGCCGTGCGGTTGCTCCACCCCGACGAGCCGATCTACACCTTCTGGGACTATCAAGCCGGTGCCTGGCAGCGGAACAACGGCATTCGTATCGATCACCAGGTGATGTCGCCGCAGGCAGTCGACCGGTTGTCATCGATTCGCGTCGACCGCCACGTCCGCGGCTGGGACAAGCCGTCGGACCATGTGCCGGTGATCGCCGAGCTGGATGTGTGAAGCGATGGCAGTCGGCAATAGGAAGCGGCGGCAGTCGGCATTAGGCAATAGGCAGTGAGCAGTGCTCTTCCTACTGCCTACCGCCTACTGCCTACTGCCTTACTCGTCCGCAGACGGCGGCTCTTCCGCCGGATATTGCTCCGACCATTGCACCGCCAGCGCCTCGCCGGAGGTGCGTTCCTCGTCCGACACCTCGTCGAGCAGCGTGCCGAAGCGCGAGATGATCTGCGGGTAGGCGTCCGGCCGCGCCGTCTGGCGGGCCAGCGTGTACCACATCACCGCCTTGGCCTTGTCCTGCTTCACATGAATGCCGTCATAATGCAGGTCGCCCAGCATGGCCTCGGCCGGCGCATAGCGCTTGCGGGAGGCCCGCATCAGCCAGCGAATGCCCTGATCCGGCATCTTTTTGACGCCTTGGCCTTTCAGATACATCACGCCGATCGCATAGATCGCGGCGGGATGGCCATGGCCGGCGGCCGTCGAATAGAGATTGTAGGCCCGCACCGGATCCTTGTGGATGCTGTCGTTCGGCGCTCCGTCGCGATAGATGTCGGCCACCCGCACCAGCGCATCGACGGTGATGCGCATCAACCGGCGATTGGGCTGCTCGGAATCATAGGCGAGCGCCACCTGACGGTAATAGGTGAAGGACTTGCCGGTATCGACGGTCACGCCCTTGCCGGTGCGATACATGTCGCCGAGATACCAGGTGGCGATCAGGCTCCCCGCCTTCGACGCCTTCTCGAGATGTTCGCGGGCCCGGACATAGTCGCCTTCGGCATAGAACTGCTTCGCCATTTTCATGTCGTCGCGCCACAACGACACGTCGCCGAGCTTGGGCAGCTCGGACTCGGGCTTGGCCGGCACGAAGGAATAGAATTGCGAGCCGAAGCCATCGATTTCCTGCGCCGCTCCCGGGCTGATCGTCGACGCCGCCGTCCCGCCGAGCAAGGCGAGAGCCAGCAGGAGTCGACCTGCCCATCTTGTCTGGCAGTCGTTCCTATATGTCCGCATAACACACACTCTCACCTTGACCTCCAGGGTGGGTCACGGCGCCATACCGTGCTGGCCCAACATCGCGTGCGAATTTCCAGATCGCGCCAGAGCCATAGCCATGGTCGCGCGGTTGCCAGTCCTTGCGCCGTTCGGCCAGCTCGCGGTCGCTCAGTCGAACCGCGAGCACGCCCTTGTCGGCGTCGATCTCGATCACATCGCCGTCGCGCAGAAGCCCGATCGGGCCTCCCACCGCTGCTTCCGGACCGACGTGACCGATGCAGAATCCCCGCGTTGCACCCGAAAAGCGGCCATCGGTTATCAGCGCCACCTTGTCCCCCATGCCCTGGCCGTAAAGGGCTGCGGTGGTGGACAGCATCTCGCGCATTCCGGGACCGCCGCGCGGACCCTCATAGCGGATAACCAGGACCTCGCCTTCCTTGTAGCGTTTCTTGGTGACAGCTTCGAAACACGCCTCCTCGCTGTCGAAGCAGCGCGCCGGCCCGGTGAATTTCAGAGTTTTCATGCCGGCGACCTTCACGATCGCACCCTCAGGCGCGAGATTTCCCGAAAGCCCAACCACGCCGCCGGTCGGGCTGAGCGGCCGGTCGGCCGGATAGACCACGTCCTGCTCCGGGTTCCACGCCACGCTGCGCATATTCTCGGCAATCGTCCGCCCGGTCACCGTCAGGCAGTCGCCATGGAGGTGGCCGTGGTCGAGCAGCGTCTTCATCAGCAACGGAATGCCGCCGACCTCGAACAGGTCCTTGGCGACATATTTTCCGGCCGGCTTGAGATCGGCGATATAGGGCGTGCGGCGGAAGATCGCCGCCACGTCGAACAGATCGAATTCGATGCCGCATTCGTGGGCGATCGCTGGCAGATGCAGCGCCGCATTGGTCGAGCCGCCCGACGCCGCCACGACCACCGCGGCATTTTCCAGCGCCTTGCGAGTCACGATATCGCGCGGCCGGATGTTCTTGTGGATCAGGTCCATCACCTGCTCGCCCGCCGCCATGCAGAACCGGTCGCGCAATTCATAAGGCGCCGGCGCACCGGCCGAATAGGGCAAGGCCAGCCCGATCGCTTCCGACACGGTCGCCATGGTGTTGGCGGTGAATTGCGCCCCGCAGGCACCGGCCGACGGGCAGGCCACCTGCTCGAGCTCCTCGAGATCGCTTTCCGACATGGTGCCGACGGAATAGCGCCCGACGGCCTCGAACACGTCCTGGACGGTTACCGGCCGCCCGCGGAAGGTCCCCGGCAGGATGGACCCTCCATAGATGAAGATCGACGGCACATTGAGCCGGCACATCGCCATCATCATGCCCGGGAGCGACTTGTCGCAGCCTGCCAAGCCGACCAGCGCGTCATAGCAATGGCCGCGCATCGTCAGCTCGACCGAATCGGCGATCACTTCGCGGGACACCAGCGACGACTTCATGCCCTGGTGGCCCATGGCAATGCCGTCGGTGACGGTGATGGTGCAGAATTCGCGCGGCGTGCCATTGGCGGCTGCAACCCCATGCTTGACTCTCTGGGCCTGCCGCATCAGCGCGATATTGCATGGCGCTGCCTCGTTCCAGCAGGTCGCCACACCGACGAAAGGCTGATGGATCTGCTCGCGTGTCAGCCCCATCGCGTAGTAATATGAGCGATGGGGAGCGCGCTGCGGACCTTCGGTCACGTGTCGGCTGGGCAGCTTCTGCTTGAGTGACGTCTTGGCGTCCATAGACGACCCTGAAACTCCCTGGTCGGGCTTGTGCGGTTGTTTTACGCTCCGACGCACATAGCCCTTCAAATCGGCCGTAAAGGCCACTTCCAACCCACGGAACCCGTGGATCGAGTTGGTACGCCCTCTCGCTGAAATACCTTCGCGGCCAAGGGATTGCTCCCTCGCGTCATGTGCCGCGACGGAATGAAGCTATTGGTGTTTTGGGGCGGAAAGAAGAACGATTGTGGCCGTTCGCGGAAATTGATGCAGAAATGTCGTTCTTGTGACCTCACTGCCACACACACCCAGGATGCGTACTGGACGGCCTACATTACAGGAAGATTGTCCGAATGGGAATTGGGCCTTATGGTTGCGCAACCCTGGGAATGCAATCCGAGGCCGTACTGGCGAGCCGCGACTACGACCACCAGCGCGGTGCCGTCAAGCGGCCAGCCGCGCTCTCGATCGCCTTGCCGGCACGGAACAGCGTCTCCTCGTCGAACGGGCGGCCGATCAGCTGCAGCGCCAGCGGCAGGCCGTCCTCGCTCAACCCGCCGGGGACCGCAATGCCCGGCAGGCCGGCCATGTTCACCGTCACCGTGAAGATGTCGCAGAGATACATCTCGACAGGATCGGTGATGTCGCCCGGCGCAAAGGCGGGACCCGGAGTCGCCGGCGTGAGCACGAGGTCGACCTTGCTCCACGCCTCGTCGAAATCGCGCTTGATCAAGGTCCGGATCTTCTGCGCCCGCACGTAATAGGCATCGTAATATCCGGCTGACAGCACATAGGTGCCGATCAGCACCCGGCGCCGCACCTCGGGGCCGAAGCCCTCGGCACGCGTGTTCTCATACATCGACACGACGTCGTCGCCCGGAACCCTGAGGCCGTAGCGCACGCCGTCATAACGGGCGAGATTGGACGAGGCCTCGGCCGGCGCGACGATGTAATAGGCCGGCAGCGCATATTTGGTATGGGGGAGCGAGATGTCGACGATCTCGGCGCCGCGGTCCTTCAACCACGCCGCGCCGCGCTTCCACAGCGCGTCGATCTCGGGCGGCATGTTGTCGACGCGATATTCGCGCGGGATGCCGACGCGCAGGCCCTTGATATCCCTGGCAAGCGCCGCCTCGTAATCGGGCACCGGCAGGTCGACCGAGGTCGAATCCATCGGATCGTACCCCGCCATCGAGCGCAGCATGATCGCCGCATCGGTGACATCGCGCGCGATCGGCCCCGCCTGGTCGAGCGAGGAGGCGAAGGCAACGATCCCCCAGCGCGAGCACCGCCCATAGGTCGGCTTCAGACCGACCGTCCCGGTCAGCGCCGCCGGCTGACGGATCGATCCGCCGGTGTCGGTTGCCGTGGCCGCGACGCAGAGATGGGCCGCGACCGCCGTGGCCGAGCCGCCCGACGACCCGCCCGGCACCAGCGATCGGTTGTGGCGCCGCCCTTTCCATGGATTGATCACCGGGCCGTAGCACGAGGTCTCGTTCGACGAGCCCATGGCGAACTCGTCCATATTGAGCTTGCCCAGCATCAGCGCGCCATCGCGCCACAGATTCGCTGTGACAGTCGACTCATAGGTCGGCCGGAAGCCCTGCAGGATGCGGCTGCAGGCCTGCGTATGCACGCCGCGCGTCGCGAACAGATCCTTGATGCCGAGCGGGATCCCTTCGAGCGGCCGCGCCGTGCCCTGTTTGAGCCGCGCATCGCTTTCGGCAGCCCTGGCGCGCGCCGCATCGAAAGTCTCGGCGACATAGGCGTTGAGCGCCCGCGCCTGCTCGATCGTCGCAATATAAGCCTCGACCAGCTCGGCGGCGCTGAACGCACCGCTGCGCAAGCCCTGGCGCACCTGCGCCAGCGTCAATTCGGTGAGCTCAGCCATCACTCGACAACCTTGGGCACGACATAGAAATGGTCATCCTGGACCGGCGCATTGGCCACGACATCGTCGGGGCGTCCGCCATCAGTCACCACGTCCTCCCGCAGATGCAGCTTGCGGTCGACGACCGAGGTCAGCGGCGCAACATTTGCCACATCGACCTCGCCCAGCATTTCGATCCATTGCAGGATGGCATTGAGCTCGCCCTGAAGCTTTGGCAGTTCCGCGTCGGTCACCCGGATGCGGGCAAGCTTGGCGATCCGGCGCACGGTTTTGGTATCGACGGACATGGGCTCTCATCAACCGGGGCGGGAGGGAGTGGCGCGCTTGATACCACCAGCCTCCGCCGCCTGCAACGCCTGCCGCTGACGTCCGGCTCCGTCGAAATTGTCGTGCGCCAGCCATCTCTGGAACGCCTGGTCGATCGCCGGCCAATCGGTGTCGATGATCGAGAACCAGGCGGTGTCGCGGTTGCGCCCCTTGACGATCATATGCTGGCGGAACACCCCCTCGAAGGTGAAGCCGAGCCGCTCGGCAGCCCGTCGCGACGGCTGGTTCAAGGCATCGCACTTCCATTCGAGCCGGCGGCTCCCCAGCGTCTCCAGGGCATGGCGCATCATGAGATAAAGACCCTCGGTAGCCTCCCGCGTCTGCTTGAGACCGGGCGACAGCCAGATGTGGCCGATCTCGATCACCCCGTGCTCCGGCACCATTCGCATGAATGACGCCATGCCGGACGCTTCGCCGGTCGCATGCGGCACGAAGGCATAGAACAACGGGTCGACCGAAGCCTGGCGCTCCTTCAGCCAGGCGAGGAAACCCGCCTTGTCGGGGAACGGCCCATAGCCGAGATAGGTCCAGATCCTGCCCTCGGGATCGCCCGCCTGAAACGAGTTCCACAGAGCGGACCCGTGCCGCTCGGCCTCGACATGCTCGAGATCGACATAGCGGCCCTCGAGCACCCCGCCATCGGGTTTCCGTCCCGACGGCGCGGCAACCGGCGGGCCGACCTCATTGGTTTCCATGATTAGAGCGTCAGGCTGTCGCCAGGCTTCATGGCCTTGACCTTCGAGCCGTCGCTGCCGAGCTCCTTGATGAACGGCTCGGGGCTCTGCACCAGCACCGGGAAGGTCTTGTAGTGGCAGGGAATGATGGTCTCGAACCTGAAGAACTTGCGGCAGGCCAGCGCCGCCGTGCGCGGGCTCATCGTGTAGCGATCGCCGATCGGCACGATGCCGATCACCGGCTGATGGATCTCGTTGATCAGCGCCATGTCGCCGAATATGTCGGTGTCGCCCATATGGTAGACCGTCTTGCCGTCGCGCGGCCGGATCACCACCCCGCAAGGATTGCCCATATAGACCCCGCCATAGGACGAGGAATGATCCGCTCGGACGAAGGTGATGTCGAAGTCCTTGGTATAGATGGTGCCGCCGGGATTGGACCCCTCGCAGTTCTCGAGGCCCTTCTTGCCGAAGAATTCGCAGATCTCGTGCACGGCGATGAGGGTTGCGTTGTTGGCCTTGCAGATGGCTTCGGCATCGCCGACATGGTCCTCATGACCATGGGTCAGGGCGACATGCGTGGCGCCGCGACCCGCAACATCCGCCTTGACGGTGGCGACCGAGTTGCCGGTGATGAAGGGATCGATGAGGATGACCGATCCGCCTGTCTCGAGGCGGAACGCCGAATGTCCGAACCAGGTGATCTTCATGGGCTCGCTCGACTTTCCGTGGCCGATTGCTGATCTGGCGATTTGACCAGCTCGGAGACGGCTTGACAATGCGACCTGAACCGCCCAGCTATGTTAATGTGATTAACATTCACACAGGAGGTCACGATGTGCGGGATGCATCGCGGCATGCGCCGCTGGCGACGGGGTTGGGCCCAGGACGGCGAGGATCAGGAAGAGCCTCGTTCATGGTGGGCGGGACACCCCTTCCGTTCGAGCGGCAATCGCGCCTTCGATGAGTACAAGGCCGAGACTTTGCGTCGCCTCGCCGAGGAGCAGCGCGAGTTCCTCGCCTTCCTGAGCCGCCTGCGTCACGCTCGCGACAAGGAGGAGTTCGACCGGTTCATGGCCGACCGGCGTGGGCCTGAAGGCGGCCCCCAGCCGCAGGGGGCGTGAGCAAGGGACCCAGTCGGCGTTAGGCGAAAGAGGCAGTAGGCGTTAGGCGAAAGAGGCAGTAGGCGTTAGGCAATAGGCAGTGAGCGGTGTTCCTACTACTGCCTACTGCCTACTGCCTACTGCCTACCTCCTCGAAGCTTGGTCCAATAGTCGAGCCGCTTCCTGATCTCGCGCTCGAAACCGCGCTCCGGCGGATCGTAATAGGTTTCGCGGCCGATCTCCGTCGGGAAGTAGTCCTGGCCCGAGAACGCGTCCGGCTCGTCATGATCGTAACGATAGCCGGCGCCATATTCCTGCTGCTTCATCAGCCGGGTGGGCGCGTTCAGGATGATCTTAGGGGGCATCAGCGAGCCGGTTTCCTTGGCCCGCGCCATCGCCCGCTTGAACGCGACATAACTCGCATTCGATTTGGGTGCGGTGGCGAGATAGAGCGTCGCCTGCGCCAGCGCCAGCTCGCCTTCCGGGGCGCCGAGGAAATCGAACGTCTCCTTGGCGGCGAGCGCCTGATGGACGGCTTCCGGATCGGCCAGCCCGATATCCTCCACCGCCATTCGCACCAGGCGTCGTGCCAGATAGAGCGGATCCTCGCCGGCCGTCAGCATGCGGGCGAGGTAATAGAGAGCCGCATCGGGATCGGAGCCCCGCACCGATTTGTGCAGCGCCGATATCAGATTGTAATGGCCATCGCGTGACTTGTCGTAGAGCGGCACCCGCCGCTGGACGATCCGGGCCAGCGCTTCCGGTCCGATCTGCTCGCCCTCCGCCACCGAAGCATAGATGTCCTCCACGAGATTGAGCAGGTAGCGGCCATCACCATCGGCAAGCGCGAACAGCTGCTCGCGGGCCGGCTCAGCGAGCGGCAGGCCTCGTCCTTCCACCGCCTCCGCGCGCTGCACCAGGATGGCGAGCGACTCGCGCTCCAGCCGGTTCAGCGTCAACACCTGCGCCCGCGACAGCAGCGCGCCGTTCAGCTCGAATGACGGGTTCTCGGTTGTGGCGCCGATCAACGTGATCGTGCCGTCTTCCATATGCGGCAGGAAGCTGTCCTGCTGCGCGCGGTTGAAACGGTGGATCTCGTCGACGAAGAGCAGCGTGCCCCTGCCCTCCTCGCGCCGCTTGCGCGCCTGATCGAAGATTTTGCGCAAATCGGCAACCCCGGAGAAGATTGCCGAGATTTGCTCGAAATGGAGTCCGGTTTCACTGGCGACCAGCCGCGCTATGGTGGTCTTGCCGGTGCCTGGCGGACCCCAGAGGATGAAGCTGCCCAGCCGTCCCGCCGCAAGCAGCCGCGTCAGCACTCCCTCGGAGCCGGTGAGGTGCTCCTGGCCGACGACTTCACCAAGGCTCTTCGGGCGCAGTCGATCGGCGAGCGGATGGGGAGCCGATGTTTCGAGACCTGCTGCCGTGAAGAGGTTCTCCATGCGTCCTCAGCCGCCAAGCCGCAGCGATCGCACCTGACCGTTGCGATCGACCGACAATTCCCAATAGCCGCTGTCCTTGGTCAAGGCTGCCTGCAGCGCCTTGACGCTCGATATCTTCGTGCCATTGATCTCGAGGAGGAGATCTCCCTTGCGAAAGCCGATGCTTGCCGCCGGCCCTCCCTTCACGTCGACCACCGCCACGCCTTTGGCAGAGATGCCGAGGCCAAGCTCGGCGGCGAGTGCCGGCGAGA
>Ga0075431_100007620_pt1 | contig 10779 bp, 9 predicted proteins | sample RhiMetdeltSRZDD5_FD_75297 | JGI IMG/M metagenome (GOLD analysis project Ga0075431, IMG submission 75297) | Populus rhizosphere microbial communities from Tennessee, USA - Rhizosphere MetaG P. deltoides SRZDD5 | ecosystem: Host-associated > Plants > Roots > Rhizosphere > Soil | place: USA...
AATGGAGCGAGTGGGAAGAGAGTTGTTCATCCTCGTCCCCAGAGAACCGTAGTCTGCAAAACCATGCAGCGATGGAAGCCGCTCCCATTTTGCGGCGCTGCTCTGGAGTTTCACTCGTCCCTCCCTCTTCTTCTGCGCCTGAAAGTCAGGTCGGGAGCTCAACGCGACTTCGACTGCTTCCGCCAAAGAACCGACTGCAGTGGGCCTGTGCTCTAATTCCTGCCTGAGGGTGATCTCGGTCTCCAGGCCGAGTCCAATTGCTCGCAGCAACTCCAGATGGGCTCTCCGGCGCTCGTTCTCCGCAAGCAGAAGCTGTTGACGTTCGTTGGCCAACTGGACCTCGGCTCGGGTCACCTCGATACCGATTCCAGTGCCCGCCCTCTTTTGACTCAGGGTGAGATCGAGAAGCGTCTGAGCCAGATCGGCGTTGGCTCGAGCCGCGTGCAGTCGCGCATCAGCGCGGACTGACGCTAAATACCGTGCCGCCACCAGCGCTGTAACTTCGTTTCCAGTGGTCTCATTCTGAAGCTCCGCTACGCTGACTCCGGCTTTGGATGCCTGAAAGCGGCGGACGGCACTGAGGTCAAACAGCGTTTGAGTCGCTTTGACGCGCGCATCAAAGGTACCAAAAGGACCGATAAACCGCGGTGCATCGAATCCGGGAATGGGCACGTCAAACTGTATGCCCAAAGCTTCGAGATTGGTCGTGCGGCTCTGCTGGCTGACGCTGGCGTCAAGATTCGGAAGGAGAGCAGCCCGCTCCTGAGCTGACTGAGCCCGAGCCTGCCGGATCGCCTGCTCAGCCAACCGTACCTTTGCATTGCCATCCTTCTCCAGAGCGATTGCCACAGCTTGCTTGAGACTCAGCTCCAGGGCAGCCTGAGTGGGTGCGACCTGAGCGGGTTGCCTTGCCCTGACCGGGCTTGCCGCCAGACCGCAATCAAATTTGCCCAGCCAACAGCCGGCAAGGGCACTCAGTAGCAGTCCAAGACAACGGCCGCGCCACCTACTGCTGGCGGGCATGAACATCTCACTCTCGTTGGCTGAAGCGCTCCGCGCTTTTTCTGTGGTCATTTTTCCGTTTGCTGACACTGGCATCGTGTTTAGAGAAACGAATCAATTCCCCCGGACAGCAGGTGCTTTCATGCCCGCAGCGGTGTAGGCAATGAGCTTGCGAAGAATGCGTCGTATGTCGCGTTCGGCAAGATTTTCGTGAGTCGCTTCGGAGAGAATTTTCATGGGAATCCCGCCAAACAGCGCTTTTGCAGTGGCACCGATGGTGAAGTTAAGCCGCCAGGCGATCTCCTGCTTTGAAAGATAGGGAAGCGCCTGCTGGAAGGCCTGCAGAAAACGGGTGGCGATACACAAAAACTGGTCTCCCGCAGCCTTTTCGAGCAACTCGCCCGATTGGAGAAGAATGCGCCCCATCAACTGCATCAGCAGGTGGCCTTGGACCGAATGTTTCAACGCCAGATACAGTGGCGGGGCCAGAAAGGCTTCCAGGATCGCCTCTACCTGTGGGCCCCTCCCTCGAAACTTGCGCTGACATGCCTCCAACTGCCGAATTCGCTCCTCATTGATAGGAGCAAGACGTCGCCGCAACACGGCTCGGACAAGCCCTTCCTTACTTCGGAAGTGGTAGTGAATGGCGGCGAGATTCACCCCGGCATCAGCAATGATAGCTCTGAGCGAAGTTGCCTCGAACCCTTGCCGAGCGAAGAGCTTTTCGGCGGCATCCAGAATCTGCGTTTTCGTATCAGCCCTCATGCGCGTAGTTCTAGCAGATTGATCTATCGTGTGATTGAATCAGTCGATTAAATTTCATGTTTGAAAATACTACGCACCATTTCTAATCTGTCAAGGTCATTTTTAGCTTGAATGCACGGTGAGGTCAAAAGGCGATGGCTGCTGGCTTCAACCCTTGCTTTCGTAAGGCGACTCTGACCAGCACGCGTAGCTTCGCCTCGAGGGAATCCCTCCGAACTCGATTGCTGCGGCAACGGAACGGAAGCTTTCTAGACAGGTTGCCCCAAAATTGCTAAGCTCCAAGGCGTTACTCAAGGCATTTTCTCAGGCGTCGTGTCTGTCGGCTAGGGTTGAGCAGGAGATCGCATTTGCTGCGTGCCGAAGAAGATTGCCGGTGAAGTGAACGACGACCGCTGCTTTCAAGGAACAAGGAGTCACTCGCGGGCCGGGTCCCCTGTCGTCGCTGTCAATATTTGTTGAATGTTGGAGCCGGGATGCTCACCTTCGCTTGGAGCCAAGTCGCGCAGGAACAACTTAACGAAAGGTTCTCGCGCAAGTTTATCTATGGTGAAAAAATCATGGTAGCGCAGATCTTCCTCAAACGAGGCTGCGTGGTTCCCGAACATAGCCACGAAAGTGAGCAGATGTGTCTGATCATAATGGGGTCGCTGCGGTTCAATATTGGCGGAGAGGAAAAGGTTCTGGAATCAAACCAGGCGGTGAATATCCCGTCTCACTTGAAACACTCTGTAGTGGCTTTGGAAGACACGCTCGCTTATGACATCTTTTCGCCGATCCGGCACGATTGGCTTGCTGGCGATGATGCTTACCTGAGAACCTCGTCTCCCGAAGCGATGCAGGAGAAACCGCTCCCGTGAGAGCGTCATAACCGTCGATCGACGATTTGCGATTGAGGAAAGCGATTCAACGTATCCAAACAGGAGGTTCTTATGGCTGCAGTCGTGTCTAAGGTCGTACTTGTTGTACTGCTCGTGAGTTTTACATCGAGCCTAGTTCTGGCTCAACGGAATCCTCGAGCGACAAGCAAGCTGGATCTGGCTGGAAAGTTTGTCATGGTTGAGTACGGGCGCCCGTCCCTCAAAGGGCGTGACGCACTTGCAATGGCTGAACCCGGGAAGGTGTGGAGAATGGGTGCGGATAAGTCCACAACGTTTACGTCGAACGGCAAAGTGTCATTCGGCAAGGTAACGATTCCTGAAGGAACTTACAGTCTTTGGCTCAAGAAGATCGGTGACAACGCGTTCGAGCTGGTTTTCAACAAGAAGAGTGGCCAGTGGGGTACTGAGCATGAATCGATTGATGACTTGGCTTCCGCGCCCATGAACTTCTCAGAAGGCGCCGAGAGCGCAGAGCTGTTTACGATCAATCTGAACAAAGACACGAAGGGCAATGGTGGCGTGCTGGAGTTACTTTGGGGTAAATCCGTCTTGAAAGTGCCTTTCACAGTCAAATGATTAGTTCCCGAACGGCAATCGTGAGGAAGCGGTAGTAGATCGCGACGACCCTGAAGAGGATAGAGGTTAGAGGGTCGCAATGACTCTCTGATACCTCGATTCCGGAGATCTCAACATGTCTCGATACTTCATCACCGGAGCTCAAGGGTGCATCGGAGCCTGGGTCGTCAAGAATTTGATCGATCGGCAGGAAGACGTCGCCGTCTACGATCTCGATCTACAGCCCAGACGGCTTGGTTTGCTGTTAGGCTCTGAAGAATTATCGCGTGTACAGTTCATTCAAGGAGATGTTTGCGACGCGGAAAGGCTTAAGGAGGAAATGCGGCTCGGGCAGACTACGCATGTCATTCACTTGGCAGGGCTCCAGGTTCCCACCTGCCGGGCAAATCCCCGGCTGGGCGCCATGGTGAACGTCGTGGGCACCATCAATGTCTTCGAAGCAGCCCGTGCCTTGGGAAGCCAGCTTCAGGGACTTGTCTACGCGAGTTCGGCAGCGGTCTTCGGTCCAGACGAGGATTATGGCGATAGTCCCTTGGACGAGAGCGCCCCACTCTTGCCAGAGACACACTATGGGGTTTTCAAGCAATGCAACGAAGGCAATGCCGGCGTCTACTTCAAAGACCACAAGCTCTCGAGTATTGGATTGCGGCCTTACGCAGTCTACGGCCCGGGACGTGACTTCGGTGTCACGTCCGGCCCGACGAAGGCCATCAAGGCTGTCGTTGCAGGACGGCCTTTCGAAATCAAGTTTGGAGGCCCAGTCTCGATGCAGTTTGTGGACGACACAGCGAAGACGTTTATTGCTTGCTGTGAAAGCCGCAGGCATGGGGCCCGCTCTTACAATATTCGCGGAGCAGTGGTGACGGTCGAAGCAGTCATCCAGGCTATTGAGGAGGTGTACCCGCTGGCAAGAGGGCTCATCCGGTGCACCTCGAACCATCTTGGAATTGCATCGAATTTGGCCGAGCAGGGCCTGAGAGAGGAGATTGGCGACGTTCCGGCCACTTCCCTGAGAGAGGGAATCGGCGCCACGATCGAAATCTTTCAGAAACTGCAACGGGAGCGCCGGTTAGACTTGTCGGATCTGGAGAGCTAGGCGGCGAGGGACAAGGTATGATCTCCAATCGGCGTTAGCGAGAGGAGTCTGGGCGTCGAGCGCCGGGTAACCCGCCGAGGAGCGCAATCGAGTATGCCTGGACACATGCAGGCCGCCGTTCTGGAAGCACCTTCAAAGATTGCCATTCGGGAAGTTCCCGTCCCCGAACCGGCTGCGAGTGACTTGCTGGTGCGAGTGGCGGCTGTTGGATTGTGTGGCACGGACATTCACATCTTCCGCGGCGAAGGGAATTACAATCTGGACCCGTTGGGTCGCGTGATTCCTCTGGAAGAGCAACCCCAGATTCTAGGTCATGAGTTCTGCGGGCAGGTGGTCGATTTAGGAAGCCGGGTGAAGGGTTTTCAGGCGGGGGACCGAGTCATGTTGGATCAGGGCTTGAGCTGCTACAGCTTCGGTCGCAACCCTGTTTGCGAATACTGTCAGACTGGCGATTCGCACCAATGCCTTTACTACCAGGAACACGGAATCACCGGACTCCAGGGTGCGATGGCGGAGTATGTCGCCATACCAGCTGTGAACGCTGTGAGGCTTCCTCGCCACCTTTCGTTTCTGGAAGCAGCTATGTCGGAGCCGCTGGCCTGTATCCTACACTCGACTGAGATGCTGGAGAAGACATCGGCGCGCTATACCTTTGATGGGCCCCGAAGGATTCGATCGATTCTCATCTGCGGGTCTGGACCGGCGGGCCTGCTATTTACTCAATACCTGAGGAATGTTCGCCGTTTCGATGGTCAGGTGATCGTGGCCGACACACAGGAAAAGAAGCTGGCTTTGGCTGGCCGCTTTGGCGCCACGACGGTGAACGTCAGCCAGCAGCCACTTATTGAAACGATACGGGAACTAACAAACGGCGAACGGGTCGAGTGCCTGATCGATGCTTGCGGCAGCAGTCAGCTCTTTGAACAGGTACCCTGGTTACTTCGCAAGCAGGGCACCTTCCTGCTCTATGGACATGGACACAGAGGAAAGGACATCGGAATCCTGAACTTGGTTCAGTTCCTGGAACCAACACTGATCTCGCCTGTCGGTGCTTCCGGTGGCTTTTCTCCAGAAGGGAAACCGCTGACCTACTCCCGAGCGGTTGAGACGATTAGCGATGGAAAGGTGAGTGTGCGGTCGATGATCACCCATTCCTACCCGTCCCTTGACTGGGTGCAACGGGCGTTGACTGAGGATTATCGGGAACCCGGTTACGTGAAGGGTGTCGTTGAACTCTTGAAGGAGTCCTAGCCTGATTTGAGGCCTACCGGTCCGCGGCCGCGTGCTGTTAGCGAGGGTGCTGCCCGGTACAAAATGCGGCTAGTTGATACGGCTGTTCTTGCTGTTCATGCTGGCAAAGGCAGCCAGGGCTCTGGCTTTCTCTTTGTCGAACAACACCACGGCTTTTTCCTCCCGTGCTCGCTGTGAAAGCGAATTTGCACTCGAAAGGTTCTCCAGGGTGGTTTCGGCTTGCCGCAAGCGGCGATCGATGTTGTTCAATGCGTTGGAGTAAGCAGTAATGGCGCTCTGAATGCGATCGAAGGATTTGTGGCTCTCTTCCCGGCACGCCTCCACGAGCGCCTGTCTTTCGTACGTATCTCGGACCTTAGCCATTAGGGTCTCCACCTGCTCCTGCGGCAATTGCAACCCATCCAAACGGTCGATGAGCCGACCAACTCGCGTCTTGAACTCTTCCGAAAGACTAAACTCCTGATTGAGCTGTCCCAGTAAGTCACGAAGCGGATTTTCCTTTGGCATCAGAATCCTCGGGAGCAAAGATATTTACTTCAAGGTGGTCAGTCAAGAATGTAGCCAGTCGTCTGTTCGAAGGCTACCGGAGAATTGCGTAACCCATTGAACGATTTGTGCTGAGATTCGCAAGCGGACTGCCAAAGAATCTCGCCGCCTCGCAGTGGATCCCCACGCCTGTTAAATTGGTCAGCTGAAAGAAGCTGAACAATAGACAGCGTGATGGAATTCCCGCGGCAAGGGGAAAGAAATCTCCACAAAGTGGCAGAGGTCGGGCTGTCGGGTGGACACTACATCAAGAGCCAAAAGAGACCTATCGGGTGGCCAAAGCATAAAAAGCATAATACGAGTGCCAGGTGTGCTTTCTCTGAATCTCCTTTTGCAAGATCCTGACGGATCGATTAACCTTAGCGACGTTTCGCATGCTCTGGGACGGTAGGGGTTCACGGAATGCTGCGGAGGTAGGTTTCATGCAGAAGAAGAGCCGCTTTCTGGAAGGCAAAAGGATTGATCCCCTGCCCATCCACAGTGATATTCGCATTTCAGAACTGATTGACCAGGTCTTCACGGCTTACAACGCTGCCCGACTGAGAGAGGCCTGCCACCTTTACTCCAAGCACATGCTGCAGGACGATGTCACCGTCGGAATGACGCTTTCGGGAGCCTTGTCGCCCGCAGGCATGGGTATCTCGACGTTTATTCCACTCATTGAAAATGGATTTGTGGACTGGATAGTCACAACGGGGGCGAACCTTTATCACGACACCCACTTTGGAATTGGACTCGAGATGCGTTGCGGGAATCCGCAGATCAGCGATGTGGTTTTGCGCGAGGAGGGTGTGGTTCGGATCTACGACATTTTCTTCGACTATCATGTGCTCCTGTCCACGGATGCCTTTTTTCGCGAAGTGATTAGCGGTCCGGAATTCCAAAAGGAGATGAGCACTGCCGAGTTTCACTATCTGATTGGCAAGTATGTTAACGAGCGCGAACAGGTACTGCGGCTCAAGAATCGCTCGTTGTTGGCCGCCGCCTATCGTTGTGGTGTTCCAATCTACACTTCATCTCCTGGGGACAGTTCCATCGGAATGAACGTGGCAGCCACGGCACTTCGTGGCAACCATCTGAAACTCGATATTTGCGCCGATGTGAATGAAACGGCTGCCATTGTCCTCGAAGCCAAACGCTCCCAAGGGAAAAGTGCGGTGTTTATCTGTGGCGGCGGGTCACCCAAAAATTTCATTCTGCAGACAGAGCCGCAGTTGCAGGAAGTTCTGGGCATCGCTGAGAAAGGCCATGATTACTTCCTGCAGGTCACTGACGCGCGGCCTGACACAGGTGGGTTGTCAGGAGCGACGCCGAGCGAAGCTGTCAGTTGGGGAAAGGTGGATCCGGATCAGTTGCCAGGGACTGTGGTTTGTTACTGCGATTCAACAATCGCTGTTCCCTTGATTGCCTCTTATGCGCTGGCAACCCGCCAGGCAAGAAAGCTGAAGCGACTGTACGATCGAAAAGAGGAGCTTTTGCGTCGTTTGAAGGAGGAATATCGGACCGCAACCGTTTAGGCTGCGGAAAAATTCGTTGTCGCAGCACTCTGTGAGCGTCCGCTGTTAGTTATTGGACCACGACGGTTGCAGACCGGGCCGCTGGAACCACTGCCTCGTGAGTCGGCAAGTTTTCCAGCGCCGTATAGGAGTCATTCATGAAATTCGAAGTGAATAGCCCAAGCCCAGAGAAGCTTTCCACGGACTTGCTGGTGATTTTTCTCGATAAGGAGCTGCAACTATCGACTGTTGAGGACCCCAAGTTAGCCGCTGTAGTGGACAATCTGAAGAATGGCTTTGAACAGAAGACCCTTAAGAAGGAGTACTTCAGCCGCTGGGCGGAGCGTGACAGCAAGCATATTCTGGTGTTTCATTCAGCACTCAACAACTCTTACAACATCTGGGAAAAAATCAAGATGTTTGCCGCCCGGGCCATCAGTTGGGGCAACGACCTTAACCTGTCGGAGATTGCATTCCTTCTCAACGGCAAGGACGCCTCAAGCTACTTCGGGAAAGTGACCGAAGGAATCATTCTGGGCAGCTATTCTTTTGATAGATACAAAGTTGAAAAGAACAAGTATCTGGACCGCCTGAAGGCAACTCTGATCAGCAATGGCACGGCTGTGAATGTCTGCAAGGAAAAGTTCCAACGCTACGCGATGGTTTCGCAGATTGTGAACGAATGCCGGGACATCGTCAACGAACCGGGCAACGTTGTTTATCCAGAAGTGCTCGGTGATCTAGCCACCCAGATCGGCAAGAAGCATGGCTTAAGAGTTTCGGTCTTCGACGAGAAAGCGATCGAAAGAGGCGGCTACACTGGGCTGGCCTCTGTGGGGAAAGGAAGTGTGCATCCGCCCAGACTGATCAGCCTTGAATTCAAGGCTTCTAGGAAATCCGCCGCTCGGCTGGCGTTAGTCGGGAAGGGCATCACTTTCGATACTGGCGGTATCTCAATCAAACCCTCGGAACGCATGCTCGAGATGAAAGGCGACATGGCGGGAGGTGCAGCGGTCCTCTATGCCATGAAAGCGATTGCACAACTGAAGCCAGCGATCAATGTGGTGGGCATCATCCCATCCGCCGAGAATTCGCCCGACGCGAATGCACAGAGGCCGGGAGACATCTTCACCGCTAAGAATGGCAAGTCGGTTCAGGTGGACAACACGGACGCTGAAGGGCGGTTGGTGCTGATTGACGGATTTGCCCGTGCCGGCGAAATGAGGGCAACTCACATCGTTGATATTGCCACGTTGACCGGAGCTGTTGTAAGAGCGCTGGGACAGGGCTTTGCGGGTATCATGGGAAACGATCAGCAACTCGTCGACGCGGTCATTCGTTCCGGAACTAATCACGGCGAAAACTTCTGGCAACTACCCCTGCCGGAGGAATACAAAGAATTGCTGAAAACGCCTTACGCCGACCTCAACAATGTCGGCGGGCCCAACGGTGGTGCGATTACAGCAGGTTTGTTTCTGCAGGAATTCCTGCCCGAAAAGACTGCCTGGGCACATCTCGATATCGCTGGGCCGTTTCTGTTTGACAAGCCGTGGAAATACTATGCAGCGGGCGCAACAGGGTTTGGCGTTAAGACTTTTGTGGATCTGTGCGAACGCTTTGAGCAGTATTTCCCTGGCTGAGAAGAGCGTCGCAGCAAAGCTGTGGCCACGCTGGGCAGGGCGCTCAGCGTGGCCGGGAAGGCTGAAGAGGGTCTAAGGGGTCTTGGGTTTTTCACTCGGCAGTTCTTCAACGTCCGTGATCTTCACTTCCGCTTCGAACCGCTTGTAGTTTTCGTATTTGACGACCTCCCGTACGCGGACTCGGTTTCCTGGAAAATCGAGGACATCGTCAGCCTTCGTGTAGACCGGGAACCAGAACTTACGGTCAACGTTGTCCCGGTAGGTCTCAAACCTGGGGAAGCGTGCGTCTCTGTTTTTCTTGGTCACCTGGTAAATGGTCTTGCCGTAGGTCTTCACAATCTGCAGATCCAGATCGTCAACCCAGATCTTGCCCTCGAAATATCGTTCATCCTTCTCAACACGCTTCGGAGATACGTCAAAAACATACGTGTCGAGCTCATCAACCTTCTCCTTCCCGACGTACGTCAAGTTGTACTTGGGCAGGTTCTCGGTAGTGAGAACGAAGGGATAGATGTTCTGGATGTCGTGCAAATCATCCGGCGTCAGAATGATGCGTTGCAGCGTGCTGGGAGGTGACTTGATTACCTTTTCAACCCGCCTCCCTTTGTTGTCGAACAGAATGTCGGACACTACGAAGTACTCCTCACCTGTCCGCCTGCCGTCGAGCTCCAGAACCTCAATGCGAACCGTCTGTCGATAGATGTAGTTCTCCCGAGCTCTGCGAAATTCCTCCTCTTTCTCAGAAAACTTGTGGATGATCTCATCCACTGGAACCGGCGGAGATTCCTTTCGGACTGCTTTAGTCTCATTCTGGAAAAAGGCTTTGACGAAGCCTGGCGAAATGACCAACCACAGGCAACAGCAAACAACTGACAAGATTCTTGGTGTCATAAGTTCCTCCAACAAGCCGCGGATCCTTGGCGCCACGTCGAAGTTAGACTTTATCAGGAATCCGCAGGTTGTCCCAGACCAAAAGGAGAGTTGGGAGAAAGCCAGCCGTGACCATTCGAAGCGAAGCGAGGGCTCCCCTTCTTTTTGTCTGTTGACCTGCACTCAGGTCTTTGCTTCAATGACCGCCAACATCCCGACTGCGGGATTTCCACTCGGCTGGATTCAATTGTGTTGACGTCCTCTATCGGCACGTGTGAGTTTTAAGCGCAATGCCTCTGTCTTCCCAATTCTCTAGATTGTTCAGCAAGAGCTCTCGCAGCAGAGGGGAACACTATTTCCAGGCAGGTTTGGTTCACATTGAGCACGGCTCCGCCGGCGAAATGGAAGCCATCGTAAACGGCACGCGCGACTATTTTGTGTCCTTCGAGTGTCTGGATGGCATTCTGTCCGCTGCATGTGAATGCCCTCATTTCTCGGATGACCTCACTCCGTGTAAGCATCTCTGGGCGGCGCTGCTCGCGGCTGACAAAGACGGATGGCTTTCCGGGGTGAAGGCGGGCTATGTTCTGCATTTCGACTTCGACGAGTTCGATCCTGCATCTCTAGAACTCGAGGTTGAGGGCCGCGTGTCTCCTGGG
>Ga0075431_100007622_pt1 | contig 10777 bp, 8 predicted proteins | sample RhiMetdeltSRZDD5_FD_75297 | JGI IMG/M metagenome (GOLD analysis project Ga0075431, IMG submission 75297) | Populus rhizosphere microbial communities from Tennessee, USA - Rhizosphere MetaG P. deltoides SRZDD5 | ecosystem: Host-associated > Plants > Roots > Rhizosphere > Soil | place: USA...
CCGAGATGTGGAGCGGCGTGCTGCTGCTGGGGCTCATCGGTGTCCTCCTCGCGGGAGTTTTCCACCTCGCCGAGCGGAGAATCCTTGTGTGGCACCACGGGAGCCGTGATGCTGATCGTCGATAGATTGTCCAAAGTGTACGACGCTGACGGGCGTCGGGTGGAAGCATTGGCGGACATCAGCTTCAGTGTGGCCGAGGGCGAGTTCGCCTGCGTGGTCGGGCCGTCCGGCTGCGGCAAGACGACGCTGCTGCGCTGCCTGGCGGGCCTGCTCACGCCGACGAGCGGGACGGCGACGGTGCACGGGAAGCTGGCCGTGGTCTTCCAGGAGTACGGTCGCAGCCTCTTTCCTTGGCTGCGGGTGCGCGACAACGTCGGGCTGCCGCTCAAGGGACTGTCCAAAAGGGAGAGCGAAGCGAAGGTAAGGGACGCGCTGGAGGCGGTGGGGCTGACCGACGCGGCGGGGGCCTACCCGTGGCAGCTGTCCGGTGGCATGCAGCAGCGGGTGGCGATCGCCCGCGCCATCGCTTACGGGCCAATGGTCCTGCTCATGGACGAGCCGTTCGCGGCGGTCGACGCGCAGACCCGGGCCGACCTTGAGGACCTGATCCGTGACGTCTGGCACCGGCTCGGCGTCACGCTGCTGTTCATCACGCACGACATCGACGAGTCCGTCTACTTGGGACAGAGAGTCATCGTGCTGTCGGCCGCGCCCAGCCGGGTGGCCGAGGACATCATCATCGATCTTCCGGACGAACGCGACCAGCTCACGACGCGCGGCGACGCCCGCTTCGTGGAGTTGCGCGGCCGAGTCTACGCCCAGATACAGAAGGCCAAACGCGGGAGCACACCATGACGATACTTGACGAAAAGCTTTGGCAGGGCACGGTTTTCAGCGGCGGCTGGACGACGTCGCGGGGCGGCGACGTGCCCATCATCGAGCCGGCGACCGGAACGGAGCTGGGCCGCACAGGCACCGCGACCGCCGAGGACATCGCCGAAGCGGCGGGCAAAGCCAAGACCGCCCAGAAGGAGTGGGCGGCGGCGACGTTCGAGCAGCGGGCCGCGGTGCTGCGCAAGGCGGGCGCGCTCATCGAGGAGAACGCGGACGAGATCCAGAGGTGGATGATCCGGGAGACCGGCTCGGTGCCGGGCATGGCCGGCTTCGGGACGTATGTGGCCAGTCAGGAGTGCTACGAGGCGGCGGCTCTTGCCTCAAGACCGCTCGGCGAGATTCTGCCGACGGCTCAGCCGCGATTGAGTTTGCTCAGACGGGTACCCGTGGGGGTGGTCGGGGTCATCTCGCCCTTCAACGCCCCGCTGATCCTGTCCACGCGGTCGGTGGCCCCTGCCCTCGCGCTCGGCAACGCCGTGGTGCTCAAGCCGGATCAGCGCACCGCGGTGAGCGGTGGCTTCGTGCTCGCCCGCATCCTGAGCGAAGCCGGGCTGCCGGAGGGCGTCCTGCATGTGCTGCCGGGAGGGGCGGAGGCCGGCACGGCGCTGGTGACCGACCCCAACGTGAGGTTGGTGTCGTTCACCGGCTCGACGGCGACCGGGCGCAAGGTGGCAGAGCTAGCCGGAAAGCACCTCAAGCGGGTGCACCTGGAGCTGGGCGGCAACTCGGCACTGGTGATCCTCGACGACGCCGACATGGACAAGGCCGTCTCGGCCGGGGCGTGGGCCTCGTTCCTGCACCAGGGCCAGATCTGCATGACCGCCGGGCGGCACCTGGTGCACGAGAGCGTGGCGGACGCTTACGTTTCGGCGCTTGCGGAGCACGCCACGCACCTGCCGGTCGGGGATCCGGCGACGGCGCAGGTGGCGCTGGGACCACTCATTGACGAGGGCCAGCGCGACAAGGTGCACTCGCTCGTGAGGTCCACCGTGGAAGCGGGCGCTGAGCTGAGGGCCGGCGGGAGTTACGAGGGCCTGTTCTACAGCGCGACGGTGCTCGACGGCGTCGACACCACCATGCCCGCCTATGCGCAGGAGGTGTTCGGCCCGGTCGCCCCGGTCCTACGGTTCTCCACATTGGACGAGGCGGCGCGGCTGGCGGCAGACAGCGGATATGGGCTGTCCCTTGGCATCCTCACGCGTGATGTGGCCAAAGGGCTGGCACTGGCGGAGAAGGTGCCGACAGGGATCGTGCACATCAACGACCAGACCGTCAACGACGAGGCGGTCGCCCCATTCGGCGGGGTGCTCGACTCGGGCACGGGCGCCAGGTTCGGCGGCACCGCCAACCTGGAAGCCTTCACCGAGCAGCGCTGGATCACCGTGCGCGGCGACGTCCCGGCCTATCCGTTCTGAGATCTCATGCGCACCCAGGTCGCGATCATCGGGGCCGGCCCGGCCGGGCTGGTCCTGGCGCACCTGCTCTCGTTGCGCGGCATCGACTCGGTGGTGCTCGAGCGGCAGAGCCGGGCACACATCGAGGCGCGCATCCGGGCCGGCGTCCTTGAACAGGGGACTGTCGCCCTTCTCGAGCGGGCCGGCCTCGCCGAGCGGCTGCTGCGCGAGCGCATGGTGCACGACGGGCTGGAGCTGCTCTTCGACGGGGTCGGCCATCGGATACCGCTGACGGAGTTGACGGGTACCCCCATAACGATCTACGGACAGCATGAACTCGTCAAAGACCTGGTGGCCGCCAGGCTGCCCCGCGGGCCGCTGCTGTTCGAGGTTTCGAGGGTGGAGGTCGACGGCGCGACGCCGCTGGTCACCTTCACTCACGAGGGGCAGCATCACGAGCTGGCCTGCGACATCATCGCCGGGTGCGACGGTTTCCACGGCGTGAGCCGGCCGTCCATTCCAGACAGTGAGCTGCGCGTCTTCGAGCACGACTATCCCTTTGCGTGGCTTGGCATCCTTGCGCAGGCGCCGCCGTCATCCGAGGAATTGATCTATGGGTACCACCGGCGGGGTTTTGCGTTGCACAGCATGCGATCGCCCAGGCTGACCCGCCTCTACCTGCAGGTGCCGCATGACGAGGATCTGGGTCGCTGGCCGGACGAGCGGATCTGGGAGGAGCTGCGCATCCGGCTGGCGCGTGACTGGCAAACCTGGGAGCTGGCCGACGGTCCGATCGTGGAGCGGGGCATCACCGGGCTGCGCAGCTTCGTGGTCGATCCGATGCGCTATCGCCACCTTTTCCTCGCCGGCGACGCCGCGCACATCGTGCCCGCCACCGGCGCCAAGGGCCTCAACCTCGCCGTCGCCGATGTGGGCGTGCTCGCCGAGGCGGTTGGCGACTACTTCGAGTCCGGCAGTGAGTCGCTTTTGGACAGTTACTCGGAGACGTGCCTGCGGCGGGTGTGGCGGGTGCAGCACTTCTCGTGGTGGATGACGTCGATGCTGCACCGGGCGCCCAGCGGCGACGCCTTCATCGAGCAACTGCAGCTTTCCCAGCTGCGCTACGTGACAAGTTCGCACGCGGCCGCGACCTCGTTCGCCGAGAACTACGTCGGGCTGCCGCTCAAAGGAGTTTAGAGATGCCTCCGTTCCGCGCCGACCATGTGGGCAGCCTGCTGCGCCCGCCGGAGCTGTTGGCGGCCAGGCAGACCGGGGTGGGTCTGCGCGAGGCCGAGGATCGCGCCATCCGTGATGTGGTGCGGATGCAGCGCGATGTCGGGCTGCGCTCCGCGACCGATGGCGAGTTTCGCCGTGCCTCCTGGCACATGGATTTCATCTACCAGCTCGGCGGCGTCAGCAAGGCCGATGGCGAGATCACGGTGCAGTTCCGCAATGAGCAGGGCAACCTCGAGTTCACGGCGGCGGCGCTTCAGATCTCGGATCGGGTACGCCTGCGCGAGCCGATTTACGCGGCCGACTTCGCCTTCCTGAAGTCCATTGTGGACGAGGGGATCACGGCGAAGCTCACCATCCCCTCGCCCAGCATGGTCCACTACCGCGGCGGGCGCGCCGCCATCTCGCCGTCGGTCTACCCGGACGAGGAGAAGTTCTGGGCCGACCTGAGCGCCACATACGCCGACCAGATCCGGGCGATGGCCGCGCTTGGCTGCGAGTACCTTCAGCTCGACGACACCAGCCTGGCATACCTCAACGATCCCGCGCAGCGGGCCTTGCTCGCCTCGCGCGGCGACGACGCCGAGCACCAGCACCTGCGCTACATCAAGCAGATCAACGCGGCGCTGGCCGGGCGCCCGCCCGGCATGGCCGTCACCACCCACATGTGCCGGGGCAACTTCCGCTCTTCGTGGGCGGCCGAGGGCGGCTACGACTTCGTGGCCGAGGCCGTGTTCTCGTCGCTCGATGTGGACGGCTTCTTCCTTGAGTACGACGACGAGCGTTCCGGCGGCTTCGCCCCGCTGCGCTTCGTGCCGCCCGGAAAGCGTGTGGTCCTTGGCCTCGTGACCACCAAGCGGGGCGCGCTCGAGTCCAAGGACGACCTGAAGCGCCGAATCGACGAGGCGTCAAAGTTCGTGCCGCTGGACCAGCTTTGCCTGTCACCGCAGTGCGGCTTCTCCTCGACCGTGGAGGGAAATGTGCTGACCTACGACGAGCAGGTCGCCAAGCTCCGGCTCATCGTCGAGACGGCGGCGGAGGTGTGGGGCGACGGCTAATCTCGGTCCATGACCGGCCGGCCGTCGCTTCCAGGTGGGACCGTCACGTTTCTCTTCAGCGACATCGAGCGGTCGACGGACCTTGTCCGTCAGGTCGGCAACGGTGTCTTCGCCGCCATCCGTGCCGACCACCGCCGCCTGCTGCGCGACGCGTTCGAGGCGCACGGTGGACGGGAGATCGACACCGCCGGGGACGGGTTCTTCGTCGCGTTCGGCAGCGCCCGGAGCGCCGTCGCCGCCGCAGTGAGCGCGCAACGGGCGCTCACCGGCTTCAGATGGCCCGCCGATGCGGAGGTTCGAGTGCGGATCGGCTTGCACACCGCCGAGCCACATCTGGACGGTGACGGTTACGTGGGGATCGGCGTGCACCGCGCCTCACGCATCTGCGACGCCGCACACGGCGGCCAGATCCTCCTCTCCAACGCGACGGCCGGCATCGTCGAGGATGAGGAGCTGCCAGGAATGGACCTGCTTGACCTTGGTGAGTACCGCCTCAAGGGACTTCCGCACAAGCAGCGCCTGTTCCAGCTGGTGGTGCACGGATTGCCGTCCGAGTTCGATCGGCCGCGAACCGCCGAGACCGCCGCACAAACTCCTGGCGTGGGTACCTTCGTCCTCACCGATCTTTGCGGATGGCAGCACGCCATCCGCCGGCTCGGCGACGAGGCGAGCGCAGCGGTCATGGCCGGCTACCACGCAACGGTGACGGAGGTGGTCGAGGCCAACAACGGCATCACCCTTGAGCTTGTGGGGGACAACGTCGTGGCGGTGTTCCGCAACGGAAGCGCCGCGGTCCGGGCCGCCGTTTCCATCCGTGGGGCACTCAGGGCGTTCGAGTGGCCGCCCGGATGCGAAGTCGAGGTCTCAATAGTCGTCCACTCGGGCCGATGGTCGGGCAATCCACGGCAGCCGGCCGCCAGCACGGCTCTCTACCGGCTCATGCGGCTGCGCAAAGTGGCCGAGCCGGGGCAGGTGCTCATGTCGCAGACGGCGGCCGCGCTGCTCGAGGGCGATCGTTTCGCCCCGGTCCTGCGCGACCTCGGCGAACGCATGGTTCCGGAGCTCGACGAGCCCGCGCGCGTCTACGAGGTGGCCGAGCCGCAATAGTGAGAAAGATCCTCTACAGCCATGCCGAGGTGTAGAGGAATTTCGCCGGGTCGAAACACGCTAGAGGCGCTGGCAGATCATCACCGGGTGGTCGTCGGGGTCGGCGACGTCGTATCCGAGCACCGGCTCGTTCCTCGATCCTTCGGGAGCGATCAGCACCGGCTTGCGCAGCCGGCCAATCGTCATGAAGAACCGGCAGGGGACATCCAACTGCTGTTGTCCCTGCAGCTCACGCAGGTCACATTCAAATCGATCGGGTGCGGCTCTTCTGAAGGCGTCTACTGGGGGATGATGCTGCCGAGGTATCGACTGTTGTGGATGCGTTGTTGTTGTTGGGCGAGGTGCCAGATCCAATACCGGTCGAAGTCGCCGTTGCCGATCAGGGCGAGCCTATGACTTGAAGGGTCAAGTCACAATGGCCCGCTTAACCAGCGTGGATGACGTTTTCGGCAAGCGCCGGGCCGGCCGCGTGTCGAGGTGATCAGATAAGCCGGCGGGAAAGGCGGCGGCGCGCTTTGTCGGCGCGGACCAGCGCCGGCGTGTCGCGGAACGTGTCGAGGGCCCGAAGCCATTCGTCAAGTCCCATACGCAGGGGGTGGCCGAGATCCTGGTAGATCTGCAGGGCTGTCCCCCAGTGAGCTCGTGCGGTCGCCTGCTCTTCATTCGCCAGTGCGGAGGCAAGCTTGTCGAACGCGGCCGCCGTACGCAGCGGATCACCGACCTCCCGGGCAAGAAGTAGCTGTCGTTCGGCATGCTGGCGGGCCGAAAGGCGATCCCCCCGGCACAACGCAATCTCGGCGAGGTTGTCGTGGCAGTGGCAGGCCTGCTGCACATCGTCGGCGATGCCCGCGAACGTGAGTGCTCGGTTCAACGCCTCTTCGGCTTCGGACCATTTCTCCATTTCGATGAATGCGCAGCCGAGATTTATGTAGGCGGCAGTGGCGTACTGAGGATTCTGGCCGTACTCGGGGCAGGCCAGGGCGATCTGGAGGTGGCGCACCGCACCATCGAGGTCGCCTTCGTTGACACACAGTCCGCCAACGTTCGCGTTGAAGGCAGCGACCGACAGATCGTTGCCTGCAGCTGCCGCCAGCTCCATGGCCTTCATGTAGTGCTTACGAGCGGCAGAGTACTTCCCGGTTTGCTTGTGGACCATGCCCATGGCGTTTTCCATATGCGCCATGGCGGCCGAGTCCTCGGCCTGCTCCGCGGACGATCGCCCGATCTCCAGCGCGGTTAGCCAGTCTGACCAGTGTCGCCTGATGATGAAGTAGGCAAGCAAGTCCGAGGTCAGCTGCCATGCGCTGCGGTGCCAGCCGTGTTCGTTGGCCAGAGTGATAACGCCCAAAAGGTTGTCGCGTTCGTCGTCGTGCCATCGCAGTGCCGACCCGCGATCGGTGAAGCGGAGGATTTCGTGCGGCGGGTGCATTATGTCGCGGGAGCCCTGCAGTCGGCGGGGCTGCAGGAGCGGGTACGCCGCGAAGACGGTTTCTGCATAGAAGTCGACGAGCCGTCGGGCCGAGGTCTTCCGTCCGGTCTCGGATTCGTCTCGTACGCACATGCGCGCCGCGTAGCGGCGCAGCAGATCGTGCATCCCGTACCGGCCAGGGCGTTGTTCGCTGATCAGTTGGGCCAAGCGCAGCTCATCAATCGCCTGTCGCACCTCGACCGTCGTAACGCCGAGCAAGGCGACGGCTACAGCCGGCATGAAGTCTTGGCCGGGTATCAGGCTCAAGAGCCGGAATAGACGTTGCGCAGCGGGTGCCAGCGACCGATATGAGAGTTCGAAAGCCGCGCTCAGGGTGCCGTCGCCGTCATCGGTCGCGTCGAGCATCGACAAGGGGTCGCCTGTCGTCAACTGCTGAACGTACTCGCTCACCCTCAGGTGGCGGTGGCAAGCGAGGTGCGCGGCGGCTAGCCGCAGTGCCAATGGGAGGCGAGCACAACGCCGGGCGAGTTCGTCGACGGCCGCGGGGTTGTCGTCGACAACGTCATGACCAAGAGCATGGCGCAGCAGGTCGTCCGCCTCGGTCGGGGTGAGCACCTCGAGCTCAAGGAGCCGCGCGCCTTCGTGCACCACCAACCCACGCAGCTCGTTGCGGCTCGTCACCAGAACCAGACAGCCCCGCGAACCTGGCAACAGGGGCCGCACCTGAGCGGCGCTGCGGGCATTGTCGAGGACGACCAGGACCCGTCGTCCCGACAGGTGCGATCGGAACAGGGCGGCGGCGTCTTCGAGATCTTCCGGTATGGCGGCCGGGTCGGTGCCCAGCGCCCGTAGGAAGCGCCGCAGCACATCGAGTGGCTCCATCGGCATCCGTACGGGGTCGAATCCGCGCAGGTCAGCATAGAGCTGTCCATCCGGGAAGCGGTCCAGTTGACGGTGGGCCCAATGAACGGACAATGCGGTCTTGCCCACGCCCGCCGTTCCTACGATCACGATCAGACGGGGACCGCTGCTCGCGGAACAGATGTCGCTCAGCTGACCGAGCTCCCGTTTCCGGCCGGTGAAACCTTGGACGTCGATGGGTAACTGTCGAGGCGGCGCCGGTCTCACCGGCGACACTACGGAGCCAGCCGTCCGCGGCTGAGGGTCCAGGGTCGGATCGGCCCGAAGGATGGCCGCCTCCAGCATCGAGAACGGCTGTCCCGGGTCAAGACCGTGTTCCTCGGCCAATAGGGTCCGCATGCGCCGCGCCGTGTAGAGGGCTTCGGTGCGCCGTCCCGCACGATACTGGGCAAGCATGAGCTGGCAGACGAGGCGTTCCCGCAGGGGATGTTGCGCCACGAGCTGGGCCAATTGCGGAATCAGCTTGTCGTGGTTGTGCAGGGCGAGTTCCGCCTCAGCCAGAGCCTCCTGCGCACTCAGCCGCTCCTCGTGCAACCGCTGCCGCTCAGCGTGGGCAAACGCCGCCGTAATGTCCGCCAGCGCTTCGCCGCGCCACAGCGCAAGTCCCGCTTGGAGCAGCCGCGCCGACTCTGCCCAGTCACCGTGGGCCGCTCTGCTACGCGCAGCCAGAAGGTGGCGGCCAAACGCTTCAGCGTCCAACTGGTCTTCCGCCAGAGACAGCCAATACCCGCCAGGCCGGGTTTCGACGACGTTCTTCAGGCCGCATCGGCCCAGTGCCTGTCGCAACCTGGAGACGGTCACGTGTATTTGAGATCTTGCTGAGGCTGGCTCGGCCCCGCCCCACAGGGCTTCCATCACCTGCTCAAGGGTCACCAACCGGTTGGCATGGAGCAGCAGGAACGCGAGGAACGCACGGTGCCGGGGCTGGGCGATCGACTGCCGCCCGCTGTCTGTGACCACTTCGACCGGGCCAAGCACAGCAAACCGCATTTCATGCCTCCACATGGAGTGATCTCCGGCGAAGGATAGTCGGTGGCAAGCGAGCGGATAACCCCCCGAGCGCACACTGCACCCACAACGCGGTTTCAGCTGGCTACGGGGGCGACATCGGCAAAGACCGGATTAGCAGTCTGACTCCCCTCACGCGAAGGAGGCCCAATGGCAGCCTTTCCCGGTTGCAGGGGAACGCGAATCATCGGGAGTCATCGCCAACGAACCAGGGTTATCAACCGGAAGGAAGGGTTTCCGGAAAGGACCAGGGAAAGCCGTGAAGTGAAGCGCACGTCGCCTCGTGGTTGTTATCTAGATGGGAGGAAGTAACCAACGTGATCAGAAAACTCGGTACGATGCGTGGTCGGCGCGGAACCCACGTTTTCAGGCGCCTCGGCACCTTCGCCGCTATGCTCGTCGCGCTCTCTGCGGGCCTGGTCGGGGTAGCCCAGCCGGCCTCGGCCGGCTGCGGGAATGTCTACATCGTAAACGGCTACACCGGGCTTGTGGTGTCGGCCGAACTCGGCTATACCGGTTCGTTGTACGGCATGCTTCGGGCCCGCTCCGGCGGTGTAGGTCCTTGGGAGAAGTTCCAACGGTGCATCGACCCGAGCAACAACGTGTTCACCCTCAAATCTCTGGCCAACAACCGCTATGTCAGCGTCGAGATGAACTACACCGGCAGCTACAAGTACATGCTGCGGGCGCGGTCAACGACGGTGGGGCCATGGGAGAGGTTCACCCTGTACGGCACCAGCTCGTATTACATGGATGCGTTTAGGGCCAACTCAAACGGCTTGTTCGTCTCGACCGAGATGGGCTACAGCGGAAGCAACAGATACATGCTGCGGGCCCGGGCCGCGAGCATAGGGGAATGGGAGATTTACCGTTTCGGCCCCCTGTAACCTTTGACGTCTTGGCGACCGGAGTTATCTCTTGCGGAATCGGCGTGTCGTCGGGAACCGGACGGCCACCGCCTGATGATCCTTCGGCTTCGTCCAACCTGAGCCAGTCCTGGCATAGCGAACGCTATCCGCCCAACCGGGTAGCCCCGGTGCATTGCTGCACCGGGGCACCCTAGGGGGCACCGCGTTGAGCGTTGGCAAGATCGAGGCAGACTTGAGCGGTGAAGCCTTCGACCCGACCTGATCCGTGGCTGTCTGCGAAGTCGGCGTTCGCCGGGTTCCGGTTCCCGCCGGAGGTGATCGTGGTCGCGGTGCGCTGCCGACACAAGTTGAGCAAGCAGCACCTGGTGCGGTTGGCCTTGGTCCACCGCCTAATACGAATCGCCGCCGGACATTAGGTCTGGCTCCATGCGGGCCGCGCACGTCAGCGTGGTGCCCTCGGCCGCGTGCTGGTCGGTCAGTGCGTGGCCGAAATGGTTTGCCGGGCGGGTCGGGAGTCAATGGCCGCGAATCGCTATGGCGCGGGCCAGCCGGTCCAATGCCGGCTGGGTGCTCGGTTGCAGTTGGACGATGAGGTCGTCGATGCCGAGTCGTTCGTACGCGTCGATCGCCCGGGCCAGCTCGTCGACGGGGCCGGCGAACGACCCGCCGCCGGTCCGGTCGGGATCAATCAACTCGCAGTCCATGCCCACGGTGCGCCGCAGCGTGGCCGGGTCGCGGCTTTCGGCCTGCAGCGCCGCGTGCATGTTGGCCAGCCGCTGGCCCAACCGCTCGTCGGGTAGCCCGAACCAGGCGGTGTTCCAGGCATCGGCATAGCGTGCGGTCAGCCGCAGCATCCGCGGGCGG
>Ga0075431_100007625_pt1 | contig 10776 bp, 13 predicted proteins | sample RhiMetdeltSRZDD5_FD_75297 | JGI IMG/M metagenome (GOLD analysis project Ga0075431, IMG submission 75297) | Populus rhizosphere microbial communities from Tennessee, USA - Rhizosphere MetaG P. deltoides SRZDD5 | ecosystem: Host-associated > Plants > Roots > Rhizosphere > Soil | place: USA...
GGACGCCACATGGCGAGCCGGCGGCGCCTCCGGGGCAACATCGTGGTGACCACGGTCATGGCCAACCTCGGACTCGACGAGGCGCTGAAGACGGCCGGCATCCGCGTATCGAAGACGCAGGTCGGCGACCGGTACGTGCACGAGGAGATGCTCAAGAGCGGCGCGAATCTCGGCGGCGAGCAGTCGGGACACCTCCTGTTCCCCGACTACATGCCGACCGGCGACGGTATCCTCTCGGCGCTGGCGCTGCTGTCGGTCGTGCGCGAGACGGGCGAGCCGCTCGCCTCGCTGGCGACGTGCATGCGGAAGTTTCCGCAGGTGCTCGTCAATGTCCCTGTCGCGCGCAAGCCGCCCATCGATTCCATCGCCGGTCTCGGCGAGCGCGTCGGGGCCTTCGAGCGCGAGATGAACGGCGGCGGCCGCGTGCTCATCCGCTACTCCGGGACCGAGTCGCTCGCTCGCGTGATGATCGAGGGCGCCGACGCGGCCCGCATCCAGGCCATGGCCGATGAGCTCGCCGGCCTGATCCGAACCGAGCTCGGGCGATGAGTGCGATCGGCATCGGCGTCGATCTGGTCAACATCCCGCGGATGCGGGACGTCATCGCGCGGTGGGACGATCGATTCTTGCGGCGCGTCTTCACCGAGGGCGAGATCGCCTACTGTCGTAGCCGGCGCGATCCCGTGCCGCACTTCGCGGCGCGGTTCGCCGCCAAGGAAGCGGCCATGAAGGCGCTCGGCACCGGGCTGACCCTCGGCGTCCGCTGGCGCGACCTCGAGGTCAAGCGCGATCGCGGCCAGGCGCCGCGGCTGCTGATGCACGGGCGCTCGCGCGAGATCGGGCTGGCGCGCGGCGGCCGCGCGATGCTGCTGGCGCTCACGCACGACGGCGACTATGCGCTCGCCCAGACCATGCTGGTGGACCATGAGCCGTACGCCGCTGCGCCTCCTCGCTAGGGTGGCCGCCGCGCCGCTCGTCCTCGTCGGCTGCGCCACCCAGCGTGTGGACCATCCGCTGGACCCGGGGCGCGGTCAGATCGCCGCGCGTCCCGGACGTCCAGGGCTCGTGGTGGCGGCGCCGCACGGCTCCTCCGACGTGCGGACCGGTGAGATCGCCGCCGAGGTGGCGCGGCGCACGGGCTTCGGGCTCGTGGTGGCCTCCGGCTTCGAGCTCGAGACCGAGCGGCGCGAGGGGCCCGGGCGCCGCTATCAGGTGAACCGCCCGTTCGAGGGAACGCCGGCCCGTCCGCCGTCGGAGGACACCCGCAGCGAGGCGGCCCGCCGCGTCTACGACACGTACGAGCGGCGAGTGCGGGAGATCGCGCAGGGGCCGCTGCGCTTCTACACCGAGATCCACGGCAACAACCGTCTGGAGTCGTCCGGCCGCATCGAGATCGCCACCGTCGGTGTCGACAAGGAGTACGCGCAGCGCCTGCGGGTGCTGGCGGAGCTCGTGCGCGACGCGCATCTGCGGGGTCAGTCGCGGGCGCCGCGCCTGGAAGTCGCCGTGGAGCCGGCGGATCCGGTGTTCTACGCCGCCTCCGGCGCCAAGCGGGATGGCATTCTCCAGCTGCCCGAGCGTGCGCTCCACATCGAGCTGCCGAAGGCGGCGCGGATCGAGCACCGCCAGCTGTACACGGCGATCGTCGCCGACTTCGTCGCCCAGGCTGCCTCGCTCCCGCGAGGCCGCTGACGTGTGGCCCGTGTTCACTGCGGCGCAGATGCGCCGACTCGACGCGCGCGCCATCGGCGAGCTCGGCATTCCGGGCGCCACCCTCATGGAGAACGCCGGCGGCGGCGCCGCCGACGCGCTGCTGCGGGCACTGCCCGCACGCGGCCTGCGCGCCCGCGGCCTACGCGTCGCCCTCGTCTGCGGCAAGGGCGGCAACGGCGGTGACGGCTTCGTCGTCGCACGGCGCTTGAAGGTGGCCGGCGCGCGCCCGGTCGTCCATCTCGCTGTTCCGCCCGAGACGCTCGCCGGCGATGCCGCGCTGAAATACCGGGAGATGCGGCGTGCGGGAATCGCGGCGCGCCTCGTCGACGACGCCGGCGGCCTCGCCTCGACGCTGGCGCAGAGCGATGTCGTCGTCGACGCGCTGCTGGGCACCGGCACGCACGGCACGCCGGCGCCGCCGTTGGCCGCCCTCATCGAGGCGATCAACGCCAGCGGGCGTCCGGTGGTCGCGCTCGACATCCCCTCCGGGCTGCCGGCCGACGGCGAGCCGCCCGCGGGGCCCGTCGTGCAGGCCTGGCTGACGCCCACGTTCGCCGCGCTCAAGGTCGGGCTCGTGGTGGGTGTCGGCGTGGAGCTCGCGGGCCGTGTCGAGGTCGTCGATATCGGCGTGCCGGGCGCCGAGCTCACGCGAGAGATCAGCACGTTCCTGCTCGAGCGTGCGGACGTGGCCCCGCTGTTCCCGCGGCGGCCGCGCGAGAGCCACAAGGGGACCTATGGCCATCTGCTCGTCGTGGCCGGCTCGGTCGGCAAGACCGGCGCCGCTGCACTGTGCGCCCGCGCGGCAATGCGTGCGGGGGCCGGGCTGGTGACGGTGGCCACCTCGGTCAGCGCGCAGCCCGTCGTCGCCTCGCTCGTCGTGGAGGCGATGACCGAGGCGCTGCCGGAGACCGAGGCCCGAACGGTGGCCGTGAAAGCGCGCGACGCCATCGTGGCGCTCGCCGCGGTCCGCGAGGCCGTTGCCCTTGGTCCCGGTCTTGGCCTCGATGAGGACACCCGGCGATTGGCGCGCGCGCTCATCCGCGAGCTCGATCGGCCGATGGTCGTCGACGCCGACGGCCTCACGGCGCTCGTCGGCCATCTGGACGACCTGCGCGCCGCTGCCGGCGTTCGCCATCTCACGCCGCACCCGGGCGAGATGGCGCGTCTGCTCGGCGTCCCGATCGCCGATCTCCAGCGGGATCGGCTCGCCCGGACACGGGCGTTCGCGATGGACCACGGCGTGTACGTCTGTCTCAAGGGGTCGCGCAGTGTCGTGGCGTCGCCCGACGGCCGCGTGCTGATCAACCCGACGGGCAATCCCGGGATGGCGAGCGGGGGGACGGGCGACGTGCTCACCGGCATCGTCGGCGCGCTCCTTGCGCGCGGCCTGCCCGCCGACCGTGTGCTGGCCGCCGCCGCCTATCTCCACGGTGTGGCCGGTGACGTCGCCGCCGAGCGGGTGGGCGAGGAGGCGCTGGTCGCGAGCGACGTCGTCGAGGCGCTGGGCGAGGCATTCCGGCGTCTCGCGCATGGCGACTAGCCTCGTGTCCGACTCGCCCGAGGCCACCACGGCGGCCGGCGAGGGTCTGGGAGCGCGGCTCGGCCCGGGTGACGTCATCGGGTTGACCGGTGAGCTCGGGGCTGGCAAGACCTGCTTCGTCCAGGGACTCGTGCGCGGGCTCGGCGTGGCGACGCCCGCCACGAGTCCCACGTTCGTTCTCGTGAACGAGTATCGCGGGCGTCTGCCCGTCCATCACGTCGACGTCTATCGCACGCAGAGCCTGACAGAGCTGCTCGACCTCGGGCTCGAAGAGATGCTCGGCGGCGGTGGTGTCACCGTCATCGAGTGGGCGGATCGGTGTGAGCCGTTGTTGCCGCCCCGCACGATCCGCGTCCACATCGAGGGCGTCGGCGAGGAGCCGCGGCGGATCACCATCACGGGAGGCCGAGACGCCGTATCGAATTCAGGGCATTGACGCGCACTCGCGGAGAGATTACTGGAAGATATGGCGATGCGCGTGTGGCCGGAGAACGAGCGGCCTCGCGAGCGCCTCTACTTCAATGGTCCGACCGCGCTGGCCGACGCCGAGCTCCTCGCCCTCCAGCTCGGCTCGGGCCGCCGCGGCAAGGACGCCGTCGAGGTCGCGCGCGAGCTGCTCGCCGCGTACGGCTCGCTGGCCGAGATCGCGAGCTGCGAGCTCGTAGAGCTCGCGCGGCAGCGCGGAGTCGGTCGCGCGAAGGCCGCCCGCCTGGCGGCCACGTTCGAGCTCACACGTCGCTTGCGGGCGCGCACGCCGGGCGCGCGCACGCCGCTCGGCAGTCCGGCCGAGGTCTACGCCGCGTTCGGTCCGCTGATGGAAGACCTCAAGCGCGAGGTGTTCCGGGTCGCGCTCCTCGACGCGCAGAACGGGCTGCTGCGGGACGTCGTCGTCTCGGAGGGCACGCTGTCGGCCAGCCTCGTCCATCCGCGGGAGGTGTTCAAGCCAGCCATCCTCGAGTCCGCCGCCTCGGTCATCCTCCTGCACAATCACCCGAGCGGTGACCCGACGCCGAGCCGCGAAGACATCCGCCTCACGCGGCAGCTCGTGGAGTGCGCGCGGCTGCTCGACCTGCGCATTCACGACCACGTGATCATCGGCCGCGGTCGGTTCATCAGCCTCGCCGAACGCGGTATCATCTAGGCGTCATGGGCATCAAGGTACGGAACGTCGGTCACGTCGTCCTGAAGGTGCGGGACATCGAGCGCGCGGCGCGCTTCTATCGTGACGTGCTCGGCCTCAAGGAGGTCGCGCGCGGCACCTTCGGCCGGCCGATGGCCTTCTTCTCCACCGGCGACAACCACCACGATGTGGCGGTCATGGAGGTGGGGACGGACGCGCCCGCGCCGCCGCCGGAGGCCACCGGGCTCTATCACGTGGCGCTGCGGATCGGCACGAGCCTGGACGAGCTTCGCGCCGCGCAGGCGCATCTGGCGGCGCACGGGATCACGCAGATGCGGTTGCGCGATCACGTGGTGAGCCAGTCGATTTACGTGAACGATCCGGATGGCAACAATGTCGAGCTGTACGTCGATGCGGATCCGGCGACCTGGCGGGACCGACCGGAGACCGTCGCGAGCTCTCGGCCGCTCGAGCTGTAGCGCCCGCTAGCCCTTCGCCAGCTTCTCGATCTCCTTCTTCGACATCGTGGAGAGCTTCGTCATCAAGCCCTTCACCTTTCGCTCGGAGGCGTGGTCGGCCAGGATGGTTTTCTTCGATTTCGTACCGTTGGCGATGTAGGCCACCCAGTCGTCGAGGTTCGGCGTGCCGCGGTACGCCACCGTGACGCCGCTCATCCGCAACCGTCGGCGCCCTTCAACCTTCGCAAGGGGTTTTCGACCGTCCATGGCTACGGGTCCTCTCAACGAATGCCGGTCAGGAGTGAACCGAGGGGCAACGCTCACGAGCGGGGCGTGGAGCACGCCGCACACCTTACGAGCGTCGCGTTTTAAGTGTCAAGATCTCGTTTCCCCGCATCGAGCGCGCATTTGCTCGACGCCGTGCGCGCTGCGGCCCATGAATGTGCGCAAAATTTTTCACGTGTGCGTATCCGTGGACGAATGACGCGGTGTTTTCTGACCATCCCCACGTGACGCCGCGCCAGACCGTGAGATTTTGCGTGCTGTGGATAGATGTGGACATGTGGATAAGATGTGCGCAAGTCACAGTCGCCCGCGCAGCGCCTCGAGAATCCCGCGCGTGAGAATCGGCCCACGCGTGATGAATCCCGTGAAGTAGCCGACGGCGGTGGCGCCGGCGTCCAGCAGACGGAGCGCTTTGTCCGGCGTGTCGACGCCGCCGGTGGCGATCAGCTGCAGGCGATCGCCGAAGACGCGCCGCGTCCGGCGGGCGTTGGCCAGCGTTGCCTCGAAGATCTCGGGCCCGGAGAGTCCGCCCGCGCCCTGCGAGAGCCGCCGCTCCTCGATGCGACGCGTGTTGCCGTAGTTCACGATGCCCACGCCGGCCTCGAGCGCGGCGGGAATGACGTGGCGCTCGTTGACGTCGGCGAAGTCCGGCGAGATCTTCACGATGAGCGGCTTCGTGGTGGCGCTCCGCACGGCGGTCATCAGCGCGCGGAGCTCGGCCGGGCGCTCGGACCAGGCGTACACGAGCTTCGTGTTCGGCGACGAGATGTTGAACTCCACGAGATCGCCGAAGGGAGCGAGCTCGCGCGTGAGCGTGACGTAGTCGTCGACGGATTCGCCGGCCACGCTCAGGATCAGCGGCACCCGGTGGGGGAGCGCGGAGACCGCGGCCCGGAACGCCTCGAGGCCGGGGTTCGCAAAGCCGTTGCAGTTCACGAGGCCGGGGCCCGCCGCCGTGCGGACGCGCACGAGGTTCGGCTCCGGATGCCCGGGGCGCGGCTCGCGCGTGATCGACTTCGCGGTCACCGCGCCGAAGCCGAGGCCCATGGCGCGGGCGAGAATCCGCGTGTCGTAGTACATCGCGGCGAGGATGATCGGATTCGGCAGCCGCACGCCGCCGAGCGTCACGGCGAGGCGGGGATCGTCCAGACGAAAGACAGGCAGGCGATCGAGCGGCAGCAGGCGCAAGGCGGTCTGCCCGAGGGCGACCGCGCGCGGCTCGGGAAGGCGGCTCAGGAGCCCGTGGTAGACCAGCCGGTAGAGCGTCGCAAGCGCCTCCGTCATGCGCGGCCGCCCGGAGGATAGCACGCAGGCGCGAACGTATCCTTGACGCCGGGAATCGAGACAATTTAGGGTGTTCAGGTGGTGCGGCTCGCGGTTCTCGTCCTGGCGGTCCTGGCCGCCGCCTGCGCCCCGGCGCCCCCGCGTCCGGCGGCGATCGTGGCCCCCGACGTCACCACTGTCCCCGCCTTCGCCTTCGAGGCCGACACGTTCGCCTTCCCCAACCAGATCCGCGCCCGCAACCCCGGTGTGGCCGGGCTCTACGCGAACTACTGCTTCGTCCTTGCGCGCGCCGTGCGTCAGTTCCATCAGTTCGCGCGCTTCGACCCCGCCGCGCCGCGGCTCGACGGCCCGGCGTACGAGCGGCTCGTGCGCACGGTCGTGTCGCGGGCGCCCTGGCGGCCCCCGCTGCTGCCGGAAGACCGTGTGGTCATCCCCGGCTATCCCAATCTCCGGGCGTTGTCCGCGGCCGAGGAGCGGGCGGTGAAGGCGGGTCTCGGCGGGCCGTTCTGGACGTGGCTGCACTGGACGAACTGGCGCGTCACGTTCGAAACGCTGCCGCCGGGTCACCAGGGGGAAGTGCTCCACCAGGTCCGCGACGAGCTCGCCGCCGGTCGTCTGGTGCAGCTCCTCGTCACCAACTGGCCGAAGCCCGAGCTCAACCACACCGTCGTCGCGTACGGCTATCGACGGCACGCGACGGGGATGGATCTCGCCGTGTGGGACCCGAATGATCCCCACGCGCCCGGGACCGTGACCTTCGACGGCGCGGTTCAGCAATTCTGGGCCACGCGCGTGTACGACACCGAGCCGGGAACGATCCGTGTCTTCCGGATGTACTACTCGTGGTTCCTGTGAGAGAGGCGCTCCTTCCCGTCCCGGCCCCGCCGCCGCGCTGGTATGCGCACGGCCTGAACCGTCTGGCCGTCTACCGCGTCGGCGCCGCCGTGGCCGGCGTGCTGCCACGGGCGCTGCGCTTGCGCGCCGCGCAGGTGGTGGCGACCGCGGCCGCCGGGCGCTTTCCCGACGAGCGCGCCGTGGTGCGCGCAACGCTGTCGCGGATCGTGGGGGGCGCGACGCCGGCCGCGCTCGACGCGCTGGTCGCCGAGGTCTTTGACAATTTCGCCGTCTGCTTCACCGACCTCATCACCAGCAACCGTGCGCGGCAGATGCCGGAGCTCCTGGCGAGCACCGAGGGCATGGAGCATCTCGGCGAAGCGGACCGTCTCGGTCGCGGGCTGGTCGTGGTGACGGCCCATCTCGGCAACTGGGAGCTCGGTGGACGCCTGCTCGCGGGCACGGTGGCCCGACCGACTCATGTCGTGGTGGCGCCCGAGCACGATCCCGGCGTCGAGCGCTTCCTGCGCGGTGACGCCGGCCCCGTGCGCTTCCTCCGCCGCACGGCGCCGCGCGACGTGCTGCCGCTGCTGTCCGCGCTGCGCCGCAACGAGGTGGTGGCGCTGCAGGGGGACCGCGCGCTGGGCGGTCGGGGCGATCGTCTTCACCGCTTCTTCGGCGTGCCGGCGCCATTCCCGCTGGGCCCCTTCATCCTCGCGCGCGCGGCGCGTGCCCCGGTCCTGCCCGCCTTCTGTCTGCTGCGACCCGACCGTCGCTACACCGTCGTCATCGGCGAGCCGTGGACAGTGGCGCCCGACGGGGAGTCGGAGGCGCTGGCGCGCTGGGTCTCCGTCCTCGAGGGCATGGTGCGACAGCACCCGACGCAATGGTTCAATTTCTACGACGTGTGGCGGACGTGCTGAGGGCGCCGGTGGCGGTGGTCGCGGCCGGCGTGGCCACGCCGCTCGGGCTCGACCTCGAGACGTTCTGGTCGGGACTGGTGACCGGCGTTGACGGCATCGGTCCCATCGAGCGCTTCGCCGTCGCGGATCTCCGTGTGGGGCGCGGCGGCGAGATCAAGAAGCTCGCCGCCCTCGCCGACGCCGCCGCCACGTCCTGTCGCGCCTCGGTCGTGCTGCTGACGGCGGCCGACGACCTGCTGGCCCATGCCACGCTTACGGCCGAGCCGGCACGCATCGCGGTGGTGCTCGGCACCGCCCTCGGCGGCGTGGACGAGCTCGACCGCGCGATCGCGGAGGCGCCGGGGCCTCGCGTGGCCGCGGGCGGGCTGTACGACAGTCCGGCGCACGCGCTGGCGCGACGGATCGGCGCGGGCGGGCCGGTGCTGACGGTGTCGACGGCGTGCGCGTCGGGCGCCACCGCCATCGGCGTCGGCGCCGATCTCCTGACCGCCGACGCCGCCGACCTGGTCGTGGCCGGCGGCTACGACGTCCTCGGCCGATTCGTGATGCGCGGCTTCGATGCGCTGCGCTCGCTGACGCGCGACCGCGTGCGTCCCTTCGACCGTCGTCGCAGCGGGCTGCTGCTCGGCGAGGCGGCCGGCCTGATGCTGCTCGCCCGCGCGTGCGACGCGCGCGCGCCGCTCGGACGGCTGCTCGGCCACGCCAGCAGCAGCGACGGCTCGCACATCGCCGCCCCGGACCCCGAGGGGCGCGGCCTCGAGCACGCCGTGCGCGGCGCCATGGCGGCCGCCGGGATCGCACCGGCCGATGTCGATCTGGTCAGCGCGCACGGGACGGGCACCGTGCTCAACGATCGCATCGAGACCGGTGTGCTGAAGCGTGTGCTGGGCGCCCGCGCCGGCGGGGTGCCGGTGAACTCGATCAAGGGCGCGCTCGGCCACACCATGGGCGCCGCCGCCACGCTCGAGGCGATCATGTGCCTGCTCGCGGCCCGCGACGGCGTGGTGCCGAGCACGCTCGGCTACGAGGAGCCCGATCCCGAGTGCGATCTCGACTACGTGCCGCGCGCGGCGCGGCACGTCCGTACGCGCGTGAGCCTGTCGACGTCGCTCGGCTTCGGTGGCTGCAACGCAGCGCTGGTCCTCGAGGGCGGAGCGTGATGCTGGTGCTGGGCGTCGGCCTGCTCACCGGCTGGGGCTCGGGCACATCGGCGCTGCCGGGAGACGCGCGGGCGGCGGCGGATGGCCGGCGCGTCATCCCGCTCGCGACCCCGCCGTGCGAGGGCGAGCGGTTTCGCCGTGCGACCCGCGAATGCGTGCTCGGCGTGGCCGCCGTGGAAGCCGCGCTCACGGACGCGGGTCTCTCCCGCGCCGAGATCAGCGGCCCCGACACGGCGCTCGTGTACGTCACGGCGGCGGCCTATGGATCATCGAACCGGCGCTTCATCGACGGCGACGCGGGCCGGGGCGGCACCACGTCGGGCCTGTACTTCCCGTATACCGCTCCCAGCGCGGTCCCCGCCGAGGTCGCGATCGACTACGGACTCAGGGGCGGCTATGTCATTCTTGTGGGCGGGGCGGCGGCAGGCGTGGAGGCGCTGTGGCAGGCGGCCATGCTTCTCGGCGCCGGGCGCTGTGAGCGCGCCCTGGTGGTCGCGGTCGAGACGTTCGTGGAATGCGAAGATCTCTGGGCGCGCGGCCGCTGGGCCGTGCGCGGACCGCTGGTGGAGGCGGCGGCGTGCGTGCTGCTGGAAGGCGACGGCGACGTCGGGTACGCAGCGGCGGCCATCCCCGCGGCGCTCGAGACGCTCGCGCGTCGCCGGGCAGGGGAGACGCTGGCGTGCGAGCCGCTGATCGGCGTGGCGCTGGCCCGCGATGCCGGCGACCGGCAGGCGGCGGTCACCGGACAGTGGCGCGGGCGACGGATGGGCGTGACGCTCGCGTTGCCGACGACGCGCGCGTACGTTTGAACTCACACCGGGGAGGCGTATGGAGCCGAAAGAAGTCCTCGACGAGCTGAAGACGATCCTCGTCGCTCGCCTGAAGTTCGACCCGCGGCGTGCGGCCGAGACGACGGAGGCCACGGCGCTTCCCAAGGGCGTGGAGGGGTCCATCGGCCTCGATTCGCTCGACTTCATCGAGCTGTCCATCGCCATCGAGGAGCGCTTCGGCATCACGATGGACGAGTCGGAGGATCTGAGCGAGCATTTCGCATCCTTCGCCACGCTGTCGCGCTTCATCGCGGGGAAGCTCCCGGCCGCATGAGACGTGTCGTCGTCACCGGCCTCGGCGCGGTGACCCCGCACGGCATCGGCGTGAAGGCGTACTGGTCGGGCCTGGCCAGTGGCGCCTGCGCCATCCGTCCGCTGTCCGTCATCGAGACCGATGGCTTCCGGTGTCGGATCGGCGGCGAGGTCTCCGAGATGGTGGGTGGCTCGACTCGTCGCACGCGCGCCGACCGCTTCGCGCTGGCGGCCGCCGAGGAGGCGCTGAGCGACGCCGGTCTCGGTGCGGGCGAGCGGGACGAGGCCGCGCTCGTCGTCGGCGCCGTCGGGGGCGGCATGCTCGAGGCCGAGGAGTGGTACTGGGCCGCATCGCGCGGCGGTGACGCGCGTCTGGT
>Ga0075431_100007627_pt1 | contig 10775 bp, 5 predicted proteins | sample RhiMetdeltSRZDD5_FD_75297 | JGI IMG/M metagenome (GOLD analysis project Ga0075431, IMG submission 75297) | Populus rhizosphere microbial communities from Tennessee, USA - Rhizosphere MetaG P. deltoides SRZDD5 | ecosystem: Host-associated > Plants > Roots > Rhizosphere > Soil | place: USA...
GGATAGGCGTGGTCCTTCTCCTCCCGCGTGTGCGGCGCGTGGTCGGAGCCCAGGACATCGACGACACCCGATGCCAGCGCCGACCACAGCGCCGCGCGGTGGCGGGCATCGCGCACCGGCGGGTTCATCTGCGCGTAGGTGCCGAGCCGCTCGTAGCACTCGGGCGCGGCCAGGGTGAGATGGTGCGGCGTCACCTCCACGCTGGCCCAGTCCTTATGGGAAGCGAGGAACGCCATCTCCTCGGCCGTCGAGACATGCAGCACGTGCACGCGCCGGCCGTGCCGCTCGGCGAGCCGCACCAGCCGCTGCGTGGCGATCAGCGCCGCCTCCTCGTCGCGCCAGACCGGATGGGAGGAGGGATCGCCCAGCCGCCTCAGTCCGGCTCGCGCCTTCAGCCGAGCCTCGTCCTCGGCGTGGAAGGCGGCGCGGCGGGAGGTGCGGGCAACGATGCGGTCGAGCGAGGGCTCGTCGTCCACCAGCAGGTCGCCGGTGGAGGAGCCCATGAACACCTTGATGCCGGCCGAGCCTTCCAGCCGCTCCAGAGCCGGAATGTCGCCAATGTTCTCGCGCGTGCCGCCCACATAGAAGGCGAAGTCGCAATGCATGCGGTGCCGCGCGCGGGCCACCTTGTCGGCCAGAGCCTCGGTGCTGGTCGTCAGCGGCCTGGTATTGGGCATCTCGAACACCGCCGTGACGCCGCCCATCACGGCCGCACGGCTGCCCGTCTCCAGGTCCTCCTTGTGCTCCAGCCCCGGTTCGCGGAAGTGCACCTGGGTGTCGATTACCCCCGGCAGGATGTGCAGGCCCTTGGCGTCGACCGTCTCGGCCGCCGCGGCTCGTGAAAGGTCGCCGAGCGTCGCGATCCGCCCCCCTCGGATGCCGATATCCCGCTCGGTCCGCCCGTCATGATTGACGACGGTACCGCCCTTGAGAACGAGGTCGTAGAGGCCGGACATGGTGGCGCCTTGGGCGAGAGCAACTGAGTTGCAGCTGCCCCTATCGCGAACCGGCCTTCACCGCAAGCGGAGCTGACAGCGGAGCGAGACGGTCCGCGCCGCCCGTCAATTGAGCTTGTGCAGCTTGCCCGCGGCGGTATAGCCCAGCGCCTGGCCGTCCCTCGCGATCAGCGCCCAGCCCTGGTCGGATTTCACCAGGGTGACGGTGGTGAAGGGTGCCAGCTGGTGCACAACGTCTCCAATGCCGCCGGCCTCCTTGAAGACAGCCACGCCTTCGATGTTCACGTGCGTCGGTTTGACGGGAATGACAACGGCATCGCCCTGGCCCGGCGCCAGCGCGGCCACCTGGTTGGCCAGAGGAAAATTCGAGCCGTAGGCATCCATCTGCGGGAACTGCCGGACACCCCATCGCTTCTCGGTGATGGCCGGCACCAACCCGTCGACGTGCTGGATGAGCTCGGCGAGCTCGACCAGCCCATTGCTGTTCAGGTCGCCGCGCGCCAGCGCATCCAGGAGCGCGAAGGTGAAGACTCCGTGGCCGCCGTGGCCCTCGTAGGCCTCCTGGGTCGCGGTGGAGGCGGTGAGCGTGGCGCGGCCCGTCGCCTGGATGAGGCGGCCGAGGGCGGCCTTCTGCTCCAGCCCGCCCCGCGCCTTCGGCCGCTCGGTGAGGGAGCCGGCCTCGCAGGTGTCGAACATCAGCACGGCCTTCCTGGCCAGGATGCGTGAGAACCAGCCCTGCAGCTTCTCCTGGCTGATGGCGCCGCGCACGATCGACTGGTCCGTGCTGTAGCGCAGGTCGTACGGGATGAAGTGGTAGCGCCCATCGAGCGTCTTGCCGTGCCCGGCGGCAAAGAACACGAACACGTCGCGCGGCCGCACCTTGGCGGCAAGGTCCGCGAACACCTTGTCGAGATTGGAGGCGGTGGCCTCGCCGTCGACCACCCGCGTAATGACGACGTCCTCGTAATGGCCTCTGCCCGCCTGCTGCAACGCGGAGGCAAGAGCGGTGGCGTCGGGAACGGCGTAGGTGAGCTTGAGCGCCCCATCGAGGTAGTCGTTGATGCCGACCGCCAGCACGTGGAGTCGCGGCCGCACCGTCACCTCGCTTCCCGTCCAGGCAATCCTGGCACGGGCCGGGATGGAGGCGACCAGGTTGGCGCCGTTGTAAGCCGTCAGCTCGACGATGTTCTCGCCGGGATCGAGAGCCATGGTCTGCTTGAGAACGACGGGCTTGCCTGCGGCGCCGGCCGTCCGCTCGACCACGCCGACCGTGATGCCGTTGATGCGCCACTCGGCGCGGCCGACACCGCCGCCGCGGTCGGCGAGGTGCGCCTCCATTGTGACCGCATCGAGAGGCGAAACATCCTGCGCCTTGTGCGACGTGATGGCGACCGTGGGCACCGGGCCACTGTCGAGCAGCTTGGCGAGGTCGAGCTTCGCGGCAGCGTCCTTGACCTTGCCATTCGGGTCGCCGGCCAGCTTCTCGCGTACGAGGTCGGGCCGGTAGAGCGCCTGGTAGAGCTGCTCGACGCCGAAGGCGTCGAGGCCCCGCACGATGGTAAGCATTTCCGCGCCCTTGGCCGACGCGTCGAAGAACCCCTCGGGCGTGATGACCAGCCACTCGCCGGACTGCGAGCCGAGTTGGCTCGCCAGGTGCTGGCCCGTCGTAGCGCTCCAGATCCTGATCGAGCTGTCCAGGCTCGCCGACAGCACGCGCGTGCCGTCAGGCGAGAAAGCAACCGACGTGACCCAGCCGGAGTGCCCTTCGAGGGTGCGCAGCCCCTGTCCGCTTGCCGCATCCCAGAGCCTGACGGTCTTGTCCCAGCTGCCCGAGAGCAGGTGCTGTCCGCTGGCCGAGAAGGCGACGGACTGAACAGGGCCGGAGTGCCCCTCCAGGGTGCGTACCAGCTGACCGCTCGCAGCATCCCACAGCTTGACGGTCTTATCGTTGCTGCCCGAGAGCAGGTGTTGGCCACTGCGCGAGAAGGCAACTGCCGCGACCTTGAACGTATGGCCTTCGAGGACACGGATTGGTTTTCCATCGGCGGAGTTCCAGAGCCTGATCGTCCGGTCGTCGCTGCCCGAGGCGAGAACCGATCCGTCTGGGGAAAAGACGACCGACTCCACTCTGCTCCTGTGTCCCCGCAACGTGCCGATCGACTGCCCGTTCGCGGCATCCCACAGCTTGAGCGTGCTCATGCTGTTCGAGACCAGACGTGCACCGTCGGGCGAGATGGCCGCCGAATCGGCAATGCCGGCTTGTTCTTCGAAGGTGCGGACCAGCTGTCCGCTCGCCGTATCCCACAGCTTGAGGGTCCTGTCGTCGGCACTCGAAAGCGCGCGCGTGCCGTCGGACGAGAACGCCACCGATCGCACCCAGTGCCCATGCCCCAGGAAGGACCGGACGAGCTGCCCGGTCGCCGCGTCCCACAGCTTGAGGGTGTGGTCCGCGCCGCCCGAGAGAATGTGCTTGCCGTCGGGCGAGGGCGCCACCGACAGGACAGGCGCCGAGAGCCCCCTGAAGTGGTGGACCAGCTGGCCGCTCGCGGCGTTCCACAGCTTGACCTGCTCCGCCCCCGTCAGCAGGTGCGTCCCATCGGGCGAGAATGCGACCGCGTAGATGGGAAGCTCGTGGCCCGAGAAGGTGCGCACGAGCTCGCCGGTCGCCGCGTTCCAGAGCTTGGCCTCGCGCGGGCCGCTGGCGAGCACATGCATGCCGTCGGGCGAGAACGCCACCGCGTAGACTCGGCCGGACTTTTCGAAGGTGCGAACCAGCTGGCCGGTTGCAGCGTCCCACAGCTTGAGCCCGGCATCGTCCGCACCGGCCCCAGACAGCACGCGCGTGCCATCGGGGGAGAAGGCCACACCGTCGACCCGATCGGAGGGCACCGCGAATGTGCGGATCGGCTTCCCGGTCGCGACGTCCCATAGCCTGACGGTCTTGTCCTCAGCGCCCGAAAGCAGGCGCGTGCCGTCCCGCGAGAAGGCCACAGACGTGAGGCCACCGGCGTGCCCCTCGAAGGTCCGGACCGGCTGCCCCGTGGCCGCATCCCACAGCCTGAGCACATTGTCCTGGCCGCCACCGTCGGAGCCCGCGGAGACCACGTGCCTGCCATCCGGCGAGAACGCCACCGCAGTCACCGACAGCCGGTGCCCTTGCAATGTGCGGATCACCTTCCCGCTTGCGGCGTCCCAGAGCTTAACGGTGTTGTCGTGGCTGCCCGAGACGACGCGCGTGCCGTCGGGGGAGAAGGCGACCGAGGAGACTGTATCCGCATGCCCCTCCAGCGTCCGCAGCAGCCGTCCCGTGGCTGTGTCCCAGAGCTTGATGCTCTTGTCCTGGCTACCCGACACCAGGCGCGCCCCGTCGCGCGAGAACGCCGCCGACTTGACGCCAAGGGAGTGCGGAATGTTGGGGACGATCTCGATCCGGCCACGATCCTGCGCGCGCGCCGCGGCGTGGCCGATCAGGGCCGCGAGCAACGCCAACCCGAGCGCCATCACCTGCCGCATCGACTTCGGACGTTGGAGCATTGTTCCCCCCGTTTCTCGTTTGCGCTGCCAGAGGGGACCGCCTGTGCCGATCCCCGCATGAGAGCGCGCCCCCCGGGGGCGCTCCCTTTCTCGTCGCACCAAGACGATCATGCATCCCCACATGGCACTTCCGGGGCAGGGCGAAAGAGACGGGCGTCGTTGCGCCAGATGCTCCTCTGCCCCTGGGACTGGCCCTTCGCCCCTCGACATCGCGCCCCGGAAGCGGCATACGTGCGCCCTTCCACGGCGAGGGGTACGCACAAATGGCGAGCGCCAGCAACAAGATGACGGCAGCGGCTAAAGTCACCGCGCGGCCACCCGCCGGCGGCGCGCCGAACCCCAAGGGAGCGGCATCGCAGAACCCGCTGCTGGCGCCGTGGGCCACGCCGTTCGAGATGCCGCCGTTCGACCAGGTGCGGCCGGAGCATTTCCTGCCGGCTTTCAACCGCGCGTTCGCAGAGGAGATAGCGGAGATCGAGGTGATCCCCGGCAGCCGCGCCAAGCCGACCTTCGAGAACACCATAGAGGCATTGGAGCGTGCCGGGCGCTTGCTCCAACGGGTGTCGAGCGTCTTCTACAATCTGGCCGGCACCGACACCAACGAGCAGATCCAGGCCATCGAGCGCAGAATTGCGCCGCGCTTCGCCAAGCACAGCATGCGCGTCTACCAGGACGCCAGGCTCTTCAAGCGCGTCGCCGCCCTCATGAAGGCTAGGGACGAGCTGGGCCTCACCGAGGAGCGGGCACGGGTGCTCGAGCGCCACCACCGCAGGTACGTGCGCGCCGGTGCTGGGCTCTCGCCCAAGGCGCGGGAGCGCATGGCCGAGATCGCCGAGCGGCTGGCCACGCTCGCCACCAGGTTCAACCAGAATGTCCTCGCCGATGAGCAGGCGTATCTCCTGGTGCTGGAGACCGAGGCGGAGCTGGCGGGCCTGCCCGAGGCGGTGCGCGCCGCCGCTGCCCAGACCGCCACCGAGCGGGGCCACAAGGGCAAGCACGCCATCACCCTCTCCCGCTCCTCCATCGAACCGTTCCTGCAGCTCTCCGCCCGCCGCGACCTGCGCGAGCAGGCCTACAAGGCCTGGCGCCAGCGCGGCGCCAACGGCGGCAAGACCGACAATCGCAAGATCATCGCCGAGATCCTGGCACTCAGGGCCGAGCGCGCGCGATTGCTCGGCTTTGCCACCTCGGCCAACGCCGCGCTCGAGGTCACCATGGCCAAGACGCCCTGGAACGTGCGCAAGCTGCTGATGCAGGTCTGGACGCCCGCCAAGGCGCGCGCCGCAGAGGAGCGCGCCGACCTCGGCAAAGCGGTGCTGAAGGAGGGCGGCAACTTCGAGGTGGCCGGCTGGGACTGGCGCTACTACGCCGAGAAGGTGCGCAAGACCAAATTCGACGTCGACGAGGCCGAGGTGAAGCCCTACCTGGCCCTCGACAGCGTGATCGCCGCGGCGTTCGACTGCGCCAACCGGCTGTTCGGCGTCAGCTTCAAGGAGCGCAGCGACCTGCCAGTGTACAACCCGGAGGTCCGCTGCTGGGAGGTGACGGACGGGGACGGCCGCCATGTCGGCCTGTTCCTGGGCGACTACTTCGCCCGTCCCTCGAAGCGCTCGGGCGCGTGGATGTCGGGTTGGCGCTGGGCGCACAAGCTCGACGCGCAGGAGGTGCGCCCAATCGTCGTCAACGTCATGAACTTTGCCAAGGGCGCGCCCGGCGAGCCGGCGCTGCTGAGCATCGACGACGCCCGCACCCTGTTCCATGAGTTCGGCCACGCGCTGCACGGGCTCTTGTCGAACGTGACCTATCCGTCCGTGTCCGGCACCAGCGTGGAGCGCGACTTCGTGGAGCTGCCCTCGCAGCTCTACGAGCACTGGTTCATGGACCCGCAGGTGCTGAAGCGGTTCGCCAGGCACTACAAGACCGGCAGGCCTCTCCCCGAGTCGCTGCTGAAGAAGATCAAGGCGGCCCGCAACTTCAACCAGGGCTTCGCCACCGTGGAATACCTGGCCTCGGCCATCGTCGACCTCGACCTGCACGCCCTGGAGGACGCGGACCGGCTCGACGTGGACGCCTTCGAGGCTGAGACGCTGGAGCGCCTCGGCGCGCCTGCCGAGATCGGCATGCGCCACCGCATCCCGCACTTCCAGCACATCATCGGTGGCTATGCCTCGGGCTACTACAGCTACATGTGGTCGGAGGTGATGGACGCCGACGCCTTCAGCGCCTTCGAGGAGGCCGGCGACATCTTCGACGCCAAGCTCGCCCAAAAGCTCCACGACCACATCTACGCCGCCGGCGGCACCCGCGACCCGGCCAAGCTCTACAAGGCCTTCCGCGGCCGCCAGCCCAAGGTGCAGGCGCTGCTGGAGAAGCGCGGGCTGGCGTGAGCCTATCCCCGCCACCCGTCATCCCGGCCGAAGCGACGCGAGCCGCAGGCGAGCCGCGCTTCGAGCGGGGATCTCGTCGAGGGTCGCGCCTCGCCTGACAAGGTCCCGGATAGCCTCGCCTTCGGCTCGGCTTCCGGGATGACTGGTGTGCATTTTGCCGATGGATGCGTCTACACCGGCCTGAGCAGCACGTGGCGCTTCTTGCCGATGGAGAGCTTGATCACGCCGTCGGCAACTTCGCCCTTGGTGAGCTGCGCCTTCTCATCCGCCACCGCGACATCGTTAACCCGCAGCCCCCCGCCGGCGATCTGGCGACGGGCCTCGCCGTTGGACTTGACGAGGCCGGCCTTCACGAAGGCCGCAAGCACGCCAAGGCCGTTTTCCAGCTCGCTGGCGGCGATCTCGACCGTTGGGAGGCCCTGCGCCAGCGCGCCCTCCTCGAAGGTCTCCTGGGCCGTCCTGGCGGCCTGCAGGGCCTTCTCGCGGCCGTGCAGGAGGGACGTAGCCTCCGTCGCCAGCACCTTCTTGGCGTCGTTGATCTCGGCGCCCTGCAAGGCGGCCAGCCTGGCAATCTCCGCCATCGGCAACGTGGTAAAAATCTTCAAGAGCTTCTCCACGTCCGCATCGCCGGCGTTGCGCCAGAACTGCCAGTAGTCGTAGGCCGACATCTGGTCCTCGTTGAGCCACACCGCCCCCGCCGCCGTCTTGCCCATCTTGGCCCCGGTTGACGTGGTGAGCAGCGGGCAGGTCAGCGCGTAGAGCTGATGCGTGCCCATGCGGCGGCCGAGGTCCACGCCGGTCACGATGTTGCCCCACTGGTCGGAGCCGCCCATCTGCAGGTTGCAGCCGTAGCGCCGCGCCAGCTCCACGAAGTCGTAGGCCTGCAGCAGCATGTAGTTGAACTCGATGAACGACAGCTCCTGGTCGCGCTCCAGGCGCATTTTCACCGAGTCCATGGTGAGCATGCGGTTCACCGAGAAGTGCCGGCCGATGTCGCGCAGCATCTCGATGTAGTTGAGCCTGGTCAGCCACTCGGCGTTGTCGGCCATGACGGCCTCGGTCTTGGCGCTGCCGAACTTCAGGAACCGGGCGAAGACGGATTGGATGCTCTGCTTGTTGGCCTCGATCTGCTCGACGGGGAGAATCTTGCGCGTCTCGTCCTTGCCCGAGGGATCGCCCACGCGGGTGGTGCCGCCGCCCATGAGAGCGATCGGCTTGCCGGCGTCGGTGGCCTGCAGCCAGTAGAGCATCATCATGGTGTAGAGATGCCCGATGTGCAGCGACGGTGCCGTGCAGTCGTAGCCGACATAGGCCACCACCTGGCCCTTGGCGGCGAGCGCATCGAGCCCGGGGAAGTCCGAGCACTGGTGGACGAAGCCACGCTCGTTGAGAACGTTGAGGAAATCCGACGTGTAGGTGGCCATGGGACGAGCCCGCGGTTTGAGCGAAAGGCCGAACGCGGGTAGGGTGCCCGCGAGGTGGCGGAACATGCACGAGTAGGGAGGGAGTAGGCAATAGGCAGTAGGCAATAGCAGGGATCGCTTGTACCTGAGGCCGCGGCCAATGTGCACCGGCCGCTCTACCGGCAAACCGACCACTGCCTATTGCCTATTGCCTATTGCCTGCTGCTCTCAGCGAGAGGACCACATGACCCAGATGCTGCGCGCCATCGGCCTGATGAGCGGCACGTCACTGGACGGCATAGACGTGGCCCTGATCGAGACCGACGGGGAGGACGCGCTCGTGCGCGGAGCGTCGGCTACCCTGCCCTATGACGGTCCCTTCAGGGCTCGCCTCGCCGAGGCCATCGAGGAGGCGCGCGGCCTGACCGACCGGGGTGCGCGGCCGGGCTGCCTCGCCGAGGTGGAGCGCCTCCTGACAGAGCGCCACGGGGGCGCCGTCTCCCGCTTCCTGACGGAGCATCGGCTGAAACCGGCCGACGTGAACGTCATCGGCTTCCATGGCCAGACCGTGCTGCATGCACCGGAGCGCCGGCTGACCGTCCAGATCGGCGACGGTGCCGCTCTGGCGCGCGCCACCGGGATCGACGTGGTCTGGGACCTGCGGGCGGCAGACGTGGCGGCAGGCGGCCAGGGCGCGCCGCTGGCGCCTGTCTATCACCGCGCGATGGCAGCGCCGCTGCCGGAACGGCCGGTAGCAGTGGTCAATATCGGCGGGGTCGGCAACGTCACCTGGATCGGCCGCGACGGCACGCTGATCGCCTTCGATACCGGACCCGGCAACGCGCTGATCGACGACTGGATGCAGCGGCACACCGGCAAGGCCGTTGATGCCGACGGCGCAACGGCCGCCCGCGGCAAGGTGGACGAGACGGCGCTGAACGCGCTGCTGATGAACCCCTATTTCGGACAGGTGCCGCCGAAGTCGCTCGACCGCAACGCCTTCGCCGTCGACCCGGTGCTGCGGCTCGCCGTGGCTGACGGCGCAGCTACGTTGACAGCATTCACCGCGGCGAGCCTCGCCCGTGCGCGCGAGCACTTCCAGGAGCAGCCGCGTGTTTGGGTGATCTGCGGCGGCGGCCGCCGCAACCGCACGCTGATGAGCATGCTCGCGGCGCACGCGGACGGCGCCGTGGTGCCCGCCGAGGCCGTGGGCTTCGACGGCGATACCGTGGAGGCCGAGGCCTGGGCCTACATGGCGGTGCGCTCGCTCCGGGGCCTGCCCATCACCTTCTCCGGCACTACCGGTGTGTCGGCGCCCATGTGCGGAGGTGTGCTGGCCAAGGCGTAGGGCGCCAATCGCGCGAAGCGCGCTTGCGCCGATTCCACCTCGCGACATGGATGCCGGTCCAACGAGATGACGCGTCGGCGCAATGCCGCTTCGCGGCATTGCGCCCTACCGCTTCTCGATCTTGTTCCTCTCGATCACATCGGCCCACTTGGCGATGTCGCGCTTGAAGAAGGCGGCCAGCGCCTCGGGCGAGGTGGGGTCGGCGATGATGCCCATGCCGAGGAGCTTCTGCTTGAGCTCCGGGTCGGCCAGCACCTCGGCCACGGCCTTGTTGAGCCGGGCGACCACCTCGGGCGGCGTGCCGGCCTTGACGAACAGGCCGTTCCAGGAGGTCACCTCGAACTCGCCGCCGCCTGCCTCCTTTGCCGGCGGCACGTCGGGCAGCAGCGGGAAGCTCTTCGGTGCCGTCGTGGCCAGGGCCCTGAGCTTGCCGTCGTCGAGGTTGCCCCTGAAGGCGGCGAAGGCGTCGACGCCCGCATCCACGTCGCCGCGCAGCATGGCGACGATCAGGTCGCCCGAGGTCTTGAAGGGCACCCACTGGAACTCGATGCCGGCGGTGGACTTGAGCATCATCGCCGAGAGGTGCTGGGTGCTGCCCGGATTGATCGTGCCGATGTTGAGCTTGCCGGGAGTGTCCCGCGCGGCCTTGACGAGGTCGGCGAGCGTGCGGAAGGGGGAATCCGCCTTCACGGCGAAGAAGAACTCGAAGGCGCCGAGCTTGGAGACGGGCGCGAAATCGGCGAGCGGGTCGAACGTCAGGCTCTTGAACAGGCTGACGCTGATGGAGGTGCCGTTGGTGAGCAGCGCCAGCGTGTGCCCGTCCGCCGGCGCCGAGAGCACCGCGCGCGCCGCGGCGATGCCGCCGCCGCCCGCATTGTTCTCCACCACCACGCGCTGGCCGAGCTTCTCGCTGAGCTTCTCCGCCAGCATGCGCGAGGTGGTGTCGGCGACGCCGCCGGGGCCGAAGGCGATAACGAAGCGGATGGGCTGGCTGGGGTAGGCCTGCTGGGCATGAGCAGTGCCTGTCACCGCACTCTGGGTCGCCAGCGCCAGACCCGCCAGCGTCAGCATCCGTCTCCTGGTGATTGAACCAAACACGTGCACCCCCTATTGTTGCTTCCACAAAGCGTCCGCAGCGGTCTGGAGC
>Ga0075431_100007628_pt1 | contig 10775 bp, 7 predicted proteins | sample RhiMetdeltSRZDD5_FD_75297 | JGI IMG/M metagenome (GOLD analysis project Ga0075431, IMG submission 75297) | Populus rhizosphere microbial communities from Tennessee, USA - Rhizosphere MetaG P. deltoides SRZDD5 | ecosystem: Host-associated > Plants > Roots > Rhizosphere > Soil | place: USA...
CACCTTCGTACGAGAGAACGACCGCTATCGCGCGTCCTATTCAGCTACACTGGCCCTCACGAACGCTAGCGAACCAACACGCCGCTTCGAGACTCATCAGATCGTTCGTGTTGCCACGTTCAAGGAGACCACCCGTACCGACGAGAGCGTCCTGTACCAGCAAGTCGTCCTTGCTCGACCGGGACTGTACGATCTGAGCTTCTCACTGCGTGACGATGCAGGCGCAAAGGGAAGCTCTATCGAAGCAACGGTCAACATCCCAAGGGTCACTCCGGGCGCATTATCCTCCCCAATCCCAGTGTACCAGGCTACCCCCCGGAACTCGCTTGACTCGCTACCCAAGATCATTCCAACCCCTCGTGCAACACTCACCCTGGGCCAGGACTCGATACTCCCTGTCTACGTCGAGGCGTACACAGAAGGTTCGACTCTCCCGATTCGCGCATCGGTCTACGGCGAGAACGCGTCGACGGCAGTATGGTCAGATACGTTGTCGCTCAGGCGTCACGGGTCCGTTCTCAGCGGCATAGTGAACATTCCAGTCGCGCGCCTCGGCGTCGGCGCAATGACACTAGCCGTTTCGTCAGGCAATGCCCCTGACAGTGCAGGAGCGACCAAAGCACCGGTGTTCGTGACATTCGGAGAAGACCTGCCGGTGGCGACGTTCAACGACATGGTCAACTACTTGCGCTACTTCGGTTCATCAACCCGCCTGCAGACACTCCGTAACGCGCCGCCCGACGCTCGAGCTACAGCGTGGGCCACGTTCCTGAAGGAAACCGACCCGGATCCCCAAACCCCGGTTAACGAAGCGCTTCGCGACTACTTCGGGCGCATCGCTCAGGCAAACTCGCGGTTTAGAGAAGAGGGTGAGAGTGGTTGGCTCACGGACCGAGGAAGAGTTTTCGTAGGCCTCGGGCCGCCGGATCAGTTCTACGAGCCAAATACAACGGACCTCAACCAGCGCGGACGTGCACAGATCTGGGACTACCGACGGCACCGCCTTCAGGTCGTGTTCGTTGACCAGACAGGCTTCGGTCGCTGGCGAATGACAGTATCGAGTGAGGCCGAGTTCGAAGCGGTGATGAGACGTGAGCTTAACCGGTGAGACAGGACGTAAGACTGTGATGTACGTCACATTACGTCCGCTTCTCACGCCATTTGTTTTCGGGGCTTTTACGGCAGAGACTGATAAGGTATCTTGTTGTGGGACATAGCTTTCTCTTGACAAATTTACACCTTGCGTCTATATAGGTGGCCGCAAACCGGGGTCGGTTTGCCTCGTGCACTACATGTACGGGCTCGGTTCACCCCGCAGGAGGCAGCTTGCATGGCCAGAGGGAAAGTGAAGTGGTTCAATGACGCAAAGGGGTACGGCTTCATTGAACAGGAAGGCGGCGAGGATGTGTTCGTCCACTTTTCGGCGATCGTGATGGACGGGTTCAAGACACTCGCCGAAGGTCAGGAAGTCGAGTTCGAGATCCAAACGGGTGCCAAGGGCCTCCACGCGACGAACGTCCAGCGCGTCTAGCACACCCGACACATCTCCGGCTGTCCAAGTTTGCCTCCGCCTGCCGCCATCGGCAGGCGGTGGTCTTTTCAGGCCATTGTACCACCGACTCTGGAAAGGATTAGTCCGGGTTAGTCGGGTAGCACGCGCCGCGAGCTCAGTCAGTGCGAACGCATCGCGGCCTCTCAATCACTTCCTCGTCAGCTGCGGTCGGCGCGTAGTTTCCCCCTTATCGCCTTATCGCTCTCACGCTGTTCTCTATATCACAGCGTTCCGTCCGCAGAGACCTTCTCTCCGACATCAGTGGTCGACCCATCGCCTCCACCGTCTCCACGTCTCTTCCTCATTGATGGGTATGCGCTCATCTACCGGGCGTTTTTTGCGCTTATCTCGCGGCCGCTCACGACGAGCAAGGGCGAGAACACGTCTGCTGCGTGGGGAATCGCGAACTTCCTACAGCGACTCGCGGCGAACCATCGGCCAGACTATATCGGCTGGGTGAACGACTCTGGTCTCTCCTTCCGCCACGAGACGTATCCCGCTTACAAAGCGACCAGAGAGAAGCTGACTGAGGAGCTGCAAGCCGACTTTGACCGTGGGATGGAGCGCATCAGCGAGTTGCTCGACGCACACCGTGTCCCGGTTCTTACTCTCCGGGGCTATGAGGCCGACGATGTCATCGGCACGCTAGCAAGGCAGGCAGCCGATGCAGGCCTGAACGTCGCCATCATTTCGGGCGACAAGGATTTTCAGCAACTAGTACGACCTCACGTCTGGCTCCTCAACCCTGGACGTGGTGGGCCGGCCGGCGTGGAGGAGCAGTGGGTTGGTGTCGAGAACGCCTCAGAACGACTTGGCGTACCGCCCGAGCGCGTCGTGGACTACCTAGCACTCGTCGGTGACTCGTCGGACAACGTTCCGGGCGTCCCGGGCATCGGGGACAAGACCGCTCGAGAACTCGTGGCGGAGTATGGCCCGTTGGAATCCATTCTCGAAGCGGCTGAGCGGATTACCAAGAAACGACCGCGCGAAGCGTTGATGGAACATGCTGCCCGCGCTCGTCTCTCCAAGGAACTGGTCACCATCCGCGACAATCTGCCCATAGACCTCGACATCGAGCGACTGCGCGTTCAAGCGCCTGACGCGGCACGCCTACGTCAGCTGTACGTCGAACTGGAGTTCACGACGCTCGTAAAGGATGTTGCCCCATCCTCATCGCCGAGTGAGGTCCCGAGTGCGACGTATACCACGGTGGACTCGATCCAGGCACTGGAGCGGCTGATCAGTCGGGCACGACGCGCGAAATACATCGGGATCGATACACAGACCATCGTGCAATCCGGCACCCTAACGAGTGTCGACCCATTACGCTCCCGGCTTGTCTCTATTGCAATTGCTACCAGCGAGGGCGAGGCGTATTACTTGCCGCTTGCACACCGTGAGTGGCACCCGGCGCAAGGCGAGCTCCTGATCGACGCGTCCGGTGACCGCGCACCAACCGACGCCCCCGGCGACCGGAATCTTATCCAAGGTGGTGACGAAACCGGTGCCGATGATCAGGCCAGCGACAGCACTACCGTCGTAGCCGCGACGGCTCGCTCACGCGCCAAGGCGAAGAAATCTGTGAGCCCTCAGCCCATGAGCCTCGCCGCGCGCCTTCTCGCGGAACGGACGCAGCCAGTGAAAAACCTCCCGCTGCTCGACAGCGAGGCGATGAAGCCGTTACGCGAGTTGCTCGAGGACGACTCGGTCCGAAAGACGGCGCAGAACGCGAAGTATGATCTCCTCGCGCTCCGTCGAGTTGGCGTGACACTCCGCGGGCTTGACTTCGATACGATGCTCGCGAGCTACGTGCTAGACCCCGGCCGGCGCTCGCACGGCCTCGACGTTCTCGCGCTCGAGTTTCTCGACCACACAATGGCGTCGTACGAGGAACTTTGCGGCAAGGGCAAGAACGAGGTCCCGTTCGACGCATGCCCGATCGAGGCGGCTCGCAACTACTCGTGCGAGGAGGCAGACATTGCGTTCCGCATGCGTGCCGTGTTCGAGCCACAACTCGAAGCGCACGGTTTGATAACGCTCTTCCATGAGATCGAGCTTCCGCTGCTTCGCGTCCTTGCGGACATGGAGTGGACAGGCGTCTCGATTGACCTCGCGTGGTTCGCATCGCTCAAAGAGAGATTCCGCCGAGAGCGCGAGCGTGTAGAGCAGGAGATCTACACCGAGGCGGGCGAGGTCTTCAACATCAACTCCAACAACCAGCTCAGGACCATCCTGTTCGAGAAGCTGCAACTTCCGATCCGAAAGCGGACATCGACTGGACCGTCGACGGATGCCAGCGTGCTGCAGGAACTCGCTGATGCAGGGCACACACTGCCCGAACTCCTAATGGAGTATCGCGAGCTCTCCAAGCTGGAGAGTACGTATCTCGATACACTTCCGTCGTTGATCCACCCGGACGACGGTCGGCTCCACACGTCGTTCAACCAGACTGTGGCGTCAACCGGCCGTTTGTCGTCGAGCGATCCAAACCTGCAGAACATTCCCATTCGTCGGGAACTCGGACGCGATATCCGACGTGGGTTCATTCCCCGGAAGGGCTGGCTCTTCCTGGCCGCGGATTACTCGCAGATCGAGCTCCGTCTCCTCGCACATCTCTCCAGCGATCCGGCGTTCGTCCATGCTTTCAAATCCGGTGGCGACATTCACCGCCAAACGGCTTCGATCATCTTCAACGTCCCGGTCGAGGACGTAACTGCAGAGATGCGTGCCCGCGCGAAAACGATCAACTTCGCAACGATCTACGGCCAAGGCGCACACGCACTCTCGCGGCAACTCAAGATCTCGAACACCGAAGCACGTGCGTTCATCGCGACGTACTTCGAACGGTTCCGTGGGATCCGCGAGTACCTCGACGCGATGGTTCAGTTCGCGCGGGATCACGGGTACGTCGAAACGATCTTCCGACGTCGGCGCTACATCCCCGAGCTCCGCGACCGCAACTTCAATATTCGCGCGTTTGGCGAACGCACTGCAGCCAACTCCCCTATCCAGGGGTCTGCGGCGGACCTGATCAAGATCGCCATGATCCGGATCGACGAGGCACTGCGGAAACGTCGGCTACAGAGCCGGATGATTCTCCAGGTGCACGATGAACTCGTGTTCGAGTTCCCCCACCAGGAGCAGGAGGATCTCGCACTGCTCGTTCAGCGCGAGATGGAACACGCAGCGGAGCTCTCAGTGCCCCTCGTAGTCGACATCGGCGTCGGCGAGAGTTGGCTCGACACGAAGATGCACTGAGTGGCCGAGCGCATCGTCTAACTCGATGCCCCAACGCGGGTTAGGGATGAACATCACATCGCGAGGTCTTGCAGAGTGCGCTAGACCATGCGTTGTGAGAAACCTAAGCCGCCCTTGAAACGCCGCCGCGTTATGCTAAGGCCAACGCGGACAGGCACTTGTAGCGATCGCCCTCCAGCGGCCCCGGCATTGCCTTCTCCACTTCCCAGTAATTCCGGACTCGTGCGCATTTGCCCCTAACTTTGGTGCGTTCGGGACACCTTTTCGAGAGAAGCATATGCTTTCGCTTCGTCGCCGTGGCTTCACACTCATCGAGCTTCTGATCGTCGTGGTGATCATCGGCGTCCTTGCGGCGATTGCAATCCCCAAGTTCCAGAACACAAAGGGGAAGGCGAACGCAGCCTCTCTTCGTGCCGACCTACGTAACCTGATAACAGCCCAGGAAGCGTATTTCTACGACAACTCCGCGTACACGTCGACGCTGACTGATCTCAATTTGCGCGTCACAACCGGGGTCACGATCTCGTTCGGCACGGCTACGTCTGGTGGATGGTCGGCACGAGTGACCCACCCCATGGCTTGGCCCATTCAGTGCGCGGTTTTCTTTGGTAGCGCGCCGGCGTTGTCGCCAGCTACCTCGGAGGGGCTAATCGCCTGCCAATAACGGCGAAGCAAAGTGGCTGAGACGTGATGTAGATTGGAGCGCGTGAGCGAGCCTACCAGGCAACCATACCGCGAGTTCGCGCGTCGTCGCGATGGGATGATCTTCGCAATGGACGGGGGGCTCTGGCTGCACCGTCATCGCTGGAAGGGTCACCCGATGGCGCATCTGGTGTCGACCGATCGCGAACGCCTGCTGGCTTATGGCCGGGACGTCGGCCTACCGGCAGAACGGCTTCAGTTCAAACCGCTCAAGGACCCTCGCACCGGTGTCCGTCGACACACCTGGCACTGGGATCTGGTTGGCCGCTTTCTGCCGCCACCAACAACGATGGTGGAATGGGATAGCGAACGCAGATCCGGGGCCGAAACGCTTCAGCGATAGCGCGTGTCGCAAGAGAGGGCCTCACCTCGCGAGCGGTTCCCTCTCGTCGACAGCACCGAGCTCGCGCTCGAGCGCATCGTTGAGCGACACGGCTTCACTCTTCAGCCACACAACGTCGCGGACCAGACTGTTGCGAAGTGCCGGGTCACGGCGCAGGCGCAGGTACGTCCGGAGACGCGCGGCGGCTCGCCGGCGTCGGTCGGCGTACCGAAGGTCCCAACTTGCCGAAACAGGCAAACTCGCGGCGTAGAGTAGTCCCACGACCCATCCAGCCATAAGCGTGATGACCATCGTCTGCACCGCGTAGAACGCGAGGACGAGCACTACGCCAGCGACGATCGTCCGCATTGCTGGCTCGTCAGGCGTACGACTCGTCCGAACCGCCATCAACCGTGCGAGTCGCAACGGCACCCAATGGTTCACGCGACCCCATAGCGCGAGTGGGCCCGCGATCAGTGCGATGAGGAACTCCCGCACGACAAACCACACTCCAGGGGCGATCGCGGTTGTCATCTGGACATCGTTCGCAGATGCCGCGTGCGTCAGTGCGGTATCTTCGAAGACCGTTAGGCGCTCGAGGAAGTAATCGACACGCTTGGCGAGCTCGAGGTCCAGATGACGCAAGCGCGACGCAATGACGTCGACTCGCTGGGCGAGGCGTACGTGCTCGCGGAACGGGGGGTCCGGCGTGTGCAACGGCCGGAAGTCATCGAGAACTCCGGCGAGGACGCTCGAAATCGATAGTGCGCGGCGTGCGTCCTCCTCGGTCTTGAAGTTAAGCGTCACACCGCGCAAGCCGAGATCGATACGCTCCGTGAGAGCAGCGACCCCCGATCCATCGTTAGGTATGGCAGTGCCGGAGGTGATCGGTGCTCCGACGTGCATGACCACCCGTGTTCGTGGCTCCCATTTGCGCTCGAACGTCAGGCCGATGGGAACGATGGGGAGGCGTTCGATCCCACACTGGTCCCGCGCCATCAAAGCGATTCGCGCGAGTCCGGTCTTGAGAGGAGCCAACGTGGGTTCACTGTGACTCTTCCCCTCGGGGAACAGCAACACAACTCCGCCCCGTCGCAGGACATCCAGCACGGCGGCAAACGCCTGCTCATTGCGCGACGGGTCGGGTTGAGCGGACTGTTCCTCGCCGGTTCTCGCCCGAGCCCGCTCATCACTCGCGCGCCGAAGCGGCACCACGCCAACCGCGCGCATCAGTACGCGCGAGAACGGGTTGTCCAGCAGTGTCGCCTTCGCCGTCAGCGTGACCTGCCGCTCCAGCGTGCAGGCAATGACGAGCGCATCGACCAACGCATTCGGGTGATTGCTTGCGACGAGCACAGGCCCATCCGCCGGCACCTGTGCAGCGCCCACGACTTCGATGTCACGGTAGAACCATCGGAGCGCCAGTCGACCAAACGCACGCAACACGCGATATACGATCATGTGAAACGCCGGTGATCCCTAGCAGTTGCCGGTCCGTCCTCTCAGCGCAGGAATCATGTACCACTGCGGTGGAGGAAGATGCAGGATGCCATCGCGGGCCGATGCCGTCGTGGAACGTCGCAAATCACGAGATCAACCCGGCATCGCCCGCACGTGCCGCGGCCTGCCCCTCTGCAACTTGGACTCGACTGAGAACGAGCGCGCCAAGGATGAAGAAGGCGATCACCGACAGAATCGCGTTTCGACTACTCCCGGTAGTCGCGATGGTCACCGCGAACAGCAACGGGCCGAAAATGCTCGCGAATTTCTCGAACACGCTGTAGAACCCAAAGAACTCGCCCGACTTGTGAGCGGGAATGAGGCTCGCGAAGAGTGAACGACTAAGCGCCTGGGTGCCTCCCTGCACTGTCGCGACCAGTACGGCCAGCATCACGAAATGCCATGCGGTCCGCATGAAGTAACCGAGTACGCTGATCCCGCCGTACACGAGCAGACCAATGAAAATGGTGCGCTTCGCCCCAATACGTTGCGCAATCGCTCCGAAAAGGAACGCGAACGGAAACCCTACGAACTGCACAATCAAGATCGCGGAAATGAGAATTGCATCGGCGATGCCGAGCTGCTTTCCGTAGCTCGCCGCCATCTTCTGGATGGTCTGGATGCCGTCGTTGTAAATCATGAAGGCGAGCAACATGAGGAACGCCTGGCGATACCCGCGCAGCGCCCGGAACGTCTCCGCCACGCGAACGAACGAGGCCACGAAAGGATTCCGCCCGTTGACCTCATCGGGCTCTCTCGTTCGTGGCGGCTCGGGAACGCGCAAGAACAGCGGAATGGAGAACACGACCCACCACACGGCAACGGATAGCAAGGCAAGACGAACCGGCAGCGTTCGTGCGGCGTCCGAGATGTCCGGTCCCGTTGGGAGTCCGAACCATTCCGGCTTCAAGATCCACGCGAGGTTGAGTGCGAGTAGGACTCCGCCACCGACATAGCCAATGGCGTAGCCCGCGCTTGACACGCGGTCGATCTCGCCCTCTCTCGCGATGTGTGGCAGCAACGCGTCGTAGAACACCGTGCTCGCGGCCGCACCGATGAGCGCGATGACGAAGAGTACGAGTGCCAGCCGGTAATCACCTTGCTGGACGAAGAACATCCCAGCCACGGCGGCAGAGCCGACGAGCATCGACGCCGCAAGCATTCGCTTCTTGGCCGCGGCGTAGTCGGATACCGCGCCGAGCACTGGTGACAACACAGCAAGTATGATCGCGACGATGGTGTTGGCCGTCGCGATCGCTTGCGTCACTCCACTTTCCGACAGACTCCCCTTCGCAATGTTCCCGAAGTACACGGGGAACACGGCGACCATGATCGTAGTCTGTACGGCCGAGACGGCCCAGTCGTACATTGCCCACGCTCGCAGCTCCGGGCGGTCGAGCCCGAGACGAGTCAGCAGCCCTGCCCGACCCGTCCGAGGCGTCGTGGAAGCTTGATTCGTGGACGCGATGTCGAGCTGAGGTAATCCACTCATCGGCGGTATGGGCGAATGATGGGCTGCAACCAGGGTAGGCGGATGGGGCTCGTCGACCCATACGTCGGATGACGTAGGCGCGGCACGGCAGCGAAAGTCGTTTCGATTGACGGTGCGGGCGGAGGGTGCAGATTTCGCCGCATGCCACAGTTAGGTCTTGGGCAGGTCTCGCGCGTTCGTACAGCAGTTGCCAGCGTGCTCGCGCTGTGGCTTTCGGCCGGGTGCGAGCGAACCGAGCCTGCTCCCGGGCGAAAGGATACGGCCGTCACGGTGGTGCCGCCACCCGACAGCGCCGTCGTCCAACTGCCGCCGCCGTCGACATGGGATTCATCAGCGGGCCCCGCGCTGTTCGTTGCCGGTCAGGCTCCGACGGAAGCGACCGTCATAATCGGTACGCATGCAGACAGCGCAGCCCTCGATACGGCCCGTTTCGACGTCGCGCAGGTACGCGCCATCGAATTGGATCTCTTCGCTCCGGGTAGGCGAGTCGGCAGTGCGCGAGTAGGCGCAGCTGCTTCGCCACCGCGCTCCGACTCGTGCGCGACGTGGCCCAGGGTGACGCTGATCGCGGCCACCCCCGACACTGCGTCTCGCCCATCGTGGACCGTCGGCTTCCAAATAGGGCACGCCGCCGAAGTTGCGCTCGACTCGATCGAGGGACTTCCCAGCGCTGACTCCTCTCGCGTCGCGGCCGAAATTGCCCGCATCGCCTCCGCGTTGCCGGGTGACACCGCGGCGTCATTCCGCGGCCTGCCGTTCGTGGTCATAAAGGCATGGCGAGCACGAGTCCAGAACCGGCAGATTCTGCTGGCGATCGTGGTGCGCAACGTGAATCAGGAGGCGAATCCACGCCAGGAGCGATTGTTTCTCGTCGCGGAGCGAGACACCACGCCATCGCCGGCCGCGCGTTACACACCCGCGTATCACGAGCGGGTAACCGGGCTTGAGGAAACCGTCGAAACGACTGATCCGATCGCGATGGTGCTTCTCGGTACGGAGCGCCGCCCCACGATCGTCGTAACGCGCGATGGACCCATGGGAGCCGCATACGCACTCATCGAACGCGTCGGTAGGCACTGGCAGCGACGCTGGACGACTGTCTACAGCGGATGCTGACGTCCCGCGCGGAGCCGAAAAACAAGGATCTCCGCCGGACAGTTGAGCCGAATTGGAAGCGGTAACTGAGCGCCGACGCCCCGCGACACGTACAGCGCGGCCCGGTCGTTGGGGACCCAACCGCTGGCAGTGCGGCGGCCACACACGCGCGACATCGTGAGGGGCGCGCCGACGCCCGGAATGACTACCTGGCCGCCATGCGTGTGGCCAGCGAGCACGACGTCGACGCGAAGATCGGGGGCGAGATGGAGGATGCCGTCAGGGTGGTGCGTGAGCACGACCGTCGGCACCTCGACGCCGACACCGCACCCTGCTCGGGCGTCGAGCTCGCCCACGTTCACATCGTCCATCCCTGCGATGCGCAGCAGGCTGTCGCCGCGGCGGATGAGCCGGGCCTGGTTCACGAGAACATCGGCGCCGATGCCACGTAGCCATCCCTGTACATACTCGGCGTCGGCGTAGTAGTCGTGATTCCCAAGCACGGCGACGACACCATCGCGCGCGCGAAGCCCTTCGCAGACCGACGCCATGGCGCTCAGTGCGGTGCGATACCAGACCCGCGACATGGACGGGGTGCGCCTGAACGACGTTGCGTAGTCCCCCAGAAGCGCAATGACGTCCGGAGCTGCGGCGTTCGCAAGGTCCACGACCTCCCGCAACCACTGGACCTTCCTCGTCGGAGCGTGATGAAGATCGGCTAGCACTACGAACGTGTAGCCGTCAAACTGCGGTCCGAGGTCATCGATGGAGAAATCCAGCGTCGAGACCGTAGGTCTCGCGCGGCGAGCTCCGTCCACAACTCGCGCGGCGATGGCGCCAAGTATTCCCGACAG
>Ga0075431_100007637_pt1 | contig 10768 bp, 7 predicted proteins | sample RhiMetdeltSRZDD5_FD_75297 | JGI IMG/M metagenome (GOLD analysis project Ga0075431, IMG submission 75297) | Populus rhizosphere microbial communities from Tennessee, USA - Rhizosphere MetaG P. deltoides SRZDD5 | ecosystem: Host-associated > Plants > Roots > Rhizosphere > Soil | place: USA...
GAGCCTCGCCCCTGAAGTCCTGCGTCAGGTTCTTGCCCCGGCGGCTTCCGTCCCGGCCTTTCACGTTCTCGATTCGGTCGATCCCGACGCGGTTCGCGCGGCGATGGCGCACGCGGGCACGTCGCTGTTCATCGTCGCCAGCAAGTCGGGCTCGACGATCGAGCCGAACACGATGGCGGCCGAGGCGCGCCGCCGCGTGATTGCCGCGGGACACACACAATGGGCGACGCGGTTTGTCGCGATCACCGACGAAGGCACAGCGCTCCACCGCAGCGCAACCGCGGACGGATTCCGCGATGTCTTCGTGAATCCGTCCGACATCGGCGGCCGGTATTCAGCGCTCTCGCTGTTCGGTATGGTGCCGGCGGCGCTGATGGGACTCGATCTCGATCGTCTGATCGCCGGCGCTCGCGACATGGAGAAAGCCTGCCGGCTCACACAGGTTCGCAGCAATCCGGGTCTTGCGCTCGGCGCAGTGATGGCCGCCGGCTTCGAGAGCGGGCGGGACAAGCTGACGCTGCTGCTGCCGAAACACCTCGAGTCGTTCGGCCTCTGGGTGGAACAGCTCGTCGCCGAGAGTACGGGCAAGCACAGGAAGGGCATCGTACCGATTGCCGGTGAATCTCCGGAGATGTCGATCGGAGACGATCGTGTCTTCGTCGCCGTGAACACGGGAGGCGAGACGCCGGACGCCACCGTCCTCGCGCGAGCGAAGGCATCAGGCGCGCCTGTCGTCTCGATTCAGCTGCCCGATGCGTACGCGCTCGGCGCGGAGTTCCTGCGCTGGGAGATCGCCACGGCGACTGCCGGTCTGCTGATGAAGATCAATCCCTTCGACGAACCCAACGTGAAGCAGGCGAAGGATGCGACATCGGCGCTTCTGAATGTGTACGAACAACGCCAACGGCTCCCGCTGCCGGAGCCGCATGCAGAGATCAGCGGCGTACGGTTGACGGTGAGCGAGGCCGCGCAATCGCGACTCGATGGAGCGCCGGCGACATCATTCGTGAACGTGATTGAACCCGGCGACTACGTCGCGCTGCTCGCGTTTCTGCCACCGGACGAGCCGCGATTCGCAGCAGCGCTGCAGGAGTTCCGCATGCGCGCCGCTGGACGAGGCCGCTGCGCCACGATGTGGGGCTACGGCCCGCGCTATCTGCATTCGACGGGGCAGCTCCACAAGGGCGGCGCCAACAACGGTGTCTTCATCGTCATCGTCGCGGAAGCCGACGACGATCTGCCGATTCCCGATCACGCCTTCTCGTTCTCGGTATTGGAAACGGCCCAGGCGCTCGGTGACTTTCAGTCGCTCGATCGCGAGCAGCGGCGGGCGCTGCTGGTAACACTGCCTCGGCGCGATCCGGAGCTACTGCGACGCGTGATGGCGTCGCTCCTCGATTAATCGCGACGAACGACGACGGCGGTGACGTTGTCGCTGCCGCCGTGAGCAAGCGCTTCACGTACGACACTCTCGGCGACACTGGCCACCGGTCTGTGACTGGCGAGCAGTTGTTGAAGCGTGTGGTCTGAGACGACACCATGCACGCCGTCGCTGCACAGCAGAAGAATGTCGCCGGATACGAAAGCACATTCGCCGACGCTGGGCTGCAACTCCGGTCGAAGACCCACGACCTTGGTCAGCACGTGTCGCATCGGATGCTGCTCCATCTCGCGCGCATCTTCCGCGGAGCCGTTCATGGCCGCGGCCACCCACGAATCATCGCGGGTGAGCTGCGTGAGCTCGCCCTTGTGCCACCGGTACACACGGCTATCGCCGGCGTGCGCGTAGATGGCGTTGCGCTCACTGAGATAGACGGCGGCCACCGTCGTGCCCATGCCCGTGTAGTCGGGCTTCTCACCAGCGACGGTCAGGATGTGGTCGTTGGCGAGGCGCAACGCTTCGTCGAGTACGTTCAAGCTGGCCGGTGTGCCGTCTGCGAGAAATTCGCCGATCGCCTTCACCGCCAGGCTCGACGCCACTTCGCCGGCGTTATGACCGCCCATTCCGTCGGCAACGATGAAGAGACCGCGTTCGGCGTCTACGAGGAAGCTGTCTTCGTTCGTGATCCGGCGGCCCTGATGGGTGACGCCATGGGCCGCCAGCGACATGCGCCACGATTATAGCTTCCATCGGCTTGTATACTTTGTATACTCCTGGTCGTGCCGACCCCCGCTCTCCACCCTACGCTGGCTCGAGCCAACGCCGCGCTGGAACGAGGCCGGGGTGCTGATGCATCGCCTCACCTGGTTCCGCTGCTGCGCGCGGGTTCCCTGAATCGCGAGGACGAATTAACGGTCCGGGCTGCCCTGACCGAGGCCTGGCTGCTCCAGGACGATCTCGTCCAGGCCACGACGGTCTTGAGCCGCCCTCCGGATACCCTTCAGGAACACGTCTCCGACGCCCAGCTGTCCACCCTCTGGCGCCTGCACGGCCGCATCGCCCATGCGAAGGGGGAGCAATCACGGGCCATCGCGCTGCATTCGCGGGCACTGAAGCACGCCGAACTCGCGCACGACTCACGGGCTATTGGTCTCGCCCACTACGAGCTGGCGCTCTGCTACAACAAAGTCGGCGACTCGCGAATCGTTCGCGACCATCTCACTGAAGCCGCATCGGCGCTGCACGCCGCTGGAGATCGCCGTCATCTGGCGCTCGTTCACTCGCTCTCCGCCGTGCTGCTCGCACAGGCGGGCCGCGTCGATGAGGCCACGGCAGGACTGCGTCAAGGCGAACGTCTGGCGATGGCCATTCCCGCCGACGATGTCCTCGCCGGGATCGTGCATAACCAGGCGAACGTCGCGTTGATGCGGCATCGTCACGATCACGCACTCACACTCGCGGAGCGCAGTGTGGCGCTGCACGAAACGATCGGCTCGGGCCACGGCCTGGCGGTCGCCCTGGCAACTCTCGGGCAGATCTATGTCCAGCTTGGCGATCTCGAGCGAGCGGAGCAGATCCTCACCCGCACGCTCGAAGTCCGCAGTCCGATTCAGTTCCACGAGACGACCGGCGCCGTGTTCGACACGCTCGCGCAGATCAACTTGATGCGCGGCTCGTACGAGCGCGCCGAAGAATATCTGCGTCAGGCCAGCGACGCCTACGGCGCGTACGGCAAGCAGACCATGAGTTGGTACGAGTGGTCACTGAAGGTGCTTGGGGTGAAGCTGGCGATCCGGCGTCGCGCGTATGACGAGGCCGTCGCGATGGCGGATGCACTGGCACAGGCGCCAGGCGTACCTCCGGCTGACGCCATTCAGGCCGATCTCGCCGCCTGCGAAGCCATGGTCGCCGCCGGACGCATCGAGGATGCGCAGCACCGGCTCGAGACGTGCGAGACCAGGCTCGATCCGAAGACGACACCGGCGAACTGGGGCGAGTTCCTGCGCATCCGCGGGCTGATCGGCGAACAGACCGGACGGCCACAGCTGGCGCATCACGACTTCGCGCAGAGCGCCAACATCTTCGAGCTCCTGGGCGAGCGGTATCAGGCGGCCCTGAGTCAATTGGCGCTGGGACGGATCGCCGCGGCGGCCGGGTCACGTCCGGCAGCTGAGCGCAACCTCGATTCGGCAACAACCGTCTTCAAAATGCTCGGCGCGGAACGCGATCTCGACGAGGCCGTCGCCGCACGCGACCTGCTGGCGCGCACCTCGATCACGCCACGCGCGGTCTTCGCCGCGGACGCCGAAGAAGGCATCGTCAGGCGACTGGTCGATGCGGCGATCTTCCCCGAGCTGCTGTCACGCGAGACGGCAACGGCGATCATCGAAACCACCGACGCCGACGCCGTCGTCATCTTCGTCGAGTCGCCCGCCGATTTGCGGGTCATCGCCAGCGCCGGATGCGATGCCACCGTCGCCACCACGCTGGCGCGCGCCGCACATCAAGGGACCCGCCAGTATGGCGATGGTGTCCTGCTCGTCGAAGCGCTCGGCAAGGAGCATGACGGTCCACGCCGCTGCGTGATCGCGGCATCGCAGCAGCTCGGTGATGCGGCGCTGCGGCGGTTCCGGATGTTCGCGCACATCGCCCGGCAGGGATACGAGCTGTGCGGATTGCGCGACCGGCCAGGCCAGGCGGTCGAGATGTCGAACGAACGGCCGCTCGAACCGCTCCTGCCCGGCTTCATCTGCGCGAGCGCGGCGATGACACGCTTGAGCGAACAGATTCAGCGGCTGCAGGGGCACAACCTCACCGTGTTGATCACCGGCGAGAGCGGCACCGGCAAGGATCTCGTGGCACGGGCGATTCACGCCGGCTCGCCGCGACGAGCATCGATGTTCCTGCCCTTCAACTGCACCACCACGACGCGCGAGCTCGCCGATAGTCAGCTGTTCGGTCATCGGCGCGGCAGCTTCACCGGCGCGGTCAGCGATCAACAGGGACTGATTCGATCGGCGACGGGCGGCACGTTGTTGCTCGACGAGATCGGCGACTTGCCGCTCGACATCCAGCCAAAGCTGCTGCGGTTTCTCGAGCAGGGCGAGATCATGCCGGTCGGTGAAACCCGGCCGCAGGCCGTCGACGTCCGCGTACTCGCCGCGACGAACGCCGACCTCGAACAGCGCGTCACCGAGGGAAAATTCCGAGAGGATCTCTATTACCGGTTGAGTGTCATCAGGGTGCACGTGCCGCCGCTCCGCGAGCGCCGTGAAGAGATTCCCCACCTGAGCACCTACTTCCTGCGCGACGCCTGCGAGCGGCTCGGGAAGTCGGACGTGCATCTCAGCTCGCACACCCTGGATCTGTTCGCCCGATACTGGTGGCCCGGCAACGTCCGGCAGCTCCGGAATGAGATCCAGCGAGCCGTGGCGATGAGTCCATCAGGCGGCTCCGTCGATCCCGAGCATCTGTCCGCCGACCTCACCGCCCCGACTCAGAACTCGTCGCGGGAGCTCGCGCCGGCAGGCGCGTCACACCGCACGATGCAGCCCGGTAACCTCGCGTCCGCCGTCGAGGAAATCGAGCGCGGCATGATCTCGGCGACGCTCGAACGGACGCGCGGCAACATCTCGGAGACGGCCCGCGTGCTCGGACTCACGCGTCGCGGGCTCTATCTGAAGATGCGCAGGCTCGGACTGGACGTTGTCGCAGCGGATATCTAGTAACCAGGTATCCACCCTCACTGGATACCAAGTAGCCGAATTACACAGAATTGAAATCGAGGCATTTCGACCTTACCCGCTGATTTGAAACGACTTATCGCCAAGAGCCTGAAAACCAGGGACCACGACAGCTCTGGGCGCGCACATTGATAGTCACTCTGGTATCTCCACTCCAAAAGACCAGGGGGCCATCGTGATTAACACGGTTATTGCGCGCCAAACCTCATCCGTCGTCCCGCAGTCCCGCATTGGCAACCGCCGGAAAGTGTGCGTGCCAGCGAGGCTGACATGGCGCGACGCCAGCGGAACGCTGCGCTTCGTCTCGGTGGTGATGAAGGACGTGAGCGAGGTGGACGCGTTCGTGGAGTGCCAGGTGCCGGCATCGATCCCCCTCTATCGGCTGGTCCATTTCCAGGTGGAGCGCCCGGCACGCGATGGACAGGATCTTCCGGCAGCGCTGCGTGAAGGCAAAGTATTGTCAGCCATCTATCGGGTGGGCCCCTACAAGACCTCGACTGGAACGCCGAGCGGCTATGCGCTGAGACTGCTCGTCGAAAAGACTCAGGTCGCAGCCAGGCGCGAGCGGCATCCGCTGGCGATGGCGAACTGAAAGTGCCCGGGCCGCCTGAAGGCGGCCCCTACAATCCCAAACGCTTGCGCCAGTAGCGAGCCAATCCAAACCACAGATATCTGAAACCAGCGGCGACGACGTACGACTCCACCTGTGCGTCGGTCATGCTCCGGCGCAGTTCGTGTCGCAGCCATTCCGCGAATTGCTCGCTCTTCTCTTCATCGCTGCCAGGACCGTCCAGCGACGCTCGCACTTCGGCGGCGGTCATGGCCAGGTTGTCGAGCAGCTCGGCGAGATGCGGCCGCACGCGAGTCACCGGACCGAAGTGCGTGAGGAACAGCGTGGACGGCGACCACGCGAGAATCCGATCCACGCTGCCCTGCCAGCCCTCAATGTCGATGTCTGGCGGGGGCGTCGGCGGCAGCACATATCCGCCGAGCGCACAGACTCCGGCGACATCACCGACAAACGCCACACCGGACGAGGGGTCGAAGTAGGTCACATGGTGTGAGGCATGTCCAGGCGTATAGGCGACCTGGAACGCCCGCCCACCGGCCTCGACGGTTTCACCGCCGGTCAGCAACACGAGATTGGCCTGCGGTACGGCGGCGAACTCTCCCCACAGTCGATCCATCTGATCGCCGTAGAGGCGCGTCGCGCTGTCGAGCAGCTTCGTCGGGTCGATCATGTGTTTTGCGCCGCGCTCATGCACGAGCACGCTGATGTGCGGATGCTCGCGCACGATCGTCCCCGCCGCTCCGGCATGGTCCAGGTGAATGTGCGTCAGCAGCAGATGCCGCACGTCCTCCCAACGAATGCCGTGTGCCTGCAGCCCTCGCTCGAGCCGGGGCAGACATGTGGTGGGACCGGGATCGATGATTGCCACACCGCCCGGCCCTTGCGCCAGCGCGGCGGCGATGACATTGGATCGCCCGAGAAACTCGAGATCGATCCACGACAGACCATGTGTCAGAGTGTTCACGGGATCCGAGGATTATACTGGGCGGTCAAGGTTAATGGTTCAGGCCGATCCAGTGCACGTGCTGACGACGGTCGCACGCCTCGTCGCCGAGGCAGGCAGCCTTCGCGACATCGTGCCGCGTCTCGCCGTCACGTTGCGGACCTCGATTCCGTTCGAGCGCCTGCACGTGCTGCGGCTCGATCGCGCGGAGTCGTTCGTGCTCTACGTCGCGCGCGACACCGGCTCGCTCGAAGTCCGCGAGCACCGCGTCGGCGATCCGCCGGCGTCGCTCGAGACCTCCGACCCGGAGTCGCGGTCGCGGATTCTGTGCACGGTCCGGCAGGGGACGCGCGTGCACGGCGCGGTCTGGTTGACTTCGAGCGTCGAGGACGCATTCGACCAGTCGCATCAGTCCCTGATGGACAGCGTGGTGGACGTCCTCGGGCTGGCCTTCGAGCACACCGCCATCATCGACCGCGAGACGCTCCGCCGCGAGCGCATCGACAGCCTGCGCGGCCTTCTCCACACGATGGCCGGTGCGCTCGACATCCGTCACGTCTTCAAAGAGGTGTCCGACGTCGTTCGCGGTGGACTGCCCCACGACATCCTGGTCATCACGGCGTGGGGCAAGGACGGGGCCTCCTTCCGGCTCTACGCCGTCGCCGGCGTCGAGGCCGACGCCGAGCTGCTGGAGCCGCAAGTGCTCACCGGCGACGATCGCACCGCACTCACTCGCGATGCGTACGTGATTCACGACGGCGAAGCCGAACTGGCGCCCGACAGCATCCGCGCCCGGATCTTCCGGCAGTGGGGCGTGCGCTCCGCGTTGCGCGTACCGATGCCGCTCGGCAGCGAAGTCTTCGGGTCGCTGTTCTTCCTGTCGCGTTCGACCGACTCCTTCAGCGAAGACGACATGGACTTCGCGCGGCGAGTCGCCGATCATCTCGCGCTGGCGCTGTCGCACGAGCGGCTTGCCGAGGCGGCGCGCAGTCAGGCCGAATCGCGTGAGATGGCGGCGCGCCTCGAGGCGCAGGTCGCGACGCTCACCCGCGAGCTCGAATCGCGCACCGGTCAGCGGCGGGTCGTCGGACAGTCCAAGCAGTGGAAGGACGTGCTCGCGCACGCCGCTCGCGTTGCCCACACCGAAACGACAGTGCTCCTGACCGGCGAATCCGGTACGGGCAAAGAGGTCGTCGCGCGTTTCATCCACCATGCGTCGCGGCGCAGCATGGGACCGTTCGTCGCCATCAACTGCGCCGCGCTGCCGGACCAGTTGCTCGAGTCGGAGTTGTTCGGCCACGAGCGGGGCGCGTTTACTGGTGCCGTATCCACCAAGCCCGGACGTATCGAGCAGGCCGCCGCCGGCGTGCTTTTCCTCGACGAAGTCGGCGAGATGGCGCCGACCGTGCAGGCCAAGCTGCTGCGCGTGCTCGAGGAGCGCGAGTTCATGCGTCTCGGCAGCACGCGCGTAATCCACGCCGACATTCGCGTGATCGCCGCCACCAATCGCGACCTGCATGCCGCCATGCAGCGCGGCGAATTTCGCGAGGACCTGTACTACCGGCTCGGTGTCTTCGAGATTGCGCTGCCGCCGCTCCGCGAGCGGATCGACGACGTAATGGAGCTGGCCGATGCGTTTCTCGCCGAGATCGGCGAAAACGTCGGCCGTCCTGCGGCGGGCATCACGCGCGAAGCGCGTGAGCATCTCCTGGCCTACGCGTGGCCAGGCAATGTTCGCGAGCTGCGCAATGCGATCGAGCGCGCGGTGATCCTTGCCGACGGCGGCTTCATCCGCAGCGAGCACCTGCCCGTCACCGCGCCGAGAGCGAGCGCCGCAAAGAGCGACGAGACTCCCTCTGGTCCGCTGCCCGCCGGCGGTGTCAATCTCGAAGCCATCGAACGATCGCTGGTCGTCCGCGCCCTGACGCAGGCACGTCACAACAAGACTCGTGCGGCGAAGCTGCTCGGCCTCACGCGCGCGCAGCTCTATTCACGAATCGAGAAGTACGGGCTGGCCGAGTCCGAGCCGTCCTGACGCGTGTTCTCTCCACACACTCGTCACATCGCGTTTGCCGTGGCCGGTCTGGTCACGTTCGTGGTCCTCGCCGGCGTCACCTATCAAAGCGTGGCAACCGCGCTCGAACGGCGTCAGTTTCCGTATCCCGGACGGCTCATCGACGTGGGTGGTCATCAGCTCCACATTCATTGCGTCGGCGAAGGCACACCGACGGTGGTGCTCGAAGCACCGGCGGCAGGCATTTCGGCGGGCTGGGCGTGGGTGCAGAACGACGTGGCCAGAACCACGCGCGTGTGCAGCTACGACCGCGCCGGACTCGGCTGGAGCGAAGCGGGAGGAGACGGATTTCGCGCCGGCCGGGTGCCCGACCAACTGCACACGCTGCTCGAACGCGCCGGCGAACGCGGGCCGTTCGTCATCGCCGGCCACGAGCTCGGGGCGTCGTTTGCGCGAATGTACGCGAGCCGCTACAGGAGCGACACCGCGGCGCTCGTGCTCGTCGACGAGCTCGAATCCCCGCCGCCGAACGTGCCGCGGATGGTGAAGGCGTGGCCATGGCTGGCGCGCGTCGGTGTTCTGAGGGCCACGCGGGCATTGTCCCGGCATGCCTCGGGATTACCCGAGTCTGGCGGAGGTGCCACTCGCGCGTTTCTGAATCGGCCAGACCATCTGACCCGCGCAGTCATCGAGATCTCGCAGTCGGGCGAGACGGTGACGCTGGCGGATACCTCGTTCGATGGGACATTGCCGGTGAGCCTCGTCGTCACCGGACAGCCAGGGCAACCGCCCGTGCTGCTGGACTCCGCCGATCGCGCGCTCGGCGTGACGCGCGCGATCGAACAGATCGTCAAGCAGATCAGACGTTAGGCTTTCACCCGTACCGTGAGCGGCGCGGTCAATCGCGTCGTCACGTCTGCGCCTACACCGCGGCGCACCTCGTCGCCTCGCGTCGCGAGGACCGCGCCCGTGCCGGCGCCACCGCCAATGGCGGCGCCCTTCGCGGCACCGCTGCCGCCGCCGAGAATCGCACCGAGCGCCGCGCCCGCGCCAGCCCCGATCGCGATCTTCGTCGCGTCCTTCTTCTTGGTCGCCTCGGCCTCGTGAGCGATCGTCGCGGTCTGGACGTCGTAGCGCTCCGAGTCATGGCGCAGGCTGCTGAAGCGGTAGGCGATGCGGGCCCGGCCCTTCACACGTCCCGATCGCTCGACGTCGGTCACGGTGCCCACGAGCTCGGTTCCGGCCGGCAGCACCGTCTGGCCGTCGACGACGACGGCTTGACGCAGCGTGGCCCGGACCGTGTCCTCCACCTTGCTGCTGTCGGATGCCACCGACGACTTCAAATCCAGTCTCAGTGTCGTTCCTGCCGGAATGGTGACTTCCTTGTAGACCGGGACAGGAGGGGCCTTCTTCTCTTCAGCAGCCGCGGCCTCGGCCTTCGCGCCGTTGGCCGGGACCGCCGGTTCAGTACTGCTCGACCCGCCGCCACACGCCGCGCACACGCAAGCCAACGCCGCCGCGCTCAACCACTTTCGCATGAGACCTCCTCAGGTATTTGTCGTCCCTGGGGCCAAATCCGTTACTCAGCTGTATATATGTAGCCCTGAACCGGCCGTATATGCCAAATCGCTGCCGGGTTTCTTCTGTTAACGTGAAGGTATGAGCAGAGCGTTGAGATTCCTCGCCGTCGCAGTCGTGATGGCGGCCACACCTGCCGCGGCGCAGCGTCTCCCCGGAACCGTCATCCCCGAGCACTACACGCTCTGGTTCGAGCCCGACCTGGCGAAGGAAACCTTTCGCGGCCGCGAGTCCATCCGCGTGACGGTGACCGAACCGACCACCAGCATCACGCTTCATGCGGCGGAGATCACGTTTGGCGAAGTGACGATCACATCCGGCGGACGAACGCAGATCGCCAAAGTCACGACCGACGCGAAGGGCGAGACGGCAACGCTCACCGTTCCCCAACGTCTGGGCGAAGGGCAAGCGACGATCCAGATCACCTACGACGGAGTTCTCAACGACCAGTTGCGGGGCTTCTACATCAGCAAGGCCAACGGACGGAAGTACGCCGTGAGTCAGATGGAGGCAACCGACGCACGGCGCGCGTTTCCGT
>Ga0075431_100007638_pt1 | contig 10767 bp, 7 predicted proteins | sample RhiMetdeltSRZDD5_FD_75297 | JGI IMG/M metagenome (GOLD analysis project Ga0075431, IMG submission 75297) | Populus rhizosphere microbial communities from Tennessee, USA - Rhizosphere MetaG P. deltoides SRZDD5 | ecosystem: Host-associated > Plants > Roots > Rhizosphere > Soil | place: USA...
CCCATCAGCACGACGCGGCGCGCGTCGATCTTCGGATGAGTCGCCAGCGCGCGGAGCGCGCCATAGGCGTCGGGAACGCGCTGCGTCCCCGACAGCGTGAACGCGCTCGTGCAGACCTCCGACAAGCCGCGTCCGCGGAAGCTGTCGACGATGAACGTCGCATACCCCCATTCGCGGAGCACCGGCGCCCACGCGGTTTCGGCATTGCCGACGCCGCCGCAGCCGTGGGCGAGCACCACGGCCGGATAGGGCCCCGTGCCCGACGGCAACCGCAGGTCGCCGGAGAGCACCACGGGATCGCCCGGTGTGAACCGCGACCTGTCGGGGGTGGCGACGAGGCTCCCGGGCGTCCGGAACGGGATCGTTCCGAAGTCGGTCGCGGAAAGGGTGGGCTTCACATCGCCCAGGGTGGGCGCGCAGGCGACGAGCAGGGCGAGGGCGAGGAGCGGGAGCGCGAGCCGTCTCGGCATGGATGGTCTAGAGGACGGAGCGGACGAGCCCGCCGTCGACCAGCATCGTGGTGCCGGTGATGTAGCTCGACCGGCTCGAGGCGAGGAAGGCGACCAGGTACGCCATCTCCTTCGGATCGCCCACGCGCCCGACGGCCGTCTCGGCCGCCCGCTGCGCGAGGGCTTCGTCCACCGAGATCCCGAGCTCCTTCGCACGGTTGGTCACGTTCGACAGCATGCGCTCGCTGAGGAGCGAGCCCGGGCACACGTTGTTGACGAGGATGCCGTCGCGGCCGACTTCATCGGCCAGGCTCTTCGCGAACGCCACCACGCCGAGGCGCGTCACACCGGACAGCGCGAGATTCGGGATCGGCTGATAGACGGTGCTCGCGAGGATGTTGATGATGCGTCCGCTGCCGCTCTTCTTCAGGTGGGGCAGCGCCTCCCGTGACATCCGCGCGAAGAAGAGGAGCGAGCGCTGCAGCGCGGTCTCCCATTGCTCCTCGGTGGCATTGTGAGCGCGGGCGAGGGGCGGGCCCCCGGAGTTGTTGATCATGATGTCGAGGCGCCCGAACCGCTCGGCGGCCGCCGTGATGAGGGCCTTGATCGTGTCGTGCCGATCGAGATCGCCCGCGAACGCGAGGACGTCGGCGCCCGTCGAGTCACGGATCTCCTGCGCGGCCTTCTCGAGATCCGGCTTCGAGCGGCTGCACACCGCGACCTTCGCGCCTTCCTCCGCGAGGACCTGGGCGCACGCGCGGCCCAGTCCCTTGCTCGCGCCGCCGACGATCGCCACCTTGCCCTTCAGCTCGAGATCCATGTGCGAAGTCTCCTATGCGCTCAGCGAGGGATATTAGCGAGGGGGTTTGGGGGTCCTGAGTTGTGGGGCCCCCATGTCCAACGCTGGAACCAGCGCGTCTGGCCCAGAGCCAATGAGATCCGCGCGGCCGGCCTCGCGCAGCGCTTCGCGCGCGAGGGGCCACTGGTCCGGGCTCCAGTAGAGGAGCAGCGCCTTCTGCAGCTTCTTCGCGCGCAAGCCGGTGGCCGTGTAGACCGGCTGCATCGTCATCGGATCGATGCCCGAGTAGTACATGCACGTCGCCATCGCCATCGGCGTGGGGATGAAGTCCTGCACCTGGCGCGGCCGGCGGCCGTTCCGCTTGAGCCACAGCGCCAGCTCCACCATGTCCTCCAGCGTCGAGCCGGGATGGCCGCTGATGAAGTACGGGATGTCGTACTGCTCCTTGCCCGCGTCCTTGCTCGCGCACGCGAACATCGCCTGGAAGCGCTCGTAGCTCTCGATCCCCGGCTTCTTCATCTTCTCCAGCACGCGCGGGCTCACGTGCTCCGGCGCCACCGAGAGCTGGCCGCCCACGTGGTGGCGCGCGAGCTCCTCCACATACTCGGGCGAGCGCTCGGCGAGATCATACCGGACCCCGCTCGCGATGAAGACGTGCTTGACGCCTTCCTCTTTCCGCACCCGCTGCATGAGCTGGATGAGCGGGCCGTGGTCGGTCTTGAGGTTCTCGCAGACGCCGGGATGCACGCACGAGAGGCGCCGGCACTTCGACTCGATCTCCGGGCTCTTGCACGCGAGCTTGTACATGTTGGCGGTGGGGCCGCCGAGGTCGGTGATGGTGCCGCGGAAGTCGCCCTGCCGGCGGAGCGCGCGAATCTCGCGCAGCACGCTCTCCGCCGAGCGGTTCTGGATCACGCGACCCTCGTGCTCGGTGATCGAGCAGAACGTGCAGCCCCCGAAGCACCCGCGCATGAGCACGAGCGAGTGCTTCACCGTGTCGTAGCCGGGAATGCGCTCGCGATACATGGGGTGCGGCACGCGGGTGAACGGCAAGTCGTACAGCTCGTCCATCGAAGGCGCGGCACCGGTGCCCGCGCCGTCCTCCAATGGGAGCGCCGGCGGGTTGAAGTACACGCCGCGCGCGCCGTGGCGCTGCGCGAGCGGACGCGCGTTGCCCGGGTTGGTCTCGAGCTGGAAGCGGCGCGACATCTCCGCGAAGGCGCGCTTGTCCGCGACGACCTCCTCGTACGACGGGAGCACGACCACCTTGCGATCGGCCACCATGCGGGCCGGATCGGCCTCGTGCCGCTTCATCTCGCCGTCGTTGATGGGGAACGCGGTGCCGCGGACGTCGCGGATGTCGCCGATGCGCTCGCCGCGTCGCAGCCGGTCGGCCACCTCCCACACCGGTCGCTCGCCCATGCCGAAGACGAGCAGGTCCGCCTTCGCGTCGAGCAGCATCGACCGGCGGACGGTGTCGCTCCAGTAGTCGTAGTGCGCGATGCGTCGCAGCGAGGCCTCGATGCCGCCGAGAACGATCGGCACGCCCGGATAGGCTTCACGACAGCGCTGCGCGTACACGACGGTGGCGCGATCGGGACGACAGCCGGTGCGGCCCCCGGGACTGTACTGGTCTTCCGAGCGGTTCTTCTTCTGCGCGGTGAGGCGATTGAGCATCGAGTCCAGGTTGCCGGCGGACACGCCGAAGAAGAGGCGCGGCTTGCCGAGCGCGCGGAAGGGCTCCGCGCTCTTCCAGTCCGGCTGCGCGATGATCCCCACCTTGAACCCGCGCCCCTCGAGGAACCGCGCGATCAGGACGGGCCCGAAGGCGGGGTGGTCGACGTAGGCGTCGCCGCTCACGATGACGATGTCGAGCTCGGCCCATCCTCGAGCCTCGAGGTCGGCGCGCGAGGTTGGGAGGAATCCGCTGCCGGAGGGGCGACCAGCTGCTGCCATTCGTATATTGTGCCCCCATGACCTACTTTCGAGTCCGGTTCGTTCTTCCGGCCTCCGGACCGTTCGAGGACGTGCGGCTGAAACCCTAGGAGACCGACATGGCATCGGTGGCGCTGATCGAGTACGCGGAGGCGAGCGCGGAGGTGCGCGCCGTCTACGACGACATCATGGCGACGCGGAAGACCGACTTCATCAACAACTTCTGGAAGGCGCTCGCGAGCCACCCGCCGACGCTGCGGCGCACGTGGGAGAGCGTCAAGGCGGTGATGGCGCCGGGCGCGCTCGACGTGCTGACGAAGGAGATGGTGTACCTCGCGATCAGCGCCACGAACGGCTGCGCCTACTGTATCGCCTCGCACACCGCCGGCGCGCGCAAGGCCGGCATGACCGATGCGATGCTGGGCGAGCTGATGGCGGTGGTCGGGATGGCGAACGAGACCAACGGCCTCGCGAACGGCTACCAGGTCGAGGTGGACGAGGTCTTCCGAGCGACGCGCTAGGTGCCCAGCGCCAGCAGGCTCGGCAGCTCGCGCATCTCGGTGAACACGATGGTCCCCGGGCCCTGCAGATGCTCGGCGGCAGTCAGGCCGCCGGCGAAGCCCAGCGCGAGCATCCCCGCGGCCCTCGCTGCCTCGACGCCATAGCGGCTGTCCTCGACGACGGCGCACGCGGCCGGGTCCACGCCCATGCGCTTGGCCGCGTGGAGAAACAGATCGGGCGCGGGCTTCCCGCGCGCCACCTCGCTCGCGCTGAAGATGCGGCCCGCGAAGCGGTCGTACAGATTGGTGAGCCCGAGCGTGAATCGGATTTTCTCGTGAGTGCCGCTGGACGCCACGCACGTGGGTAGGGTGATCCGATCGAGCGCTTCCACGACGCCCTCGACGGGCTGGAGCTCCGCGGCGAAGGCGTCACGATAGAGCTGGTGGAACGGATCCTCCCAGTCAGGGGCGAGCGGTCGGCCGAGAAAGGCTTCGATCTCCGAGACCATGTACTCGTGGGTGCGGCCCATGAACCGCTCGACGACGTCTTGCTCGGTCAAGATCCACCCGAGCTCGGCGAGGACGCGGACGTCGATGCGCACGGCGAGGCGCTCGCTGTCCACGAGCACGCCGTCGCAGTCGAAGATCACGAGCTCGAGCGGGCGGGTCACCATTCTCCTGTACCATACGAGCCTCATCGCTCGTGCGGAGGACGTCATGATCGGCCCGGAAGCGCTACACGAAGTCCAGCGGCCGCTCGAAGAAGCGAGCCACGCCCCGGGGTTTCTCTACGCCTCGCCGGAGGTGTACCAGCGTGAAGTCGAGCGACTCTTCATGCGCGACTGGCTGTATGTGGCGCGCGTCGAGGAGCTGGCGAATCCGGGCGACTACCTGACCTTCCGCATCGCAGGCGAGCCGATCGTGATCGCGCGCGACCAGGGTGGTGCGCTGCACGCCTACTACAACATGTGCGTGCACCGCGGGGTCGAGGTCGCGCAGGGCTGCGGCAATGCCAAGGCGTTCACGTGTCCGTATCACGGGTGGGTGTACGACCTCGCCGGACGGCTCACCGGCGCCGCATACATGAAGGAGAGCGAGGGATTCACGACCGGCGCGCAGCGGATGCGGCCGATCCGTCTCGAGACGTGGGCGGGCAACGTCTTCGTGAGCTTCGATCCCGCCGGGCCGTCCCTTGCCGAGCATCTGCGCGAGTTCGAGAAGGAGTTCGCGTTCCTCCAGATGGAGAATTGCCGGCTCGGAAACAAGATCGAGCTGGACCTGGCGTGCAACTGGAAGTTCGTGCACGAGAACCTGATGGACTTCTACCACGTCGGTGTCCTGCACGCGAAGACGTTCGGCGCGAAGTTTTCGTGGGAGGAGGATCAGGTCCGGCTGCAGTCGCGCGGCGCGCTGTCGATCTTCTACAACGCGGGGCCGCCCACGCCGAACGCGGAGCCGCTCCTCGGGAAGATGCCCTGGCTCGACGACCGGCCGATCAGCTTCTCCTGCACCGGGTTCCTCCCGCCGAACTGCACGCTCTTCGGACGCATCGACTGCGCGCGCTTCATGATCGCGTGGCCGGATGGCCCCAATCGCTCGCGCACGATCATCTACCACCTGTTCCCGGAGTCGTTCTTCGCGCGCCCCGGGTTCCGCGAGACGCTGAAGGTCTATCACGACTATCAGCTGACGATCCTCGAGGAGGACCGGTCGATGATCGAGTCGATGCAGCTCGCGATGGCCTCGCCGGCGTATCGCCCGGGCCGCATGTCGACGCTCGAGAAGCCGCTGCACCACTACATCAACGGTTACATCGAGCGCGTGTTCGGCGCGAACGGTAACCGCGGGTAAGCGCGCCGCCGCGACTCGCCGCGAGCGCTGAGCGTCGCCTCGTCGCGCGCACTCACGACGCCTGCCGGACCCCGGTATCGCCGGTGAGAGCACCGGATCTGTAGGAGGCACACCAGCTCGGATGAGCCATCGGCAACGTCCACACCAGAAGATGCAGCTGGGAGAGGGCGATGGGATCCGTGAGGAAGAACAGCTTCTCCTGGTTGGTCATCCGGTGCGGACCGGCTTCCACGGCCGCGGCGACGGCGCGCTCGCGTCGCGCGCGCGCGGCCGGGGACAGCCTCACGTGCGGCCCCGCCGTGGCGCAGACAATCGTGTTGGCCGCGGGATCCACCACCGCGTGAACGAACGTTGACGCCCCATTGCGCCGGTTCACGTGCGAGCGCAAGATCCGAAGCTCTGCCGGAGGATCCAGCTCCTCGGGAATGGCGAACAGCCGGCCGCGGCGCAGCGCACGGCCGAGCGAGACGCGGCTCGAGGAGACTGACAGGGGAATCGAGAGCGCGAGGCTTCCCGCCACGGGCAAGAGCCACCAGACATACGCAGGCTCGAGCCAGTAGATCCCGACGAGCCAGACGACGCCGACCAGCGTGTGGATTCCGTGCCGGCGAATCGCCTCGCGCCACGTCGTTTCGGCGTCCTCTCGCGACGGGCTGTTCCAGCGCACGCCCCAGCCGGTGACGCCCGCGATGACGAACTGCGCGTGGAACAGCATGCGCACGGGAGCGAGTAACGCGGAGACGAGGATCTCCATCACGAGGCTCAGCAGGACCCGGAGCCTGCCGCCGAAACGATCGGCGTCCCGCGCGAGGACGAGCGCCGCGCCGAGGATCTTCGGCAGGACCAGCACGAAGCCCGTTGCCGCCGCGAAGGCGATGGCGGATGCCGTGTCCCATTCGGGCCACACCGGAAAGAGCTGGCGAGGCTCGACGAAGTACTGCGGCTCGATCAGCGTCTGGAGCACGATGAAGAGCGTCGACAGCACCAGCGAGAGGAGCCAGAGCGGTGCGGAGACGTACGCCATGACGCCGGTCATGAAGACGGCGCGATGCGCGGGGTGGAGGCCTTCCAGCAAGAACAGCCGCGCGTTGATGAGATTGCCCTGGCACCACCGCCGGTCGCGCTTCAGCTCGTCGAGCAGGTTGGGCGGCATCTCCTCGTAGCTGCCGGGGAGGTCGTACGCCATCCACACCTTCCATCCCGCCCGGCGCATCAGCGCGGCCTCCACGAAATCGTGCGACAGGATCTCGCCCGAGAGCGGGCCGCGCCCGGGAAGGCGGCCCAGCGCGCAGTGACGCATGAACGGCGCGATCCGGATGATCGCGTTGTGGCCCCAGTAGTACGACTCGCCGAGCTGCCAGAAGTGCAGGCCCGCCGTGAAGAGCGGCCCGTACACCCGGGTGGCGAACTGCTGGATGCGCGCATACAGCGTCTCGCGGCCCGCCGCTCGCGGCGCCGTCTGGATGATGCCGGTGGTCGAGTTCGCCTCCATCAGGCGAACCAGCGTCGTCAAGCACTCACCGCTCATGACGCTGTCGGCATCCAGGACGACCATGTACCGGTACTGGCGACCCCAGCGCCGGCAGAAGTCGGCGACGTTCCCGCTCTTGCGCTTGATGCGGTGACGCCGCCAGCGGTAGAACACGTGGCCGAACCCGCCGACCGCCGTGCAGAGGTCGATCCAGGCCCTGCGTTCCGCCGTCAGGGTGTCCGCCTCGTTGCTGTCGCTCAGGATGAAGAAGTCGAAGTGTCGCAGGGCGCCCGTGGCGACGAGCGACTCGTAGGTGGCGCGAATGCCCGCGAACACGCGCGCCACCTGCTCGTTACAGATCGGCATGATGACCGCCGTGCGCGCGTCGGCCGGGATGGCGGTTCCCGGCGCCGCGGTTCGCGAGATCGCGTGCGCGTCGCGCCCGAAGCACAGGAGGACGAAGCCGCTCAGCGCGGTCCAGAATCCGAGCGAAACCCAGGCGAAGAGAATCGTGGAGAGGGTCAGGATCGCGACCTCGAGCGGCTGCTCGCCGTGATACGGCAAGACCTTCGTCGTCATGTAGTAGGCGAATGCGGCGGTCTGGACGAGTGCCAGGATCGTGAAGATGGCCCGGCGCATCGTGGCCGTCCGCGAGAGCCGATCCTTGGCTTCTCTGGTCGGGACGGCGCGGCCGGCCAGCTGGGCCCTCACGCGTCGAATGAGGCTCACCACGAGCGGCACCGGCCATCCCGCGGGCGCCATCGGCGTCCGCTGGATGGGCGGAGCGGTTGCCAGGGGCACGACGCCGTGGGCGGCGCCGCGCCGAGAGCTCACTCGGACGGAACGATGTAGTTCCATGTCTCCGTGACGATGTCGTTTCCGTGTTTCAGGTACGCGCGCAGCTCCACGGGCTTCCCTCGATCGACGCGACGCAGCCGCACGACGAGGCGCCGGCCCCCCGTGACGTCGTTGCGTACGGTGTGTCGTTCCAGGACCTCGCCGTTCGCGTCGATCGACAGCGCGACGTCGACGGTGGCCGCGGCCGGAATCCGGGCCAGCGTCTGCCCCTCGAAGTCGACGTGGAGCTCGATGGCGCCATCCTCCGACCTCATGTAGCCGCGGCCGCGCCGCGTCTCGCGGACCCAGCCGATCGGCGGTCGCATCTCCCGGTCCTTTTGCCAGTGCACGCGATAGCCGTACGCGAAGGCCTCCCGGGGCTTCGGCGCGCGATCCGGCACCCAGTACGCCACGATGTTGTCGTTCGTCTCGTCCGGCACCGGGATCTGCACGAGCTCGATCCTCCCCGGGCCCCAGGATCCCTTCGGCTCCACCCATCCCGACGGCCGCAAGTCGTACCGTGCTTCCAGATCCTGGTAATGGCCGAACCACCGCTCACGCTGCATCAGGCCAAACCCGACCGGGTCGGTCGTCGCAAACGAGGTGACGAGCAAGCGCTTGGGATTGACGAGCGGACGCCAGATCCACTCCGTCGTGCTCGCGTGGATGGAGAGGCCGTCGGAATCGTGGACCTGGGGGCGGTAATCCTCGCGCCCGGACCGCTGGTTCGCGCCGAAGAAGAACATGCTCGTCAGGGGCGCGAGGCCGAGCTTGGCAACGCTCTTGCGCAGGAACAGCCTGGCGTCGACGTCGAGGATCGTCGTGCCCCCGGGCTTCAGCACGAAGCGGTACGCGCCGGTCGCCCGGGGCGAATCGAGCAGGGCGTAGATGGTGAGGTCAGTCGCCGCCGCCTGCGGTCGCTGGATCCAGTACTCGACGAACCGTGGAAACTCCTCGCCGGTGCTCTCCGCGGTGTCGATCGCGAGCCCGCGCGCGGAGAGTCCATAGCGCTGGCCACGGCCGAGGGCGCGGAAGTAGCTGGCGCCGAGGAAGACGACGACCTCGTCGCGATACGCCGCCGTGTTGATGGGGAAGTGGACGCGAAAGCCCGCGAATCCCAGGTCGCGTGTCTCGTTGCGATCGATCTTGTTCTTGCCGTAATCGAACGCGTCGGGGTCGAACTGAATCTTTCGAACGCTGTCGGCGCTGACCTCGTTGATCGTGACCGGCTCTTCGTAGAACCACCCGCGATGGAAGAACATGACCTCGAACGGCAGCTTGCTGCTCCGCCAGAGCGCGCGGTCCGGCCGGAAGCGAATGTCGCGATACTCGTCGTAGCCGAGGGCCTTGATGCTCTTGGGCAGCGCGCCGCTTGGCTTCTGGTACGGCGCCGCGGCGAGCTTGTCGGCGCGGGCGGCGATATCGTCGAGGCTCAACGCGCTCGCGTTCGCGGTCGAGAGCACGAGCGCCGCGAGCACGACGAGAGCGCCGAAGAGGCCGGTCTTCCGTCTTCTTTCGAGCGTTGAGCGTTTCCTCATGAGATTTTCATCGGCGACCGGAGCAGTGGATGCGTGATCGCGCGGCTCGGCACGCCGACACACGAGTCTGTTGCACTAGCACGCCGCAGGCCAATACGAGACCGGTGCCGAGCGCCGACTCTCTAGAAACTCCACGGCGGCGCGGAAGTTCCGGATATGGTGGCTCGCTTGACACATCCGGAGCAGGAGCTTAGGGTCCCTTCACCCGCCATCTCTGGACCAAACAAGAGGTTATGGCTGTCATGGCAGTGACGAATCTGATCGGCGTTGACGTCGGCGGCACCTTCACGGATCTCATCCTCATGGATGAAGCGACGGGCGCCGTCCGGATCGCGAAAGTCCCCACGACGGTGCGTAATCAGGCGGCAGGCGTGCTCACTGCCCTCCAGGAGGCAGGCATTGCACCCACGGCGATCAAGGTCCTCGTACACGGTACCACCACGGCGACGAACGCGCTGCTCGAGCGCAAAGGCGCGGTCGCCGGCCTGATCACGACGAAGGGCTTTCGCGACGTGCTCGAGCTCGGGCGCCGCACGCGACCGACGCCGTACGGGCTCAAGGGGACGTTCGAGCCGCTGATCCCGCGCGACGTGCGTCTCGAAGTGCCGGAGCGCATGGACGCGGAGGGCCAGGTCGTCGTCGAGCTCGACGAGGACGCCGTGCGGCGCGCGGCCGAGGCGCTGAAGGCGGCCGGCGTCGAAGCGCTCGTCATCCACTTCATCCACTCGTACGTCAACGACCGGCACGAGAAGCGTGCCCGCGAGATCGCGGCGTCCGTGTGGCCGAACGCGTACGTCACCGTGGGCGCCGAGCTGCTGCCCGAGTATCGCGAGTACGAGCGCGGCACCACCGCCGCCATCAACGGCTACGTGCAGCCGATCATCGACCGCTATCTCCGGAAGCTGGCCGCCGAGCTCAGGCGGGAAGGCTCGACCAACGAGCTGCTGATCATGCAAGGGAACGGCGGCACGATGTCGGTCGACGTGGCCGCGCGTCACGCGGTCAACACGCTGATGTCGGGCCCCGCGGCCGGCGTGAAAGCGGCGGCGCACACCGCGCTCGCCGCCGGCTACCGCAACGTCATCTCCTGCGACATGGGCGGGACGAGCTTCGACGTCGGCGTCATCCGCGACGGCGTGCCCGCCGTCAGTGCCGACAAGGAGATGGGCTACGGGCTGCCCGTGCGCGTGCCGATGATCGACATCCACACCATCGGCGCCGGCGGCGGCTCGATCGCGCGCGTGAACTCGGCCGGCATCCTCCAGGTCGGCCCCGAGAGCGCCGGCGCGGAGCCGGGACCGATCTGCTATGGCCGCGGCGGTGAGGAGCCGACGACGACGGACGCGAATCTGATCCTCGGGCGGCTGAACCCCGACGGGCTGCTCGG
>Ga0075431_100007639_pt1 | contig 10767 bp, 28 predicted proteins | sample RhiMetdeltSRZDD5_FD_75297 | JGI IMG/M metagenome (GOLD analysis project Ga0075431, IMG submission 75297) | Populus rhizosphere microbial communities from Tennessee, USA - Rhizosphere MetaG P. deltoides SRZDD5 | ecosystem: Host-associated > Plants > Roots > Rhizosphere > Soil | place: USA...
GGTGCGAGCGCCGCCACCGCGAGGATGACCGTCACACCCACGAGAGCCCATGTCGCAATCGCAAGGCGGCGGGTCATCGCGACGAGCGCTTGGGTGGCCACGACTAGTTGATCGGCCGCGCGTTGTTGCGCGTCGCGTTGCTCGCGGTGCGCCTGAATAGTCTGTTCGGGGTCGGGATTGATGGACTTGATCGCAATTTCGATGTGCGCGAGCCGATCAAGCAGCTTCTTGTCGACCTCCTCCGCCATCACGCGCCCCCCTTCGCATCGACCCACCGCTTCGCCCAGATCTCCCCGGCGCGCTCCGCGTGCTCGGCCGTCAGCTCACAGCAGTTGACGATCCGGACGCGCGGCTTCGCGTGGACGGCGTGCTGGGGGATCCGCACCTCGGCATCCCACCGCCCGTCAGCCTCGACGGCGTTGACCTCGATCCGGAAGCCGCGGTAGATGGGGACGACGATCACGTTAGGTCCGGCGCCGATTTGCCTCGGCGACTTGTCGACTCGGCGGTCTTGACTTCCCGATGTAGCAGACGCGCGGCTTTCACTAGGCGAGCCCAGGCCGCGAGCGTCGGGCGGCGCGTGAATTCATTGCGTTGCAAGTAAAAATTCACCTCCGCGTCAGAAACGGCTTTTCGGCTTCGCACCTCCGCTCTTTCTTTGGCAGTCAGCACGAGGCGGATGTCCTCCAAAGTCGGGCCGGCCATCACGCGCCCTCCTGGCCGAACATGTCCTCGAGCCGCCTGATCTCGTCGATAGCGACACCAAGCTCTTGGACTTTTGCATCGAATTGCTCAGCCGTCAGCACCCCCTCGTCAATCAGAATGGCCTTCAGCGTCCCGATGATGTGCGTGGCATTTCGCAGCCCCTCTGCTACACGCCGAACGCGTCCAGAGAGGGCGACCACTTGCTCCTCGAGCGTATGGATACGCTCGTCGTAGTCCATCACGCGCCCTCCTTCGCCCGGCAGGCCGGACACACGATGCGAAATGGAAACGCGGCTCCGAGAGGACCTTCGAGCCAGCGTCGGTACGCCCGAGACGCATCGAAGGCTGACGTCACGAGATCAAGCCCTGGATCTGCCGGTGGTGCTCAAGGGCATCCTTCAGCGCGTCGACCCAGACTTGCGCCTGCGCCTTTGAGACCGTCCCATGCAATTCCGTCCATGGGATTCTCGGATCGGTGCGAAATATGTCGAATGCCCGCGTCAGATGCTCTTTCGCGAGTGAGAGCGCGGCCGCGTACTTCGGATCGTCCGCCATTTAGTCGGCCTCCTTCGCCTTCAGGCCTACCCACCGCCTCGCCCATATCTCGCCGGCCCACTCGGCGTGCTTGGCCGTCAGCTTGAAGGAAGTCACCGTTTCTACGTGTGGCTTGTCGTGGGAGAACAGGCGGCGGAGGCGGACCTCGGCGTTGTGACGACCGTCGACGGCGACCGCGTTGACCTCGATCCGGAAGCCGCGGTGCTCGGGGACGACGATCATTGTCGAGAGAAGTAGTAGCCCAGCCGATTCATGCAATCGACGTACTGAGCCTGATACTGCGCTTGGCGCTCGCCAAGGAGCACGGCCATGCCGAGGTCGTAGCCGCTCGATCTGTAAGGTGCGGTCGTCGCGGCATATTGCTCGCACCTCATCGAATCGACATTGAAACGCCCTGCGTCGTTATGGCTCGGATGGCGCCATGTGCTTTGGGCACAATCGGCGAGCGCGAGGGCGACGGCAGTGAGGGCCATGGCAGGGGCAAAGACGGCGGCGATCATCGGCGCCGACTCGAACGCTGAGAGCGTCGCGCGGGCGGCCGCCGGCGAGGCGCTGGCAGCTTCTTCGGCTTCTTCGAATGCTTGGGACAAGCGGTCTCTCCGGGTTGCAGTTCCGTATCGCAGTCGGGATGCGGACACTTGAGCGCCATCACACGCCCTCCTTCCCGCTGGCCCGACACGCTGGGCACCGCCGGTCCGGCCACTGCGGGTAATCGTCACCGCTCGCGATGACTCGAAGGAACGCCAGCCACTCTTCCATATCTGCGACGCGGCCGTAGTAGCAGACCTCATGCATTGGTGCATGGCAGTGCGAGCAGTCGGCATAGAAATCCCAGTCGACGCGGGACCCGCAGGTGACACAGGGCGCGCGCTGTAGATTCTCGGGGATCGCCACGTCCGGGCGGATCGGCGTCACGGTGGCCATCACACGCGCCTTTTCTCGACCAAGTGCAGGTGCGAACGATCCGGGGTCTTCCGCTTTGGTCCAGGCTGCACGGGCTCGCCCCACAGTGCTGCTTCGATGGTCTTCAGCCGCTCGTCCTGGTGGTCAAGTATCGACGTCTGCCGCTCAAGAACGCCGATTAGCCCGCGGATCAGCAAGAGTGTGTTTGTTCCGACTTCCGCTCGTGGTGGCTTGGCCTTGCCCATTTGCGTTCCTCTTCGTGATGACGATGGGCCAAAGGCCCCGGCGGTGGCAGCCGCGCGGGGCCGCTTCATTCATTGCTTTTCGATGCGATATCCGCTGCCGTCGCGGAGTACGGGCACCTTTCGCCATCGGCCCTTGGGGAGCTCGTCGAGTTTCTCACTCCGTGCTACGGAGATGCTCCAGCGCTGGGCGTAGGCGGCGCTTGAATGCTTCGGCGGCTTCCCGGTACGCCAAGAGCGCACCCCTAACTTCGAGGCGACGTGTGCGATCGCGTCCAGCACTTTTTAGCAGTGCCGCAACGAAGTCACGGTTGAAGGCGTTTTCCATTGCGAGCCGGTAAACGAACCGGATGTCGGCGAGACGCATCAACCCTTGGCTCATTTCCAATAGTTCCCCCACCGGCACGCCGAGGGCGCGGGCCATCACGACGCGCACAATTTCTCTACTTTTTCCTTTCGACCCTCACACCGTCATTCGTCACAAGCACTCTCAGCAGCCCAGCGGCGCGAATCTCGTCGATCAGCCGCCACTCGAGCAGTAGAGATTTGATCTCCGACCTTGGATGGTCGACGAGAAACTCGCGTGAGACGTCGATCCGGTGACGGAGATCGTCTCGAATGTCCGCGCCCCCAATCCTGTATCCCTTCGTCGAGGTGTCCGGATCGTCGAGCGTGTAAATCTGCAGCGGCGGCGGAAATGCATTACGGAGGATTGTGTAGATCGCGGCAGCATTCGTTAGGTAGCGGTGGTGATCATCATCCAGCATCGCCGTAACCTTTGTGCCGAGCGCCCTCGCGAGTCGCTCGATGGTGCTAAGGGGCGGGTCGTGGTGCCCTAGCCTCAGGATTCAGGACGCCTAACGGCGGATCGCATTGTAGGCCCCCAGAACACGACAGCTCCGCCAACAGCCACGATGAGGCTGTAGATGTTTAACCCGGTCACCCCGCCCATGCCGGCCAGGCTGAACAACCAGCCCCCGACCACGGCTCCCACGATACCCAGCGCGATATCGAGGAAGAACCCTTCCCCCGTTTTGTTGACCAACTTGCTGCCAATGAAGCCCGCGATCAGACCGAGCACTATCCACGCGACGATCGACATTGGTTGATCTCCTCTGCGGGTTGGCTAGGTGAGTGTCACTCGATCACCTGATCCGCCCGCAGCAGCAGCGACGGCTTGGAGTGGCGAGAGGTCTCGAAGTCCCGCTTATGCGCCAACCGGTGTATGCGTGGTGAGATTCATCACACGACTAACCTCAAGTCGACTGCCCTCTTCCCGCTTCCGAGGAGCTTCGATCTCTACCATGTCGCCTTCCCGTAGGACACCTTTTATGGATGGGGCGACCTGCGGCCCAGTCGGGCCTCGCAGCTCCACCGATAGCGTCGGTAACGGTTCCCCTTCATCAGTCGCGCGTTCGAGGTGGAACCCGAGGATGTTGTAGCGCAGATACGGATGAACGATCTTAAGACGCGGTTCTTGAAGCCCGACAACGCGGCCAACAATCGGTGCGTGCTTGGGAGATCTCTTTCCAAACATCGGTCACTTTCGTCGATGCTCAGGAAAACTCGATCAGTCCTGGTTGGCGGAACGCCTTGCCGATGCTCGCCGCGACGGTCGGACTGCAGTGGGCGAACACAAGCGACCGAAAGACCGTCGCACCGTGCCGCGCGACGAGCACGCCAAGGCTTCGATCGAGAAATGTCTGGCCAACAGACTCAACATCGGCGAAGTCGAGACGGACGCGGCTGGAGGCTTTCAACGCTCGGACGATCTGGTCGTGGACATGCTGCGCGTGAACACCGGCACGCACCCGAGGGCCGTAGTCGCGCATCCGAATGACCTTCATCGCACTATTCGCTATCGCGTTGCGTTCGTTGCATCGCCTTGCGCCGTTTCTTCCGGGCAGCGGCCTGTTTCCGCTTACGCTTAACGGACGGCTTATCGTAGGCGACACGACGCTTCATCTCTTGGAACAGACCGTCCTTCAGCATCTGTTTCTTTAAGGCCTTCAAGGCCGGCTCAATCTGATTGTCGACAACGATGATCTTTGTGGCAGGGACGGTCCGGCTCATGGTCTATTCAGCGATCGTTGTTAAGGTCTCACGCGACTCTTCCACCACTTCGCCGGCATAATTCACGATGCGCGAGCGCCACGCATTCTTAGGCGGGGTCGAAACGGCGGCGACGTCCATCGACATCTCTCCATCTTCTTGAAGCGGGGCGATCCGCTCGCCTGGTCGGGGTCCGCCTGGGAAGTGAGAAACAGTTGAGGACAGCGACGCCCTCCAGCGGCAACACTGTACACGATGTGTGGATCGAATGCTGGACGATTCCGGTCGCATGAGACGCGGAATTGGTGATTGTGTGGCAGCGAGCCTGGGGTCGTTCGAGCGTCATGCGCTGAGCCGGATCATAGACTGGGTGGGATTCGTAAGATCCGCGCTCGTCGCGAATCGCGCACGGCCTCAGGCTGAACCGCGGCGCACCCGAAGCACGGGCTGGTTCAGCCTGACGGCGTTACTCGGCGGAGTGTCCCCCATGTCCTCCGGACTCTCCGAGCAGAGACCTGTTCGGCGATCCCATCCGCCGCAACCAACGAAAATGCGAGGCCACGCCTGCTCGCAACGATTTGTACTCCATGTATTTGACCCCGAAGTCTCGACACGTCTCCTCCACAAGTCTAGAGATCGCTGGATAATTCGCGTGACTGATCCTTGGGAACAGGTGGTGTTCGATTTGAAAGTTCAAGCCTCCAAGGAGCCACCCAACAACTCGGCTCTTCCGGGCGAAGTCCACGGTCGTCTCGACCTGATGGATTGCCCACGCGTTTTCGACGCGCCCAGTGCCGTCTCTCGGCATTGGGAAGGACGCCTTTTCCACGCAGTGGGCAAGTTGAAACACGATACTCAGCACGGTACCAAGCACGAGCGAGGCCACCAGGTAGTAGAGCAGTACGACGCTCGCGCGGTGAAACAGCAGCGGAATGCCGAACGCCGAGGTCAGGAAGATCGCTTTACCGACCAGGAGAATGACCAGGTCCCACTTTTTGGGCGAGGGACTCGATGTTCGCCGATCCGCCCAGTGATAAGCTTTCGAAAATCGTCAAGAAGTTGCCACTTGATTGCCAGCAATCCATATAGTGGCCAGAGGTAAAGGTGTTGCCACCGGTGAAACATGAGCCGCTTCTGATGCGGCGTCAGCCGGGCGAAGATGCCGAGGTTGATGTCGGTATCATGGCCCGCGATATTGACATAGTAGTGATGGAAGACGGCATGCTTCCAGTGCCAGAGGTGCGAACTGCCACCAAGCACATCCAGCGTCGTCGCCATCAGCTTGTTGACCAGAAGTTGCTCGAGTAAGCTCCATGCCCGCCGTCGTGCTGAGTATTGAATCCGATTCCGGCCGCGGACAACCCGAGGAGAATGGCTAGCCCCAAGGCCTGTAGCCAAGTCTGGGCGACGAGCACCAACAGCACATATGAGACGGCAAAGCAGGCCACAAGGATCGTCGTTTTCAAATACATCTGCCAACAGTCGCGTCGCCGCCGGCCACTGATCCTGAAATACTCGTCGACCCGGCGCCGGAGTTCGACGTAGAAAGCGCTATCGCCGCAGAATTTCAGACCTCGCGCCGAGTTTGGGCGTCGATCGGGGAAAGTGGATAACCTCTCGCTCGACGCGGGGGCAAACGCCTCGGCAGAGTTCAAATGCGGCCACGGCCGTTCAAGCGAGAGATCAATCACTGACATATTGGCGTAGCATTCACACCGACAAAGGAAAGCGAGCTCGGCACACTCGCCGAGGGTGGTGTGGCAGGCTCAGGCTTCGCCGTCTCGCCTTCTTCCTTCACGCGGTACTCCACCTTGGCGGCGGCGATCTCCTCGAGCGCCATGCTCGTCGGCTTAGTATGTCTGCTCGTCACACGGACGGCGGCGCCGCGGTTGATCTGACGGGCGCGCTTGCAGGCGAGCGCTACAAGCATGTAGCGGTTCGACACCTTGTTCAGCGATCGCTCCAGCGACGGAAAGGCCATCAGTTAAAGTCCTCCTCCTCTGGCGGGCGTCGGCCGCATCACCTTGTGCGTCAAACGGGCACCGTCTCACGCGGCTAACTTCTCGGCGGAGCCGGCAGGCCTCGCACTTCGCAGCTGCCGTGCGCGTCGTTCCTACCACACTGCTGCCCGATGACGGGACCGTCGCGAGTCAGCGCGCGCGAACGGTCCGATACCGCCCGTCAGGAACCCGCTCGAACTGACCTGCCCGTTCGAGCCCGTCGAGCAGCTTACAGATTCGCGTGATGATCGGCGCCCTGCTCCCCACCACCATTCCCGCACCGGCGAGATCGTCGGTGATAGAGACAGCGACGACGTTCATACGGCCTCCTTCTATTTCGTGATCCGATAGGCGCGTACCGGCAGATACTCCGCGAGCACCGCCTCGCGGCCCGTATAGAAGGCGATGGATTTACGACGGAGCGTGCATGAGGCTTCTGATCGTGAAGGCCATCAGTCCACGCCTTGGGGCTCGCCTCTGCCGTTCCGGGGCGCGCGGTTCAGCCGGAGTTAGAGACGGTTCATGAGTCAAAGCTTTTCATCGGCGGTTCGCGGCCAAGAAAACCTCGACCTGCGGCCGTTAGCAGTTCGTTATCAAAGACGATGAGCCGTCTGGGGCTTCCGGCAGTCGCTCTCGTCCTTGTGAACGAGGACCTTTCCCGAGTCGACGCCTGGTTTGGGTGGCCGCCCCGCGACGATTGCTCTCGTGAATGGCTGGCTCTTGAGAATCGGCTGATCGCACTTTGCACAGGTCCAAAGCTGCCTCATGTTGACCTCCGGAAGCAGCCTATACTACTTCCGCCGAGAGGACGGAATGAAAGGCCTCGAGGAGGCTCGGAGGGTGGAAATGGACAGAGGGGCGGCGATGCTGGCGGTCGTGCTCGATGTGTATGAAGGCGGCAAAGACTTGATCCCGGGTTGGACGCTGAAGGAGCACGCGGAACACGCGTGGGCAACAGATGGCGTCGAAGGACTCAGGCGGTACTACGACGCGTGCCTATCTGGTTCAGGCCACCGAGTGAAGACAATCCTCGAAGGCGACAAGCGAAAGACTTTGGAATCGGAGCGCGAGCGCTTCATGTCGATGTACCTGGGTGCTGCCCGGTGAGTAGGATGGAAACTCGTCGTCGCGGGCGAGGGAGTTTCGCTCTCGTTGCGTGTGCGGCTATCGCATGAGTCCGTAGCGGAAATCCCGGCGGCAACCCAGATGAAGCGCCGTATCTTCGGCCTCGAGAACGAGTACGGGATCAGCTACATTCTGAACGGCCAGCGTCACCTGTCGCCCGACGACGCCGCGCGGTACCTCTTCGAGAAGGTCATCCCCGGCGGCCGCCACGCGAACGTCTTCCTCGAGAACGGCGCCCGCCTCTACCTCGACACCGGATTCCACCCTGAGTACGCGACGCCCGAGTGCGATGACGTCGCCGAGCTCGTCATCCACGACAAGGCGGGTGAGCGGATCGTCGACGACTTCCGTCACCGGGCCGAGACGCGCCTGCGGGAAGACGGCATGGGGGGAAATATCCTGTTGTTCAAGAACAATACGGATTCGGCTGGCAACTCCTACGGGTGTCACGAGAATTATCTCGTCAGCCGCGACGTGTCGTTTCAGCGCCTGGCCGAGGCGCTCAGCCCCTTCTTCGTGACCCGCCAGATCTTCGCGGGCGCAGGCAAGGTACTCCAGACGCCGCGGGGCTTCCACTACTGCCTCTCGCAGCGCGCTCCGCACATCTGCCAGGAGATATCGGGCGCCACGACCTCGACGCGCTCGATAATCAACACGCGCGACGAGCCGCACGCCGAGGCCGAGCGTTATCGCCGCCTGCACATCATCGTGGGCGACTCAAACATGTCGGAAGTGGCCACATATCTGAAGCTCGGGACAACGGCGCTGGTCCTCGACATGATTGAGGATGGATTTTTCGATCGAGATTATTCGTTGCAATCACCCGTGCAAGCGCTACGCGACATCTCCCACGACCCGACGTTGACAGAAGCAGTCAAGCTCAAGGACGGGCGCACGATCACTGCGCTCGAGATGCAGCTCGAATACCTCGAGCGTGCGACGCGCTACGTGGGCTCGATCAGCCCCGACTCGGCGACGAAGAATGTGCTCGCCCGCTGGGCCGGCGTGCTCACGAAGCTCGAATCGGACCCGATGCAGCTCTGGCGCGAGCTCGACTGGGTGATCAAGAAGGCGTGGATCGACAAGTTCATAGACCGCGACCGGCTCTCCTCCCGAAACCCGAAGATTTCGTTACTCGACCTCCAGTACCACGACATCCGGCCAGAGAGGGGCGTCTATTACCGGCTGGCGCTCAACGATCAGGTCGACCGTATCACCGACGACGAGACGATCGACCAGGCCAAGCGCGTGCCGCCGCAGACGACGCGCGCCCGCCTGCGTGGCGAGTTCATCCGTCAGGCCAATCTGAAGGGCAAGGACTACCGCGCCGATTGGGTCTTCCTGAAGCTGAACGACCCGGACCGCGAGACAATTCTCTGCAACGATCCGTTCCAGTCCCACGACGAGCGGGTCGAACGTCTCATCCGATCGTTCTAGCGGCACGTTCGCAATCGTAGTTACGACATCCCCGGATTCGTCGGCGGTGGCGCAAGGACCCTAAGCCCGTGCCCGTCAAGACGCGCCAATGGAGGCGCCTACCGAGCCCGCAGCGCTTTGTCGGCCGCCTTATCGAGCGCGCGGACGCATTCCTTTGCCGCAGTGAGCTGTTCGAAGAAGCTGCCCTTCCCGAGGCAGGGTTCGTACCGCATAACCACCCACCCCACGAGCAGCAGCCCAACCAGGATGGCTATCAGGTGCTCCAAGAAGTCGCCCATTCGGCCCCTTCCCGACAGTTCGGGCAGACCGCGCGACCGTGCGCGTTAGCGTGCGCTGGCACCGGCTTCGTGAAAGAGTCGCCCGCAGAGACGACAGATGACACGCGATGGCGTCTCCTCCACAGTATCAGACGCGGGCACCTGGACGTTCTCACGTCAGGCAGTGCTCGAAGCCGCTCGCGAAGAACATCGTCATCGAGACTGTTTTCAGCGTCGTATGAGCGAGCTCGCCTAGACAAGAACCCGCAGGCGGATCGCGTCACTTTTTCTCGGGCGGCGCAGGCGGGCGCGCGCAGTACGGGCATAGCGTGTCGTGCTCTCGCTCGAGCTGATCCGCCGGCGGCACGATGGCATAGACGCGACCGCAGAGTGGACAGACGCGGCGCTGGGGGAGCGGCATCACCCGATGGCCTTGTCTGAGCGGACGCCGGAGGACGGGCCGAACAGCGAGATATCGAAGCAATCTGCGTGATACTCACGCTCGCCAATCCGGTAGCGGCCGTCGCGGCCCCAAATGGCACCTCGGCAGGCGGCGCACACAGCATGGGCGGGCACCGACACGTCCACGCGCGTTGGTTGTCGGCGACGTCGGGTGAACCATGCCTGGCGTCCGCGCGCGACTCCTCGCGCCCGATATCTATTGAACATCCTCCCGCCCCTTCCGGAGGCCCGGCGAACTAGCCGCGCCGGCCTGCCCGCGCCAGACAATCGGACGGATGAGATGTGACGTCACCGCAAGGGGGCGCAGCTAACATTGCCCGTTGGTGACATGCTACCGGCCTAGTCGTTTGCGGCGCGCGCCTCTGCCATTAAATGCATGAACGCCTTGTAGCAATCCACATCAACCGTCATCGCCGATGTGGCCGCGACGATCTCGTACTCCGTTTGGTTCGGCTTGATCGCCAGGCCGCAGACGATGCAGATCGCACCACGACTCGGGTCAGCGAACGTTTTGGCGGTGGGATCCGTGGCGAACCCGCGCATCAGCCCGAGCCGACGATGTTCCTCGGGCGCGTCGCGGCCGCCGCGAATCGGGGGTAGGCGATGCGAGCGGCCGTCATTGAGTGGCGAGACTACGTCATACATCGCTCTGCCCCCCAGACTCATCATCCTACCTCGGGGTGCTGGCGGAGACCAGCCGAGGCAAGGTCATCGAGCACGCCAGTGCTCGGAGGGTGCGCTCTGCAGCCCGTCGAGCCGCTGGCGCGCCGCCGTGAAATGCGGATCATGGTGCCACGCCTCCCAGTCCGCGCGGGTCTTCCACGTGCCGACTATCACCCTTCTGCCTGGCTTATCGATGGCCGGAGCAGCGTAGACTCCTGGCACGTGCCGCGTCGTCGGACTATACTTGCGGGCCGTTCGGCATGGATCTGCTCTTCTTGCGCGCCCTCATACTCGACGGCACCGGCCGTCTCACCGAGGACGGCGGCTTGCTTGTTCGCGAGGGACGCATCGCCGCCATTGGTCGCT
>Ga0075431_100007643_pt1 | contig 10762 bp, 8 predicted proteins | sample RhiMetdeltSRZDD5_FD_75297 | JGI IMG/M metagenome (GOLD analysis project Ga0075431, IMG submission 75297) | Populus rhizosphere microbial communities from Tennessee, USA - Rhizosphere MetaG P. deltoides SRZDD5 | ecosystem: Host-associated > Plants > Roots > Rhizosphere > Soil | place: USA...
GGTTTGTCAGCGGCATGAGCGGACCGAGCTGCTGCCCGGGCGGCACGAGGGCCGCCACGGCGGCCTTGACCGCGAGGTCGGCAGCGAGCACGAGAGCGAGGGTGACCACGACGGCGCGGCGCTCCCGGCTCGTCCGGGGGCCTGGACTTGGAGCGCTGTGCGATCCGTTGCGTCGGGGCGAGGCTTCCTAATCTCGCTCTGACCTGTGGAAACACAGACTGGCGCGGGTGTTGTCAGTCGAGGTAGTCGCGCAGCACTTGCGAACGGGACGGGTGCCGCAGCTTCGACATCGTCTTGGACTCGATCTGACGGATCCGCTCCCGCGTGACGCCGTAGACCTTGCCGATCTCGTCCAACGTCTTCGGCTGGCCGTCGGTGAGACCGAAGCGCATCGAGACGACGCCTGCCTCCCGCTCGGAGAGGGTGTCGAGGACGGCGTGCAGTTGCTCCTGCAGCAGCGTGAACGACACCGCGTCCGCGGGGACGATCGCCTCGGAGTCCTCGATCAGGTCGCCGAACTCCGAGTCGCCGTCCTCGCCGAGCGGCGTGTGCAGCGAGATCGGCTCCCGGCCGTACTTCTGGACCTCGACGACCTTCTCCGGTGTCATGTCGAGCTCCTTGGCGAGCTCCTCCGGAGTCGGCTCCCGGCCGAGATCCTGCAGCATCTGCCGCTGCACTCGAGCCAGCTTGTTGATGACCTCGACCATGTGGACCGGGATCCGGATGGTCCGGGCCTGGTCGGCCATCGCCCGGGTGATCGCCTGCCGGATCCACCACGTGGCGTACGTCGAGAACTTGAAGCCCTTGGTGTAGTCGAACTTCTCGACCGCGCGGATCAGACCCAGGTTGCCTTCCTGGATGAGGTCCAGGAACAGCATGCCGCGACCGGTGTAGCGCTTGGCCAGGCTGACGACGAGTCGAAGGTTCGCCTCGAGCAGATGCGTCTTGGCCCGGCGGCCGTCCTCGGCGATCCACTCGAGCTCTTCGTGGAGCTTCGTCGAGACCTTGTCGCCGCTGCCGAGCTTCTCCTCACTGAACAGGCCGGCCTCGATCCGCTTCGCAAGCTCGACCTCCTGGCCGGCGTTGAGCAGCGGGACCTTGCCGATCTGCTTGAGGTAGTCCTTGACCGGGTCGGCGGTGGCACCGGCCACCATGACCTGCTGCTCCGGCTCGTCGCCTTCGTCGGCGGCCGAGAGGACGAAGCCTTCCTTCTCGTCCTCCTTGAGGGTCGGATCCTCAGCCAGATCCTTCTCGAACACCGCGTCGTCGATGTCGGGGAGGATCGTCTTGCCGTTGGAGTCCTTGCGCAGCTGGCCGCCGACTTCGATCTCGACGTACTCCGAACCGGCCTTCGCTCCCTTGCGCCCGCCGCGCTTGGCTGCGGCTTTCTTCGTGGTCTTCTTGGCGGCCGACTTCGCACGCGACTTCTTCTTGTCCGACTTGTCCGCAGCCTTCTTGGCGGCCGCCTTCTTGGCACTCGCCTTCTTCGCTGCCCGCGCCTTGACCGAGCTGCTCGTCGCGGCCGCGACGAGAACCGACGTCACGCCGTCGGGCGCGGTGCCGTCGATCCGGATGCCCTCACTCGCCAGCAGCTCCAGAAGTGCCGTACGACCGGCGGCGTCAAGTCCGGCGGTGTGGACGGCCGTCTCGATCGCCTCGACCGAGACCGAACCGTGACTTCGTCCGCTGCGTAGGAGACCCCGGAAGGTCGGGTCGGACAGCAGGATCTCGGGGAGTTGCCAGGAAGTGCGGGGCGACACGTATGACCTCTCGGTGACGGGTATTTTGCGCGCAGCTCACCAGCCACGAGTCAACTGCGGCATCGATCAGTGTGCCACGTGAGATGCCACGAGACACATCTGCCCCCGTGAGTCTCGTGAGTTGCTCTACTCGGCCGCCTTGACCGCCATCACCGGGCAGGGCGCCTCCAGCAGAACGCGCTGCGCGTTGCTGCCGAGAATCAGCTTGCCGACCGGGGTCCGCCGGCGCAGTCCGATGACGATGAATTCCGAGCCGACCTCCTCCGCGACGGAGATCAGGTCCTCGGCCGCATCCATGCCGCGGACGAGCTGCCGGATCTCGTGCTCGACCCCCGACTCCTTGAGCTGGTCGCGCACCTCCTGCAACTGCGACTCGGTCTCCAGCGCGTCCTCCCGGTCGAAGTCCCGTCCGCCACGATGTGAGTTGACGATGACGAGCTTCGCCTTGCGCAGTTGCGCCTCCTCGACGGCGCGGCGCAGCGCGGCTCGGCCTTCGGACTTGGGGACGTAACCCACGACGATCGTGCCCATTGCGGTCTCCCTCTCTCGGACCTCGGCGGCCTACGTGGCGTTCGCGAGGTTAGCGGAACGGGCCTGTGGACGGCGCGACTTCGCAGGTCGCCTGCGCGACAAGCTAAGAACGTGACGACCGAGTCAGCGCGACAGGCCCGACCGGCCGAGCCCGATGCGTCCGTGGACGCCACGATCGCCCGGATCGCGACCGGGCGGGTGACTGCGCTCCGGGCGACCATCGCAACCCGGCGCCTGACGCCCTCGCTGTCGCTCCGACCGCGCGACGGCCTCGGGTCGGCCGAGGGCGATCTGGCCTGGTGGAGCGGCCAGCCGACCCGCTCGGCCGATCCGGCGCCGCTGGACTGGTCGCTGCGCCGGGAGATCGCCATGCGCCTGCTCAGCCACGGCGCCGGCCGCGACCTGCTGGGCTTGTGGACGCGGCCCGGACCGCCCGAGGCCGCCGACTGCGACTACGAATGGGCGGCGGCGCTCCGGCACGCGGCGGCGGCCTACGGCGGCCCAGCGCCGAGGTGTCTCGTGGTGACCCGCTGGGGATGGCTGCTGCTGCCCGGCGGAGCCAGCCGAGTGTGGTCGACTCCGCGCCCGACCCCGGCTCGATGATGCGCCGTCCTCAGGTCACCGGCCCTCAGGTCACCGGCCAGGAGTGGACGGGCTCGTTGCTGTGCATGTGGTCGCTGTAGCGGTGCACCATGCCACGCAGCGCGTCGATCCGCTCCACCGAGCCCCGGTCGAAGATCGCGTGGAAGGCCTCGGCCTGCCAGGATGCGCCGTTGGCCTGCCGCACACAACGCTGCTCGATGATGCCGAGCAGTCGATCCCGCTCGTCGGGATCCACGCCCCACTCGTCGAGACCCTCGTGGGCCATCGGCAGCAGGCGCCGGAGCACGAGCTCGGTGGCGGGCACCGTGCCGAGGCCGGGCCAATAGAGCTGCGCCTCGACGCCGTCGCGGGCGGCGACGTGGAAGTTCTCCTCGGCCGCCGAGAACGACATCTGGGACCACAACGGCCGCTCGTCGCTGGCCAGCGCACGCGTGAGCCCGAAGTAGAACGCGGCGTTGGCCAGCGTGTCGACGACGGTCGGTCCCGCGGGCAGCACCCGGTTCTCGACCCGAAGATGCGGCTGCCCACGGACCACGTCGTAGACCGGGCGATTCCATCGATAGATCGTGCCGTTGTGCAGCCGCAGCTCGGCGAGCTCAGGCGTGTCGCCCCGGTCGAGCACCTCGGCCGGATCCTCCTCCTCGGTGATCGGCAGCAACGCCGGGAAGTAACGGACGTTCTCCTCGAAGAGGTCGAAGATCGACGTGATCCAGCGCTCGCCGAACCACACACGCGGGCGCACACCTTGGGCCTTGAGCTCCTCGCTGCGCGTGTCGGTGGCCTGCTCGAACAAGGCGATGCGGGTCTCCCGCCACAGCTCCTTGGCGAGCAGGAACGGCGAGTTCGCGCCGATGGCGAGCTGGATGCCGGCGATCGCCTGGGAGGCGTTCCAGTATTCGGGGAATTCCTCCGGACCGACCTGCAGGTGCAGCTGCGTGCTCGTACAGGCTGCTTCCGGGACGATGCTGTCTGCCGTCGAACGCAACCGCTCGACACCGTCGATGGCGATTAGGATGTCCTCACCGCGGGCGGCGAGGATCTGCTCGGACAGCAGCTCGTAGCGCGGATTCGCCGACAGGTTGTCCGCCCGCATGTGGTCGGGACGAAGCGTCGGCAGGATGCCCACCATCATCAGATGGGCGCCGACCTTGCTGGCCTCGTCCTCGGCCGAGTTGAGGCTGGCCCGGATGTCCTTCTCGAACCGGGCGAAACCCCCGCCCTCCAGTCGCCGGGGCGGCACGTTGATCTCGAGGTTAAACTGCCCGAGCTCGGTCTGAAAGTCCGGATCGGCGATCGCGGCCAGCGCCTCGGCGTTCTTCAACGCCGGATCGTCCTTGACGTCGATCAGGTTGAGCTCGATCTCGATGCCTGTCGTGGGCTTGCCGGTCTCGAACTTCGCCTCGCGCAGCATCCGCTCGAAGACGTCGAGACACTGGCGGACCTTCTCCCGGTGCCGTGTCCGGTCCTCGCGAGTGAACGCCCGGGTCTCGACATCCCGTCCCATGGAGGCAAGCCTGACCGACTTGGCGAGGGAGCACCAGCATCAAAGGACCCGAATGTCCCGCCAGATCTGCTCGACCGATGGCGGCTCCCAGGCGGAAGGAGGCACGGCCTCGATCAGCAGGCTGGACAGGAGCCCGACGAGCCGGTCGTCCGGGTCGACCTCGTCGGCTCGCTCGACCGCGCACCACGCCAGCGCGCCGTCGCCGCTGAGCCAGGCGCTGAACCCCGCAAGGGCGAGCACGGGCAGCTCGTAGGGCGGCACCACCATGCGGGCCGCCTCGGACCACAGGCGCAGATGCGCCGGTGCGTCATCGGTCCCGATCCGAGCCCACACGGTGTCGCGAACGATCGGCAGCGAGCACCAGACCGCCAGCCGCGCGGCATCCGCCTCGGACAGATCCTCGCCGGCCGCGTCGCCGTCGGATCGGGCGAGGCGCCGTTCGACGATCTCCGTGACGCACGCCATGCCGGTCTCGAGCAACGACCGGTCGGACTGCATCGTCGCCAGGTCACGGTCGCCGAGCGCATCGGCCATCTCCTGGGCCGCCACCGCGGTCGCCCGCTCCATCCGCTCGACGCCGGCGGGATCGATCGCACCGACGCGCGCCGCGAGCGCGGCTCGATCGGGAAGCACTTCCATCCCGGCCCAGACCGCTTCTGCGACGAGCCGGCCGCCGCCCTCGTCGTAGTCACGACCCTCGGGCGGGCAACACGCTGGATCGGCACAGACGTAGGACCAATAGCGAGTGCCGTCGCACCGCACGGCGTCGCGCACCTGGATGCCGGCGGACCGCAGCCTGCCGACGAGCGCCAGCACCGCCGGATCGGCCACGACGGGCTCGTCCGAACACGCCACGACGAGCACCACGCCCGCCACGTTGCGCCGGAGCACGTCGACCAGATGGAGCGCGAGCTGCTCGCACTGCTCCGGCGGTGGGAGGTCGACCCGAAGCCGGAAGCCGACGCGACCGCGTGGCTCCTCCAGGCAGATCACGACCAGCGAGTCGGTCGGGCGGAAGCCGAACAGCACGGGTAGTCCGGCCAGCAACTCGGCCAGCCCGGCGACCCGCACCGGCTCGATCAGCGGATCCTGCGAAAGGTTCGTCATGCCGGTCATCGTGTCCGCCGAATCCTCCCGTCGGACGGCCTCGCGTACCGTCTGTGGATTGTCGGGTCCGGCTGCCACGATGTGGACATGCGCGGCGACGCCACGATCCTGCATCTGGATCTGGACGCGTTCTTCGCCGCCGTCGAGCAACGCGACAAGCCGTCGCTACGCGGCAAGCCGGTCGTGGTCGGCGGCGTCGGCCGCCGCGGTGTCGTCGCTACCGCGTCCTACGAGGCCCGGCAGTACGGCGTCCGCTCCGCGATGTCGACGTCCGAGGCACGCTCCCGATGCCCGCACGCCGCCTTCCTGTCGCCGCGCTTCGACGCCTACCGCCGCGAGAGCGACGTCGTGATGACCCGGCTCCGAAAGCTGTCGGAGCTGGTCGAGCCGCTCTCGGTCGACGAGGCGTTCGTCGACCTGGCCGCGGCCACGCCACCGCCTGGCACCGAACTCGAAGGCCTCGACGCCGTCGCGACGAGCCTCCGGGCCGAGATCGCCGAGCGCACCGGCGGCCTCACCGCGTCGATCGGAATCGCGACGTCCAAGCTGGTCGCCAAGATCGCCAGCGAGCTGGCCAAGCCGGACGGGCAGCGGGTCGTCGCGCCGGGCACCGAACAGGATCTCCTGCGCCCGATGCAGGCCACGGTCATCCCCGGCGTCGGGCCGGCCACGGCCGAGCGGCTGCGCCGGATCGGAGTCCACACCGTCGCCGAGCTCGAGACGATCTCGCAGGAGGAGCTCACGCGCGTGCTCGGCACGGCCCACGGGCACGCCCTCTATCGGCTGGCCCGCGCCCAAGACGACCGCCCGGTCGTCGCCGAACGCGAGACCAAATCCGTCAGCATCGAGGACACCTTCGACACCGACCTGGTCGACCGGGCCGTCCTCACGGCGATCGTCACCCGGATGGCCGGCCGCGTGGCCGAACGCCTCACGAAGGCCGGTCTGTCCGGCCGGACGATCACCCTCAAAGTGCGCCACCACGACTTCTCGACCAACACCCGGTCCACCACCCTGGCCGGGCCGACCGCGGACGCCCGCACCATCTCCCGACTGGCGTCCGGGCTGCTCGCCGAGCTGGACACGACCGCGGGCGTACGCCTGCTCGGCGTCGGCGTCTCGGGCCTGGCGGACTGGATCCAGGAAGACCTGTTCACCGACGAACCCGACGACGTCGATGCTGACCCCGAACCGGCGGACACGCCGCCAGCGCAACCACCGAGCGAGCGGGCCTGGCCGCCAGGGAGCGACGTCCTGCACGACCAGTGGGGACTGGGCTGGGTGTGGGGATCGGGCCGGGGACACGTCACCGTCCGCTTCGAGACCCAGGACCGTCCGGACGGCCCGGTACGGACCTTCGCCGTCGACGACCCGATGCTGCACCGCGCCGACTTGGACGGCCGGATACGGTCATCCACATGACGCAGGCTCGCCCCCTCTCGCCCCCCGTCGCCAAGCAGGTGCCGACCAAGCGGACCCACCACGGGGACACCGTCGTCGACCCGTACGAATGGCTGCGCGCCAAGGACGACCCGGAGGTCGTGGCGTACCTCGAGGCCGAGAACGCCTACGCCGAGCAGGAGACAGCCCACCTCGAAGGGCTGCGGAACGCGATCTTCGACGAGATCAAGTCCCGCACGCTCGAGACCGACCTGTCGGTACCGACCCGGCGCGGATCGTGGTGGTACTACAGCCGCACGCTCGAGGGGAAGCAGTACGCGATCCACTGCCGGTGTGCCATCGCCGACGCGACCGACTGGACCCCGCCGTCGCTCGAGCCGGTTGCCGAGGTCGAGGGCGAGCAGGTGCTGCTCGACGGCAACGCCGAGGCCGAGGGGCACGAGTTCTTCTCGCTGGGCACGTTCGACATCAGCACCGACGGACACCTGCTGGCCTACGCCACCGACACCGTGGGCGACGAGCGTTTCACGCTGCGGTTCAAGGACCTGCGCACGGGCGAACGGCTGCCCGACGAGGTGCCGAACACGTTCTACGGCGGCACCTGGTCGCTCGACGGCACGACGTACTTCTACCTGACCGTGGACGACGCCTGGCGGCCGTATCGGGTGTGGCGCCACCGCCTCGGCACCCCCGCGTCCGAGGACGAGGTCGTCTACGAGGAGACCGACGACCGCTTCTGGGTCAGCGTGGGACTGACGCGCAGTCGCAAGTACCTCGTCGTCGCGGCCGGATCGAAGATCACCTCGGAGCTGCGCGTACTCGACGCCGACCAGCCCGAGGGAGAGCTGCGCGTCGTGGCCCCGCGCCGGATCGGGGTGGAGTACTCGCTCGAGCACGCTGTCGTCGGCGGCGACGACCGGTTCCTGATCCTGCACAACGACGACGCCGAGAACTTCGCGCTCGCCGAGGCGCCGGTCGACACGCCTGGCCCGGAGCACTGGCGGCCGGTGCTCGAGCACCGACTCGACACCCGCCTCGAGAGCGTCGACGCGTTCGCCGGCCATCTCGTCCTGAGCTACCGGCGCGATGCGCTGACCCGGCTCGCCGTCCTACCGCTCACCGACGCGGGCTACGGCGACGAGCAGGAGATCGAGTTCGAGGAGGAGCTGTTCGCCTGTGGACCGGCGGGCAACCCCGAGTGGCAGCAGCCGCTGTTCCGGCTGGCCTACGCCTCCTTCGTCACGCCGGCGACGGTCTACGACCTCGAGGTGGCGACCGGCAAGCTCGTCCTGCGCAAGCAACAGCCGGTGCTCGGTGGCTACGACCCGGCCGGCTACGAACAGCACCGCGAATGGGCCACGGCTCCCGACGGCACCCGGGTCCCGATCTCGGTCGTCTGCCGCAAGGGCACACCGCGGGACGGATCGGCGCCGGCGATGCTCTACGGCTACGGCTCCTACGAGACCAGCATCGACCCGTCGTTCTCGGTGGCCCGGCTGTCGCTGCTCGACCGCGGCATGATCTTCGCCGTCGCCCACATCCGCGGCGGCGGCGAGATGGGCCGGGCATGGTACGAAAACGGCAAAACGCTGTCAAAGGTCAACACCTTCACCGACTTCGTGGCCTGCGCCCGGCACCTCAGCGAGCGGCGCTGGACGGCTCCGGAGCGGCTGATCGCCTACGGCGGCAGCGCCGGTGGCCTGCTCCTCGGCGCGGCCGTCAACATCGCGCCAGAGGCCTTCGCGGGTGTGCTCGCGGTCGTGCCCTTCGTCGACGCTCTGACGTCGATCCTCGATCCGTCCCTCCCGCTGACTGTGATCGAATGGGACGAATGGGGCGATCCGCTCCACGATCCCGAGGTCTATGCCTACATGAAGGGCTACTCCCCCTACGAGAACGTCACCGCCAAGGACTATCCCGCCATCCTGGCGATGACCAGCCTGCACGACACCCGGGTGCTCTACGTCGAGCCGGCGAAGTGGGTGGCGCGGCTGCGAGCCACCAAGACCGACGACGCCCCACTCGTCCTGAAGACCGAGATGTCGGCTGGTCACGGAGGCGTCAGCGGCCGCTACGAACAGTGGAAAGAGACCGCCTACCTCTATGCCTGGGCGCTCGACGTCGCCGGAGCGCCGCATCAGCCCCTGTCCGCCGGCTAGCCCGCCGGCCTGCACGCCCCGCCGTCAGCCATGAGCATGTGGTGACGGCGTCCTGAGAATGCCCTGAGAGCGGCAACTTCTCCGCCGTGCCACTCGTCTCCTGGGTACAACGTCTACATCACAAGTAGGCGGCAAATGGAATCGATCGAGGGCGTTCGCGCGTTATAGACAGTGTCGGAGCTAGGGGAGCTCCGGGGACGTGATGAAGGAGTTGACCGCCACATGAGTACGGCAACGATCACCCGCGAGCCGGCTACCGAGTCGGCCCGCGAGTCGCGTCGTTCCCGTGAGGCGAACGAGGGACGCGACAGTGTCGGCATGTACCTGGACGAAATCGCCCGTACGCCGCTGCTCGACGCCGCGCGCGAGGTCGAGCTGAGCAAGGCCATCGAGGCCGGCCTGATGGCCGAGCACCTCCTGGCCGAGGGCCGGATCGGCCGCCGCAAGGGTGGGGCCCCGGGCAGTGCCACTCGCGAGGAACTCGAGTGGCTCGCCGCCGACGGCCGGCGTGCGCTTCAGGAGTTCATCAATGCCAACCTGCGCCTGGTCGTCTCGATCGCGCGGAAGTACGGCCGTTCGCAGATGCCTCTGCTCGACCTGGTCCAGGAGGGCAACACCGGCCTGATCCGCGCCGTCGAGAAGTTCGACTATGCCAAGGGCTTCAAGTTCTCGACCTACGCGACCTGGTGGATCCGCCAGGCCATCACCCGCGGCATCGCCCAGCAGGGCCGCGTCGTGCGGCTGCCCGTGCACGTGGTCGAGGAGCTCAACCAGGTCGGCGCCGCCCGGCGCACCCTGGAGCGGACCCTCGGACGCGAGCCGGAGCCGGCGGAGATCGCCGCCGAGCTGGGCATGGACGTCGACCGGGTCCTCGACCTGGTCTCGTGGGGCCGTGACCATGTGAGTCTCGACACTCCGGTCGACGACGAAGGCGACACCTCGCTCGGCGATCTGGTCGCTCGCGAGACGACCCCGGGACCGGACGTGACCTTCCTCGATGTCGAGTCACGGGACCGCCTCGCGGCCATGATCGACAAGCTCGGCGAGCGCGAGGCCGACATCATCAAGGCCCGCTACGGGCTGCTCGACGGCCGGCAGCACAAGCTGGCCGACATCGGCGCCCGGCACGGCATCTCGGCCGAGCGAGTCCGCCAGCTCGAGCGCGAGGCGCTGTCGCGACTGCGTCGCCTCGTCGACCCCGACCTCGCAGCCTAGGACCGGGCAGCGAGCCGGTCGGACAGCTCCTTCCAGACCCGCGCGACCGCAGCATCGAGATCGGCCAACGAGCCGGTGTTGTCGACGATCCAGTCGGCGGCACCGGCTCGTTGCTGTCGGGACGCCTGCGCGGCGATGCGGTTCCACGCCTCCCCCTCCGACATGCCGCGCCCCCTCACCAAGCGTTCGAGCTGCACCTCGATCGGTACGTCGACCACGATCACGCCGTCGAACGCGTCCGACTGCCCCGTCTCGACCAGCAGCGGGATGTCGTGGACGACGACGGCGTCCGGACCTGCGGCCGCCTCGATCTCGGCAGCGCGGGCCCGTACTCGCGGATGGATGATCGCCTCAAGCCGACGGCGACCGGCGTCGTCGCCGAACACCTGAGCCCCGAGCGTCGCCCGGTCGAGCGAGCCGTCGTCGGCGAGTACGCCGGAGCCGAAGGCTTCGACGACCTCGGCGAGGCCCGGCGTACCCGG
>Ga0075431_100007646_pt1 | contig 10760 bp, 10 predicted proteins | sample RhiMetdeltSRZDD5_FD_75297 | JGI IMG/M metagenome (GOLD analysis project Ga0075431, IMG submission 75297) | Populus rhizosphere microbial communities from Tennessee, USA - Rhizosphere MetaG P. deltoides SRZDD5 | ecosystem: Host-associated > Plants > Roots > Rhizosphere > Soil | place: USA...
TGACGCCCGCCGGCCGCGGCCGTCTGAACAACATGTGCCGCGAGTTCCAGGTATTCACAAACAAAATCGAGCGCCTGATGAAGGCGGCCGGGAGGCAGCCATGAAGCTCACCGACAGCGGAGAATCGCGAATCCGCGGCTATCTGTACCTGTTCGAGCGATCGCTCCGTTCCTTCCTGTCGCCAGAGGTCGCCGCCGATGCGGTGCGCGAGGTCGAATCGCACATTCGGGACGCGGTGGCGGAGGCGGGCGACGTTCCGGATGAACGGGCCGCGCTCGAGGGGATTCTCCGGCGTCTCGGCTCGCCGATGCGGGTCGCTCAAGCGTATTCGCTGGAGCTGGTAATGGACGAAGCGGCGGCAACCGGAAGGCTGACGTCAGTCCTTCGGTCGCTGTTCCACGCCGCCACGACGGGTGTGATTGCGTTCTTCGCGGCGTTCGGGTTATTCGTCGGCTACTCCATGGGCATCGCATTCGTCGTCATTGCGATGATGAAGCCGATATTTCCGAACAACGTCGGCTTCTGGATGACGCCGAACGGCATCCTTGTGTCCAGCGGCGTCAATTTCCCATCGGTTCGCGAGGGTCTCGTGTTCCATACGAGCTACTGGATCATCCCTGGCGCCCTTTTGATCGGCTTCGGGCTGCTGCTTGTGACCCATTTTCTCGCGCGGCGCTGGATCGCGTGGTTCCGCAATCGCCGGAAATGGCGTCCTGCGTTCGACGCCGGGTCTGGCTAGCTTTGAGCAGCGGGAATACCCGCGTACCGGTAATACCCAGTCGACAGTCTTCAGTCGACAGTCTTCAGTCTCAGTCGGCAGGTCGACAGCGCGAGTCGTTAATCGGCGGGCACCACGTCAACCATTTCATCAAACGGAGGAATGGACTCGGCTACTTGACGAGCGCTCGGACCAAGTCCACAGCAGCTTCCTGCATCGTCCGTTTGCCCTCCATATACGCGGGCCAGGTCTGTTTCACCGCGTCGCGAAACTCTGGACTGAACAGGTTTAGCGCATACAGAAACGGCGTGTACGGTGGCTCGCCCGATTTGTCGAGCGCTCGCCGGACGGCTTCGCCGGTCATGAAGAAGTGCACGGGGTGCGTGAGGTCGCCGCGCCCGGTGCCGCCCGCGTCGCGTGCCGCTGCCGCGAGTGCTGTTGGTAGAGGAGTCTTGAAGCCTGTCAGAAAGTGGCTGGCCTCGTGAAAGACGCTCTCCAGCGCCGCGCGTCCCTGGTGATTCGCGTCCGAGCTCGACACCTGAATGTGGAGCCCGGGAGGACGCAGGTTGATCGAGCTCGCTCCGGCGAACGAAACGGTCTCGACGACGTCCACGCGAAACGGCAGGCCCGTCCACGGCGTTCCAAAAAGCTCGGGAAGCCGCTGCCCGAGCGTATTCTCGTGGAGCGCGAGCAACGGAAGCAGGTTGTCGATCCATCGCCGGTTTGTAGCGTCCTGTGAGGGCCACCGGCACCGCTCGTAGGCCGGCGCCGCTGCGGCACGGAAGGCGCTCGTTATTTCAATGAGCCGCCGGTCTGCCGCATCGGTCAGGTCCTCTTTCTTGAACACTCCCGCGAGTTCGAGGCGGGGAAGCATTTGCTCGCGGGCGGTGTCTTGGACCGGAGAAACGATCTCGGCGTAGTAGTCGGCCGCTCGATTCCATGCGGCACGCTCGGCTGCCGGCAGGCTCTCAAAGCACGCCTTCTCTGGAGCCGACTGGAACAGTTCGGCTTTCTTGGCGCGACGAGCTGAGCCGGCCGCAATCAGCGCGTCATGGAGATTGGTCGCGAGGTCGCTGTGGAACGTGAAGTACGGCGTCGTCGCGATCGCAGCGCCAGCCGTCCTCTGCGTCGAGGCATCAGGCGCGGTCGCCATGAATGCGATCGCGAATACAACCGGTGCAACACCAGGGCGTGGCACTCTCATCTCCGTCGTCGGTTTCGTCCTAGTTGCCGTCGTCACCGTTACCCACTGCGCAGTGTAATGCCGTCGCCGTCCCGCTCCAACAGATTGCCCAGAATCACATTTCGGCAGCGAGATGTACTCGACCGCGTGCTGCCTACGGAGAGGAGCGAGATTGATTCGAATGCTGCAGGTCAGGCGGCAATTCCTGAGAATCGCACGTCCAACCAATCACACACCGCTGTACCGGTACCAACTCTCCATCCCGCAAGCTGTCAGTGACTTGTAGCGGATTTCTTGGCGGGGTCTTCGCTGGTTCCTCGCACTCAATCCGCACTCAGGCGAAGAGGATTGACGTCCGTCGGCAACTCGTCGTCGAACATCAGAGGGGTGAGCGGAGTGTGGCGCGTCCGACGCAGGCTGAGCGTGCCCGCCGCGACGCCGACAATCAGCGCAACGACGACCACCACCCGCGGACGTCCGAGCGAAACACGCAGTATGACCGTCGTTCCCAACGTGAAAACCAGGTACGACGCGAATCCCTTCGCGAACATGTGGGGCACGAATCCCTTGCCGGGGATGTATGAGCACGTGAACGGGATGCGTCCCCAGTCCGCCATCACCCACTCGACGACCAGCCAGCCGAACAACGCTTCGAGCGCGATGATGGGAGCAGCTGACGGGCCCAGCACCCACCATTGAACCGGCCCGAGGAGCGCGAGCGGCACCGCCACTCCGAGTGTGAGGACGATGCGGACGGTTGCCGCGGCGACCTCGGCACGGCCGGCGACGTCCTCCGTCATCCGGAAGACCCAGTTCGAGCGCAGGTCGAGCGGCACGGACAGTGCGAGACGAATGGCCGGGATGGCGAGGAACATCATCGTCATCGGCGCCCACAGGAGCGTCAAGATCAACGGCGATCGTCCGCGTGTGTCGAGCGGTTCGTTCCACCCGTTCACGCTCAGCAAACTGTTCAGCACGAACCCTCCCGCAGCGGCGATCAGGCCGACGATGAGACCCTGGTGCAGGAGGCTGCGGCGAATGGTGATCGACACGAAGCGACGGATGGCGTGCCGCACTGGCGCGTGGCCGACCCACTGGTCCAGCGAGCGGCTCCAGCCGCCCCGGCTCTGAGAAGAAGCCGGCTGAAGCATCACCCGATCGAACCGCCGATAGAGCAGGAGGTAGCTGGCAACGGAAACGATGAGGACGAGGACGGTCGCGATCGCGGCTTCGGCTGCCAGCGCGGCACGCCTGCCGTCGCCGAGCAGCCAGCGCTCGAGGCCGACGAACCACGCGGGCGGGGTCCATGGAAGCCACCATGCGTCTGAGGCGAATGCGACCGCCGTGGCGGGCAGCCGCGCGATTAGCGGCAGAGAGAGCGCGAGTACGCCGATAAGGACGCCCCGTACCACGCCTGAGAACGCCAGCAGACGCTCGCGCGGCGCGAACAGAACGAGCAGCCCGTGCACGGCAACGACCGCGAAAGCGGCAAAGAGGCTGGCGCTCAAGCTCGATACCGCAAGCGCCATCGCAGCCGTGAGAATCGAGCCTGTCTTCGCGGCCCCCACCATGGTGAGCGCGGCGAGCGGAAGGAGCGCGACATGCGTGCCGGCGATGAACAGGCCCACGAAGAGCAGCAACGACGCGAGCTTGGCCGCGAAGATGGTCAGACGCGACAGCGGCTCCGCCATGAGGATGCGGAAGTCCCTCTCGTCGGGAAAGAGGGAATGGCCCACCAACGCGACGGCGCCGGCGACGAACCACATTGGCACCGCGATGAGGAACGCGTGGTCGGCTAGCAGTTCACGCGCGTAGTTGTCGACCGGTCCCGCCGAAAGCATGAGGTACTTGACCCTGAACACTCGCGCCAGCAGAAGGCCGGCCGCAATCGCGACGGCGAGGCTCCCGAGCAGCGCACGCTTCAGCGACTCGGCCCCTTCGTCCGACAGGAACCCCGCGTCGAAGAGCGACGTGAAGAAGTGCCGCGTCAGCACGATGTCAGGCCGGTCGCGCACTCGTCAGGCTCCCGCGATCGTGTCGACGATCTGTCTGGCGAGGGGCGCGAAATCGGGTTGTTGCGTTGCCCGCACGAACGTCTCCTCCAACGAATCCGGTCCCTCGCGGTCGAAATCGGCTACCCGCCGCTCGAGCACGACTCGCCCCGATGACAGCACGATGACACGCGAGCAGAGCTTCTCGACCATGTCGAAGCGGTGGGTGCTGAAGAAGATCATCCGGCCCTGGCTCGCGAGGATGCCGAGCAGGGTGCGCAGTAGCAGCCCGGCATTGACGTCGAGGCCGGAAAACGGCTCGTCGAGCACGAGAAGGTCGGGATTGTGGAGGAGCGCGGACGCGACGAGCACGCGCTGGCGCATGCCCTTCGAGAACGTTGTCATCGAGCGATAGCCGCTGTCGTGCAGCTGGAACAGCCTGAGAAGCTCTCGAACGCGTGTCCGTAGCGTGCGCGACGGCATACGGCGAAGCCGCCCTACCAGCATGAGGTAGTCCGACGCCGTGAGATGCGCATACAGGGAGGGCTCCTCGGGGACGTATCCGATGCGCCGCTTGTACGCGATCGGATCCTCGGACGCGCGGATTCCGCAGAGCGAGAGATCGCCTGCGCTCGGCTCGAACAGCCCCACGACCAGATTGACGGTCGTGCTCTTGCCGGATCCATTCGGGCCGAGGTAGCCGACGATCTCACCTGGACGTAGCTCGAAGCTCACGCGATCGAGCGCGAGCAGCCCGCCATACCGCTTCGTCAGCTCGTGCGCCTGGAGCATAGGGCTACTGCCGACCGAGCCGGCGCTGGCGGCCGGCCCGCCAATCGCCCGCTCCGGTGCCAGTCCTGGAGATGCGACCACGCGACCTCAATTGGTTACTTGCATTCATAGCTAATTACGCGATATGCTAACACAGTCTAAGGAGGATCACGGGTGAAACGCTCAGAACCTTCCGCGAACGTATTTCGGGCGCTTGCAGATCCCACACGGCGCGAAATCCTCCAGATGCTTCGGAAGGGTGCCCTGAACTCGGGAGAAATCGCCGATCGTTTCGATGCAACCTGGCCGACCATATCCCGTCATCTCGCTGTTCTACGGGACGCCGGACTTGTGTTGTCCGTGCGGCAGAAGCAAGAGATTCGTTATGAGCTGAATACGTCGGTATTGCAGGACCTGGTTCAGCATGTGATGGAACTGGTCGCCTCGGGACCCGCGCCAGGGTCTGCTCGCAAAACTACGAGGCGCGTCAGTGACCGCCCGCAGGAGGCCTGAAATGCCAGGCACAGCACAACTCCGCGCTATAGCCGTCGTCGTCGCTGCGTATGCTGCTGGATCTGTCTGGTTCGGACTTCGACCCGGTCTGGCCGCAGAGAGCGAGTCCTCCTATCTGGCGCCTCGTGCTCTCATCGCTTTCTTGCTTCCGACGAAAGCCGCGGTGTTGCTCTGGTTGTTCAGCGCCATTTCAAGGCGATCAGCGTGGGAAAGTGATCCTCACGGATGCACGGCCACAGAGCGGATCCTTTTGCGGTGCGTCATTTTCATTGGTGCGTTGCACGGTCTCATCATCCTGCGACTGAGTGAGATCCCGTGGATGCGGCCGTGGGCCCCGCGGCTGGCTGTTGTTCTTTTCGGAGCCGTCCTCGTCAGCGTCGGTAACTTGCTCCCGACGACGAGGCCCAACCTTCTAGTGGGCATTCGAACAGCGCGCTCGCTCCGTTGCCGCCGTTTGTGGATGGAGCTCCATCGAGTCGGCGGCTACGCGGCAGTGGGTGTTGGAACCATCGCCATTGTCGCTCCCGTCGTGCTCGGCTTCCACGTCGGAGGGCAAGTAATCTGCCTCGCTGTCGTGCTCGCACTATCGGTCGTGACTGTACGATACCGGAGGCTCGCACGTGACTACGGATCGCTGTGATGCAGGACGACGCGTAGGTCCATGCGCAGTCTGTTTCTCGCCGGAGTAAGCAGGAGGAGGCTGTGAGAAGAGCCGCGAAATTCCTTCTGAAGATCCTCGGCGCGATGATAGTCGTCCTGATTGTCGCCGGCGTCATCTACGAGCAATTGGGGCGAAGGTGGGATGACAGGCGCCATCGTCAGGTAGGTCGGTCCGTCGACATAGGCGGACGCTCTCTCAATATCCATTGCTCTGGCGACGGCAGTCCCACTGTCGTGCTGGAGAACTCCGTCGGTTACCGGTGGACGCCTATCCAGCGTGAAGTGGCGAAATTCACCCAGGCGTGCTGGTACGACCAAGCAGGCTATGGCTGGAGCGATTCAGGGCCGAAGCCGCGTACGAGCGGTGCGGTGGCCAGTGACCTGCATGCATTGCTGCGAGCCGCGGCTGTGCCACCACCATACGTACTCGTCGGCGCGTCAGGTGACGGATTTCCGGTTCGTGTATTCGCCGCAAGGCATCCAAACGAGGTGGCAGGAATCGTCCTCGCCGACGCGACGCATGAAGATCAGTATGGACGAGAACCGCGGAGCAGCCAGGGGTGGGCGAATCGTCTTCCTGCACCCGTTCAGGCTGCACTGCTCACTGTAGTGCCAGTAGCCGGTGAAATCGGGTTGTTTCGCTTGTTGCTCCGTGCCACACGCCCTGCCGATACGGATCAGCCTCCCGAAGGAATGACTGCCGACGAAGCTCAGTACCTTTCCTTTGTTTCAAGGTTGCCCAGGTCGTTTGTGACCGAGGCGGATGTCGGGCGTAATTGGCAGGCGAGTGCCGAGGAGGCGCGGAATGCGGGTACGCTCGGCGACGTTCCCCTGATCGTGCTCACAGGCGGTAAGTTCGTAACGCCTCGCAACCCTGCGTACGTCTCGCAAGCTCGAGCCTTCCATCAACTGTGGGTCCACGAACTGCAACTGAAGCTTGCACGACTGTCCTCTCGCGGTCGGCAGATCATCATAGATAACAGCGGGCACGGAATTCAGTTCGAAGCGCCGGGTGTGCTGATTACGGCTATTCGGGAGATCGTCGGAGAGAGTCGCCGCGACAGCAACGATAGGGAAGCACTTGACTCGTCTGCGAAATGACAGGTCGCAGGCATCGCCGAAGTGTAACCGACGCAACCGGAAACCATCGAGGTCTCCGGCTGCGTTTCTCAGCCACGGGACCGGGGTTCGAATCCCCGTACCGGTATATCAAAGTCGCTAGTCGCCCGTCTTTAGTCGTTAGTTTTCTTTTGTAGCGTCCGGCTTCAGCCGGACCGCCGCCAACCGAACGACGGCCCCGTTGCCAGCTCCGTCAACGCGACCCGTCTGGTCCGGAGACGTCGAGTTTCAGCTGAGCGCCGAGCAGGCTCCGCGTGAGCGCGCCGCCGTCGAAGATCAGATCATGCAGCGCCGCGGCGATCTGTCGCTCAGTGACAATCGTTTCAGGCACCGGCTCGATACCCGCTGGGTCTGCGTCGCCGATGGCGTTCGGGATCGTGGCGACCATCTCCTCAGCCTGTTCGTCGAGCGCGAGCAGGGTGGCTCGGCGCATGAGCTCTCGGATAAACGCGGCGCTCGCGCCTGCCGTCTGTTGCACGAGGCGATCCCACGAGTCGACGTGCAGCGCAAGCCCGAGTCCGTATAGGTCGAACAGACGCTGGCGGCAGTCCGCATCCGGCAGCGGCACTTCGATGGCAAGATCGATCCGTCCCGGTCGCGACGCCAGCGCTGGTTCCAACACGTCAGGCCGGTTCGTCGTCAACAGGAACGTCACATCGGCGTCATCGTGCAGCCCGTCCATCTGATCGAGCAGCTCGTACAGTTGGGGATGCGAGTGCGGCAGGGTCCGCTCTTCGGCGATCAGATCGACATCCTCGAGCACGACTGTGGCGGGCTGAAGCGAACGGGCCAGCGTCAACGCGGGACGCAGGACGCCCATCTGGAAGATCTGGCCCGCCAGAAGGATCACCGTGCGTTCGCGCATCTGCGCGGTGAGATACATCGCCGTCAACGTCTTGCCCGTTCCGGGCGGACCATACAAAAGAAGGCCGCGCTTGAGATGGCGCCCAGCGGCCCGCAGCCGTTCGCTCAGCGCCGCGAACCGAATCGTCTGACGCTCGATTCGATCGAGCAATCCAGCCGGCAGAATGATTTGATCCCGCGCAATCGCCGGCAGGTGATGGAATCGCACCTGCAGTTCGCCCTGTTCGCCGCGTGTGATCTGCAGCACTCGGCTCCGAAACACATTGCGATCGCGCATGCCGTTGCGAATTGCGGCGAGCAGTGCATCGGCTGCGACACGGTCGCGTGCGAGCACTTCCAGCGAAACCTCGTGCCGGTTCGAGAAATCGTGCCGGCCTCGTAGCAACAATGCCAGCGGCACGTCGCGGTCACGAATGAGATAAAGGCCGCGCTGCACGCACGTGACGACCTCACCTTCGCCGAGTGCGACGTTGACGTAATGCACAGGTCCGTCCGACACCGTGCCAAACGGCGATCGAAGTCCCTTCGCGGCCAGCAACTGCGCGAACGTCACCTCCGCCCACTGGGCATCGCTCGACAGCCCGATTAGCTCGGCCGAGCGTCCACCGACGCTTAGATAGGCGTCGACGGCCTGTTGCACGTTTGGGTGATCGTGCGAGGGAAAACTTTCGGTGACCGTCGGGAGCTGCGTAAGATCGCCGCCGAAATGCGCAATCAGCGCCTTCACCGCCGCTGGCGGCTCGGCGGCGTGCGCCGCGGCCGCCTCTTGAAGCGAGCTGAGGAAGGCCGCGCTGAAATCCCGCCCAGCTCCGGCATTCCCATCGATGTCGGCCATGAATATGCCCCTCGTGGCGGGCGCGCGACCCCTTGCCGCCGGTGAGATCATGCCGCAATTCCTGAGAATCTCGCTTAAAGCCTTTTGAATAAATCTCTATGGGCGGTAATCAGACGGCGACGATTCCTCGGATATTGGTTTGCCGCTGCTCTTGCTTTTGTACTTCCACGTGGCCCTCTTGCGTGTGGAGGAGCCTGAACTACGGCGCCGCTTCGGCTCGAAGTACGACGATTACTGCAAACGGGTGCCACGGTGGTTTCCTCTTCCACAACCCAAAGTCGACGCCCGTCGCAATTTCACCGGCGCGAACCGGCGATAACCCGCGAGATTGCGGGGGGCGGCGCACTGCGATGGCCATTTGCGACCGGAAGCCAACTGCACTCGGTGACACCATCGAACGAGTTGGTGGGAGATGTCACTCTCGAAGAGATCAGATCAGCCCGCGATGCCCACGAATGCGACGTTCTCGGCGTCGCCCCCTTTCGCATAACCGCGTACCGGTACCATTTTCATGAGGGGCTCCGCCCCTGCGCGCTCCCCGACACGCTTGATGCGCCGGCCCGAGTCGATCGACCGGTGTCTAATTCTCAGCGTGAAGGGCATAGGACCGACGTGGGTTCGCAATACTGTCGCAATCCTCGCAGCAGTTGTGCTGCTCGGGTACGCGTCGAGCTTTGTTAGCCGCAGTTGTGCGGAGCGAGCGGCCGGCAACCGAATTGCGACCGATTTGGGCACGACTTCGGTCTATGTCCTGGCCGAGCAAGCCGACGATCCACTCAGCTATCCGGGTTCTGCGATGGTCTTGTCTCGCGCCGGTTTTACCGTGCGCGTGTGTCGCACGTCCGGTGACCAGTTCGATTGTTTTCCTTGGGTCGGCATTTCTCCAGCCAAGGTGATAGGTCCCTTCGTCGTCGAAGTTCAGTGGGGCACGGCAGCCGCACGTCTGAGCGGTGGCGGAACGCGGACGCGCTACTTTGCTTTGTTCGGGGTTGTCATATCAATCGGCGACATGGGTGGATGGGCCTCCTGAATCAGGCGGCAGTCCCCACAAATCCCACGTTTTCGGAGGAACTCTCTTTCTCATAACCGCGTACCGGTACCAGCCTTCGCCCACGCTTGCCAACGTACGCGTGAGCTACGGTTGGCAAGCCACGCGAAGGTTGTCCACCGTAGCCCGCTCAAGCGTCAGTTCCACGAGCGAAGGTGGGACTGCCCTTAGCCGCAAGCAACCCGTTCTCCGATGGCGCGGCCCGTTTCCACCGCAACTGCAGTTTCCGCTTTCTTGTCGTCTCACGTCCCTCGCCGAGTTTTCGAGGCATTTCGCGCGGCGAGGGGCTTGCTAACTGTGGACGTATGTCGAACTTGCTCGGTCAATCAGCAGTCGCGATGCGACCTGATCCGCCGTTGCGCGGCAGATTCGAGCACCGACGATGCCCATTCACGCTGTGGTTCCGACAAATTCCACGTTCTGCGCGTCGCCCTCTTTCGCATAACCCGTACCGTACCATCCTTCGCTCGCCTGCATTCGTGAGCGAGCTTCGGATGGCGAGCCGTCCTTCAAACGTTTTTCAGTCAGTGACTTCTGCGGTTTGCGTAGGAGGAGTCTTTCCGTTCAGCGAGGCGAGTGAACCATCTCCAGTCATCTCGCCGGTCTGGCACAATGTCAGTGCGTCCGACGCTGTACTCTCGACGCGGCACGTCGATCAGTCAGGCAGAACACTTCTCCACGGAACTGAAGCGGCAGACCAGCCATTCCTGTGTCCGACAGCCGATGGACTGCGTTCTATGCGGGGGACAGATTGAAGAAGGTGCCGCACTTCGCGTCCAATCGTGCTGGAGTGAAAGATGCGACACGAACGTCTGGCGGCGCATTGACTGCGACGCTCATCAGCCTGGGGACGTTCGGCTCCTCGACGCAGTCCGTCAAGACCTCGGAGGATGCGCTTGTCGCCGCGCTGGTCTGGGGCCGATACGACGACCTTGACCTGGCCACATACCCGCTCGACCTGAAAGCAGAACTTGAGCGGGCCCGCGAGCGCTTCAAGGCCTACCGGTCGCCGCGACGGCGGTCCGGGAACTCGCCACTCGACGAGATCGTGCACGCGG
>Ga0075431_100007648_pt1 | contig 10758 bp, 9 predicted proteins | sample RhiMetdeltSRZDD5_FD_75297 | JGI IMG/M metagenome (GOLD analysis project Ga0075431, IMG submission 75297) | Populus rhizosphere microbial communities from Tennessee, USA - Rhizosphere MetaG P. deltoides SRZDD5 | ecosystem: Host-associated > Plants > Roots > Rhizosphere > Soil | place: USA...
TCGGTGAAGGCTTGGCCTGCATACACATCGGCGAACCACTCCGCCGAAGCAGGGCCAGCGGCCAGCACCAGGCAGGCGGCCGTAATCCAGCTGAGAAACCTCATAACGCACTCCTTGGGCCCGATAGGGCACTTTTCTAACCTTATTCTAGGGCGTGCCAACCGCCACCATATTTAGAGAAGATTACGGACGCATGGCGTGTGCTGATGGCCCGGGGCGTCGCCGCGGTGCCGCCAACGTCGCGAACTCGCATAGCAGCCCGCGCGTCGCCCCGGGGTCGATGATCTCCTCGATCCAGAAGGTTTCCGCCGAACGGAACGGAGAGCGCAGCTTCGTGAGCCGCTCATCGATCTCGGCCAGCTTCGCCGAAGGATCGGCGGCGGCGTCGAGCTCGGCGCGGTAGGCGGCCTCGATGCCGCCCTCGAGGGGCAGCGAGCCCCAGCGAGCCGATGGCCAGGCGTACCGCGTGCAGTACCGGCCGCCATTGCGGTGGGCGGCGCCGGCCACGCCGAAGCAGTTGCGCACGATGACGGCGCACCAGGGAATCGTCGTCTGCCAGATCGCCGACATCGCCCGCACGCCCTGCTTGATGGTGCCGCTGCGCTCGGCGTCGAGACCGATGAGAAATCCGGGACAGTCGACGAGATAGACCACGGGCAGGTGAAATGTCTGCGCGAGATCGACGAAGCGCTCGACTTTCTGGCAGGTGTCGGCCCCCCAGGCGCCGCCGTAGAAGTACGGATCGCTGGCCATGAGCGCTACCGGCCAGCCGTCCAGGCGCGCGAGGCCGGTGATGATCGAGCGCCCGTATTGCGAAGCGATCTCGAAGAACGAGCCGTCGTCCACGACCGCGTCCACGATCGCGCGCATCTTGTAGGGCTTCCGGATGTCGCGCGGAATGGCGTCCAGGAGCCAGTCGGCGCGGCGACCGGGGTCATCGGTCTGCGGCCCGCGCGGCGGCAGCTCGTCAATCGACGACGGCAGATACGAGAGGAACCGCCGCGCGCGCGCGAAGGCCTCGACCTCGGTGTCGACGGCGTCGTCGACGGCGCCGGCCTTGAGCTGGATCTCCCAGCCGCCCAGCTCGTTCTTGCTGAGCTTTTGCCCGAGTCGCTCCACGACGGGCGGACCGGCGACGAAGACCGCCGACAATTCCTTCACCATCACCGAGTAGTGGGCGGCCGCGAGATGGGCGGCGCCGAGCCCGGCCACGGAGCCGAGACCGAGGGCCACTCGCGGCACGGTGGCGATGTTGGCCACGACCCACTCCCAGCCCGACACGCCCGGCACGTTGGCGCGTCCGGTCGTCTCGATCGTCTTCACCGAGCCGCCGCCGCCGGAGCCTTCCACGAGGCGAATCAGCGGCAGCCGCAGCTCGTGGGCCATCTGCTCGCAGAGCAGATGCTTGTCCTTGATGGTGGCGTCGGCGGAGCCGCCGCGCACGGTGAAATCGTCGCCGCCGACCACCACGGGCCGGCCGTCGATCCGGCCTCGACCAAAGACGAAGTTCGACGGCGTGAAATCAGCGAGATTGTTGGCGCCGTCGTAGGTGGCCTTGCCGGCGATCTTTCCCAGCTCGTGAAAGCTGCCGGCGTCCACGAGCCGGTCGATCCGCTCCCGGATGGTGAGGCGTCCGCCGTCGTGCTGCCGCTTGACCCGCTCGGGGCCGCCGAGCTGCTCGGCGAGCGCCTCGCGCCGCCTCAGCTCCTCCATCTCCCGTTCCCAGGTCATTTTTGCTGGGGACCCCGAAATGGCCCCCAGACCCCCAACGCTCGGACGCGCCCCGGCGGAGCCGTGGCGCGCCTCGGGATCGGAGCAGGGCCGCTCATCAGATGAACGGCGAGTCGGGAGCGAGGCCGAGCAGGAAGCGACCGACCGCCTCGAAGTGATCGTCGCGGCCCTGCAGCTGCTGCGAGACCGTGTGCAGGTCGCGCAGCCGCCGTTCCCAGGGGCCACCGGCGAAGATGGCCTGGGCGCCGGCGGCGTGGAACACCAGCGTCCCCACCTCACGCCCCTCGCGGCTGGCGAAGGAGGCGGCTTGGCGGATGCGAACGCGCTGGGCGAGCGTCACCTCGCCGGCGCGGCGGGCGGCGTCCTGGATGTCGGTGAGCGTCGCCAGCAGGTGGGAGCGCGCCGCGCGGAGACGCGCGTCGGCCACCGCCACCTGCGCCTGTACGACCGGACTGTCGCGGAGGGGCTTCCTGGCCCGGTGCGCCGTCTTGGCGCCGGCGAGCTCGACGTACGCGTCCAGCAGCGCGCGCGCGAGGCCGAGCGAGACGCACGCGAATCCCGATGCGTAGAGGTTGCCGCTCGAGAAGCAGTACAGCGGCCCCTGCTCGCGCCGCTCGGCGGCGTCGTCACGCGCTGCCGAGTGCGCGTCGGGCACGAAGAGATCGGCGACCTCGTACGTGTCGCTGCCGGTGCCGCGCAGCCCCATGACGTCCCACACGTCGGTGACGCGCGCCTGCGCGATCGGAAAGAGCAGCGTGCGGATCACGGGCCCGCCGTCGGCGTGGCGCCGCGGCGAACCGTCAACGTTCACGACGAACGTGTGGGCGCCCACCCAGGTCGCCTCGCGGATCCCGCTCGCGTACGACCACGAGCCGGTGAGGCGATAGCCGCCCTCCACGCGCACGGCGCTTCCCTGGGGCCCGGAGCCCCACGCGAGCACGCCGCGCGGCGGTCCGAAGATGGCCTTGGCCACGGCCGGCTCGAGATACGCGGCGACCATCGAGCAACCGGCCGTCTGGCCGAGGACCCACGCCGTGCTGGCGTCGGCCCTGGCCACTTCCTCCATGACCTGCACGAACGTCGGCGGATCGAGCTCGGCCCCGCCGAGCGAGCGAGGAAGCAGCATCCGGAAGAGACCCGCGTCGTGCAGCGCGTCGGCCAGCGGCGCCGGAAGTCGCCGCTCGGCCTCAACACGATCCGCATATTTCGCAATGGTGGGCGCCAGCGCACGCGCGGTCTCGAGTATCTCGTCGGAGCTCATATCGCGGCTCGCATGTTCCCCGATTCCCGCCAACCAGGCAAGCGACCCGCGTCTACGCCCCCGGCCGGCGCTGATGCCAGTCGGTGCGCGCCTGCCAGGCGCGGGCGGCGGCCAGCACCGTGTTCTCCTCCCACGCCCGCCCCAGAAATTGCATGCCGACGGGCAGCCCATCCACGGTGAACGCGCACGGCACGCCGACGGCGGGCAGGCCGGCCGCGTTGCCGATGGCACCCAGCACGTCGGGGACGCTGCCACGGATGGCGCTCCGGAATTCCGTGCCCAGCCGGGGGCCGGCGGTGCCGCGGCTCGGACCGACGATGGCATCGAACCCTGCGAGCACGGCGTCGATCTCGCGGGCGACGACGCCGCGCAGTCGCAGCGCGCGCAGGTAGTCCTTGGCCAGGATCGCGTCGCGCGCGTAGGGGATCACGCGATCCTCGGGCGCGGTGAGGCCCTGGATCGTACCGCCCTCGATGAGCCGCTCGAACGCGGAGGCGCCCTCGGCCCACAGAATCATTCGCGCCATCGGCTCGTACGGCCGGTCCGGCAGCGTGATCTCCTCGATCGTGCCCAGCTCGCGGAGCGTCTCGAGGGCGCCGCGCACGCCGTCGCGCACGGCGGGCTCGGACGCCTCCACGGTGCCGCGCACCACGGCGAACCGGAAGCGTCGCTCGCCGTCCGCCGCCTCGTAGCGATATGCGCGCTCGGCGGCGGTGGCGTCGCGCGGGTCGGGACCGGCAATCGCGTCGAGGACGAGGCCGCAGTCGTCCGCGGTGAGCGCGAGCGGGCCGAGCTTGTCGAGCGTCCAGCAGAGCGCCATCGCCCCGTGCCGGCTCACGCGCCCGTACGTGGGTCTCAGCCCGCTGATGCTGCAATAGGTGGCCGGACCGAGGATCGAGCCCCACGTCTCCGAGCCGATCGCGAACGGCACGAGGCCGGCGCCAACGGCGGAGCCCGAGCCGCTCGATGAGCCACCGCTCCACGCATCCGCGGCCCAGGGCGAGATGCCGGGGCCGGTGAACGAGGCGTTCGGCTGGCGGTAGCCCATGCCGCCGGCGAACTCCACCATCGCGAGCTTGGCCACGAGCACGGCGCCCGCGTCCTCCAGGCGGCGAATGACCGTCGCGTCGTGATCGAAGCAGCGCTCCCGAAACGGCGCGGCGCCCCACGTGGTCGGGATGCCGCCGCTGGTTGCCAGCAGATCCTTGGCGCCGTACGGGATGCCGTGAAGCGGACCGCGGTCGTGACCGGCGGCCAGCTCGGTCTCGACGCGGCGCGCCTGCGCCAGCGCCCGCTCCCGCGTCACGGTGACGACGGCGTTGAGGGCGCGACCGACCGTCTCCAGGCGCTTCATGCATGCCTCGGCGAGCGTGACCGGGGACACACGCCCGGCCCGGATGTCGGCGCCAAGCTCGCGGATCGTCCGGAACGCGCCGCTCACGACGCGGCCCGGAACGGCACGAACGGCTGCCCCGGCTCGGCGTCGTCGGGAATCGACGCCGCGCGCAGCGTCGCCACGTCCCGCACGATGCCCTCCACGGTCTTGCGCAGCTCCTCGAGCTGCGCGGCGTCGAGGCGCGCGGCGTACCGTGCGCGGATCAATGCGAACAGGATGTCGGCTTCGTCAGTCATGCGGTCCTCACCGGAGGACGCGGTCGCGAGCGGCGCGGGTGATTCTCACATCAAGCGCGCGGGATACGCAAGCGCGGCCTGGCGGTGCTATCGTCTGTCGCGTGAGCGCGACCACGGCCGAGGTCGTCATCTGCGGCGCCGGCATCGCCGGTATCGCGACCGCGTATCACCTCACACGCCGCGGCGTGAGGGACGTGGTGCTCGTCGACGAGCGTCCACCGCTGTCGCTCACCAGCGATAAATCCGCCGAATGCTATCGCAACTGGTGGCCGGGTCCCGGCGACGCGATGGTGGCCGCGATGAACCGCTCGATCGATCTGCTCGAGGAGCTGGCGCGCGAGAGTGGCAACGTCATGCGCCTGAATCGCCGCGGTTACCTCTACGCGACGGCCGACCCGGCGCGCGTGCCGGCGCTCGTGCGGGCCGCCGACGAGGCGGCCGCTCTCGGCGCGGGCCCGGCGCGTCTGCACACCGGGCCCGGCAACGACTATCGCTCGGCGCCGGCGGAGGGCTTCGAGGAACAACCCGTCGGCGCCGACGTGATCACGGACGGCCCCACCATTCGCCGGCACTTTCCGTACCTCACCGAGGAGACGGTGGCCGTGCTGCACGCGCGCCGGTGTGGCTGGTTCAGCGGCCAGCAGCTCGGCATGTACATGCTCGAGCGGGCGCGGGAGAAAGGCGCGCGCCTGCACCCGGGACGCGTCGAGGCGGTCGACATGCGCGGCGGGCGGGTGAGGTCGGTGACCGTGAGCGGTCGCCGCCTCGACACCGCCACCTTCGTCGACGCCGCGGGACCGTTCGTTCGACCCGTGGCCGCGTTGCTCGGCGTGGAGCTGCCGGTCTTCTGCGAGCGGCACGCGAAGATCGCGTTTCCCGACGCGCGCGGCGCCATGCCGCGCGGCGCACCCATGTCGATCTGGATCGATCCCGTGCGGCTGCCGTGGTCCGACGACGAGCGGCGCGCGCTCACGGACGAGCACGCGCACCTGCTCGGGGAGCTGCCGCCGGGCGTGCACGGCCGACCGGAGGGCGGCGCCGACAGCCCGATGGTGCTCCTCGTGTGGACGTATGAGGCCGCGCCGGTCCCGCCGACCTTCCCGCTGCTGTTCGATCCCGCCTATCCGGAAGTCGCCGTCCGCGGCATCGCGCGAATGATTCCCGCCTTCGCGCAGTACTTCGAGCGGCTGCCGCGGACGTTCGTGGACGGCGGCTATTACACGAAGACGCGCGAGAACCGATTCCTGGCCGGCCCGCTCCCGATCGGTGGCGCCTTCGTCACCGGCGCGCTGTCCGGCTATGGCCTCATGAGCGGAAACGTCGCCGGCGAGCTGGTGGCCACGCACGTCACCGGTGGTGCGCTGCCCCCGTACGCGTCCGCGTTCGCCCTGTCGCGCTACGACGATCCGGCGTACGCCGCACTGGTCGAGACCTGGGGCGACTCGGGTCAGCTGTGAGCTGCGCGAGTATAATCGCGACACCCTGCTCAGGACGGAGGATGGCATGAGTCATCGGATCGGGCGTCGCACGCTGCTCAAGACCCTCGGCGCCGGCGCGCTCCTCGCGACTGCCCGCGGGCCGCGCGCGGCGCGCGCGCAGGGCAAACCGGGCGGCAGCCTCACCTTCGCCACCTCCGCCCTGCCGCCGAATCTCGAGCCGCACATGCAGGGGCTCGACATCTGGCAGAAGCGGAAACCGCTGCTCTACGAGAATCTCGTCTGGATCGACCACGCGCTGGAGGCCAAGCCGGAGCTGGCCGAGCGCTGGGAGCAGAAGTCGCCGACCGAGTACCTCTTCCATCTGCGCCGTGGCGTGAAGTTCCACGACGGCAAGGAGATGGATGCCGAGGACGTGAAATACTCCTACGACCGTGTGCGCGATCCGAAGGTGAGCCCCGGCGCCAACGATCTCCTGTTCGTGAAGCAGATCGACGCCGTGGACAGGCACACGGTGCGCTTCACGCTGAACGCGCCGGCGGCGACCTTCCTCGTCAACCTCGGCGGCAAGTACAACGGCGTCATCCCGAAGGACGCGGGCGGCGATGGCAAGGCCTTGCTCACGAAGGCCGTCGGCACCGGCCCGTTCAGCGTGGAGGAGTTCGATCCGAGCCGCCGCCTCGTGCTCAAGCGCAACGCCGCGTACTGGGGACCGCAGAAGCCGTCGCTCGACACCATCGTCTTCCAGGCCATTCCGGACGAGTCGTCGATCGTGGCCGGGCTGCGGACGGGGCAGCTGCAGATGGCGGAGTTCTCGTCGGCGCTGAGCTTCCGTGTCGCGAAGTCGGTCGCGACCCTGGAGGCGGTGCAGGCGCCGTCCACCCGCTGGGTCGTCCTCGACCTCGCCGGCGACCAGGACCCGACCAGCAAGCCCGAGGTGCGCCAGGCTATCGCTCTCGCGCTCGATCGCAACGCCATCTTGCAGATCGCGGGGAACGGTCTCGGCCAGCGACTCGGCGTGCTGCCGCCGGGACTCAAGGCGTGGGCGCTGCCCGTGCAGGAGCTGCCCAATCAGCAGCGCGACCTCGGTCGCGCGCGGGCGCTGCTGCAGCAGGCCGGCTACCCGGGCCGCGTGTCGATGAAGCTGCGCAACATCATCGGCTTCCCGGCGCTGGCGGCCGCGGTGCCCGTGATCGTGGACAACCTGAAAGAGGCGGGGATCGACGTGACCGTGGAGACGGTCGACGGCGGCGTGTGGATCAAGGACTGGATCGTGCCGCAGTCGCCGCCGACCATGAACGAGTGGGGCGGCTTCGTCGATCCCGATCAGGCGTTCCACCGCCACTTCCACTCGGCACCGGGCGGCAAGGACTTCCGTCGGTGGAAGAACGCCCAGGCCGACGAGCTGCTCGACCTCGGCCGTGCGACGCTCGACCGCGCCAGGCGCAAGGAGATCTACGATCGCGTGCAGCGCCTGATGGCCGAAGACCCGATCACGATCCCGCTCTACTCACCCGATCTGCTGTATGCGATGCAGAAGGGCGTCAAGGGCTTCCAGCCACACCCGACCGGTTTCTACTACGGCCTGCGGTTCGCCGCGCTCCCGCGCTAGCCGCCTCGTTGGGCGCGTATCTCGCGCGGCGGCTCGCGGCCACCGCCCTCACTCTGCTCGGTGTGAGCGTCCTGGTGTTCGGCATGGTCCGTCTCGTGCCCGGCACCGTCGTCGAGCAGCTGCTCGGTCAGGCGGCGATCGCCTCACCCGAGGTCGTGGCCTCGTTCCGCGCGTACTTCGGCCTCGACCGGCCCGTCCACGTGCAGTACGCGCACTGGCTCGGCGGCGTGCTGCGCGGGGATCTCGGCGTGTCGTGGCTGTCAGGACGTCCCGTGGTCGGCCTCTTCGCCGAGCGGCTTCCCGTGTCGGCCGAGCTCGCGCTGCTCGCGGTGGCGTGGTCGCTGCTGCTCGGCATCCCGCTCGGCACCGGCGCCGCCGTCTGGCGCGGCGGGACGCGCGACTCGGTCATCCGTGTGGCCGCCACCCTCGGTCTGTCGCTGCCCGCGTTCTGGCAGGGCACCGTGCTGATCTTGCTGTTCTCGATCTACCTCGGCTGGATGCCATCGCTGGCGTGGACACCCCTGACCGAGCGGCCGCTCGAGAACCTGATCACGCTGGCGCTACCGGCGCTGACGCTCGGCACGGCCACGGCGGCCATGATCACGCGAATGTCGCGCTCGTCGATGCTGGACGTGCTGGGCCGCGAGTACGTGCGCACGGCACGCGCCAAGGGGCTGCCCGAGCGCGACGTCACGTTCCGCCATGCGCTGCGCAACGCGCTCATCCCCGTCGTCACCGTGGCCGGCGTCCAGCTCGGCTACATCGTCGGCGGCATCGTGGTGGTCGAGGATGTCTTCACGCTGCCGGGTGTCGGCCGGCTGTTGCTCGACGCGATCTTCCAGCGCGACTATCCGGTCGTCCAGGGCGTGATCCTGCTGCTCGGCGGGATCTTCATGCTGCTCAATCTTGGCGTCGATCTGCTCTACGCGGCGCTCGACCCGCGGCTCCGACGTGGCTGAGCGAGCCGGGCTCGGCCGCGCCACGCGACGCCCGCTCTTCGTCGCGGCCTGCGCGGTACTCGGCCTCATCATCCTGGCCGGCGCCCTCGCCGACGCGGTCGCCCCGTACTCTCCGACGGCGGTCGCGGCCGCGCAGATGTTCGCGCCACCGAGCGCCCGCCATCCGCTCGGTACCGACCGCTTCGGCCGCGACGTGCTCTCGCGCATCCTTCACGGCGTGCGCGTGTCGCTCGGCATCGCGGGCGCCTCGATCCTCGCCGCCCTCGCCGTCGGCGGCGCCCTGGGCCTGATGGCCGGCGTCGGGCGCGGCGTCGACCAGGTGCTGGGCCGCACGATGGACGTGTTCTTCGCGTTTCCGCCGATCCTGCTCGCCATCGCGGTGGCGGCCGTCCTCGGCGCCGGTGTCGGCACCGCGGTCATCGCCATCGCCGTCGTCTACGGGCCGTTCTTCTTTCGGGTCGTGCGGGGCAGCGTCCTCGTGGAGTCGACGCAGGCGTACGTGGAGGCGGCCGAGGCGCTCGGAGCCGGCCGCCTCGTCATTCTCGTCCGCCACATCTTGCCGAACGTCGTCTCGCCGGTGGTGGTGCAGACGGCCGTCTGTCTGTCGTACGCGATCCTCATCGAGTCGGCACTGTCGTACCTCGGGATCGGCGTGCAGCCGCCGCTGCCGTCGTGGGGAACGATCCTGAACGAGGGCAAGGAGTTCCTGGCGCTGGCGCCGTGGGTCTCGCTCTTTCCCGGCGCCGCCATCGTGCTCGCGGTGTTGGCCTTCAACATCATCGGCGACGGGCTGCGCGACGCGCTCGACCCGCGCACGGAGGTGCGCTGACATGGCGTTCGTCCCGGATGACCGGATCGGCCGCGTCGACGGCGCCGAGCTCGAGCGGTTCCTCGCCGAGCCGTGGAACGCCCGTATCGCCACCGTCGACGCCGACGGCTGGCCGTACGTGACGCCCGTCTGGTACGAATTCGACGCGACCACCCGCGCGTTCCACGTGGTGGGCCGCGAGCGGGCGGCATGGGTCGCCCACGTCACGCGCGAGCCGCGGGTGGCCCTGCACATCGCCGACGACGGCCATGCCCAGCACACGCGCGTCGTGGTGCAGGGACGCGCCGAGGTGGTCGAGGGGCCGGTGGCACCGTCGGCCAGCCCCCGGATCGGCGCGCTCACCGAGCGGCTGTCGCGACGCTATCTGGGGCCGAGCGGGCCGACGTACGCGGCGCGCACGGCGGCGCGTCCGCGCGTGCTGATCACGATCAGGCCGACGCGCTGGCGAAGCTGGACGGGTCAGGAGTGGCACCCGCGCTATCGGTGAGCGCGGCGGCCGGGATGTTCCAGAAGCCCATCGGCGCGAACCCGTCACCGGCGAGGGCGTCGCGGATCTCCGGCTCGAGCGCGGAGAACACCAGGATGTCCCAGCGGCGACCGCCGTGCATGCGCGCCTGGCGCAGCGTGCCCTCGAGGGTGAACCCGTTGCGCTTGAGGCAGTTCACACTCAGCGTGTTATAGGCGTAGGCCTTCGTCTCGATCCGCTCGATGCCCAGCGCCTCCACGGAGTACGCGCAGGCCAGGCGCGTGGCTTCGATCCCCCACGCGATGCGGCGGCCGCGCGGCTCGGCGATCGCCGTCTCGAGGAACAGGAACCGCTGATCGAGGTTCACGTTGTAGAGCCGCACGAAGCCCACGGGCTCGGCGCCGGCGTGGAGCGGTTGCACGAGGAGCGTCAGCGCGATCGGCGAGGCCATCGCCTCGGTCACGAAGTCGGGATGATAGGGCCCGAGGTGTCGGCACATCGCAAGGAGCTGGCTGCCCACGAGCTGGTCGAGGGCCATGTCGTGCGCCCACTGGTTCAGCAGCCGCAGCTCTTCCCAGGTCGGTGGTCGGAGCCCGAGCCGCCGGGTCTGCGCGACGAACTCCACGCTGCGCGGCGCCTCCACCTCGAGCACGCGGTCGGGCTCGGGTCGCTGACCGGCCCGGCGCTTGTCGGTCGGCAGACGGTCGAGCAGGCCGGAAGCGAAGAGGGCGTTGTAGACGATGGGGCTCGGAAAGATCGTCGTCGTGGTTCCGGCGGCACTTGCGCGCGCGACCGCCTGCGCGATCACGGCGAGGCCGACCACGTCGATCTG
>Ga0075431_100007650_pt1 | contig 10757 bp, 10 predicted proteins | sample RhiMetdeltSRZDD5_FD_75297 | JGI IMG/M metagenome (GOLD analysis project Ga0075431, IMG submission 75297) | Populus rhizosphere microbial communities from Tennessee, USA - Rhizosphere MetaG P. deltoides SRZDD5 | ecosystem: Host-associated > Plants > Roots > Rhizosphere > Soil | place: USA...
CCTTCCGTGCGCGTGGCTGCTCACGGTTGGAAATCCGCTGATGGACTGCCGGAGTCGTCAAACTGCTACTGCCTCCCCGGCAGAGCCGGGGGGTCTCCCGCTGACGCTAGGCGGTCGCCGCCCGAGCATTGCCGCACGCGGGCCGGTCCGACGACGATGCCGCGCAGCCCCGCGTCGGGCATCATTGCCTCGAGGACGAGCAACCTGGACGAACAATCCGGCACGAGAGAACGCGACAGCCCCGCCTTTGGCGTCGCGCCGGAGCCATGTTCCGCAAAAGTCGATACTGCCGATGGGTGTCCTGTCCCACTCATCGGCCAGATCGGTCGGTAGCGGGCCGAGCTGACCCACCACCGCCACATCGCAAGCAGAGCCTCGTTACCTATTTGGTGGCAAAGAACGGCTCCTCACTGCCCCACTGCTCCGGCTTGCCGGTCGACAGGTAGTTGTTGTGGCGCGCCTTCGATCGCCGGACCGCCTCATCGATCATTTCCGGCGTTGCTGTCGTGCGCGGCACCCTCACCCGGGTCGTCGATGTAGTCGTCGTGGTGGAGGTGGTCGTCGTCGCCGACGTGGTCGCGTCCTGGGCCAACGCGGACAAGCCGGGGATGGCACAGGCGCCTGCCAAAAGTGCGCCGGCGGCAACGGCCTGCTTCAAGGGGGTATGCATCTGTCTCATCCTTTCCTCAGATCTCTGCCCTTCAATCACCAAGCTCGCCGATCAGCTGGAGGTTCTTGGATCGCCTTCGGGCAGGATTTCCGGCGTGGTGAAGAAGACGCCATCGGGCGTCGGGTTGGGGGTCGGCGTCACCGCCATCTGCGGCCCGACAGCGGACAGAAGATTGTGCCGCATCAGCAGCGCAAAGTCCTCGTGCACCGTATTGTGGCAGTGTTGGACGTAGGACCCGCCAAATTCGCCGAACTGCACCTGGAAGGTGACCTGTCCGGATGAGCGCAATCGCCAGACATCCTTGCGGACGAGGCGCTCCGTCGCCGGGATCGGCTCGCCGCCGCGGTTCATGGTCACCCCTTCCTCGAAGTGCAGGTGGATGGGATGGTCCCAGCCGCCGCCGCCATTGACATAGGTCCAGTGCTCGATCTCGCCCGGCTTCGGGATGACCATCGAGACCCGGTTGGCGTTGAAGGAGTGCGCGTCCTCCCCATTCACTTTGATGGTCCAGGGAAACGGCATGCCCTCCGGACAATCGGGCGTGCATTGCCCCGTGCGCGGATCGCGCGAGTCACCCGAGCCCGAGCGGCCGAACTCGACCAGCCGGGTTCGGACCGGTGCGACCACCGGGATTTGCTGCGTCAACACCGACGGCACTTGGCTCTTGTCGTTGGCACCGCAGCTGTTGGTGATGGTCAGCGTCTGCCCCGGCGCGTCGACGCTCGGCACCGAGCTCACGACCCGGAACTCCATGAACGCCCCGACGCCCGGATCGTCCCGATCGCCAGCAAGCGCGGTGCCCAGCGAGAGGTTGTCCTCCGGGCCGCGTCCGTCGTCGCGCATGGTCACCTGGTTCACGACGCGGATCTTGTCGCCTGGCCGGAACACCGAGAAGTCCACGACAATGTCGTAGCGCTCCGCAGTGCCCTGCTGATCGAGGACCGTCAGCGGGATCGGATTCACCGTCAGGTTGCCGTCGTTGGCGATGAACTTGAACGGCACCGCCGTCCCGTTGAAGCTCAGGCCGAGCCTCACGAAGCGCGACATGGATGCATTCAGGATTCGGAAGCGGTACTTCCTGGGCAAGACCTCGAAATACGGGGCGTAGGCGAAGTTGACGAGCATGAGATCGCCCAGGAACCCGTCGGTGGTGAAGATGTCGAAAAAGTACTGGCCATCCGTGCTGGTGGCTGCGTCGGAGATGACCAGATTGACGTCGAAATCGACGTTGCCCCAGTCCAGGAACTTGCCGCTGGGCAGGCGCAGGTTGACGCCGTCGACGAGCTGCTCGTTGCCGCGGTCGGGGCCACTGTAGTAGTTGACCATGGCGTGGAGATTGCCCTTGTAGACATTCTCCGCCGTGAAGAAGAAGCGGTGGTCGTGGGTCCACATGGTGCCCTGGATCTCGCGATAGTCGCCAGGCACATTGACCAGACCGCCATTGCCGTCTGGTCCCGACGCGCGCCGATCGGCGGCGTCGGTATTGATCTTGTCGCGCCGGGCGAGCGTGGTGCTCCACAAGTAGTCGTAGAAGGTGCCGGGGTAGTGGTGGGCGCCGGTGGCTCCGTCACTCTCCGCGCCGTTGTGCGCGTTGTGGAAGTGCAGCTGCTGCTCGTTGCGGCCGAAGTTGTTGGGACCGTTGTCCTCGCGGCTGAGCGGCGTGTTGTTATAGATGCGGGTCATGATCGGCTCGCCGTACCGCCCCTTGATCAGCATCGGAGGCAGGCTCCCGCGCGCGAACGGCCCGCTGCCGTAGCACCACACGCTGTTGGGGTGCTGGTCGGGGAAGTTGGGGTGGAACTTGGTGCCGGGCAGGCATTGCCCCCATGAGGCCACGTAGCCAACCTTGGGGAAGAATTCCGACCAGCGTTGATGGGCATAGAATTCGGTGTGCGGGCGCCCCTCGACCGGGCCTCGCTTGGAGAGCGGGTTACGGTACGGGTTCAGTTCCGGATTGTGGTTCGGGTCGGCTAAGTAGGCGTTGTAGTCGTTATGGTAGGACAAACGCCTAGCGGGGTGCTCGCTGGCAAACTGGCCGCCGAACACCGCGTCGACCTCGCCCCCCCTTGGGAGCTGGGTCATCGGTACCGGCGCCTGATACTGCAGCCGCGGCATGCGCTGGGTGAACTTTTGTGCGCCGAACAACGGGCTGCGCGGCGTCCCCGTCGGCACATCGGCAAACGCGCTGCGCGCAAACGGGCTCAGGCCGTTCTTGCACGCCAGCAATCCGCCGGCCGTGAAGACGCCCCATTTGACAAGCTCGCGCCGGGTGACCTGCCCTATGGATCGCGCCTTGACGATCTCGGCTCGATTGTCACGGGCTCTCTGCGCCTCCCTCTGCCGGATGCGCGAAGACTTGCTTGAGATGTACATGGGCTCGCTTCCTCAAGATTTGTCGTTGATGCCGGCTCTCGATGGCGCCGCTCACAAGCGTACCGTCGCCGACATGGTTGCACGTTCCGTTCGAGCGGAACGCCACTGACGTCTTATGCTAACGTCTTGGATTGAAAGGCCGACCTGGTCGCCCATTCCGTTCGAACGGAATGCCGCTAACGTCTTATGCTAACGTCTTAGGTCGTAAACGGCAGAGCGTGGCTGCCTATTCCACCGCTCCACGAGCAATCGACCCGCACGCGCAGCATAGGTGACGTGCAAAGACGCGCTTGCGGCAATCTCGTAGCGCCCAATACGGAAAAATCGTTAGGCCGCAGCTGCGGTTACATCGGCGGAGCGACGCCGCGACCGACGTTCACGCGTGCCGCCTGCAGCGATCCATCGGGTAGCTTGTTGGCGGCACCGATGAAGATCCTTGCTCCGACTTTCAACTCGCTCACGTCACTTGGCACGTAGGCGACAATCGGAGCATCCGGAGGAACGACGACCGTCTTCTCACCATCCTTGTATTTCAGCGTCAGGGCCTGACCGTCGCTGGACGCCGTGGTCTTGCCCACGCTGCCGTTGGTCATGGTGCTCGAAGGCTTGAGGTCAAACCCCCGGTGCCCTTCGCCGGTGCCGCGCATGGCGTCGGGGAAGATGTGAACCTCGAGTGCCTTCTGGCGGCCGTCTGCCATCGGCATGGCGGCAGCGCCGACGTACGAGCCCTCCTTGATGTCTGCCAGCGATGCAGGAACAATCGCCGTGACAACGACCTTGGCTGCAAGCTTCAGCTTCAGCTCGGAGCCGTCGCGTGATTTGACAACGTAGGTATCGCCGTCCACGCGCTCGATGGTCCCACGTACCCGCACGGTCGTCTCCTGGGCCCACCCGACGGACGCGACAAGACTGAGCCCCAGCGTGATCGCACCCACGGCGCGCCAATACTGTGCCGGCATAGGGTCCTCCTGAGAGCCTTCCACGTCATAAACGCTCCCGGGCCGACTTTAGTCCCTTGCAGTTGTCAACCTTAGTCCCTTGCTGTTGCGCCGCCCGACACAGTCTGCGGCAGCCGCCTGAAAAAACGGCACACCGTGCCATGACTGCGCCCATGACCGCGCCGTGACTGCTCCGCTGGCAGATGCGTTTCGCGGCTGCCGCACGCACAGCTGACGCGCATTTCCGCCACCGTGATCATTCCATGCGTGGCCGCAGCGTGCGTGCTCGGCGCCTATGTGGAGACCAAGTCGCTGCTCTCGGTCTGGCTGATGCTAGGGTTCGGCGCGTTCGGCTGGGTGATACCGCCACCAAGATCCGCGAGGCAGAGTGCGGCAAGCGCGGCCCGAATTGCCGTCTGCGCGAGTTGGACGAACAGGCCGCCGCCGACAAGCTGGCGACCGTCACGACGAACAAGGCCGCGGTCGACCAGGCCGCCAAGCTCGATGCCGACGCCGCGGCGACCCCGCCCGCGTGAAGGGCGTGCTCTACCGCGCACGCGCGGACGAACCTGTGACCACTACCATGTCAAGGTTGTGCTCACGCCCGCGACCGCCAGATTCGTAGTCTGGTGCACCCGCCTTACCGCTTGGCTACGCCCCAACGCGCTGCCGTTCGACTTTGAACGCTCGCCCGCAGGCGCAAGGCGGCCAAGGTGGACGCCGGCACAAGCTAGTCGAGTCGAGGTGGGGGTCCGGCGCAAGACACCGGCTCCAGCGCGCCTGGGGATAGGAGATAACGAACCTCAGCAACCATAGGGGGGTTCCGGGTTTACTCGAATGTGGGCCCCGCCCCCGCCCCCGCCTCCGGGTCCGCCTCCCGCATCAACCCCCCACTGCCGTTTGCCAACTCCTGGAAGCCGCTGCGGAAGAGGTAGATTCCACGACTGTTTACCAATACGCTCGTCAGCTTCTACGTATCGCCGCCAAGCCGCGCAGCGCTGGCGCTGCTGTTCCTGTTGCCGCTCAAACGCCTGGCGCTCGGCGCGCTGACGAGCAGCCTGCGCCTCCAGCTGCTTTTGCCGCTCATCGCCGGAGAGGCGAAATTTTCGCAGTGTGGCTCGAAATCGGCTATTGGCGGATCGATGAAGGGGCCGGATTCGAGTTGGGTACCTGACGGTGCTTCGGGCGGATCGGCCACCACGGAAGGGCCGCAGCTGGGCTCGAGACCTCCGGGCGGATCGGTGGTAAGGCCGGATTCGAGTTGGGTACCTGACCGTGCTTCGGGCGGATCGGCCACCACGGAAGGGCCGCAGTTGGGCTCGGGACCGAGACCTGACCTGCTCAACCATGCCGGCCGACGAATCCAGGACCGAACCGGTGCCGACACCGGGCAGGGCCACTGCGGGAACAAGTGCTGCGCCACCAAGAATAGCAGCAGCCGCAAACGTTTTCGCAAGTGCGCGTCGCATGTATGAGCTCTCCTGCTGACGATCCATCAGGTCGCAGGAGGCACCCCATACCAGCCAGCGCCGAGAGTTCTTGGGTCGGGCGGAACCTTGTCTTGGGAAATGTGGCACTCCGGGTAAATCACCTGTCACCAGGCGCCAGCGATCGAGGTGGCGCCCTTTTTGTCCGTGAGCTCGTGGAACGCGTCACTGAGCGCATCCACCCAGTCGTCATGCTGTCCGTTCGGAAACGAGCAGAGCTCCTCGAGCAGATATGCTCGTTCCACTTGTCCGGACTGTCCTCGGGATCGCGAAGGATCAGGACGTTGCCGACCCGCGCCTGAGCTGCCACCGGCTCCGCCCGAATGACCTTGCTGCCCGAGACCAGCACCGCCTTCGCGGCATAGCCCTCGAGCCGCCGCACCAGATACCGGCCCCAGCACTTGCCCGCTGAACCAGGGTCCTGGTGCAGCCGGATCTTGACCCGCCGGCCATCCTGACTCGCAACCGCCTTGATGATGCGCTCGACGTCGACCTCGTCCTCCGGGACGAGGAGCGCGTTGGCGATGATGAACCGGCCCTCCGGCGTCCGGCCCAGCAGCAGGCCCGCCGTGTAGTTGGGCTGCATGCTAGAGCATGCTTCTGTTTTATGTGAATCGGAACGGCGACAGGGGCGTTGTGCGAACTCTCTTTGCGTGACGCTGAGGCTGCGCCGCAACGCGCGCACGTCGTTTGCGTTTGAAAATCTCGGCCACGGGTTCCCTACCTGCCCCGGCGGCCGGCCCAGCGAACCGCTCTTGCTGTCCCCGGTGCTGTCCCAGAGAAATCGTCAGCTCACCATCATAATGCCAAGTGCTTGATTTCATGGTGCCGGCTGAGGGGATTGAACCCCCGACCTTCGGTTTACAAAACCGCTGCTCTACCGCTGAGCTAAGCCGGCGCTGCAATGGAAGCAGATGCTTGGATCGGCACCCGACACCCGGAACCCAGGATTCGCCACTGGCATCCGCGGAAAGCTGCTTATCACCGCTCCCTCCTCATTCGCAATGCCGCTTCGGCCATGGCGCCGGTCCCCCTGCCGTTCTCCTCAAGGCGTTTCCTGGTCCCATGGCAAAAGGGTCGGCGGGTAGTGCCGCCGCGTTCCGACCGCTGCCGCCGGCCGTCACGCCCCCACCCTGGCGACCGGGAGATGCTTGAACGTTGAACGGGCCCAGCCGGCGGGCTCGTGCCCAACGCGGTAGGCGCCGATCCCCCGATAACCATGGACGCCGAAGCGCCACAACGAGGGGCAGCCGGTCCACCTCCTGCTGGCAGCCAGCCCCAATGCAGCATGACAATCTCAATTCACATATCAATCAAGCCACATAGACGACTGTAATATCACTATTTTTCACGTGTCCGTGTCGGCATCTCCCCACGCGACGGAATGGGGCCATATTCAGCATCGGGCCCAGTCAAGGCCCATGAACAAAAGGAGAGACGATCATGAAGACCATCCTTTCCGGGCTTCTCGCGTTGGCAGTGCTTGCCGGCATCACGCTGTCCGCCAGTGCCGCGGACGAGTACGATTACCCCTCCGACATCTTCAAGAAGATCGAGCGGAACCTGCCGTAAGCAGGCGGGGCGCGATCGCCGCCCACCATCCGCAAAAACAGAGCATTCACAAGAGACCGGTCAGGAGGACGCCGGTTTTCTCTTGGAGGCCTCAGCCCCTCTTGGCCGGAACAAGGAGCGAGCCATGCGCACGCTGCTTGCCACACTGATCGCTGTCAGCGGCTTCCTCGCGGCAAGCGCAGTAACCTCGACCGCGGACGCCGCCCGCAAACACCGACGCGATCCGGGGCCCTCCCACTATTACGCGCCACCCAACCCCTACTATGCCCGGCCGCCACCCGCGGTCAGCGAGCGGCTGGCCTGCGAGGAACGGGCGCAGGCGGCAGACCCCGCTGGCCTGTACGCCGGCTACCCGTGCTGGGCGCGCGAGGCCTTCGGCCGGGGCAGCTCGGGCGGGCGGGGCCGCTGACGGCCGAGACCGGAATCTAACCCGATCAGCTGGGACCAGCTCACCGACTAAATGCCGATCTGGCGCTTGCCGGCGGCCGGCTGGCGTTGCGGGCCTCCGCCGCCGGGCGTGCACAGCGCGGGCAGGTTCTGGAGCTTGCCCTCGGCCTGCAGCTGCCGCAGCTCGGCGCACTTCGCCTGAATCTGCGCCACCGTCGGCGGCTCGATCTTGTGGACGGTCATCAGCCGGGTGCGCATCTGGCTGTAGAGATTGGGGCGCTGCTGCTTGAAGCGGTCGAGCTCCGCCACCGGCCAGTCGGTCACGGCCAAGCGGACGTGCAGCACCCGGTAGGATGCGCTGATCGGCGTTGAGCCCATGGGAACGAGGTGCAGATAGCCGACGTTGAGGATCTCACCCGGCGCGAGGGAGAACGTGGCGTAGCTCTTCTTGTAAAGGCTGCCCCCCGCGGGCTCCGCCAGCAGGACGGAGCCGCCGCGCCGGACACAGCTGTAGCTCACCACGTGATACTCGCCACCGCCCAGCTCCAGCTCGGCGACCGCGACTCCGTCGTTGCGCTCGATGCGGGCGGTCTGGACGAGACGGAAGTCATTGCCCTCGCGCACGCCGATGCCGGTCGACAGGATGGTGCAGAGCGGATCGGCGGCCCCCAGCTTGATGAGGGCCACAGCCTTCCGGGATTGACTGAGCGAGGTGGCCGTCAGCTCATCGGCCACGCGTGACGTGCCTCCGCAAGCGGCGGTCAGCGCGGCAAGGATCAGGACAGCGCAGCGAAGCCAGACCACCGGCATTCTCACCCCCGTGGAGATTCCGTCGTCCGACTATAGTGGCTGCCCGAACGCGTGCAATGCCGCCCGCGCGGTCATCCCAAGCAATAGGGGCGCGCTGCGTCGTTCGCGCCACGTGCGGGGAGCAGACCGCTGCGATTTTGCGTCGACTGCTGGGTCGAGGCGCAACCCAGCGCATCCAGGCCGCCTGAGCTACCCCTTTGCCGGTCGTCTTGCTTGGCGCTTGGCCGCTTTGCCCTTGCCGGCTGCCGCTCCCCCCGCGCGCCTCGGCTCCGGCGCGACGCCGCGTGCATGCCACCACGGCTCGGGCGGGCTGAAGCGGCCAGCCACGTCCTCGATCGTCTGCGCGGCCCGGAACAGCGTGCCCTCGGCGAACGGCGCGCCGATCAGCTGCAGGCCGAGCGGCGTGCCCTCGGAGGAGAGACCCGCCGGCACCGAGATGCCGGGCAGGCCCGCCATGTTCACCGGCACCGTGAAAATGTCGTTCAGGTACATCTGGATGGGATCGCCCACCACCTCGCCGATACCGAAGGCCGGACCGGGGGTCGTGGGTGTAAGCAGCACATCCACGGTCTTGAAGACTGCATCGAAGTCGCGGCGGATCAGGGTGCGCACCTTCTGCGCCTTGATGTAGTAGGCGTCATAATAGCCCGCCGACAGCACGTAGGTGCCGATCAGGACGCGGCGTCGCACCTCGGCGCCGAAGCCGGCGGCGCGCGTCGCCTCGTAGGTTTCGGTCAGGTCCGCGCCCGGCTGGCGTGCCCCGTAGCGCACCCCGTCGTAGCGCGCCAGGTTGGAGGAGCACTCGGCCGGGGCGACGATGTAGTAGGCCGGCAGGGCGTATTTGGTATGGGGCAGCGACACATCGTGGATGGTGGCCCCGGCCGCCTTCAGCCACGCGATGCCGCTCTGCCAGAGATCCTCGATCTCGCGCGGCATGCCGTCCACGCGGTACTCCCGGGGCACGCCCACCTTCAGCCCCTTCACGCCGTCGCCGAGCCCGGCCTCGTAATCCGGCACCGGCACGTCGACGCAGGTGGAGTCCCTGGGGTCGGGGCTCGCCATGTGGCGCAGCATGATGGCAGCATCGCGCACCGTTTTCGCGATCGGCCCCGCCTGATCCAGCGACGAGGCGAAGGCGACGATGCCCCAGCGCGAGCAGCGGCCGTAGGTGGGCTTGATGCCGACCGTACCGGTGATGGCGGCGGGCTGCCGGATCGAGCCGCCGGTGTCGGTGGCGGTGGCGGCGAGGCACAGATCGGCGGCCACCGCGGCCGAGGAGCCGCCCGAGGAGCCGCCGGGCACCAGCCCCACGTTGGATCCCCCATTGGCTCCTTGGCGCCGCCACGGGCTCACCACCGGACCGAAGCGGCTCGTCTCGTTGGACGAGCCCATGGCGAACTCGTCGCAGTTGAGCTTGCCCAGCATCACCGCGCCGGCGTCCCACAGGTTCTGCGTGACGGTGGACTCGTAGGTGGGTATGAACTCGCCGAGCACATTGGAGCAGGCCGTGGTGCGGTGCCCCTTGGTGCAGTAGAGGTCCTTGATGCCGAGCGGCAGCCCCTCCAGGGGCCGCACCTCGCCCTTGGCGAGCCGCGCATCGCTGTCCTTGGCCTGGCGCAGCGCGGCCTCCGGCGTCGCGAGCACGTAGGCATTGAGCGCGCCGTTGCCCGCCTCGATCGCCGCCAGCAGCGCCTCGGTCAACTCGACGGCGGAGAAGCGCTTCGCCTTGAGGCCCGCACGGGCCTCGGCCAGGGTCAGCTTGGTGAGATCGCTCATTGGCAAGCGGGTCCGGCCCTACTCCACGACCTTCGGCACCAGGAAGAAGTGCTCTGCGCTCATCGGCGCGTTCTTGATGATGGCGTCGGCCATCTCGCCGTCGTTGACCACGTCGGCGCGGCGCTTCAGCGTCACCGGCGTCACGCGCGTCATCGGCTCGGCGCCGGAGGTATCGACCTCGTCGAGCTGCTTCACCCAGTCGAGGATGCCCGACAGCTCCGTCTCCAGCGCCTTCGCCTCCGCCTCGGTCACCCTGATGCGCGCCAAGTGAGCGATGCGCCGCACGGTCCCTTCATCGATCTCCATGCCTGCCCCCTTCACTGGTGTCTGACCCAGAGGGTCGGACACCTTCAGCCGCGCCCCTGGAACCGGCTCCAGAAGGCCCCCAGGATGTCGGAGAAGTCGTCCGTCCAGGCTCGCAGCGGAGCCCCGCTCGCGCTCCCGTCGTCGAGCTCCAGCACGCCCTCCATGGAGCGGTAGGGCTGCAGCGCGGCCTCGCTCTTGGCAAAGATCACCACGGTGGAGCCCGACTCGCCGTAGCCGTCGCCTCCGGCATCCTGCATGGCGATGCCGGCGGTGCCCTCGGGCAGCTCCTTCTGGATTGCCGCCAGCACCGAGTTGAGATCGAGGTAGCGGTTGGAGGTGTGCAGCAGCACCACGCCCTCGGGCTTCAGCTTGTCGAGGAACAGCTGGACGGCCTCCTTGGTCAGCATGTGCACAGGGATGGCATCGGATGTGAACGCA
>Ga0075431_100007651_pt1 | contig 10757 bp, 7 predicted proteins | sample RhiMetdeltSRZDD5_FD_75297 | JGI IMG/M metagenome (GOLD analysis project Ga0075431, IMG submission 75297) | Populus rhizosphere microbial communities from Tennessee, USA - Rhizosphere MetaG P. deltoides SRZDD5 | ecosystem: Host-associated > Plants > Roots > Rhizosphere > Soil | place: USA...
CCGCGACGCCATAAAACGGCGCCCACAGAATGGCGCAGCCGATGGTTCCGTAGTTGATGCGGCGGCCGGTCGCGGTCTGCAGTTCGAGAAACGTCTGATGGAAATCCGGTGTCTGTGCGATCCGATGATCGTAGAAGTATCGGTATTCGTTGTCGAATGAGACGTCGTGGTCGAACCACAACGATCGAAGGTACGAGAAGTACTCGACCTCGTCGGACGAATACAGACGCGCGGTGACGGCCGGGAGCGAGGCGATGAAAAGGGCAAACACGAGAAGGAGTTCGCGCTTTCCCTGTTTTTCCGTGTTCATCCGCGGCCTACCTCGCCGCAAACGCCAGGTATTTCAGGAGCTGTGCGAGGTTGAAGGTCGCGTGGCTGACGATCGGCGCAACGATGCTTCGTCGCCAGATGTAGAGAAGTCCCCAGACAAGACCAAGGAGCCCGATCGCGACCGTCGCGTCGTAGCCCTGATCGATGTGTCCCGCGCCGAAAAACACGCTGTAGATGGCTACGCCCCAGAGCGCGCCGCCGAGATATTGATCGAACCGATGCGCAATGAACCCGCGTTGCACTTCCTCGCGCACGCCCCCCGCGATCATGACCACGATACCGAAGATCATGACATCGGTCCGGGTCCGCAGCATGTCCTCGAAGGGATTCGTGGCGACGTTGTGCAGTTGCGGTGCGTATCGCAGCACGAGAACGAGCACGATTGTGACCAACATGAACACCGCGGGAAGCGTTGCCAGCCCGATGAGCGCTTCGCGAACCAGCCGCACCCTGCCAAGCAGCACTTCGCGGGCCGATTCATGATGCGCACGGAGGAATGTCAGCACCAGGCCGATCACAAGAACGGCATCGAGAAGGGAGAGCGTGAACACAAAAGGCGGCGAGAGACGTCCCTCCGGGCCGTACATCGGCATGCCGAATCCACGCATGACGAGGATCAGCAGCACCTGAGTTGGCAATCCGGAACAGATGAGAACTTCGACGAGCGCGCCAACGCGCTCGAGCGGGAGTACCGGCCGTCGTTCAGGAATGTAGGAAGGCTCTGGGATGGGGGTGGACGGTAACAAGGTAAAAGGTAAAAGGTAAAAGGTAAAACAAAGCGCATTCTACCTTTTACCCTCTACCTTCTACCCTTTACCTTTATTTCAGCGGGACGCGAACGGTCAGAGGCGCCGTGAGCTTCACTGAGACCGGCGTCCCGGAAGCGAGACGGACTTCATCACCGCGGGTCGCGAGCACGGCCCCGGTTCCAGCGGCTCCGCCGATCGCCGCGCCTTTCGCGGCGCCACCGCCGCCACCGACGATGGCACCGATTGCTGCGCCGGCGCCGGCGCCGATACCAATCTTCGTTGCGTCTTTCTTCTTCGTCGCTGGCGCGAGACGGCTGATTGTTTCAGTGCTGATTGGTTGACGGCCACCGTCACCCGGAAGGTCTATCGTGTTGAAGCGGAACGCAATCGAGGCGCGCCCCTTGACCTTGGCGGATCGTTCGGCGCTCGTCACGTGGCCGATGAGCGTCGTCCCTGCGGGGAGCGCCCGATGACCTTCGACCGCCACTGACGTTTTCAGCGTCGCCCGCACGGGATCTTCAACGTTGCTTGTGTCGGAGGCTACTGAGTTCGCCAACGTTGCCGACAATGTCGTGCCTCGCGGTATGGTCACTTCGGTGAACTCCGGCAGCTTTGGCGCGGCTGTAGCGGCGTCTTCCTTCGGGGTCGGCGCGGGTGGCGCCGTCGGAGCAACGGGCGCGGCGGGGGCTTTCCCTTCGGCACCGGCGGCGGCTTTTGCTTCCGCATCTCGTCGTGCGTCGGCGGCGGGGTCGCCACTTGTGACGAGACCGCTAGCGTAGGTCATCGACGCGATTTGCGATCTCGGCACTTCGGTTTTTGTCCCGTCGGGTGCCTCGACGACAACCCGTTCATCCTTGACCTCGACGAGCTTGCCGGCGATCTTGACGCCGTCCTTTTTCTCGACTTTGACTTCAGTGCCCACGGCTGGCGTTGCTTGCGTCCGTTCGCAGGCCGACACCGCCAGCGCCAGTCCGAGCACAAGTGCAAGCTTTTTCATGACTTGGCCATCCTTCCCACCCGCTGAGGTGTGCAAGCGATGTACCCTATAGGACGGAGTCTGACCGCAGGTACCCAGGGTCAGACTCCGGTCACTCCGTTACACACGTGTGCACATGATTCCCGGGCCCTGAGGGTCAGGCGCTGCCTGAACCCGCGCAGATTTTTCTCTGGACTATGTAATTGATACTCTGAAAGTGTAAGAATGACGTGCTGAACGAACTACAAAGACGTGCTGAACGAACTACAAAGAAGTGAAGAAATGAACGAGATGGAACCGGAGACGACCGTCGGCGAGCGTGTGCTGATTGTCGAAGACGATCCGGCGACCCGCAGCGGCTTGGCGGAGCTGGTCCAGGCCTGGGGCTTTCAGACCGCGGAAGCGGCTGAAGGCGAAGAAGCGATGCGGAAGGTCACCACCTTCCGCCCGGCAATCATCGTTTCCGACCTGGTCATGCCACGGATGGGCGGCTTTGATCTATTGCGCGCCCTCAAGGACCAACTGAGCGACATCACGTTCATCCTGCTGACCGCGCAGGGAACGGTCGATAGCGCGGTTGAGGCGATCAAGGAAGGCGCGTACGACTACTTGAGCAAGCCCGTTGATCCGCAACGGCTGCAGATCCTTCTTCAGAAGGCAGTGGAGCGGCAGGACACCCTGCGCGAGGTCCGCGCGCTTCGGCGTCAACTTCGAGAGCAGGGAAGTTTCGGGCGCATCATCGGCAACAGTCCCGGCATTCGTACCGTCTACCGGGTCATTGAACAGTCAGCGCCAACGGGCGCGTCGGTACTCATCTCTGGGGAATCGGGGACCGGGAAGGAGCTTGTCGCCCAGACGATCCACGAGCTCAGTCCGCGCGCGTCCTTTCCGTTTGTCGCGATTAACTGCTCGGCCATTCCCGAGACGCTTCTTGAAAGCGAGATCTTCGGCCACGAGAAGGGGGCGTTCACTGGCGCGAGCGATCGCCGCACCGGCGTGTTCGAGCTGGCGCATCGAGGGACCTTGTTCCTCGACGAGATTGCCGAAATGATGCCGGCGACGCAGGTGAAACTCCTGCGCGTCCTGCAGGAGCGTGTGTTCCGCCGGCTCGGCGGCCGCCAGGAGATCTCCGTCGACGTGCGCGTGATTGCCGCGACGAACGTCAATCCTCAGGATGCGGTCAACAACGGTAAGCTGCGCGAAGATTTGTTCTACCGCCTGAACGTGTTTGCGATCGACCTGCCTCCGCTGCGCGAGCGCAAGGAGGACATTCCGTTACTGGTTCAGACCTTCCTGACTGAATTCAATCGCACCAATGGAAAGGGCATTCGCGCGGTCGACCAGGAAGCCATGTATTTGCTCGAGCGATATCCGTGGCCGGGCAACATCCGTGAATTGCGCAACGTCATCGAGCGGGCGACGATCCTGGCCGAGAGCGAATTCATCGAGCCGCGCCATCTGCCACCAACGCTAATTTCGCGCGGAGAGGCGTCGCTGCCCACGTTGACGATTTCCCCAGGGACGACGGTAGATGAGGCCGAGCGACGGCTGATCCTGCTCACCCTCGATCACACGCGCAACAACAAGACACGCGCGGCGGAGATTCTCGGCATCAGCTTGAAGACGCTGCACAACAAGCTGAATCGGATGAAGGACGAAGAAGGCATGCGAAGTCAGGAGGCGGGGAACAGAAGGTAAAGATGCAGACGATCAGCCGCGAGACGGGGAAGGGCACTCGTGGGCATTAAGGCCAAGCAGGTTGCGGGTGTCACGACGTTGGTCGTCGTGGTCGTGGTCGCGCTCAGCGCGTACCACGTGACGACCCTCGTCCGCCTCAATTTCGAGGAGACGGCGGGTCGCGGTCAGATGCTCGCGCAGGCCATCTTTCAACGCGCGAAAGAGGTGGTCGCGCAGGGGGTCAGCGACCCTTACGAGGCGCTTCGCACTGACGGCGGAATTCGCTCGATCATCGAGTCGAGTACCCCCAACTGGCCAAGTGTGACCTACGTCGCCATCGTCAACAATGACGGCATCGCGGTCGTGCACAGTACCGCCTCCCTCGAAGGACTGCCGCTCGAAAAGCAGGAAGACTTTGCTCCCCTCGCCATCGGTGGGTCCTGGAGACAGCTTAACGCCGCCTACGAGGACAAGATTCTGGAGATCTCGCAGCGGATGGAGATCTCGCAGCCGATGCGCGACGATCAAGTCATGAACTTCGGCGAGATCCGCGTCGGTGTCACGACCACTCTGGTTCGAAGCGACATCAAGAAGGCGCTGGGCACTACGGCGTGGGCGATCGTGGTCGCGCTCGTCGTCGCTTCCCTGGTTGCGATGCTGCTGTCGCAGTGGATGCTTCGTCCGATCCACGTCATCCAAAGCGGCCTCTCGCGGCTGGGACGCGGTGAGCTGGATGTCAAACTGGATCTCGAAGAACAGGAATTCCGCGATCTTGGAAGTTCGTTCGATGCCATCAGCGCGCAGCTTTCGGCGCTTGGCCGCGGTGCCAAACCCGATCAAGCTGGCGGCGAACTCCGTGCCGGATCGGCGACCGATCTCGAGTCGGTCATGGACAATCTCGAGGATGCAGTGGCATTGTTCTCGCCGCGTGGCGAGCTGATTTTTGCCAACAAGTCGATGGATGCGTTGCAACTTCGGACGCTCGAAGCGCTTCCACCCGACAACGCGGTGCGGCAAATGATCGAACGGACACTCGCCGGTCGGAAGTCGCAGGGCCCAGTCTCCATTTCCGGGCTCGATCCGGCGGACACGACCGAACGTCTGCTCATGACGCACGTGATCGAAGACACGGGCGGCCGATTTCTCGGCGCGATGCTGGTGGCCCGAAACATCGGGTACTTGAGCCAGGTGCAGTCGACGCTCAACTATTCACGAAAGCTCGCCGCTCTTGGACGGCTGATGGCGGGGGTCGCGCACGAGGTCAAGAATCCGCTGAACGCGATGACGATCCACCTCGAGCTGTTGAAGCAGAAGATCGCCCGACAGCCCGCCATTGCGGGTGCCGGGCCGGATCCAGGGGCTCGGCTGACGGATTCCGGCTTCGGCCCGCCAGACGTCACGAAACATGTGGACATCATCGGCAAAGAGATCCGGCGGCTCGATGAGGTCCTCAACGGATTCCTGAAGTTCGCGCGCCCTGATGAACTGAAACTCCAGCCGGTTCGTTTGTCGTCGCTGATCTCTGACATTCAGACCTCGGTCGCGCCCGAAGCCACGCGACGTCACGTCACGATGAAGGTTGAATGCCCCGAAAGCCTGCCAGAGATCAATGCGGATCCGGGCATGTTGTCGCAGGCGCTGCTGAACCTTGCGTTGAACGCCTGCCAGGCAATGCCCGATGGCGGCACGCTGAGAATCAGTTGTCGGACCGCTCCCCGGCGGCGGCTCGAGATTGATATCGAAGACACCGGCATTGGTATTCCGCCGGAGAATCTCGGACGGATTTTCGATCTGTATTTCACGACGAAGGAAAAGGGCAGCGGGATCGGTTTGTCGATGGTGTACCGCATTGTCCAGTTGCACGACGGCGAAGTGGAAGTACAGTCAACGCCGGGTCGTGGCACCCGGTTTAAACTCACATTCCCGCAAGCGTAGGGTCCGAACCACCAGGATGAAGAGAATCATTCTCGGTCTGACGGTGCTGATGGGCGCAGCGAGTGCGGCGTGTGCCTCTGCGACCGCGAAGGCGGCGCCCGATAGACCGGCGCTCGAGGTGCCGGCGCCGCCGGCGAGAGTTGTCGAGCCATCGCCACAGCCCGCGACGCCGCCCGAGCCGGTGCCGGAACTTCCCCCTCCTCAGCCAGCCAACGCTCGCCCGCCGCGGCAACCCCCGCGCGAAACCGCCAAACCGGATCCGAAACAGGAGACCCCCACAACGGCCGAGGCGACCCCGGCTCCGCCGCCCGTCGCGCCTGCGCCACAACTTCGGCAGCCGGGGGCGGCAGACCCGTCTGAAGCCGCGAAACAGGTTCAGGGTCTCATCGAGCACGCGAGCAAGTCGCTCGACTCGGTCAACACGAAAGGTTTTAATAAGGCCCGCCGCGCGGTCTATGAGAACGCGAAAGGAATGCTGGCCCAGGCGCAGGAAGCATTGAAAAAGTCGGATTTCGATAACGCCAAGAAGCTCGCCGGAAAGGTTGAGGACACCGCCCGGGAGCTGGGCGGCGGCCGATAGGTCACTGAAACTGGCCCATAAAATAGGGCGATCGGAAGAATCCTCCGCCAGAGCCAACATCTTGCGCCTGCCCTAAATAAAAGGCACAATATCTTGTAGATCGACCCTTGACATCGATGTAAACAGGGTCCAATATTTCCGCCGGCGCAACGGACCGAACGAGAACTTCCCAGCTTCTCGCGGGTGCGTCACGAGGTCGTTCGAAGCCCCGTGCTCGTACCGTTCGCGCGCGCCCATCCATTTACAGTTGTTCTTCCGGGTCCCGGCCAGGGGCTGGCTGGTGATCCCTCGTTGCTCGGAGGGGATGATGCAGAGAGGCGCTGCGCCGCAGGTGGAATCCACCAGCACAGAAGCCGTGGCTCGCCCGTCGACGCCGGTTTCGTCGATCGCGCCAGGTCTCGAGTACGAACGATTCTTTACTCGCGAGGGGATCGATCCGTTCGATGAGATCGAATGGGATATCCGGTCTGCCGTGATAGGCAACGAGAAAGGAAACGTCGTCTTCGAGCAACGCGACGTCGAGATCCCGAAGTTCTGGTCGCAGCAGGCGACCAACATCGTCGTCTCGAAGTATTTCCGCGGCACCATTGGCACGACTGAACGCGAGCGCAGCGTCAAGCAGTTGATCGGACGCGTTGTCGACACGATCACCGGCTGGGCGCGTGCCCAGAGGTATTTCGCGAGCGAGGACGATCTGCAGGCCTTCAGCGACGATCTGAAGCACCTGCTCGTGTATCAGAAGGCAGCTTTCAACAGCCCTGTCTGGTTCAACTGCGGATTCGAGAAGGCACCGCAGTGCTCGGCCTGCTTCATCAACTCGGTGCAGGACACCATGGAGTCGATCCTGACACTGGCGAAGACCGAAGGGATGCTCTTCAAGTTCGGATCCGGGACGGGATCGAACCTGTCCTCGATTCGTTCCTCGAAAGAGCTTCTTGCCGGCGGCGGCACCGCATCGGGACCGGTGTCGTTCATGAAGGGGTTCGACGCGTTTGCCGGCGTCATCAAGTCCGGCGGCAAGACGCGCCGTGCCGCCAAGATGGTCATTCTCAATGCCGATCATCCCGATATCGTCGAGTTCATCAACTGCAAGGTCGACGAAGAGAAGAAAGCCTGGGCGCTCATCGATGCCGGTTACGACGGTTCGTTTACGGGTCCCGCGTATTCATCAGTGTTCTTCCAGAACTCGAATAACAGCGTGCGCGTGACCGACGAGTTCATGCGCGCGGTGCTCGACGACGGTGACTGGACCACGAAGGCAGTGCGCGACGACTCGCCGATGGAAACCTACAAGGCGCGCGATTTGATGCGGCAGATTGCCGAGGCCACCCACATCTGCGGCGATCCGGGCATGCAATTCGACACGACCGTCAACGACTGGCACACCTGCTCGAACACGGCGCGGATCAACGCGAGCAATCCATGCTCGGAATACATGTTCCTGGACGACTCGGCGTGCAACCTCGCGTCAATCAATTTGATGAAGTTCGTGCGCCCGGATGGTGACAATGCCGGCGAGCTGGACGCGACCGCGTTCGAGGCGGCGTGCCGGACGATGATCACGGCGCAGGAGATCCTGGTCGATAACTCGAGCTATCCGACGCCGGCGATCGCGAAGAACAGCCACGAATACCGGCCGCTCGGACTTGGTTATGCGAATCTCGGCGCGCTGCTGATGTCGCGAGGCCTGCCCTACGACGGTGATTCCGGGCGCGACTATTCGGCGGCCATTACCGCCCTCATGCACGGCGCTGCGTTTGCGCAGTCGGCAAAGATCGCACGCGACCACGGCGGTCCTTTCTCCGGCTACGAAAAGAACCGAGAGCCGTTCATGCGGGTGATGCGGAAGCATCGCGCGGCCCTGAAGGACATCAACAGGACCCACATGCCGAAGGACCTCTTCGAAGCGGCGAAGAACGTGTGGGACGAGGTGATCGAGCTGGGTGAACAGCATGGATTCCGGAACGCGCAGGCAACCGTGCTCGCGCCGACTGGAACCATCGGCTTCATGATGGACTGCGACACGACGGGGGTAGAACCGGATATCGCGCTGGTGAAATACAAGAAACTTGTCGGTGGCGGCTTGATGAAGATCGTCAATCAGACGGTCCCGATGGCGCTGGCCAAGCTCGCCTACACACCGCAGCAGGTGAAGGAAATCGTCGAGTACATCGACGAGAACGAGACGATCGAGGGAGCCCCGCATATCAAGGACAAGGACCTGGCGGTCTTCGATTGCGCCTTCAAGCCGGCGCGGGGTGTCCGCTCGATTCACTACATGGGCCATATCCGCATGATGGGGGCGGTGCAGCCGTTCCTTTCAGGTGCGATCAGCAAGACCGTCAACGTGCCGAAGGAAGCCACGGTCGAGGAAATCCAGCAGGCGTACATCGACTCGTGGCGCATGGGCGCAAAGGCCGTGTCGATTTACCGTGACGGTTCGAAGCGGACGCAACCGCTCAACACGTCGCGCGACAAAGAGAAGATCGCCGCTGCGGCTCCGGTCGCTGGTCCAACTCGCCGACGACTTCCGGACGAGCGGAACGCGATCACCCACAAGTTCGACATCGCCGGGCACGAGGGCTACATCACGGTCGGTCTCTTCGAGGACGGCACCCCCGGCGAGCTGTTCCTCGTCATGGCGAAGGAAGGCTCGACGATATCCGGCTTCGCCGACGCATTCGCGCAGGCCATCAGTTACGCGTTGCAGTACGGCGTGCCGCTCCAGGATCTGGTGGACAAGTTCAGTCACGTCCGCTTCGAGCCGTCGGGCATGACGAAGAATCCTGATGTGCGCTTCGCCAAGTCGATCGTCGACTACATCTTCCGCTGGATGGCGGCGAAGTTCCTGTCGCCGGAAGCGCAGTTCCGGGCGGGAGTGAACAACCGTGAGGAGCTGGTGACCTCCCCCGAGCAGCTGCCGCTTGATGTTGCGGCTGCCGCGGGCGCGTCGGCGACCGCGGTCATCTCGTCGGCGAAGACATCGTCGTTTGCGGCGATGAAGAATCAGGAAGACGCGCCACCGTGCTCGACTTGCGGGTCGATCATGGTCCGCAGCGGCAGCTGCTACAAGTGCGCGAACTGCGGAACGACGTCAGGCTGCGCCTGATCGCTGCTCGCTATTCGCTTTTGGCTGCTCGTGGGGCGGGGTCTTCCGATCCCGCCCTTTTTTGTTTCGTGAGGACTTTGGATTCCAGTTAACGCTTGCGCCTCAGTATCGCCACTACCTCGTCGCCGCCAACGGCGGTCTGAGCGACAGTCATTCCGACCAGATCGAAACCGTGACCTCCCGCCTCGGATAACTCTTTCTGCATCGTCGAAGTGACAACTTCCTTACCACCGAACGCGCTGTTGAAGGCGGTTTGTGCGCGATACTCGTAGCCCTCGTCGGCTGCGTTTTGCATCTCCCTCTGCATCGTCGATGTCTTATTCGTCGCGAGTAACCGGTACTCGAAATTTCCTGGCTCGCTGCCTTTCGTCATGATGACGACAACTTCTGAACCGCCGCCCGCTGTCGGTCCTCCCATGACGTTTCCGAATCTGAAGCCCGCCGCTGCAGCTGCGTCTACCTCCTTCTGCATGGTTGACGTCTTGTTTGTGGCAAGGACGCGATACTGAATGACAGAAGCTTCTTGAGCGCCGGCCGGATCCGGGAGTAGCGAAATTGCGCCGCAGAGTACCGCTGTTGCAAACCAAGCCTGCTCTCGACTGCTCATAACACCTCGGATCAGCGAAAGTTTTCCATCAGCATGATGTCGCTGCTGCTCTGATCTATTTGCGTGTAGAGAATCCACCGGCGATCGGGCGAAACGGCGAAGCCCCATATCCGCGGGTGAATCGGCCGCTCGAGAATCGCGACCTGCATCACGTCGCCCGTTGCGAAGCTGAAGAACTCGATGATCGGACGCGTCGGCATTTCGGCGGTGACGAAATAGATGCCCTCCTCGGTCACTGCCCAGGACCGCCAAAACCCGGCCCCATGATGGTCGACCACGAGAGTTTCCACGCCGCCTTCCACCGGAATTCGCCAGATGCCAGGGACGTCCCGCCCTTTGGCGTAATAGAAATACTTGCCGTCGGGTGACTCGAAGCCCTCGAATCCTCCTTGCGTGGTTACCTGCACCGCCCGGCCGCCCGCCGACGGCGTCTTCCACACTTGCAGGGTGCCGGCCCGGCCCGAGGCGAAATAGATCCACCGTCCGTCGCGCGACCAGCTGGGACACGTATCTTCCCCGGGCTCCGACATCAACCGGCGGTGTTTGCCTCCATTGGAGCTGACGATGTAGATGTCCCGGTTAGTGCCATCCATGGAGTCGAAAGCGATCTCTCGTGCGTCAGGCGACCAGCGCGGCGTCCCGGTCGACGCGCCACCGATGTTCGTCAACGGCATCGGGTTTCTACCGTCGCGATCTGAAACCCAGATCTCGTTATTTCCTGAGCGGTTGGAAGCAAACACTATCCGCTCTCCCTTGGGCGAGTATTGCGGATTGGAATCGCTCGCCGTCGAGGC
>Ga0075431_100007652_pt1 | contig 10756 bp, 7 predicted proteins | sample RhiMetdeltSRZDD5_FD_75297 | JGI IMG/M metagenome (GOLD analysis project Ga0075431, IMG submission 75297) | Populus rhizosphere microbial communities from Tennessee, USA - Rhizosphere MetaG P. deltoides SRZDD5 | ecosystem: Host-associated > Plants > Roots > Rhizosphere > Soil | place: USA...
TACCGGTTCCAGGAGCGCGACGCGCAGGAGATCGCGCCGCTCGAGCTCACCCGCATCGACGCGTGCTGGTCGGCGGCCGTGGGCCTCGGCGTCGTCGACAACATCCGCGGCGCCGCCTTCCAGGCGCACCACCTCGAGCTCGCGCTCGCCGCCGGCGAGCCCTATCGCGTGGCGCGGGCGCTGGCGATCGAGATGGGGTATTCGGCGACGGCCGGCTGCCGCGCGCGCAAGCGCACGGACCGCCTGCGGGTGCTCACCCAGGGTCTCGCCGACCGGCTCGAGAGCCCCCACGCGCGCGGGCTGGCGACGATGGTGAGCGGGCTCGCCGCCTACCTCGAGGGGCGCTTTCCCATCGCCCTCGAGCAGCTCGACCGCGCCGAGGCGCAGCTGCGGAGCGAGTGCGAAGGCGTGGCGTGGGAGCTCGACAACGCCCACTTCTGGGCGGTGCGTGCGCTGCACATGATGGGCGACCTGCGCGAGGTGGGTCGTCGGCTGCCGCGCTACCTGGCCGAGGCGCGGGAGCGCGGGGACCTCTACGCGGAGACCAACTTGCGCACCAACGCCGCCTGCTTCGCGCGGCTCGCACGCGAGGGGCCCGAGGCCGCGGTGGCCGACCTCGACGACGCCATCGCGCGCTGGTCGGACCGCGGCTTCCACGTCCAGCACTTCTGGGACCTGATCGGCCGGGTCGACGCCGACTGCTATGCCGGCCGCGGCGTCGCCGCGTGGCGGCGGGTCACCGAGGGGTGGCCGCGGCTGCGGCGCTCGATGCTCTTGCGCCTCGAATCGACGCGCATCATCGGACACCTGATGCGAGGGCGCGCCGCGCTGGCGGCCGCCGCCGAGCTCGGCCGGGACGGCGGCGAGCGCCGGCAGCGCCTCGCAGACGCGGCGGCGAGCGCCGGCACCATCCGTCGCACGGGCGCCCCCTGGGGGATCGGGCTGGCGTCGTTGCTCGCTGCCGGCGTCGCGAGGGGACGGGAGCGGCCGGAGGCCGCCGCGATGCACCTGCGCGGGGCGGTCGACGCGCTCGACGGGGTGCCGATGCGGCTGCACCAGGGGGCAGCGCGCTGGCGGCTGGCTCAGCTCGTCGGTGGCGCGGAAGCGGACGAGCTCGGCACGGCGGCACGGGAGGCCTTCACGGCGCAGCCCGTGCGCGAGCCCGAGCGCCTCGTGGACGTGCTCGCCCCGTGGCCCGCTTGAGCCGGAGTATCGAGCTCAGCCGGCGGCGACCGGCGTCATCGTCTGGTGCGCCTTGAGGAAGGTCTCGGGCTGGCTGAACACCTTCGCCATGTTCATGCCCTTCTTGACCGCCGAGAAGGTGACCTTGCCGGTGGCGAGCGCGGCGCCGAGCTGCACGTAAGTCTTGACCTTGCCCTTCGTGCGGTAGCGCAGGTCGAGCACGTGGCGCCAGAGAGCCGAATACTCGCCGTAGAACTCGTCGAGCGGCAGCTTCGTGGGCAGGACCGCGTGGACGATGTCGTACATCTCCCAGTCGTGGGTCGTCACCTGGCGGCTCGCCGCGTCCCAGAGGTCGGTGCCGGGCAGCGGCGTGAGGATGGAGAAGCCGCTGTTGTAGGCGCCCATCATCTCGATCCACTCTTTGAGGCGCTCGAAGTCGTCGCGGTCCCAGGCAGGGTCGACGATGAAGTTCGGCGTGAAGCCGACGCCGAGGTCTTTCAAGATCTCGATCGCGCGCACGTTGTTGCTGGCGGTGTTCTTCTTGTTGACCGCCTTGAGCCCCTCGTCGGTGACCGACTCGAGGCCGAGGAAGATCGCCAGCGAGCCGCAGTCCTTCCACTTCTCGATCAGGTGGGGGAACTTGCAGATGATGTCGGTGCGCGTCTGCACCGTGAAGTACTTCTTGATACCGGCGGCCTTGATGGCATCTGCCATCTCCTCGCCGCGCCGGACGTTCATCCAGAAGATGTCGTCGGTGATGAAGACGTTCGGCGCCTCGACCGCCTGGAGCTCGGCGACGACGCGCGCCGGCGACTTCTCGCGGAAGGTGCTCTCGTGGAACTTCCACACCGAGCAGAAGTTGCACTTGAAGGGGCAGCCGCGGGCGGTCTCCAGGAGGGCGAGCGGCTTCCTGAAGTTGATGTAGTAGTGCGGGGCGTAGCGGGCGATCAGGTGGCGGGCCGGCATCGGCAGCGTGTCGAGCTCGCGGCGCGCCGGGGCGTGGCCGGTGGGCGTCTGGCCGCCGTCGCGGTTGAGCACCAGACCCGCCACGTCGCGCAGGTCGCGGTCGTGGGCGAGCGCCTCGACCAGCTGCGGCATCACCTCCTCGCCATCGCCCACCGCGATGACGTCGAAGAGGGGCTGCTCGAACCAGTGCGGCTCGCGGGAGGCGTCGTGGCCCCCGACGACCACGAAGGCACGGGGCATCTCGCGCTGGACCCGTTCGGCGAGGCGCACGGTGCGCTTGCGCTCGGTGGTGAAGTTGCACTGCAGGCCGACGACGTCGGGGTCGAAGCGCCGGCAGGCCTCCATCCCCTCCTCCTCGCCGTCGATGCGGAGGTCGAAGATGGCGCATTCGTGGCCGAGCTCCTCGAGCGCGCCGGCGACGCAGATGAGCCCCAGCGGCTCGACGAAGGTGAGCATCTCGAGGCCGAGGATGCCCCCGATCGGTGGCTTGAGAAAAGCGACCTTCACCTGGATGAGCCTCCGTCTTCGCGGCGGATGGGAGAACCGTTGGCGGAAGCATACAGGAGCGACCGATCAGGCCGGCCCCCGGCTGCCAGTCAGGGCACCTGGGGGGCCGGTGGTACCATCGTCGGGCTCGTTGCGTTGGACGCATCTCGAGCGCATCTCGGCCCATCCGGAGCGCATCTGGGGCCATCTGGAGCGCATTGGGGCCATCTGGAGCGCATTGGAACGCAGTGAAGCGCTCGCCGCCGCTGCGCCAGCGCAAGAAACCGTGCCGAGACACCTTCGCTCGACGTTCGTCTCGCCCGTCGCCGCCGTCATGCTCGCGGCCGTGGCGGCGCCGCTCCACGCCGGGCCGCTCGCCGCCCGCGCGGCGGCCATCGACAACCCGCGGCGCGGCGACGTCGTCGCCCTCGCGGGACCGCTGCGGCTCGGCCGCGGCGAGATCCTCCCGGCGGCCGCGACCCGCGTCCACGCGCTCCTCGCCGACGGCGTCCCGTGCGGCCTCCTCGTCGACGGCAAGGCGCGCTTCCGCTACCGGGTGGAAGACCGCTTTTCGATGCCCGTCGCCGAGCGCAACCTCGAGCGCGGCTCCTCGCTCGAGCCGCGCCGCATGGGCGCGGCCCTGGCCGTCGAGGTCCAGCTCACGGGGGCCGTCGTGTGGGGCTGGGGCATGACGCCGGCGCCGGCGCCGGATGCGGCCGCCACGGGCTCGACGGGTTCGACGGGTTCGACGGAGGCGCTCCCACGCTGGGCGGCCGAGCCGATCGCCGATCGGCGTTTCTCGCCGGCCTCGCACGACCTGCTCGAGGCCGAGGCCAACGGCGACCTCGGCCTGCGCTTCGCGATGCTGCGCGGGCAGGACGAGCTGCTGTTGCTGCATGTCGACCCGGTTGCCGGCGACGAGGACCTCTACACGCTGGCGCGGTCGCTCGACCCGGGATCCACTTTCCGCGAGGGGGTCGGCGCCGTGCTGCTCGCCTCGCAGCCGATGGGACACCCCTGGTGGGTGCGCCAGCAATCGGCGCTGGTCGCCGAGCACGAGGCCTTGCGGGTGGAGAACCCGGCCGGCGACGACCTACGCTTCAACAGCCGTTCGCGTCTGCGGGCACGACGGAGCGGCGTCGCGCTCTGGCAGGCGGAGCTCGTCGATCGTGTCTTCGACGCGGGCGGCCGCGTCCGCCGGCTGGCCGTGCAGAGCGTGCGGGTCGACGGCCGCCCTGCCGACTTCGTGCACGAGAACGGCCAGCTCCTGGTTCCGCTCGGTCGCTCGCTGGCGACCGGGGACGCCGTCGAGATCGAGGTCGCCTACGGGGGAGACCTCGCCGTGCGTCCCGCCGGCAACTCCTACTGGGTGCTCGGCACGTGGCCCTGGTACCCCCGCCGCCAGCTCGACGGCGAGCTGGCGACGATGGAGATCGAGGTCGACGTGCCGGAGGCGTTCACGCCGTTCGCGTCCGGGGCGGAGGTCTCGCGCAGCGCCGCGGCGGGGCGGCGCAAGCTCGTCACCCGCCTCGACAAGCCGATGCAGTTCGCGGTGGTCACCGCCGGCAAATACGCCGTGGTCGAGGAGACCCGCGACGGCGTCACCTGCCGCGTCGCCACCTACGCCCTGCTCAAGGAGCGGGCGGCACGCGAGCTCCTCGAGAAGTTCTTCTCCGGACGCCAGATGCTCGAGCAGCTCTTCGGCGAGCCGTACCCATTCCACAACTTCTCGATCGTCGAGCTCAACGAATGGGGCTTCGGGCAGGCGCCGCCGGGGATCATGTTCTTCACCCGGGAGTTCTTCACCGCACCGGTCGAGGGCAGGACGCGGGTCTTCTTCGACAACCTGGACGCGCGCTTCCTGCACGAGATCGCCCACGGCTGGTTCGGCAACGTCTCCAAGATGGACGCGCCCGAGGAGAGCTGGCTCGCCGAGAGCTTCGCCGACTACACCGCGGCCCTCGCGCTCTGGCGCCTCAGAGGCGGCGACCGCGGCGCCTACGCCCTCGACGAGATCGTCAAGGGCTGGTACCGCGGCGCGAGCGAGATCGCGCCGGGGGCGAGCCTCTATCTCTCGACCCGGCTCGCCTTCAACGACGAGCGCTCGATCGTCGACTTCTTCCGCCTGCGCTACGCGCGGGGACCGCTGGTCATCCATGCCCTGAGGCTCGAGCTGCAGCGCCAGAAGGGGAGCGTGGAAGAGGGCGATCGCCACTTCATCGCCCTCCTGCGGTCCTTCCTCCAGCGCACCCGCTACACGTGGGGGACCACGGCCGAGCTGGTGAAGACGCTCGACGAGCTCACCGGCGGCGACTGGCAGCCCTGGTTCGAACGCTACGTCTACGGCACCGAGACCCCACAGATCCCCTCGATCACCGGCTCGCCTCCGCCCGCGGCGGGCGGGTAGCTCGCCCGCAACGGAACGCGAAACGCCCGGTCAAGCTCGATCGCCATCGGCGGCCTCCGCGTAGGGTGCGCACCGCGCACCATCCGGTTCCCCCTTTGTCGCTCACTATTCGGGCACATCGCCATCGAGCGAGGGACCCGCGCCACCCGACCAGGATCGTGGGTACAACCCCAACCGGACGTAGCGATGGAAGGTCTAGAAGCGCCAGGCATCGACCTCCGACGCGACACCATGTCGCACGGGATTCCAGTGGATGTAGTCGACGTGCAACATGAGGTCGCGCTCGCTGCGAATGGTGTGCTCCCAGAACCGTCTCTGCCAGAGGCGGCCGTCGCGATGAGGGGTCCTGTCCTTTGATTCCATTCGTAGAGCGCGGGTCGATGCGCGCTTGATCGCGCTCCAACGACCGGAGTAGTCAGCGTCCCCTTCGGGCAACCTCCAGATGCAGTGGAGATGGTCGGGCAACAGAACCCAGGCGACGATGTCGAATGGGTGGCTCGAGCGGACTTCGGCGATTGACTGCCTCAACACGGCGCGAACCGGTTGGGTGCAGAGGATCTCCTGGCGTCCCGCAGCAACGACCGTGAAGAAGTAGGTGCCACCGGCAACACGATTCCGATGTACCTAGGGCACTCCCTATCAAACGGAATCCAGGTCGGCGCACTTGCAGTGAAGTTGCGGTAGGAAGACGGTTCCTAGATCCGGATGGTGCGCGGTGCGCACCCTACTCGGAGCTGGCTGCCGGCGGCGTCGCGTAGACCCGAACCGTGCCCACGTAGCGAACGCGGGCCGTGAACTCGGCACCGGCAGCGCGACCGACGCCCGGCACAATCGCGCACCTCCGTGCGCGCGATGCCCTAGCGCGCGTCCGGCGGCAGCTCGGATCCGTACAGCGTCGCCCGCTCCGGCTGCCACGCCTCGCCGCGCAGCATCGCCGCCGCACCCTCCACCGCCTCGAGGATCTTGATGTACCCGGTGCAGCGGCAGAGGTTGCCGGCGAGCGCCGCGGAGATCTCGTCGCGCGTCGGCCGCGCGTTCTCGGCGAGTAGGGCCTTGGCCGCCATCAGGATGCCGGGCGTGCAGTAACCGCACTGCGCGGCGCCGAGGTCGGCGAAGGTGGCCTGCAGAGGGTGGAGCGCGTTGCCCTGCTGCAGGCCTTCGACCGTCTCGATGCGCTTGCCGGGCATCGCCGCCGCGAGCGCCAGGCACGAGAGCACCGGCACGCCGTCGACGAGCACGGTGCAGGTGCCGCACTCACCCAGCTCGCAGCCGTGCTTCGTGCCGGTCAGGCCGAGCTCCTCGCGCAGCACCTCGAGCAGCGTGTGGTGGGCGGGGAAGCCGACCGGGCGCGGCTCGCCGTTGACGTCGAGGGTGGCGAAGACGGTCTCGGGGAGGCTCATGGGTGGGCTCGCTCTTTGGTCGGCAGCAGATCGTCGGCCGGCACCAGGTCGTCGGGAAGCTCGGGCCGGTGCAACCTCCTGCCCTCGACGAGCAGTCCGCGCACGAGCAGGTCGGCCATCTCCTCGCCGAGCTGGCGGGCGGTCTTGCCGCCGCCCGGGCGGTACCACTGCGCGGTCCAGTTGAGGGCACCGAGAATCGTGACGGCCGCGAGCTTGGGATCGACGGTGCCGAAGATGCCGGCCGTCGCGCCCTCGCGCACCACCTCGCGGTAGGCCTCTTCGTAGGTGTCGCGGCCGGCGAGGACGGACTCGCGGGCCTCGGCGGCGAGATCGTCGACGTCGAGGTGGGCGACGGCGCCCGGAGTGGTCTCGTGGAGGCGCAACATGTGGCCGACGACGAGGAGCCAGAGACGCTCGTCGGCGGGCAGCGCCAGCGCCCGCACGCGATCCGCCAGCTCGAGAAGGCCCGCCAGTGCGTCGCGCTGGCAGAAGACGAGCAGCGCCTGCTTGTCGGCGAAGTAGTAGTAGAGGTTTCCCACCGCCATCCCCGCCGCTGCGGCGATGTCGCGCATGCCGGTGGCGTGGATGCCCTGGCGGCGGAAGAGCGTGGCGGCGGCGCGCAGGATCTCGCGCTTCCTGGCCAGCACGCGCGGGGAGTCGCCTCCCTCGGGGTCCTCCGGCGGCCGCGCGGCGACTTGAACCATGGTTCAAAGTCTTCCCCTCGGCGGCCGGCCCTGTCAAGTCAGCCGTTCGTCGCGCCCGACGATCACGCGACGATCACGCCTGGGTTCAGGCTCCCTGAGCAGGTGCCCTCCGATCGCTCCACGTGCCGTGCCACCACGAGATCGGGCCGATGAGCACGTAGAGGTACCCGGGAACGCCGTAGCGAACGCCGATACCGGCGGCGGCGGTGACTAGCGACAGCAGGCCGACGGCGGCGAGGATGAGGTACTGCCGGCAGAGCGACTGGGCCTCGTAGATCCGGTACGCCGAATAGCCGTGCGTGGTCGCGTACCGGGAAGCGTGGAGGTAGAGGAGGCTGAAGACGCCGAAGACCGCCACGAAGCCGATGCCGTAGACGACGAACATGCCGGCGACGTCGTCGACGCCGCGAAACATGTGCTCGCGGCGCTCCGGTCGGAGGCGCAACACGATGTCGAAGAGCGTCACCGTCATGAACTTGAGCGGATAGACGTAGAAGAGCACGACGAAGAGCAGCGCCAGGTTGAGAAACACGGTGGTCTTGTCGGCGATGGGGAAGCGGCGGAAGAAGGCGTGGTGGCTCGACCAGATGAGCGCCAGGGCGCCGAAGCTGGCGCCGAAGGCGAGGAAGCCCCAGAGTCTCTCGACGAGCTCGGGATAGGTGTGGGGCACCTCGAGCGCCACGACGAGCAGCGTCGCCGCGAAGGCGAAGACCGCGTCGCTGAAGAACTCGAGGCGCACGCTCGGCGGATGGTGGGGCGACGTCGCCTCGCCCGGGTGCGTCGGCGGCGTGGGCGGCCGCTGCGAGCCGGTGGCGCGTTGCATTTGCAAGGCGGCGGCACGCTGCTTTCGGCGTTCGGACATCGACACCTCCGTTGGAGCCCGTGAGCTTAACGGAGGCACGGCGCCGCCGCGCCTTGAGCGCCGGCTCGAAAGCTGCAAAGCTCATCCGGCCTGTCGTCCGTAGCGGCCGAAGGGCGACAGGGAAGGCAGCCCTAAATCTCCACCCTCCACGGCAACACCCGCGGCCTCAAGCCCTCCGACGAGCGAGCCCTCGAGCGCACCTACCGGCGGCGCGTGCCGCCGAGCGAGGTGGTGTCGGCCGAGCTGGCGCGCCACCTCTCGGAGGTCTCGCGCTCGATCGGCCGTCAGGTGGGCGTCTACATCAGCCGCGAGGGGACGATCCGCAACGTCATCGTCGGCGACGCCACGAAGCTGGACCTGCCCGACGTCGGCCGCCTGCGGGGCGGTCCGTCGCGCTTCCGCGGCCTGCGGCTCGTGCACACCCACCTGCGCGGCGAGCCGGTGACGCAGGACGACCTCAACGACCTGGCGCTGCTGCGCCTCGACATGGTGGCGGCGATCGAGGCGCTCCCCGACGGCGGCGCGGGGCGGGTCGAGGTCGCCTACCTGCTGCCGGGGGCGGCGGAGGGGGAGACCCCGTTCCAGCGCGTGGTGGCACCCGACGTCTTCCGGCTCGACCTCGACTTCGAGGAGACGATGGCGGCCCTCGAGGCGGAGAGCGCGCGCCTCGCCCGCGACTCGGCGGTCGTGGGGCAGGAGCGGGCCCTGGTGATCGGCGTCAGCGCCGACGACGAGCGCTTCGCGGAGACGGTGGAGCTCGTGCGGGCGGCGAACGTGGCGGTGGCCGGCATCGTGCGCCAGAGGCGCAAGCAGATCCACCCGCGGACGGTGGTCGGCGGCGGCAAGCTCGAGGACATCGTGCTGCAGGGGATGCGACAGCGCGCCGAGGTGGCGATCTTCGACGTCGACTTGAAGCCGGCGCAGGCGCGCGCCTTCGAGGACGCTACCGGCATGAAGGCGATCGACCGCACGCAGCTGATTCTCGACATCTTCGCGCAGCGTGCGCGCAGCAGCGAGGGGAAGCTGCAGGTCGAGCTGGCGCAGCTCAAGTACTCTCTGCCCCGGCTCACCGAGAAGGATGCGGGGCTCTCGCGCCTGACCGGCGGCATCGGCGGCAGGGGCCCGGGCGAGACGGTGCTCGAGATCGGGCGCCGGCGCATCCGGGATCGCATCCGCGCCCTCGAGCAGCGGCTCGAGCGGCTCTCGCGGGAGCGCGCGCTCCGTCGGCGACAGCGCAGCGAGTCCGACCTGCCCGTGCTGTCGATCATCGGCTACACCAACGCCGGGAAGAGCACGCTTCTCAACGCCCTCACGAACAGCGACGTCGAGGCGAAGGATCTCCTCTTCGTCACCCTCGACCCGACGAGCCGCCGGCTCCGCTTCCCCCGCCAGGGAGAGGTCGTGATCACCGACACGGTGGGTTTCATCGCCGACCTGCCGAAGGACCTGATCACGGCGTTCCGCGCCACCCTCGAGGAGCTCGCCGACGCCGACCTGCTGCTGCACGTCGTCGACGCCGCCGACCCCGAGCTCGACCGCAAGGTCGAAGCGGTGGACGCGCTGCTCGGCGAGCTCGAGCTCGCCGCCATCCCGCGCCTGATGGTGCTCAACAAGGCCGACCTCCTCGAGCCGGAGACCGCGGCCGGTCTCGCCGAGCGCTTCCAGGGGGTGTCACTCTCGGCGCAGCGGCGGCAGGGTCTCGACGACCTCATCGCCGAGGTCGAGGAGCGCCTCCACCGCCGGGTCAAGCGGCCGGCGCCCAGACGAGAGAGCCAGGGAGCGGGCCGCACGTCGCGGTGACGCCTCGCTGGGGTCGACCTCCGAGAGGCCTCGGGCGGCGCTTCGCATCGGTCCAGAGCCCGGACGCTCGAGCCGAGGTCTGGACGGCCGCGAGCCGCGAGGCCGGCGGTCGGGCGGCATAAGTCTTTTGTGTGAAGTCTGTTAGCTCCACGGGCGAAGCAGGCACGGTGCTGGCAATCCGGGTCGTCACCACGCGAAAGGACGACACGGAGGCCCCATGCAGCATGCCCAGATCGAAAGCCGCAGCGACCTGCGCGTCCCCGCCCGGGACCACAACCTCGACCTCGACCCCTTCGCGCCGATCCGCGTGCTCGACCTCGACCGCGGGGGGGTGGTCGTCGAGACCGAAACCTGGCTCGCGCCCGGCGGCCGCTACCCGCTCTGCCTGGGGCCGAACATCCACCTGACCGGTGTGGTGGTGCGCAGCTCGCTCCGCTTCGTCAGGGAAACCTACCGTGGCCCGCGACGCGTCTACCGCACCGGCATCCGTTTCGACCCGCCGTCAGACGAGGCGAGGGACCAGCTCCGCGAGCTGATGGCATCGCTCACCCGGCTGGGGCCGGCCGAGCCGATGCCGACGATGCTGTTGTTCGGCTGAGCCGCGGCGGCGAGACGTCGTCCAGCGCGTCGAGGATCGTCCGGACGCCGGCATCGGGTTCGCGCGCTCCCTCGGTGAGCGCGCGCCGCCAGCGCCGCGCGCGCGGCTCGCCGTGGAAGAGGCCGACGAGATGGCGGGCGAGCCGCGCCAGCGGCTGGCCGGCCGCCACTTGCCGCTCGACGTAGGGGAGGAAGGCCTCGACCGCGGCGCGGCGGTCGGCCTGCGGGTCGTCTCCGGCCCCGAAGACTCGCCGGTCGGCGCCGGCGAGCACCCACGGCTCGTGGTAGGCAGCGCGTCCGATCATCACCCCGTCGACGAGGGCGAGGTGCGCAAGCGTCTCGTCGAGCGAGA
>Ga0075431_100007653_pt1 | contig 10756 bp, 9 predicted proteins | sample RhiMetdeltSRZDD5_FD_75297 | JGI IMG/M metagenome (GOLD analysis project Ga0075431, IMG submission 75297) | Populus rhizosphere microbial communities from Tennessee, USA - Rhizosphere MetaG P. deltoides SRZDD5 | ecosystem: Host-associated > Plants > Roots > Rhizosphere > Soil | place: USA...
TGGTGGCGCATCTCGTCGAGCGTCTCGTCGAGGCCGGTGTCGCCGAAGGTGCTGGCCTCCCGCTGCGCGGCGATCAGCTCGGCCAGCTCGCGCCGCGCGGCATCGGCGCAGCCCTCCGCCACCAGGTCGGCCGTGGCGTCCTCGAAGCGGCGCACCTCCTCGCGCGCCACGCCCAGCGCTGCGGGGCGCACGGTCTCGCCCTGGCTCATGGCGATGCCCCCGGCGATCTGCGCCAGGTACTCGCCGAAACCGCAGGCGACGATCAGCCGCTCGGCCGGGCCGAGGCGGCCCGCTTCCTGGAGCCGTCCGGCCCATGCCTGCATCTGCCGCAGCGCCTCGACATAAGTCGCAATCCACGCCAGCCCGTGCCCCGCGGCCTGCGCCGCGTCGAGGCCGCCGGCCGCGGCGACACGCGCCCGCACGGCCGCCTTGGCATGGTGCAGGAGCCGCTCGGCTGCAGCGACGGCCTCCGCGCAGCGGCCGACCAGCGCATCGCGATCCGGGCCAACTGAGGTTTGCGCGCCGGTCTGTGACATGAGGTCTCTCGCATCCCGCGTTGCGGCGTCGGCGGTCGCGCCGGCTTGCTGCAGTGCACGATACCGCCAATCTGGCGCGTTGCAACGCGTCTTCGAGGCGATCCGGCCGCAACGGGGGATGCAATCGACGCACCGCCGCTCTGGGCGGTTCGCTGTCGAACGCGCGCCGTTGCACCATGAACCTCGGCCCGGCGCAGAACGAGCGAGGAGCGCGCAGGCCGGCATGGGAGCGGCCTTGGCGGGATGCGCCAGGCAGGCTCGGCACGGCCGTGTCGAGCCGGTAGAGGGGGCACCAGCGCTCGCCGCGCTGGGCTCAGGCAACCGCCGGGAGTTTCGCTCGGCGCCTTACATTCGGCCACCTCTGTCTGCGAAATCGCGCCCGTGCACAGACCGGTAAAGCTCGCCACGAGACAGTTCGATGTTGCGCAGCTGCGTGTCGCTCATCTGGGACAACGCCGCGTAGAGAGCAGCATCCGCCCGGGCGGCCGCCCAGGCGTCGAGGGCCGTGACAATGCGGGTGCCGAGGTGGTGCGCCTTGGCGCGCACCTTGCTTGCCCACGAGGCGGGTGATCCCACAGACGCTGGCGCGGCGGCATTCTGGTATGGCAGCATTTGTATAGTTTGGGTCATGGACGACTATCCTTGCTCAGCAATTGGGGCTCCGGCTCATCGCAACTGGGCCGGCGAGGCCGCACGCCTGGTGTTCGGACCGTAGGTCATGCGGCGGCTCAGATCCTTGGTGCGGGAGCTGAAATTTTCCCAAACCCTGTGCGATCGCCGGCCGCGCTGCGCGATGGCCGCCGGCGCGCGTTGCTGCGATGCAGCGAGGCCCTGCGGCCGTGGACGGTGGCGACAAAGCGGCCTAAGGTGCTGCTTCAGAATCTTAAATGATCTGAAGCCATCTGATGTCGTTGCGTGCGATGGACGAGGGGGAACTGCGTTTCGGCCGCTTCCGGTTCGACCCCGCGCAGCGTCGGCTGTCGCGCGAGGGGGTCCCCGTCCGTCTCGGCAGCCGGGCGCTGGCCGTCCTGGCGGTGCTGGTCGCGGCCCGCGGCGAGGTCGTAAGCAAAGACGATCTCATGGCGCGTGTGTGGCCGGGACAGGTGGTCGAGGAGAACAATCTCCAGGTCCAGGTCTCCACGCTGAGGAAGGCGCTCGATGACGGTGCCGGAGGCCAGAGCCACCTCGTCACCGTGCCCGGTCGCGGCTATCGCCTGGTGGGTTTCGTCGACGCCCCGGCCGGCGATTGCGAGCGTCCCTCGATCGCGGTGCTGCCCTTCCAGAACTTGAGCGACGACCCGGCGCAGGAGCACTTCGCCGACGGCATCGTGGAGGACATCATAACGGCGCTCGGGCGTCTGCGCTGGCTGATGGTGATCGCGCGCAAGTCGAGCTTCGCCTACAAGGGGCGCACCGTGGACGTGAAGCAGATGGGTCGCGAGCTGGGCGTGCGCTATCTGCTGGAAGGCAGCGTGCGCTGGGCCGGCAAGCGGCTGCGCATAAGCGCCCAGCTGGTCGACGCTACGACCGGCGGCCACCACTGGGCCGAACGGTACGACCTGGAGGTGGACGACATCTTCGTTGCTCAGGACGCGATCACACGCAGTGTCGCCGCAGCCATCGAGCCGCACCTCCTGGAGGCGGAAGGCGTTCGCGCCCTTGCGGGTTCCGCCAGCGATCTCGGGGCCTGGGAGCTCGTGGCCCGGGCGCAGGCGCAATTCTGGCGGCTGACGCGTTCCGACCACGAAGCGGCCGTGGCGGTTCTGAAGCGGGCCGTGGACAGCTATCCGGACTATGCCCCGGCCCGGAGCCTGCTGGGGTTCTGCCTGGTCTTCGCCGCGCACATGGGTTGGAGCGATCGCGACCAGGGGCTCGGCGCAGGCCACCGGCACGCGCTTCGAGCGGTCGCGCTCGACGATCGCGATCCCTGGGCGCACATCGCGCTCGGCTACTGGGCCATGATGGAGCGCCGCACGGAGGAATCGATCGCCGCCTTCCGCGGCGCGCTCCACCTCAACCCGAATTCCGCGGCGGGGCACTGCTACCTGAGCCACATCCTCGCCTTCGCGGGGCGGGACCGCGAGGCCATCGAGCATGCCGAGACCGCCATCAGGCTGAGCCCGCTCGACCCGGAGATGGCGCTGTTCCTCGGGCCCATCTCGGTAGCGCACTACGTTGCCGGGCGCTATGCGGAGGCCGTCCGGTATGCGTCGGACACCTTGCGGCTGCGCCCCGATTTCCAGGGCATGCAACGTCTCTGCTGCGCGAGCTTGGCCCAGGCCGGACGCATCGAGGAGGCGCGCACACTGCTGGCAGGCGTTCGGCGCCAACAGCCGCAGCTGTCGATCGCATGGCTGAGGGCGAGCGTCCCTTATCAGACGCCGCAGATCATGGAGCGCTTTCTCGACGGCATGCGCAAGGCGGGACTGGACGAAGCTTCTGCCGGCGATTGAGCGTCGGCTACCTCACGGGCACCGTTGCTCCGGACCGAGTGTGTCGGGCTCCGGGGCGGCAGACTTTGCCATGCTTGTGTCGGGCCTGCGACGAGACCCTGCTCAGCCCTTGGGGGAGGTGCGCTTCGAGGAGTGGCGCGAGACGATCACCACCTCGGCTTCCTCTACCTCGCCGCCGGGCGCCGCGAGGAGCGGCTCCCGGGCCCCGCTCCCGGCCGATGGCGCCGAGGGCAGCCCAGGCTGCCCCTGCGTCGCGCTGCCCTGCGCCGAGGCGCCACCGGCGAGCGGCAGCGGCGCAGGCTCGCGAATGACGAAAGTGACGCTGGCCTCCTCGGCCTCCAGGGCGGGCCAGCCGATGGCCTCACCGCTGCGCGAGCCGCGGACCGTCTCGGGCCGGCTCTCCTGCTGTCCCGGTTGGGCCGGCTCTGCGGCAGGGGCCGTCGCCGTGCTGCTGCCGCCGTCGCCCGGCGCTTCGGCCGGAGGCGCCCCACCCCGCGCGGCCGCGCGGATGTGCTCCAGGACGTGATGCAGCTCGACGGCGCGCGCATCCGCCGGGGCGGCCGGGCGCGGCGCGCCGGCGCGGCGCAGCTCCAGGAGCGCCGCCTGCTCGATCCAGTTGCGCCGGCTGATCTCGCGGCCGAGTCCGAGCGCCGCGGCGATGGTGCGCACATCCTCGGCGCTCCAGGCCGCGATCTGGGCGAAACGCACAACGCCGCGGTCGGCGAGGCGCCGGGCGAGGCCGGCACCGAGCCCGCGGATGCGTGTCAGGTCGTCCGGCTCGGACCCCGGCTCATCCACGGCAAGGCGGTCCCGCGTCCTGTCCTCGCTCACCGTCCCCTCCCTCCTCTCCGCATCCTCCACCTGCCTCCGATCCGTCCGCCCCATGCTCGACGGCGCGGCGCGCGCTCGCTAATGTGCGGCGGCTTTGCCCCAAGCTCGCCAACAACGGCGCTGCGTGTGCGCCCGCATTCGTCCGGAGCGGCCATGATATTCCGCCAGATTGGGAACATCATCGCGGCGATCCGCAACGTCTACGCCGACAGCGGCTTTGCCATGGCGGGGGCGGTCGCCTTCTCGTTCGTGCTGTCGCTGTTTCCGTTCAGCATCTTTCTGGGCGCCTTGGCCGGCGTGTTCGGCGGCGAGGAGCGCGCGAAACAGGGCATCACGTGGCTGTTCGAGATGGTGCCGGCCCCCGTCGCGGAAGGGCTGGCGCCGGAGGTGATGGCGGTCATGGGCCGCACCCGCTTCGACGTCCTGACGTTCGGCGCGTTCATCTCGCTCTTCTTTGCGACCAGCGGGATCGAGAGCCTCAGGGCCGCCCTCAACATTGCCTACCGCCAGAAGGAGACGCGCTCCTATCTCAGGTGCCTCCTGGAAAGCTCGGGGTTCGTGGTGCTGAGCTCGGTGGGCATGCTGGTGCTCACCTGGGGCGTCGTGGTGGGGCCCGAGCTCGCGGCGCGCATCAAGCCTGCGTGGCTGCTGTGGCTCGCCGATTCCAGCTGGTTCTCCGTCCTGGTGCGCTATGCGATCGTGGTGGCCGCCCTCGGCCTGCAGCTGCTCGCCTATCATCTCTGGCTGGCGGCGGGGCATCGGCGCCTGGCGGACGTATTGCCCGGCGTGCTGCTCAGCATCGTGCTCTGGCTGGTGGCGGCCAGGTTGTTCGGCTCGTGGCTCACGTTCAGCGACTATTCGCGGTTCTACGCCGGCCTCACCTCGATCATGAGCGCGCTGGTGTTCTTCCAGCTCTCGGCCGTCATCATTCTCATCGGCGCCGAGCTCAACCGCGGCATCCTGGAGATCAAGGAGCAGGGCCTCGGGGGCAATGGCCGCTGAAAGCCGTGGGCAGACCGAGCAGGGCGGCGGCAGGCCGATTAACCATGCCTCCCAATGCCCGCGCTTTTCCCCTCAATTGGGGATGCCCATGCAATTCGATCTGCGCTATCTGACGTGTTGGCACGGGGCCATCTACCAAGTGTGCGACGCCGCACCCATCGGGCGCGCCTGACCTCCGAGGTTTGGGCGCGCCTCCCCTCACGTGGTCCGTCCCGGTAATGGGCTCGCTTTCGCAGCGCGTCCACACCGATACGCATGGGCGAATGGGGGCAGCGCACGCTTGCCGCTTCTTCTCCCAATAAAACTTCAACGACAATCTGCGAGGGAAAAATGTCGATAGCTACGCTAACCTTGAAAGCCGTCGTTGCGAAAGCCGTGGCTGCCGTGGCGCTCGTGGGCGTCTCAGCCGGCGCGTGGGCTGAGACCGACCGCAATTCGATGGACCGGTATGCCGCCGCCATTCGCAAGATCGAGTCGACGAACCGCTACCACATCACCGCCAATGCAGGACGCGGCCGCACGGCGCTGGGGGCCTACCAGGTTTTGGACACGAACCTGCCCTCGTGGTCGCGTGCTGCCCTCGGGCGCACGGTCGGCGTGGCGGAGTTCCTGCGCTCACCGCATATCCAGGATCGCATCTTCCACCACCGCTTCGGGCAGTACGTGAGGAAGTACGGCGCCCATGGCGCTGCCCGCGCGTGGCTGGGCGGCGAAGGGGCGGCCCGCGGCGGCGGCGGAGGTGCCGATCGCTTCGGCAGCACGCCCTCCTCGTACGCCGCCAAGTTCTGGCGCGAGGCCAGAGGCTAATTGCTCTCTACGAGCCCCCGGCCGCGGTCGGGGGCTTTTCATTTTTTCAGTCTCGGCCGAAGCGCCTGCGGCTTTCGTCCACGGCGTCCTCGAAGGTCCTGAGCCCGGCGTCGACCAATGCGGTCCACGCACTGCAGCAGGCAATTTGCACTCGTTCTTCCACATGCGCGTGCGTGCGGCGGGTCGCGCGCCCTAATACCGATGGATGAGGCGACCCCATACCGACGCAGGAGGCCCCGCAATACCTATGGACGAAGGTGCGCGCACGGAATGTCGAGTACGTTCGAGGCACGGTCTGCAAGGGCAACCGTCCGCGGGCCCCTCGCGACCCTGCCGGGGCCTGCTTCGCGACAATTCACGATTGGAGAGTCCCATGTCTTCTCGCAAGCTACTCGCTCCCATTTGCGCTGCAGCGATTGCAGCGACTTCCATCACTGCGATCGCTACCTATGCAACCGCTCAGGTGGCGACGAATGTGGGCGATTGCGCCCTGACCAACGAGACCGTTGTCCTGGAGCATTGCAGTAACTTTTTCCATGTCACGGGCGCTTGTACGGCCCGCGTCGGCCGCGCATTCCGTGTCACGGGAGAGGAAAACCAGGGGTACTTTCAGGTGGAGCACGTCTTGGCGCGCGGCTATGTCCAACGAGGCAAGCTCGACTGGGTCGACGCGAGCTACTGCCGGGCCGCTGGCATCCGGCGGTAAGAGCCGTCGCGGGGCGCGACGCTGGCCTGAGCGCGCGCCTCGCCACCTATCCGAAGCGCCGGCGGCTTTCCTCTACCGCGTCCTCGAAGGTGCGCAGGCCCGTCGTCGGCGCGCTGACCAGCACCGCCATGTTGCCGGGCTTGTGCTCGTTCTTCCACATGCGCGTGTGCGCCTTGGGGATCTGCTCCCAGGGGAAGACCTCCGACATCGCCGGATCGATGCGGCGCTCGATGACCAGCTTGTTGGCTTGGGACGCCTGCAGCAGGTTGGCGAAATGCGAGCCCTGCACGCGCTTCTGGTGCATCCACAGATAGCGCGCGTCCATCGTCAGATTGTAGCCGGTGGTGCCTGCGCAGATCACCACCATGCCGCCGCGCTTCACGACGAACACCGACACCGGGAAGGTCGCGGCGCCCGGATGCTCGAACACGAAGTCGACGTTGTTGCCCTTGCCGGTGATCTCCCAGATGGCGGCCCCGAACTTGCGCACCTCCTTGAACCAGGCGTCGTATTCCGGCGTCCCGACCTTGGGTAGCTCGCCCCAGCAGTTGAACTTCTTGCGGTTGATAATGCCGCGGGCGCCCAGCTGCATGACGTAGTCGCGCTTGTCGTCCTCGGAGACCACGCCGATGGCGTTGGCGCCGGTCGTCGCAATGAGCTGGACGGCCATCGACCCCAGGCCGCCCGAGGCGCCCCACACCAGCACGTTGTGACCCGGCCTGATGACGTGGGGGCGGTGGCCGAACAGCATGCGGTAGGCGGTGGCCAGCACCAGCGTGTAGGAGGCGCTTTCCTCCCAGGTCAGGTGCCGGGGACGCGCCAGCAGCTGGCGGTCCTGCACGCGGCAGAACTGGGCGAAGGAGCCGTCGGGCGTCTCGTAGCCCCAGATGCGCTGTGACGGTGAGAACATCGGGTCGCCGCCGTTGCACTCCTCGTCGTCGCCGTCGTCCTGGTTGCAGTGGACGACGACCTCGTCGCCCACCTTCCAGCGCTTCACCTTGGAGCCCACCGCGTAGACGATGCCGGAGGCATCGGATCCGGCAACGTGATAGGGGTGCTTGTGCACGTGCGTGATCGGCGAGATCGGTACGCCGAGAGAGGCCCACACGCCGTTGTAGTTGACCCCCGCAGCCATCACGAGGACGAGCACGTCGTGGCTGTCGAGCTCCCAGGTCGGCAGCACCTCGACCTGCATGGCTCGGTCTGGAGGTCCATGCCGATCGGCGCGGATCGCCCAGGCGTACATCTTGGAGGGAACGTGCCCGAGCGGCGGAATCTCGCCGATCTCGTAGAGGTCCTTGGGCGGCGGGCTCGGCGCCGCGGCGGGGGCGGGTCCTCCTGCCGGTTTCAGTGGCACGACATTGCCGATGGGCTCGGCCTTTGACATGGTTGCCTCCCGCGCTGCCCGTCCAGCGCGCCTAGCGTCGGACACTTTTTGGCGCCGCACAAGACATTTTTTGCGCTGCGGCTAGAGGGAGCCGTAAATCCTTGCGCCAGCGTTGTTGTCGGCTACCCTGACCGGATCTCGCGCCCGCGAAAAGGAGCGACTTTCATGACCGTGCAGCAGGGGTCGGACCCCTCGCCCCAGAAGGGGTCAGACCCCTCGCCCTCAACGCCGGAGTTGAACGCAGGGGCTGACGCAAGGGGTCTGACCCCGGACGCTCCGCCTGACAAGCCCTGGCTCATTCGCACGTACTCGGGGCATTCGACCGCGGCCAGGTCGAACGAGCTCTATCGCCGCAACCTCGCCAAGGGGCAGACCGGCCTCTCCATCGCCTTCGACCTGCCGACACAGACCGGCTACGACTGCGACCATGCGATCGCCCGCGGCGAGGTGGGCAAGGTGGGCGTTCCCGTCTCGCATCTCGGCGACATGCGCACCTTGCTCGAGGGCATTCCGCTCGAGCGCATGAACACCTCGATGACCATCAACGCCACGGCCGCGTGGCTGCTCGCTCTCTACGTGGCGGTGGCCGACGAGCAGGGCGCGGCACGCGACAAGCTCACGGGCACGACCCAGAACGACATCATCAAGGAGTATCTCTCGCGCGGCACCTACATGCTCCCGCCGGAGCCGTCGCTGCGGCTGACCAGGGACACGATCGTGTTCAGCTGCAGCGCGCTGCCCAAGTGGAACCCGGTCAACGTGTGCTCCTACCACCTGCAGGAGGCGGGAGCGACGCCCGTGCAGGAGCTCAGCTTCGCGCTGGCGGCCGCACAGGTCATCCTCGACGGCGTGAGGGCCTCGGGCGAGGTGGCGCCTGCGGACTTCGGAGCGGTGGTCGGCCGCATCTCCTTCTTCTGCAACGCCGGCGTGCGTTTCGTCACGGAGATGTGCAAGATGCGTGCGTTCACCGAGCTGTGGGACGAGATCACGGCGCAGCGCTACGGCGTCGCCGACCCTCGGCACCGGCGCTTCCGCTACGGCGTGCAGGTGAACTCGCTGGGCCTCACCGAGCCGCAGCCGGAGAACAACGTCTACCGCATATTGCTGAGCATGCTGGCGGTCACCCTGTCGAAGGACGCCCGCGCCCGCGCCGTGCAGCTGCCGGCCTGGAACGAGGCGCTGGGCCTGCCGCGGCCCTGGGACCAGCAGTGGTCGATCCGGATGCAGCAGATCCTCGCCTCCGAGACCGACCTTCTGGAATATTCCGACCTGTTCGAGGGTTCCACCGCCGTGCGCCGCAAGGTCGACGAGCTGAAGCGGGAGGCGAGGGCGGAGCTCGCCCGCATCGAGGCGATGGGCGGCGTGGTCGCGGCCATCGACGCCATGAAGCAGGCGCTCGTCGCCAGCAACACCGAGCGCCTGCGCCGGGTGGAATCGGGCGAGCAGGTGGTGGTCGGCGTCAACCGCTGGCCAGAGACCGAGCCGTCGCCGCTGGCGGCCAGCGCCGCCGCCATCGAGGTGGTCGACCCCGCGGCCGAGATCGAGCAGATCGGGCGGCTCGCGGCCTGGCGCGCCGGCCGCGACGCCGAGGCGGCCCACCGCGCGCTCGCCGCGCTCGAGGCGGCGGCGAGCGAAGGCCGCAACATCATGGTGCCGTCGATTGCCTGCGCCAAGGCCGGCGTGACGACCGGCGAGTGGGGGGCGGTGCTGCGCGCGGTGTTCGGCGAATATCGTGCGCCGACGGGGATCGGGCGGGGCGCCGCCGCGCCCCCCGAGGACGACCTCGCCGAGGTGCGCGCCGAGGTCGACCGCGTCTCCGCGCGCCTGGGCCGGCGCATCAAGCTGCTGGTCGGCAAGCCCGGCCTCGACGGCCACTCCAACGGTGCCGAGCAGATCGCCGTGCGCGCGCGCGACTGTGGCATGGAGGTGGTCTACGAGGGCATCCGGCTGACGCCCGCGCAGATCGTCCGCTCCGCAGGCGACGAGGCCGTGCACGTCGTCGGCCTCTCCATCCTCTCCGGCAGCCACGCGCCGCTCGTCGAGGAGATCATGCAACGCATGCACACGAGCGGGCTCGACGACGTGCCGGTGGTGGTGGGCGGCATCATCCCGCCCGAGGACGCCGCCCACCTCGAGCGACTCGGTGTGGCGGCCGTGTTCACCCCCAAGGACTTCCGGCTCAACGCCATCATGCGCCGGATCGTGGCCCTCGTAGAGGCACCGTCGACCGCTGCATGATGGGGCCCTGGCAGATCGATTGATCCGTGGATCGGAATCGTCTAGAACATATAGCGAACATTGTCTCGAGGGACGGCAATGCCAGCGATGCAGGGCAAGGGCGGGCCGTGGACGGAGCGCAAGCTGGCAGCGGTTCGCAAGTACCTGCAAGCCTTCAACACGGCGCTTTCGAAGCGGAATTTCACGCGCGTGTACGCTGACGCATTCGCGGGCTCCGGCAGCCGTGAGCTCGATTGCGTCCCGTTGCTTGATGACGATCTGGACATCGCAAGGATCGCCAAGGGCTCGGCTCGCATTGCCCTGGAGAGCAAGCCGTCGTTTCACAGGTTCATCTTCATCGAGAAGACTGCAAGCAACGTGGCTTCGCTGCGGGGCCTGAGACCTGAATTCCCCGAACTCGATGTGCAGATCCGCAAGACTGACGCAAATTCGGAACTCGTCAACATCGCGAAAGCCTGGGACCAGAATTGGCGCGGCATCCTCTTCCTCGATCCCTACGGCTGCCAGGTCGAGTGGAATTGCCTAACTGCCGTCGCCGCGACCACGGCCATAGATGTGTGGCTTCTGTTTCCTCTCAATGCTGTCAGAAGAACGCTACCTAACGGGGGAGCGTTCGAACCTGGATGGGGCGAGCGCCTCGACCTCCTTTTCGGGACGCCGGCTTGGTTCGACAGATTCTACCCGAAGATAAGGAAGGACGATCTCTTCGGCACCCAGATGCCGGAACATGTGCGAACGGTTACTTTGGATGGGATCGAGGCGTTCTATCGAGAGAGGCTTTGCGAGCTGTTCAAAG
>Ga0075431_100007655_pt1 | contig 10755 bp, 5 predicted proteins | sample RhiMetdeltSRZDD5_FD_75297 | JGI IMG/M metagenome (GOLD analysis project Ga0075431, IMG submission 75297) | Populus rhizosphere microbial communities from Tennessee, USA - Rhizosphere MetaG P. deltoides SRZDD5 | ecosystem: Host-associated > Plants > Roots > Rhizosphere > Soil | place: USA...
CCGCGCGATCTGGGATGATGATCCGACGTTTCGAGCGCCGCACCATTCCGCGTTTGATCAGATCGGCCACGACCCGACTCACCATCTCTCGTGAGGCACCGACTAAGGTCGCGATGAACTCCGCCCCGGCATCTACCAGCCATTCGCCCCCTTCTTCGTGGCCGCGTTCGAGCAGCACATCGACCACTCGTGCATACACACTGTCGAGGGCGAGACGGCCGATCTTACGATGAGCCCTCGCCAGGCGCTTTGCGATGGCTTGCATGATGGGCTGCGCCAGTCTTGCATCGCGGGAAAGAAGGTCTTCGAGAAGTTGCCGCGGCATAAAGAGAATCGTGCACTGCGTGCCCGCTACATACGTCTCGCTACTCGTACGACCCTCCAACCACCCCATCTCGTTGAAGAATTCGTGCTCGCAGAGCTCTTCGATCACGGCTTCTCGGCCAGACTCGTCGTGCTGCATTATCCGCACACGGCCTGCGAGGATCAGGCAAAGGCTATCGGCGGTGTTAGTGGACATCGATATCGGTGCGCGAATGGAATACGTGCGGACCGTAAGGTGAGGTAAAGCGGCGCCGATCGTTGCATCATCAAGCGAAGAAAAGAGCGGCACAGCCTTGAGCGTTGTCTGAGTGCACGAAAAACCCGGCATAGTTTTGGACGTCGCGTTGTTGGGGGGGATAGAAATTTACGACACTGTACTAATGCGTGTTCGTGATAAACGCCCAACTCCACGGTAAAACAGCACACACGCTTAGATCGAAACGCTTTCGCGCATACGCGACGCTCGGAGTAACGACAGTCAATCCCCGTTGAGCACGGCGATCGTGCTGAACGAAGAGTGCGAGCACATCTTGACGTGCCATATCCTTAAATGTCAGCGGAGCACGAGCGTCCAGTCTGCGCATCGAGATTGGGTAAGCGCTCCGCCCGGCAGTTTGTAGACGAGATCAACGTCATGCGGGGAGCCGCGCGCCGTCAACCTTGTGGTAGGACTCCCGCAATGCAGGCTTATAAGGAGACTGTTTTGCGCGTCTGAGAACAATCTCACGGAACGCGGCTCACGCCGAACTGTAAAACCGCATGCAATTGTCCAAACGAAAAGGAGGTTGCATGCGGAAGCTTCTCGCAACAATTGTGCTGTCGGCGGCCACAAGTGCCGCTCATGCCTTACCGATCACCTTCAGTGATGTCATAAACCCGAACTACCTGTTCAACGGCAATGGCGGGGCCAATGCCACGCAGAGCTTTAGTCACAATCTCTTGGATGACGGATTCAACGCAGCCACGGACACGATCACGGCTGCTTCGTTGACGCTGCGCTTCAGCGATGAAAGCGCTGACGCGGCGCCTGAATTGGTGGCCTTCATCTTTGACGGCCTACCCTTCGGTACGCAAACAATCACCAGTGGCGGTGCGACGTTTGTTGTCACGTTCACAGGGTTGTCGCTCATGGCGCTGGTGGCAGAGGGCGCTCTGGACATGACCCTAAACAACGCCGGATCAACTACGACTTCACCGGAGAATAGAAGTGACTTCCTCTTCTTGGATTCGACGCTGACCGTGGACGCCACGCGAGCGGCCTTGTCTCCTCCAAGCGAACCGTCAACTCCCGTGCCCGAGCCAGGTTCGCTGGCCCTCACGGGGTTCGGGCTGGCGGCCGCGGCGCTCGAGCGACGCAAACGTGCCACTGACCGGCGGCCACAGTAGCAAGTTTCAGGAGTTGCCAATTTCAAAGTAGGCGCCCGTACCAAAGCGTGCGGCGTGTTACTCGCGCCCGGGCGACGGGGTCATGAGATCAGCGGTTCAAAAAGCCACGCTCAAAAGGTCGCTCGGAACTCGAGCGCGGCGAACTGCATGGGTTCGGACGCAATGGCGGTCGGCACGGCCCGGTGCCCTCGGCGGGCACGGTCGCGCACGAGAGCACACGTACCCGAGCCGCGGTGAGCCTGTGCAGGACGGATTCGCTCCCCCGTCGATCGAGTCAGCCCCACGCGACTGGAAATGAACAAGACAAGGAAATCCCAGCGCAGGTGTCCGCAATGCGGATGGGCGATCACGCGCATCCCGCGGCGTCCGGAGGACCGGATCGCCAGCCAGACGCCGCCGATCCGCCGTTATCGCTGCTGCGAAGCGGGCGGCTGCGGATGGGAGGGCACGCTGGCTGCGACCTGGGCCGACACGGGCGTCGAGCGGTGCCGCGACCCTGAACTTGTGCGCGTGCGCATGCTGCGGGCGCCGAAGAGCCGGTTCGTCTCCTGGGCGGTAATTGGACTGGCTGCCGTCGCACTGGGTGGCGGCGGCGTGAAGCTCTATGCTGCGTTCGCACCGACGTCGTTGCTCGCCAAGAACGCGCGGGCGATCCCGTTCGGCGTCAGCGACTTCGGGCGGCCGCTACCGGAGAATCATCCGTTCCTGCAGCAGGACGTCGACGCCCCAGCGCGCGCGGTCACGACCGCCGCGTCTGCGACGGCCTCGTCCCCAGCCGCTACACCGGGACCTGCGCCGGTCACCAACCCGGCCGCGAGTTCCGAGGGCGCGCCGCTGTCGCTGCGCGAGGACTGCGTCTGGGGCGAGCCCGGACGCAACCCATACAAGGGCACGGTCCAGCAGGCGCTGACGGCTGCTCGGCTTCCTGCGCAGGTCGTGGCGCTGCTCGAGCGCAAGATCCGGGAGCGCGAGACGAGCGACCGCCTCGAGATTCGCAACGACAAGATCCGCGGAGTGCACAGCAACGCGGCGTTCGAGTCGCGGGGAATCAAGTTGACGTACGGCAAGACGCTGTGCCTGAACTCGCGCGTCAATTTCAACCCCGGGCACGTTGAGCGCGCGGACCTCTACGAAGTCGCCGACGCGCGCGGCATCACGTACTCCGTGATGGTTCCCGACGTGTGTGGAAACGTCTCGGTGCTGGGCCCGCGTGCCCAATCCGACCCAAAGCCGCAGGACATCCTCGCGTGGTACGCCGAGCAGCCACTGCCGCGCGGCCCGGAAGGCTTCCAGAACCTGGTCCGCATCACCGGCGAGACCAATAGCGTGCCGGAGCCCGAGAGCTGGACGCTCATGCTGGGCGGCCTCGCGCTGCTCGCATGGTTCACCCGTCGGCGGGAGCGCGGGTCCCGCCGACGCTGACCGCGACCCCGTTCGAGCCTTGTGCAGTTGCGCGGGGATTCATTTAACGTCACACCCGCAGCTCACGATCGTGCCAGACTTGAACTGACGCCGCCATTTGCCGCCGATCCCAAGACAGGCCTTAGGACAATGTTCGTTCGCATAAGCCCGCGCGTCATCACTGCTTGATATCTTTCCAGGCGCGTTGATCCACTTGATTCTGGCGGCATATTGGAGGGTCACGGCGGTGTCGGTGGCGATTGACGATCGCGGGTCAGGAATCTGCTTCAATACTTCATCTGGTTTCGCGTCCGCATTCTGCACCGGTTTTGAGGTGATGTTCCGTACACCCATGCTGTGTAGGCGCTCGATGGCTGCGGCGCGTGGTGCACCAACAAAGTCAGGCATCGCGAGCTTTTTCACAGGAGGCTCTGCGGCGACCGTGAGAGTTATCGCAAAGCCTTTCGCCACCAATTTGTCCGCGCCGGGAGACTGCTTCACTACCGAGCCAGCGGATACCGATCGCGAACGGGCTTCATTGACGTCACCGACCGCAAGCCCGGCCGATTCCAGCAACAATCGCGCGCGCTCGAGAGGCATGCGCGCAAGGTCTGGCACGCGTACGCCCGGCTCAGCGACGACCAGGTTCACCGCGTCACCGACTTTGACTTGCGCCGCTGCCAACGGAAATTGAGCACGGACCAACGGCTCCTTCATCTCTGTGTTGTCGTGGAGCCCGGCTTTTTTAATCTCTCCTGCGGCGAGGCCGACTTTCTCCAGCGCCGCTCGCGCTTTGCTGAGCGGCCAACCGACCGTGTTCGGCACCTCAACATCGACCAGTGCGGCAAGAACCAGTTGCACTTTGCCGCCCGTCTCGAGCTTTTGCCCGGGAGCGGGACGTTGATCCAGCACCAGTCCCGAATGCATCTTGCTGCTCTTGCGGTATTCGACGCGGCCGATGCGCGCACCGGCCGCTGTCAGTGCGCTTCGCGCCTGGCTCAGTGGCTGACCGCGCACGTCAGGCACCACAATTGAGGGCGCCACAGCAACAACGAGATCTACCGTTTCTCCCTTCCGCGAGTGCGTGCCGGCACTCGGACGTTGCTCGAGGATTTCCCCTGGCGGCCGATCGGACGATTCTTTCGTTTCCGTTGATCCGAGAACCAGGCCGCGTCCGGCAATCAATATCTTTGCCTGCTCAAGCTTTTCTCCGACGATGTTCGGAATCTCGGTCTGTGGTACACGGGCCACCACAATGGCAATCGAGCCGTCGGAATCAGTCTGCCTCCCCGGTGCTGGCTTCTGTTCGATGACGGTGCCTTCGGCTGCATTTTCGTTCTCGGTTGAAGACTCCTCCCGTACAGCGAATCCTGCCGCCGTTATCGCCAAGCGGGCCTCTTGAACCGTCTTGCCGATGACGTCGGGAACGTCAACGGTATCGGGACGCATGGCCCAAAAGATTGCTCCCGTTATGAATACCGCAATGGCTATGAAACCTGCGACGAGCGCGGCGAGTGCCAAAGGGCTTTTCCGGGTGCGCAGCAACCCGCGAGGCGCGATTCCATGCGGCGTCTGCGCCTCGGCACCTCTGCCAGCTAGTGGCGTTAATGATCCAGCGGCAAGCTCAGCCGGCGCTGCCTCCGTTCGGCTTGTCTGCGGCCGGTCCCTATCTTCTGCATGGATCGACGGCGTGGGTTGAGGTGAACCTGCGGACTGTGCAGTGGTGACCGGCGCAGTCGTCCTGCGTAACGTCTCTATCAAGCGGTCCACGTCGCCGTGGAATCGCGTATCGCGCAATTCGATCGCATTACGGCGCGAGAGCGGCTTGAGATCGTCAGGCAGATCGGTTGAGCGCGGCATCTCTGCGCCGCCAACCAGAACCGGAATGACACGCACCTTGCGAGATAGCGCCGTGGCGATCTCTTTTCGGATGTAGTCATCCGGATTGTCCAGACGGCGCGCGCCTGTCCTGTCCGTCGACGTCGTCCACGACCTGCCGATCAAGGCGATGACAGCATTACACGAGTCGAGTCTCGCGTTGATTACTTCGACAAAATCATCGCCCGGATCAATCGTGTCGATATCGATGAAGACTTCGTGTTCAGCCAAGTCCCTGGAGAGGCGGTCATACAAGCGGCCCGCGTAAGGGGCGCTGTCCTCCCTGCGGTAGCTGATGAAGAGTCCAGCCATGGAGCCCTCGCTGAGCTTCTCCTCTTTAACCGGAGTGAAGCGGCAAAGCCGCCAGCCCTGAACACACCGTCGCGTAAGCCTAAGCGCACCTTTAGGGCGTTCTTTGGAGCATCACACGGACGTCCACAGTTTGCGCTCGGTTTACCATTGTTGTGAAGGTGTCTGACGCCGCCTCGGATTGTTAAGTGAAGTCTTAAGAGTCATTCAACCTCCCGCGCAGTGCGCTCGGATCAGGCCCCCTACAATCCACGCGCTGTGGATACTCCGCGTGATTGCACGCTGGAGGCGTTTGAACCCGAATAGCGCAAGAGGGGGAGGCATGAGAGGTCATTTCGTTTCCTGGTCGGCAATCGTATCCGTTTGTGTATTGCTCGCGGGCAGCTGGGCCGGCGCGGCCAGCGCTTCAACTGCTGATACGCAGAAGTTCTGCTCAAGCGCCGTTGGAGTCCACATCCACAGCAACGACATCGGGCTGCCTACGTTGGGCGCCACGATCACACTGGCGCAGTTCGTGGCCGCCACGCCGACATTGGGCGAGTACTGCCGAATCGAGGGCGACATTCACCCGATCGACCCGACGGCCCCGGCGATCAAGTTCCGGGTGAATCTGCCGACCGACTGGAACGCCAAGGCACTGGGTTTCGGCGGGGGCGGCTACAACGGGCGGATTCCCAACACGACAGGCGCTCCGACCCTTGGTAATGTGCCTGGCCTGGTGCTGCCGCTGAAGCGCGGATACATCACCTACGGCGGCGACTCGGGACATCAGTCGCCCAGCGCAGACGACGCCGACTTCGCGATGAACGATGAGGCGCTCCTCAACTTCGGCTACATGCACGTCAAGAAGACGCGCGACGTCATGCTCGCTATCGCGAAGCTGCGGTATGGGAACGCCCCTGCGCACATCTACTTCTCGGGCGGCTCGACCGGTGGGCGCGAAGGCTTGACTGGCGCGATGCGCTGGCCGACGGACTTTGACGGCATTCTCACGAATTACCCGACGGCGAACTTCATGGGCTTGCGCCTGTGGGGCGCTGCGCTGGCGCGAGCGATCTACGACAACAACTCGGAAGGCTGGATCCCGCCTGTGATGGTGAACAAGATCGCGGCGCTCGCCATCGAGCGTTGTGACCGGCTGGACGGCGTTGTCGATGGCCTGGTCAGTAACATGATCGCGTGCCGTGCGTTGTCTTCCAGGCTTCTCGAGGAGCTCGCGTGCAAGAACGGCGAGACGGGCTATCCGACCCACTGCCTGACGCAGGCTCAGATCGCGAAGACGATCGACGTGTATCACAACGGCTACACGCTGCCTTACTCGTTCGTGAACGGCATCAACACGTACCCCGGCTACAACAGCCTCGAGGGCATTACGATGCAGATCGGCTCACAGCCGGAATACATCACGCCCACGCCGCCGTCCGGGCCCAATGCCCATCACGTGAACCGGGCAGACCAGTTCATGAAGTTTTTCGTTACGCGGAATCCGAACTTCGACCTGCGCACGTTCGACATTCAAAACCCCGGAGTGTGGCAGAACCGCTTGATTGCGCTCTCCGACATTCTCGGAGCGACGGATCCGGACTTTGAGGCATTCAGGAAGCACGGCGGCAAGATCATCTGGGTGCAGGGATGGGATGATCCGAGCGTCACGCCCTTTGCCAACATCAATGTGGTCAAAGCGATCACCGCAACGATGGGCAAGAAAGCGACCGATAGTTTCCTGCGGCTTTATCTGATTCCCGGCCTCGCGCATGGCGGCGGAAACTTCTCGCCGGTGTGGGACAATCTGACCGCGCTCGAGAACTGGGTCGAGAAGGGCATCACGCCGGAGAACCAAGTCGTGTTCGATAACACGAACACCAACACGCGCGGCCGGTCGCGGCCGTTGTGCGAGTATCCGGGATATCCGCAATACAACGGCTCCGGTGACCCGAATCTCGCGAGCAGCTATACGTGCGCGAAGCCGCATACGGTGATCCGCGATGAGACAGACACGTCCGCAAGGGGTAACCGCCCGCTCTGCGTGAATCCGGGCTGGCCGCAATACAACAACTCGAAAAATGTGAACGCGAGACCCGATTTCGCTTGCGTACCTTGAGAGTGGCCCGCGCGGTCGGCGAGTAGCCGACCGCGCGCACCACCCGGCACGGAACTCCAGCAGCGAACACTGCATCCGGAACGTCGTGCCTCGCTGAGCTGCCAGCGCCCCAGTCACGGCGCCGCTTGGACGGCAACGCCCGCAAAGGGGCGCATCGAAAAGCCGGCTACCGAGCTTTCCTCGAGCGCTGCAATGAGAGCAGTGCGATCGCCGCTGCAAGCAACAGCGCGCCCGCTGGTTCGTTTGCGGTGCCCGGCGGCGGCGCGGTTGAAGTGAGCGTCACGTCGTCAATCCACATGCCACCCGCTACGCCCGGCAGCACGATGGGAATCGCGCTGATGTTCCGAATTTCCTTGCCGGCTGGCGCGGTGAAGCTGAACAAACTGCTCGCGCTAAGGACTTGGGTGAACAGCTCGTCGCCACAATTAAGATCACCGCAGACCTTCACACTCGCCGTGGTGCCGGCACCGAAAAGCTCGATCCACTCGCTTACGAATGTGAAACCGGGGTCGAGCACCCGGATTTCCACGAAGTTGCGGAAATCGATATTGGCCTGAGATCCCACGCCACCGGAACCGCCCTCGGTTCCTGCCACTACGTTTGTGCCGGACCTTGCGGGCCCGAAAGGCGAGCCAGAGAGATTCAACAGAGCCGAGATCGAAGGAAACGTATCGGCCGGGTCGGAAGTCAGCCCACCCGACGTAATCCGCAACGGGACGATCTCGTCGTTCAGTTCCGAATTGTTGTTGAGCAGACCGCCTTGTGTCGGGTTTGCCGTCGCAGTGCGGCCCGGCACGCTTTCAAAATCAACGACTAACGCATGAACCGCAGTGGCCTGTATCAGCGCGACGGACACGGCCATGGGCAACAGTTTGCGCATCATGATTGGCTCCTGTCGTTTGACTGCCCGGACTGTTCCATGCAAAGAGTGCAATAGTGCCGCACGGCGCGCAGCGCAAGCACATGCAATGCCAGTTGTGAAAGTCGTCGATAATTCAGCGACGAAGAACGTTGTGCCGTCGCATCACGGCGGCAGGTTGTAAGAAGTTTCGACAACTTCCGACCGTGGTCGCCGCGCCGACGGCAAAGAATTGCAGAGGCTGGCCTTCGGCTACCCTTTTTCCGCCTCTGCCGCGCAGGCTTCCTCGAGGCACTCCTTGAGCACACGCGCTGCGGTTCTCACATGCTCACGGATATAAGCGGTGTGGTCTCCGGGAATGTTTCGGACAGTGACGCCGCCTCGTATGAGTTCCGCCCAGCCGGTCGCGGGATCACGCGCGAATGCATCCTCATTCACCAGAATCGCCACTCGTCCGGAGTAAGGTCGAGGTCGATATCGGCGCAATGCGTCGATATATCCCTCCTGAATGTCGCGCCGCCTGAATTCGTCAACCAGCCGATGTCCGTCGGCAGCTTGCGCATGCGGCACCTTTGATCGGCCGAACGCCAGATCACGCATCGCCACCGCCGCTTTTCTGACGATGTAAGCGCCTCGTTTTTGCCAGGCGATCTGCTGAACCTGCTGCCAGTGGAATGGCAGCCGGGCAACGTGGTAACTCTTGCGCCAACTCTCGATATGGCGGGCGAGCCTGTCTTTGAGCAGATTCTTTCGATAGGACCTGTAGCGTTCGCGGGTCGGAAGCGACGTGTCCATCAATGCGAGCAGCGCGACAGACTGACCCTGAGCGGTGAGTTGTTGCGCAATTTCATACGCAACGATGCCACCAACGCAGTTGCCAACGATGAAGTAGGGCCCCTCCGGTTGCAGCGCGCGTATCTCTTTCAAGTAGTCGGCCGCCATCTCCTCGACGTCTGCATGAGCGTTTTGAGTACCCTCGGCGCTGCGCGCGCGCAGTCCGTAGAAGCTGAAAGGACCGTCTACGAAATGGATGAGGCGCGCATAGATGAGAAATTCAAAATCCCGCCCGAGGCCGCCCGGCAGGAAAAATACGATCTGGCCGCTACCGCATCGCTTGAGCTCGATCAGATAGCGCCACGGCGAGCCGACAGAGCGCTCCTCGGTCTCGGCGATCAGGTCTGCTTCCAGGCTTTCTGCCAATCCAGCAATAGTGGGATGTTCGAAAAGACGCCGGAGCGGCACATCGATTCCAAAGTCGCTGCATACGCGCGCCATGAGCTTGGTGCCCATGAGAGAGTGCCCGCCGAGATCGAAGAAGTTGTCATCGACACTGATTCGATCGAGTCGCAGGATGTCCGCCCAAATATCGGCGAGCGCCTGCTCGACGGCCGTCCTCGGCCCGACACAGACAGGCGCGCCGCGTTGCTGATTCAAGTGATGCGGCAGCGCTCGGCGATCCACCTTGCCGCTAGGCGAGAGCGGGATGGACGGCAAGAACACGAATGCCGATGGAACCATGTATTCGGGTAACGTCGCACGCAATTCCGCCCTGAGGCGCTGTGCGTCGAGCCTGGCATCACGACCGGCGACAACGTACGCCACCAAAGCCTCGTCTCCGCTGTCGTCTGTGCGCGCCGTTACCGCGCACTGACGTACGCCAGTGCACTGTTTGAGCGTCGCTTCGACCTCACCCGGTTCGATGCGAAAACCACGAATCTTGACCTGGTCGTCCAACCGTCCCAGGAATTCGATATTGCCGTCCGGCAGGTAACGCGCAAGATCGCCGCTCTTGTATAACTTCGATCCTGCGGCACTCCTGAAAGGGTCCGCGACGAATCGTTCAGCCGTCACGTCGCCGCGATTCAGATAACCCCGTGCCAAACCGTCGCCGCCAATATAGAGCTCCCCTGCAACGCCCACCGGCACCGGTTTCAGATGCGGATCCAATATGAAGATTCGCGTGTTGGCGATGGGTTTTCCGATGGGGACGGAGGTCAGAGTGTCATCCAGCTGGCGTGGTATGAGATAGCAGCTTGTGAAGGTCGTGTTTTCGGTCGGCCCGTAGCAATTTGTTATTCTCGTGTGCGGCAACAGCTCGAGCCCTTTCTTCACATGCCGCATCGAAAGTGCTTCGCCCCCGATCAGCAACTGTTTTACTCCCGAGAGAGCCCGTGGCTCCTCATCGATCACCGTGTTGAACAATGCGGTGGTGAGCCACAGGGTATCGATTGAATGTCGTTGCAGGAAAGCGCCGAGCTCCCGAGGGCTCGGCACCGGCGCGGGAAACAGGACACACTTACAACCGTGCAGCAGCGCACCCCAGAGCTCGAAGGTCGCAGCGTCGAAGGAGATCGGGGCCGTATGAAGCAATGTCCGCGTGCTGTCGAGCTGCACGTAATCGATTCCAAATAACAGCCGCACGATGCCCCGGTGTCGGACTTCTACTCCCTTGGGACTGCCCGTCGAGCCGGAGGTATAGATGACGTACGCGAGATTG
>Ga0075431_100007656_pt1 | contig 10754 bp, 11 predicted proteins | sample RhiMetdeltSRZDD5_FD_75297 | JGI IMG/M metagenome (GOLD analysis project Ga0075431, IMG submission 75297) | Populus rhizosphere microbial communities from Tennessee, USA - Rhizosphere MetaG P. deltoides SRZDD5 | ecosystem: Host-associated > Plants > Roots > Rhizosphere > Soil | place: USA...
ACGCCCGTCCAGACAATAGATTTTAGTAATGGAAAAGGGGTTAGACCAGTCCAGATAAATCAGTTTGCGCAAGCTCTTTAATAGACCAGTGAAACTTTCCGGCTTTACAAAGTATAAGTTGGCACCTTCGTCGTAAGCTTTTGCGATGTGCGTAGGAGAAAGTGAGTTGGTATACATTATGATCGGTATGTCGAGGTATCCATGTTTTCGGATAGCTCTTAGAATGAAAAAACCGTCATGGTGGGGCATGTTGATGTCCAAAAGAATCAGGTCGAAGGTTTGTTGTCGATATTGCAACAGCTGGTCACAAGCATTTACATAAATAATAGAAATAGAACGGTCTATTTCCTGAATGGCTTCATTCACCAAATCGTACTCATCCTGATCATCGTCTATGAACAATATCGAACGCACATTTTTCTTTTGTATCTCCATGGAACTGTTGGCTGGAGCAAAAATAAAGATTTCTTTGACCAAGAGGTGGAGGCTCCGGCCAGGCTTTCGGTCATGACTGAGAAAGCGGCAGCCAAAAGGTAACCTTAGTGAATTCATTCAATTTGCTTTCGGCTTCAATGTGTCCCTGATGGTTATCAACTATTTTTTTACACAATGCTAATCCCAGTCCCAGCCCTTCCGAATGATGCAATTTCCGGAAAAGATCAAAAACATGGTCGGTATACGTTGGATCAAAGCCGATTCCGTGGTCAAGTATCTCTAATCTAACAAAATCCTGATAATTGTATATGTTTTCAACGGAACGAAAGCGATTTTGCTTTATTACAGTGCCGTCAATTTTTACTTGGGCCGAATCGCCTTTCCGAAATTTAACCGCATTGGCAACCAAATGGTAAAACAGTAGCTTCAACTGCTCATTATCGCCTTCGATGGTTGGCAGGGAATCGCGTTGAACGGAAAGTTGCACATGATCGAACTCCCGCCTTAGTCGTACCGTTATGTCTTCCGTCAGCGCATTCAGGTTAACAGTCGTATAATCGTTTGTTTTTTCATTTAGCCAAACATATTGCTGCAGCCCCAATACAATGGCTTTCATTTGTTGGGTTGCCTTTTCCAGTTTCGGAAGCGAAGGAGCCGTGGTTTCGTTTACAATTTTGCCGGTAAACATGAGAATTTTTCGCAACGGCTCTTTTAAGCTGTGGGTAACAACGTGACTGAATTGCTGCAATTCGTTGTTCTGTGATTGTACCAACTGTAATTGTTTGTCCAGTTGCTCCGTTCGAAGCTGCAGTTCGGCTCTGGCTTTGAGCAGTTCTGTATTTTCGAATAAGGCGGATTCGGCGGTCTTGCGTGCAGCTACAAGTTCATCCTCAAATTTCTTGCGGTTGGGAACAAGGATGCAGCTACAACAAGTAATCAATTTTCCTTCCCATGTCCATTTTTTGGCGTTCAATAGAACTGGCAGATGCTTGCCTTTGGCGGTCAAAAGCGTAACGAAGATTTCTTCCGCATGGCCGTGCAGCTTTATCATGGGGAAGAAGTGAGTTTGGAAAAAGATGCGTGTTGGTACTGTAAAAAATGCCTCGACACTTTTGCCGATTATTTCTTTCTTAGGTTTTTCCAAAATCGAAGCCAGCGTATCGTTTACAACCAAGGTTGTGGCCTCGTCGTCAAACGCAAAGAATCCATTCGGCGCATTCTCAAAAATTGTTGATGTCATGCCATTACACCGAGGTAGTTTTTGATCAGCAAGATGGTTTCTTCAGGATTGCTCATGTGCGGACAATGGCCCTTTGCATTCATCACCTGGAGGGTGCTGTTGGCAAGATGCCTATGCAAAAACTCGCCTACTTCCAGCGGGGCAATCAGGTCATCGGAGCACTGCAGAATCAGGGAGGGCTTTTTCAGTTTTTGCAAGTCCTCGCGGTTGTCTGATAAAAAAGTAGTTTTTGCAAATTGTCGAGCTATGACTGGATCGGTGCTGCAAAAACTTTCGGTAAGTTCCTGACCGAGTTCGGGCCTGTCCTCGTTTTTCATAATTTGCGGAGCCAAGAAATTTGCCCAGCCGATGTAGTTTTTTTCCATCGTTTCCAGCAAACCTTCTACGTCCTGCTCTTCAAAGCCTCCAACGTAATCACCTTTGTTAATATAGCATGGCGAAGGACCCACCATTATAAGTTCGCTGAAATATGACGGTTGTTCAATGGCGGCCAAAAGACCAATCATCCCGCTTACGGAATGACCCACAAAAACGACGTTGGCTAAATCCAGTGACTGACAAATTTCTAACACGTCTTGTGCATATCCCTGCAAGGAGCCATAGCGTTCCGCGTTGTAGCTTCGGAGGTCGGACTTGCCGGCACCCACGTAGTCGAAAAGAACGATTCTAAAATCATCTTCAAATGCGGGAGTGATATAACGCCACATGTTCTGGTCGCAACCAAAACCGTGAGCGAACATCATTGCTTGTGACCCTCGGCCAAACACAGTAACGTTGTTCCGTTTCAAGATGTCTATCACCATAAGAAAACGATTGATGTTGTCTGTAAATGTAGGAAAAACGCCATAAAGAGTTCCGTTTCAACATAACCACCACACTGTTATTTTTGTTTATCCTTTGGATTAAGGTTAATGCATCAATAGCCTTTTAGGTCAGGCATCACGAAGACCTTTTTCATCAATCAACGTTATGTTACAATAAGAAAGTTTATTAGTTCCGCTTGACGCTTTGAGGGATGGTGCTTATGAACGGAAGATCACGCTCAAGTGAAAAGGCCTTTATAAGGAGATCAAATAAAAAGTAACCAGCCTCATTTCCAAAGTTCTTAATACTTCTGCAAACTGAAAGGTAATGCGGAAAACGCCCCAACGCATAAAGGGCTAAAGGCGTTTCCCACATATCAATATGCCGAACCCAATCGACCACTATTGCCAAATTATTTCGAACTCAATTCTTTGTTGAAAAATAAAAGTTCCGACCATTGGTGGTCTACATCAACGCTAACAGATGCGTTAAATTTGTCGAAAGATCCCTCTCCATTGGCTGCATCATATCTTTCCTTAATCGGTTTTCTGAAATTCATATCTTTCTCCTTCAGTCCCTGCTTGTACCTTGCTACAACGGCGTATTGCGGGGCTCCCGATGAACTTGCTTCATATACTGCGACAGTTTGCTGTCCTTGTTCCCAAACCTTCTTTAGCAGCGTTATGGCTGTTTCTACTGCACCGCTCTTGCCAGGATTAGGAAATACATGCGTAATCGCTATCTTATCCACAAAATCGGTCAGTTGCACCGTACTTAATTCCTCGCGGAAAACGAGATAACCCATCGAGTTTTTGTCTGTCGTGAACGGCAGCACATTTTTATAAAAATCATCCATGTGTGCTTTGCCGAGAGTGCCGCGTTTGTCCAATGCATCCCAGGTAGCCGGACCTTCGATTACCATGTATCCTCCTGCATCCGGGCCGGATTCAATGTTGTACACACGCCATTTCCATTCGCCGGTATGATATTTTTCTGCATGCGCTTGAAATCCTTTTTCAAATTCAAGTACTTTATCGTTTTTGGGAATGTACCTGTTATAAGATACAACATTGGGTTTTTGGGATATAGCAAATAGAGGGAGACAAATTGCGAATAATAAAAGCTTTTTCATGTTAATTGTTTAGGCATTATAAAAAAAATTTGAGGCGGCTTTGAATCAGAAAGATTAAAACAAGAATAGGGATCGCTGGCGGGCAGGGGGCGAAGTAATTGCTTAAGGTACGACAAATTTATTCCTGCGTGGCATTTATTTGATGCAACGAACTTCAACTTCGCTATTTTTTCAGTATATTCCTAAGACATCATTGAGGATGCAACTAAAAAGTAAAAGAATCATGCAATCAAAGTTTCTTTCAATTCTTATTTTTTCATCTATCACTGCGTTAACTCTGAGTGGACAAACCACTGCATCATCTTTCAAGATTGTTGGATATTATCCAATCGATCATGCTATGAAAGTAGATACGTCGGAAGTGCCGTATGATAAGCTTACTCATATTATCCTGGCGTTCGTAAATCCCGATAGCTCGGGCAATCTTAACCAGGATTTCGCTGCTTTAACACCTTTTACCAATGCTGCACACAATCATAATGTAAAGCTTCTCTATTCCATTGGAGGAGGTTCTTACCAGGGTCAATACCACGCACTTTTAAAAGACGCTAAGAGACAACAGCTAATTAATAATATGGTGTCAAAAGTTATTCAGTATAGCGCCGATGGAATAGATGTGGACCTGGAATCGGGCTATGCTTTTGGACCGGAAGTTGATCCCAATTATGGTGTTTTCATAAAGGAACTGGCCCGGTCTTTAAAGTCGAAAAATAAGTTGATCACAGCAGCATTACCAAGCTCACCCGGCAATGTGGTGACTCATGACGTGCTCTCTCAATTTGATTTTATCAATATCATGTCTTACGATCATACAGGACCATGGACACCTGACCGTGCAGAAAATCACGCTTCTTATTCAGATGCAATGGACGATCTGAATTATTATCTGAATACACTAAAAGTGCCGAAGGATAAACTGATTCTTGGCGTTCCCTTCTACGGACATGGATTTGGGCCCGCGTTAAGCGATCCGGTTATTCCCTGGATGACCTACAAGGAAATTGTTTCAACATATGCCGGAGCTGAATGGGTGGATCACTGGCACCTGCCGAATGGCTATATAATGCATTATAACGGAATCCCAACTATCAAGAATAAAACACAACTGGCAATGAAATCAGCTGCCGGAATTATGATTTGGGAAATTATGTATGATGTGCCTGACAGTAGAAAGTCACTCCTTAATGCGATAAATGAAGCCGCTTCGGTAAAAAGATAGGATCTCGGGCGACAATCACCGGATAGGTAAAAAGAAATTAAATAATGGCAGTAAGCCTGCAGAGCTTATTTAGCCATCACACAAAGCGGTCCACGGCAATAAGCGGCAATGGTTTTATTTGTTGGGTAATTCATTCATTCTCTTTTTGAGTTGTGCCAGTGGAATAGAAACTGCGGCATCTCAACTATTCAACGTAAGTATTGAATAGTAACTGTTATTATATTTGCATACGAGAGGCAGAGGAAAATAATATCTTCAAAAAAGCAAACAATACTATGAAAGGATTCCTGACATTCATCAGCATTGTGATACTATCAGGTGGTCCTGTTGCTTTATATGGGCAGCAAACTGAGCAGCCGATGATAGGGCAACCAGCTCCTTTATTTAAACTTCAGTCCATTGACGGTAAGACCTGGTCATTGGATCAGGTAAAAGGGATGTATGTGGTGATACATTTTGCGGCAACGTGGTGTCCATTCTGCAATGCAGAAGCGCCGCACCTGGAAGAGCTTTACCAACATTACCGGAACAAAAATGTCCAGGTCTTTATAGTGGATGTGAAGGAAGATAAGGGCCTGGTAGAAAAGTCGTTTGAACGTTTTCATTTTTCATTTCCTGTGTTACTGGATACAAGCGGAGCCGTATCAGCCAAGTATGCACCTGAAGGGGTGCAGCCTGATCTGGCAAGGCATGAAGTGCCGATCGCTTCAAATCTGGTGATTGACAAAGAAGGGAAAATAAGGTTTTATTCGCTGTTAAATACCGTGAGCTTCGATGCGAAACTTACCAAACTGAAGGAGCAATTAGATGAACTGATTAAAGACGGCAACTGATGATGGTTCACTGGCCTTATATATTGCTGCTGTATTTTTTACCGTGTAAAGAACAAACCTCAGACAATATAGTAAAAGTGATCGCATCGGAAGTGACTGCTTATCCCGGAAAAAGCGGTGTCTTGTATATTTATGTGGAAGTGAAGAGAGGGTATCATATCCAGGCAAATAAAGTAAATGATGAATTTATTATTCCAACCACTCTTGAAATAAACACAGGTGGAATTATTACGATTGGCAAACACTCATTTCCGGCGGGAAAAAAATTCAGACTGGAAGGCACCAATGATTATTTGCTTGTATATGATGGAGTTTTTAAAATAATCACATCTTTTAACACACGTGAGAAAATTCAACAGGGGAATTATACACTGGATGCGCAACTCCGTTATCAGGCATGTGACGCCAAAACCTGTTTTTCCCCCAGGACGGTTGCCTTTTCTGTGGCGGTAAGAATAGTATGAGACTGAAATAAACAGCGAACATCTTCGCGGGAGGAACTTGTCACAAGCAAGATCACAATAGCACGTTCTTATTTAGCACGGGAATCGATATAGATCCATTGGCCATTAATCCACACAAAATTAGCTACCATCACTTCGGAAAGTTCATCATCTATATATTCAATATCAAAACTATGAATGTCCTCGCCGTCTAATGGTAAATATCCCTGCAAAGAGTTGATTAGTTTTTCCTGGTCGAATGGACCTTCGCGGTGGATCATGATGAGACCTTCAAAATTTTAAATAGACGTGGAAAGCCGGGTAAATTCTGCGCCGTTGAAGATTTTGGCAAGGCTTAAGTCGCTTGACTTCAGATATTCATCAAAATGCAACTTGGTTATTATCCGCCAAAAATTTTTCGATTTTAAATACGTGTAATCTTTGTCACGTATAAAGCAACCCAGTACAGGATTTCTTTTTTTGAAGAATATTTTAACACATAAAGAGTTTTCGTCTGAATTCTTGTCGAGAAACTTTTCAATATCTTCTATATTCATTTGATTTATTTAGACAATTAAACAAAATCTCTCTGCAGATAGTAAACGATACTCGTGAAAGTTTAAGCAAATGAAGCTTGTAAGGTATGTGAAATAAAGCATAATCCTGAAATAAATGACAGTTTTACGCAAACAATCCGTATATTTGTTGCGTTATATAAACCTCGCATCAGTAATCGTTAATTATTCTGCTTTCGCATCTTAGTTAGTTTTTTACTCCTGCATATGGCATTTAGTTAATTTTAATTTTCAAGTATGAACATTTATGTTTCAAACTTAAGCTTCGACGTACAAGACGAAGACTTAAGAGGCTTTTTCACACCATTTGGTGAGGTCAGTTCCGCAAAAGTTATTGTTGACCGGGAAACCGGAAGATCACGCGGCTTTGGTTTTGTTGAAATGAATGATTCCACCGCTGCAAGAACCGCAATTTCACAATTAGAAGGCGGCAGTATAGACGGCAGAACCATTCACGTATCAGAAGCGAGAGCGAAAGAGGATAAACCATCAGGGAACCGCGATTCTTACAGAGGTAACTCTTCATATAAAGGCGGCAACAAGTGGTAGACCTATTGAAACCTTTTAAAAGGTTTCAACTTTATTTCCAACCCTATAAAAACAAAAACAGATAAGTGATTTCATTTAAAGATTTACAGCTCAGCGACAAGTTGATACAGTCGCTGATCAGGAAAGGTTATTCAACTCCAACAGAAATCCAGTCTAAATCAATTCCCCAGATCCTACAGGGCAGGGATGTACTTGCTTCAGCGCAAACCGGCACAGGTAAAACAGCAGCTTTTACCTTGCCGTTATTACAACTGATGAGTACAAATCAAGGCGTACCGCTAACCAACAGGCAGAGGCTTCGAACATTGATTCTAACACCGACCCGTGAACTGGCATTGCAGATCGCAGAAAATATTTCTGATTACAAACAATTTCTAAACCTGAAGCATACCGTTCTATTTGGAGGTGTGAGCCAGGAAAAGCAGGTTAATTCTCTCAAATCCGGCACCGATATCTTGATTGCAACACCGGGCCGGTTGAAAGATCTTATAGAGCAGCGGTTTGTTGATCTCAGCAATATTCAATACTTCGTGTTAGACGAAGCAGACAGAATGTTAGACAGTGGCTTTCTTAATGACGTAAAAAAGATCGTTTCCCTGATTCCTAAAAAGCGGCAAACGTTGCTGTTCTCAGCAACCGTTCCGCCTGAAATTGAAATGTTGTCTACCCGGCTGCTCAATAAACCCGTGAGAATCGAAGTGCAGCCAGTGTCGTCAACATCTGAAAATATTAAGCAGTGCGTGTATCATGTAGAAAAAGACAATAAACAGGATCTCCTCGTGCGGCTCCTTCGTTCAGGCCGCCTCGATCGCGTGCTTGTTTTTACTACAATGAAACATCACGCCGACAAAATTTCGCGTAGACTGACTCATTCAGGCATTAGTTCCGAGGCAATACACGGCAATAAATCGCAGGCACAGCGTGAAGGCATATTGAAAAACTTCAAGCTGAGAAAATTGAAAGTTTTAATTGCAACTGATGTCATAGCCCGGGGTATAGATATCGACGATCTTAGTCACGTTATCAATTACGAATTGCCTGATGTTGCGGAAACTTATGTTCACCGCATTGGCAGAACCGGCAGAAAGGGAAAACCTGGAGTTGCAATCTCATTTTGTTCAAGCGACGAGAAGGTTCAGTTGAAGGACATTCAAAAATTGATCTCTAAAAATATTCCTGTTGCCTCTCACCCCGACGAGCAACACCTTTCATTCAATTAAAAAATATCCAATGGCGTTCATAGACCGAGTTCTACAGGAGCCAAAATACGGCTGGTGTGATAAGGATGGAAAATTAATTGTTCCAACAATCTCACAGCTATGGCGGGAAGCTTTTTCAAGAATAAATATTTTCAGTACAAAGAAAAATTGGATCAGCATGATGGCATGGCTCATGACCGCGTGCATGGTTCCATTTCTTGTTTTTTTTCTTCTAAATTTCTTCTCCTGGCCCCTTGTGATTTGTGCGGTAATTTATAGCATGATAATCATGAGCACGCACGGTACCATCTGGCTCCATCGCTTTTGTACACATAAGGCTTACAAGTTCAGTCACCCGATATTCAGATATCTTACCCAAAACCTAGTGATAAAAACCGTACCCGAAGAAATTTATGTTGTATCGCATCATGTACATCATGTGAAGTCTGACCTTCCGGGAGATCCTTACAATTCACACGCAGGTTTAATGTATTGCATGCTGTCGGACGTTAATCATCAGGGCATTGCCAAGAATCTCGATCGTAACGATTACCAAAAGGCAGCCCATTTTTTGCGACACACCGGTATAGATATTAATAACTATGAACAATATTGCAATTGGGGATCCATTGCAAATCCGTTTTATACAATCGCCACCTGGTTTGTGAACTGGGCAGCCTGGTACCTCATTTTCTTCCTGATCGGCGGGCACGGTTTGTCGTGCGCAATGTTTGCGGGCGCGATGTTCTGGTTTATACTTGTACGCGCATTTAACTATACCGGTCACGGAAAGGGACATATTAAACATGTGGATGGTATCGACTTCGACCGCAGTAACTTATCTATCAATCAAACACGTCCCGGCTTGTTTTCAGGGGAATGGCATAACAACCATCACCTATATCCGGGAAGCGCCCGCGCAGGATTTTTACCCTATCAGATTGATCTCGCGTGGATTTATATTTTCCTTCTCTTTAAAGCCGGAGCGATTTCCTCGTACCATGATTCGAAAAAAGATTTCTTAAAGAAATTCAAACTGCTAAAGACCGCAACCCGCGACTGAATCGACATCTCCCATTTTAGTTCCGCAATGAAATGCAATTCAGACGCGAAAGAATCTTAACTTTCCCGGCAGCACGCACCTTTCATACAATTAACGCGAAAAGTATTCGGTATGAAAAAATTTGCAAATTCGCACTTTGCCGGACAAGCAGCGTCCCTTCTTTCGCATACCCATCAGCTCCTGATTGCCGTAGTTTTTATGGCCGCATGTACCACAGCACCAAAGGAATTTAATATAGGCGAACATGACATTGGTGGAACGGTCACAGGGCCAAACGGACCAGAAGCCGGTGTATGGGTAATTGCAGAAACCTACGACCTTCCTACCCGCTTTGCCAAAATCGTCGTAACAAACGACGCCGGCCAGTACCTGCTACCCGAACTTCCACCAGCAAACTATAAAATATGGGTCCGTGGCTATGGACTGATCGACTCTCCAAAGAAAGACGCGAAACCTGGTACCAAAGTAGATCTGACTGCAGTAATTGCACCTTCAGAAAAAGAGGCTGCACAATATTATCCTGCTGGCTATTGGTTTTCGCTTCTTCATGTGCCTGACAAATCAAAGTTTCCTGGCAGCGGACCAGAAGGCAACGGAATTTCGCCCAACATAAAAAACCAGGCTGACTTTCTCCGAAGTGTTAAGTCAGGGACCTGTCTTGCATGCCATCAACTTGGAAGTAAGGGAACGCGTGAGTTCCAACCCTCGCTTGGAAAATTTAAAAATTCGGTAGATGCATGGGAGCGAAGATTGCAATCAGGACAAGCAGGCAACGCAATGATTGGGGGGCTCATGTCAATCGGACGTGAAGAGATGTTGAAAATGATGGCAGACTGGACGGACAGAATTGCTCAGGGCGAACTTCCACCCAAACCTTCCCGGCCACAGGGTGTTGAACGAAACGTGGTGATCTCGCAATGGGACTGGGCCGATCCAAAGGCCTACCTCCACGACGAGGTTTCGACCGATCGAAGAAATCCAAAAGTTAACGCTAACGGTCCCATATATGGTGCACTGGAATTGAGTGCAGATTACCTTCCGGTTCTCGAACCGATGACGAACAATATCAGTCAGGTGCCACTTTCTGTTTTGGACCCGAATACAAAATCTGCATCGGGAGAAGTAATACAACCTTCACCATACTGGGGCGACACAGCCATCTGGAACAGCAGAACCAATGTTCACAATCCGATGGTCGACCATGAAGGACGGGTATGGATCACAGCAACAGTTCGGCCACCAGAAAACCCTGACTTCTGCAA
>Ga0075431_100007658_pt1 | contig 10754 bp, 10 predicted proteins | sample RhiMetdeltSRZDD5_FD_75297 | JGI IMG/M metagenome (GOLD analysis project Ga0075431, IMG submission 75297) | Populus rhizosphere microbial communities from Tennessee, USA - Rhizosphere MetaG P. deltoides SRZDD5 | ecosystem: Host-associated > Plants > Roots > Rhizosphere > Soil | place: USA...
TTCGTTGGAGGTGCAGAAACAGGAGAGAAAGCAAAACTACGAATTACTAATATAGGGGAACACTTCGCAAAGGCAGAACTTGTATGAACTTTATAAATTTATTATTCCATACTTGAAAATTCTTCATTTATCTCATGAAGGGCTACCAGATTGGCGCATTGAAAAATCTGCCTTAACTGGCTTGCGTTTTGGACACACAGTCTTATTTGCCGGAGCAAAAATCTCGTCGAGTTACGAGAGGAATACTTTTGCAAAAACGTATGAAATAAATTGGAATGCTAAGGCTAGATATGGAGTTCCATTTTATTGGCACTCTGTTAAAAAACAAATAGACAAGGTTTTGAGGGATACAAGGCCGGATATTGTTCATGCCCACAATATTTTCTCTGCAAAAATGATTTCTGAATTTGACATTCCATTTGTGTACGATGATCATGAATATTGGTCCAAGTCATCGCTAATATTGAATGAAATAGAAGATCAAAAAATTGAAGGTAACAGATCACCAAAGTCAGCAGAAAATTTGCTTACCAGAAGATTCAAACAATCATCAAGAAGGCAAATTAATCGACATTTGGCCAAACTATGGACAAAATGGGAAAAGGAATTAATTTCTTCAGCTCCAACTATAACTGTATCTGAAAGTATAGCTGATGAGCTAAGATTAGTTGGCAAGGAAATGGCTAACAAAGTGTATGTAGTACCGAACTTTCCGATAAGTTCGGAGATAAAGAATATCAACATACCAAAAAGGTATAACAAACTGTCATCTGTATATGCCGGAAATGATGGCCAAAATAGGATAAAATTTCCTCAAAAAAACATAGACGGATTTGTTGAAGTTTTTGACATAGAGGATATAGGTTTTCTTAATATAGTCGGATGGGGGGCAAAATCTCGTTCTACTAAGATAATTTACAAGGGATCATTACCTCGACACTCTATGTTTGATGAAATGTCGAAACATTCTATTGGATTGATACCTTGGAAAAAACATTGGTCTCATGTGTACAGTAGTCCTAACAAAGCATATGAATACGCACATGCAGGGTTATTTGTAATGTGCACATTATCCCTTAAACCAGTAACAAAATATTTACAGGACAATTGTCTAAAATTTGAAGATTACGACCAAATGGCTTTACAATTAAGCTATTTCAAAGACAACATGGAAGAGCTATATAGGAAAAGATTACGAATTTTTGAATTTGCGAGATCTAATCTGTTATGGGATAATCACGAAAAATATATTCTGAGAGCTTATGATTTATCTGAATGATTAGTTTTTTTGTTTGATGCAATTTTCTATAGGGACATCAGAATAAAGAAATCATTTTCAGAAATTTGTTAGGTTAGTTAAATTAATGAATTATCTAATAAGGTGACAATTCTTGGCCGAGGAGTTCTTAAGCGCTTTTGCACATTGACCTGTGGGCGATGCAGCCTCAGCTATAACATATTCAAATACAACAACCCCGACTACTGCACTCATCATGATTAATGAAAGAAACATTAATTCTGATCTTGTAGGTTTCATTCGTAGATATACGACCAACTGCGTATTTAAATTTTGCTTATTAATTTGAGTATATGAGGGATGTGGTTCTTCAGAGTTTATGTGTAATCTGAAGCGATTTATCGCATCAAGATAGTTTTTTGTACAAATTATCAAGTTGAATAGTTATATTTTCAGGTGAGTGATATTTCGTCGCGTAAACGAGACCAGATTTTGCTAATCGCTCTCTATAGTCTGATTCTTCAATTAAATATTCTAAATCCTGTTTGAGAGTTTCTGGAGTAGTTCGATGGACAGGAGGTCTGTATTTCTCATAAAGCTCATCAGAGACATAAGCAGTAACTGCTTTCCCTAATGCCATAGCCTCCAATTCAAATCTACCTATCCATCCTATTGTGGGCAAAATTTTTCCCACAATAATATCGCATTTACTTATCTCAAATAGAGCATCTACAATTGAAAAGCCAATGATAGATGATAAAATGCAACTACTTGATGATTCCAACTTCATAAGCGTAGATTCTGTAGACTTTTGCTCCAAAGAACATATGTTTTTTTGGTATACTATTGGATAATATCCTATTCTTATTTTCTCTAGATTTTGTGTAAAATCACAAGCGGGAATAGATTTTATTAGATCCATATCGATGGGATTGGGAAGCCATTTTCCGTTGGGTGCATATTTTAAAAGATCGGGTGTGGATACCAAACAAAAATCATGATCGGGCGTTTGTCTTAGCTCAAATCCATGATAATGCTTTATATACAGTCGATCTCCCTTACGTTTTTCCAGGCTTTTCTTAAGAGTCCCATAGGGATGATGATAATGCCATAGTTCAAATTCATTTATTGCTTTGAAAAATTTCCATCGTGAAATGGGGGAGTAATAATTAAATTTTCGACCTCCAAAAGCTCTAAGAGTAGATTTATTGAAGACGAATACATCAGAATTGTGGCTTTCTTTATTTTGCTGACGAGCTATAGTGGATGCCACTCCTGCAGTGTTATTTATGTGTGCTATCTTCATAGGCTAATATCTAAAATTAAGAACCCTATTTTACTAAAGTCTTATTGTGGACATAATTCTTAGATCTGAAAGGAAATGTTGTAAGCATCGTACTCCAATGTTCGTTTTCGTCATGATAAATTAATCGTTCGAAAATAAATCACATGAAAAAATTATGGTATATCTGAAGTAACACCGAAGATATTGAGGTACTTCAATAGTTAGATCTCACTCCAATATTAGAAATAAATAGTTTAAAGGGCATTTAATTATTAAATATTGTATGGGTCGATATATGTTTTGTACATTGCAACTCAAATAGAGATCGAAGTTTGAGATTGGATTATCGATACTTTTGAATTCAGGTAATACTCCAACTTAGTTTCAAATATGATATTGATTATTAGTAACATCCAGTACAGGTCTAGTTCTCCTACTTATCTAGTTCTCCTACTTAAGAACTATTCAATATTTGGTTCGACTCTATTTGAATAATTTACATAATATGGGGAGGAGCCTAGGCAGAATGTCCTAATCCAATATACCCCTTCATTCTTTTAAGTTGGGTCAACTTTACAAATTTCCGAAGTTCAGAATCATACATACTATCATACCCTTCGGCCTTCGGTTTGTAAGACAAGTAGTAATAAAACATACGTAGAGCGCCCAATCTTCCGATCGGTTTTCCTAACAAGAGATACTTGACAAATCTGGAAAATGCAAAGAGTGGGTGATAGCCCAAACTCCGCATACTTTGACCCCAATCGTGAAAATGATGGTTTGATCCCAGTGGCCTTGCATGTATGTAACGCGCTTCATGAATTACTACATATTTTAGGCGATTCTTCAATGCGATGTATAAGATCGCTGACTCGTAGCCAATCCTTTCAGGATAGTAGCCAAGAACTGAGACAAAGAAGGAGTTTCTAACAAAGCGACCGCTACCGCGAGGTTTACTCGAGGTGTCATTATTATACTCGCCAGACGCAATAGCTACTAAAGGATCGGAGTCCATATACTTTATAATTTTTTCAGCATATAGAAGTTCATATTGTGCGTCGTCACTACTAATCATATGATAATCTGTTCGTGGTAGATTTAACTCCTTTGCGAGTTTAATCGCTTTATTCCAGTTAAAAACGACTCTTCCAATATCATAGCCTGAATTTGGATTTGTAATAATGTAAATATTTTTGTTTCTTGAGTTAATTTCCTTTAAAATAGCAGGAGTGTTATCTGTCGAGCCGTCGTCTATTACTATAACATATTCCGGCTTTACGCTTTGATTGATTAAGGATAAAATAGCAGCTCTGATATCCTTTTCGGAATTTCTGCATGTCATTATGACGTCGTAAGTGCCCATATTTTTGAATTCAAAGTAATAATTTGAAAGCAATAATCTAAATGCTTTTGCTACGATCCTCAAACCAAAATTGGAAATGTTAAGAATTAGTCAATCTAAAAAATTTCATTTGTGTAACAAAATGATTACACTTATAAAAAAATATATCACACTTTCTTAGAGCTCAATTTCTTGAATAAAGAATAGAGTCCATACAATATATCAAGTGGTAATTGTTCTAACACAAGTTTAACCAGTTCTAACTTGTTCCTTTTCTGAGAATAAATATTTGATAACCTAGTAGTAACATTCATGGGACAGTGTTCGACAGGCAACTTATCTATATATTCAAGGTCATAGTTCAATACTCTTAAACCACATGCTAGCGCTTGCAGAGCAGTAGTGCTCAGATTTCGAAGCAGCTTGTTATTAACAAATCTTAAATCAATATATGTATCATAATTCTTTAAAAAATTTGGGAAATCGTTGTAGCTTATAGGATTCTTAGTTCTATCATATATCTGAATATCGAGATCCAATCCTTTCTGTCTTAAATAGACGATAGCAAGATCAGCATCGGTAACTTCGCTTTTAATTAGTACGGCTCGCTCATTTGTTCCCGGCATATTGAATTTTTGGTTGAAATGATCAGTATCGACCGGAATATGTGATAAGACTGATCCCTTTACTAAATGAATCAAATCAGGTGTACCCACTATTACTCTATCAGCCGATCTTTGAGCCTTGATGTGCATTCGTTTTCGAAGTATTTTTCTGAGGAATTTTTTTGGAGCAATAATATCCCATAAATAGGAATCTTTCGCTTTATCCTCATAAAACCCTCGTATATCGCTGCCGTGGTAGTGAAGGATAATGAGCTTCGATTTTCCATAAATCCTCCTAATATTAATTGCAATTTCTGCTACACTATGGATATGAATTACATCTACTTTTTTTGCTTCTGTTACTGATTTAGAAACAAGTTCCTCAGATGTCACAAAAAGTCCGTAATTTCTATAGAATTGATCTATGCAGTACTTGTCAGAACCTTTGACCCTGATAACCTGACTTTGATCACCATTTTTCCTCTGGAATTTTGCTATAGTATATGCTACACCAGCCTGGTCCCATATATGTAAAATATTCAAATGGGATGATTCACATCCAACTGCTTAATTCGCTAGAGTAATTAAATAATATTATTATCGCTTATATTGACATTGAATCAGCAGTATCCTTATGCTTTTTTATAAGCGTCAAAAATATTATGCTCATGCTTTTCCCAAATTAGATTATCATGTGCAAATTTAAAAATTTTAATTCTTTTGTGATGGAGTTCTTCAAGGTTTTGACTGAAATATCGGAGTTTACTTTCTAAATCGTCATAATCTTCAAAAGTCATACAATTCTCCCCAAGATTTTTGATCACGGGAACCATATCAGATGTTACTCCTACAAAAAGTCCGGCATGAGCGTACTCGTAAGCCTTATTGGGACTAACATACTTGTGCGACCAGTGTTTCTTCCATGGAATTATTCCAATTGAATGATGGGACATTTCCTTAAACATTTCCTTTCGAGATAGAAAACCTGTGGCTCTCACCTGTCCTTTTGCTTCCGCTTCCCATCCTATAATTGTCAACCTTCCCACTTGTTTTTTATCAAATACTGCGGTTAGATTTGAGACATCCCTGTTAGTAGTTCGTATATTTTTATTCTCGGCAACTGAATAGACAGTTGATATTTTTTTATGAGGTATAGGGTCAATAAAATTTTCAGATTCAAATTTCATCGGAAAATTTGGAACTACAAATACCTTATTTGAGTTGCTATTCCTTTTAAGATCTTCAGCTATTTGGTCTGATACTGTTAAGGTAGGGTACTTTGAAACTAATTGGTCTTCCCACTTGGTCCAGACAGAGATTGTTTGTGAATTCAAGAACGATAATGCAAGACTCCTCAGAATTACTCGAAGAAGAGATCTTTGTTTTTGATCCAAAGCGATATTCCTATTTTCAACAATTACTTTCGAATAAACTTTGAAAAATTCATGATTATCAAATACTAATGGTAGTCCCAACTCAGATGCAATTCTTGCTGATGCTATATTATGTGCATGTACAATATCAGGGTTTACGATTTTTAACAAGTTTGCAATCTGTTTCTTGATACGTTGCCATAAATAGAATGTTCCAACCATTGACCATGAAGACCAATGTATAGGGTAAATTTCTGAAAATATGCTAGATTTAATATTGGCCCGGACATCTCCTGCAAAATAAACTTCGTGACCATCTTTCAATCCAGTTGCGGCGGCTTTTTCCACTCTCCAATCGGGAAGCCCGGCATCAGACAGGTGAAGAATTCTCATGCATAATACTACATCGATAGCAATCCTCTTAAATTGTTACCTGACATTGGTAGTCTCAAAATGTACCAATGCAATCAGTTTGAGTCTCCCAGCAAGATAGGTAGAATAGAAGACAGCAATGGGATTAATATCATTCGACGGTTCCCTGCAAATCTTTCCGTACGATATTTATAGCGATTAATTGTCGACGGTATTATGAGAAGAGAAAAAATATATTTTGTTTCAGTATTGGCTTGCTCGATATTAATAGTTGGAATAATGATACTACTAGCAAAAACATACTGGACATCCTCAATTGAGGAATCAAGACATTTATTAAATGAAACAGCTTCTTTTGAAAGAAATTTTTATCAAGAAAGGGAAAAACAAAATTTTTCATATGCTGAAAGTCGTTCGAGCCTGGACAATGAGACGCTTAAATAAGGGATCCGCAACTAAAAATTTCACTTTAAATTAAGAAGCATTAAGTACTTCTAAGTGGAATTCATCAGATGTCACCACTTTACAGTCCTAGAAAGTACTGGATTGAACACGGGAAGAAATACAAAGAACAATTTCAATATAATAAACGTTATAGACTTCAAGAAACAATCCTTATTGACTATCTTAAGAGCATTTCTCACTTTTCAAATGTGTTTGAAATTGGTTGCGGATTCGGACGTATAACCAAATTATTGTTATCAAATTTTCCAGATATTGAAGAATATATCGCGGTAGATATTTCACTGCATCAAATCGAGAATGCTAAAGACTATATCAAGGAAGTATGTCCACAAGATACAAAGATCCAGTTTCTAGTATCAGATATTAGCTCGCTTCAGATAGACAAGAAATATGACTTAGTATTAGCATCTGAAGTTCTTATGCATATACTACCATCAGATATAAATGAGGTTATCCGCAAACTTGTCGAGCTATCTAAGAAGCATATAGTTAATATAGACTGGTATGAAGAACGGACCCCAAAAAAAATTGCTCCCCATAATTTTATACACAGATACCAAGAAATCTATAATGATTTGACATCAATAAGGAAAATTAATCAGATTCCTATCGTAAAGACAGGATTATTATTAAAGACCTTTGTAAACCAGTCTATTTTTCATGCAGTTAAGGGGTGACTCGAGACCATGAATTGCAGAGTACAACGAACTGTTGTAAATAGTAATCAGGGATGTAATTATGAATATTATTTAAGCTGTAATAGATTTTCAAATTTTAACTTGATTATACTTAGAAATTAATTTTTCACACCGTATTATCTATTTTCATTATCTATAAAAACAAGATTGATTTTACTCTAATGTGAATTTGTGCTATGCTAAAAGCAGATACCATTCTATTTCAAGCAGGGAGTTTACAGTTTCGTTCAAGACATCTATTAGTAATTGCAATTTTGGTAATTGCTTTCACTACTGCATTCATCCTGCGATCCTTTCCTGCGAAATATGGATTTTACCTTCACGAGTATGATCCCTACTTCAATTATCGTGCGACTAAATACATACTAGATAATGGTCTTGACGCCTACTGGAGATGGCATGATAATATGTCTTGGTATCCAGAAGGCCGTGATGTCCCCAAGACTTCACAATCTGGTCTCCATTTAAGTTCTGCATTTTTATATCAAGTTCTCGGTGGAGGGCAATCTCTACTAAACTTTTTAATTGTACTGCCTGTAGTTATAGGATCCCTAACTGTCATTATCGTTTTTGCTCTGGTAAGAACAATTGCCGGTACCACCGCAGGTTTGTTTTCCGCATTACTTTTTTCCCTTAGTCCTATAGTTATCCAGAGAGGAGATTTGGGATGGTTCAAATCAGAACCTTTTGGTTTATTTTTTGGTTTACTTGCAATTTACCTACTGCTTTCTGCAATAAAAAATAACGAAATCAGATATGCAATACCCAAGGCAGTAATGGGGGGTCTCTTACTCGGATTTGGAAACGCCTCATGGGGTGGAGTTCAATATTTTAGCATTCCAATAGCATTATTCTTTATTAGTTTAGCATTCTTTAAGAGAGATACACAAATATCAGTATACGTTGCGGTTGCGTTCACCCTATTTACAGTAATAAGTGTAGTAGCATTTCCAAGACCTGGAATTTCTTTTCTGTTTAGTTTTCCTGGTATCGCTTTGATAGGTGGGACAATTTTTTATGTCAATGCATATTTTTTGAAAAGGTTAAGTTCACAAATAAAAGAGAATCGCAATATTCTATTTCTATTAATAGCATTTTTTGCGATTGCACTTAGTATTGTTGCCAGTGGATTGCTTTATTCTAATCCCAGATATATTAACGCGGTCAATCCCTTCTCCTCATCTCCATCTAGTTCTGCCCAAGCTCTACTTGCATCTGTTGCAGAACATTCTGTACCGACATTAGTTGACTATCTTACAAATTATTCTGTATTGCTAATGTTTGCTGGATTTGGTGCTTTCATGGCATTTAAACGTCTTAACGCTCAATCAGTGTTTGCTTTGATCCTTAGTCTTTCATCAGTCTACGTTAGTGGAGGATTTGTAAGATTACTAGTATATGCATCAATTGGGATCATTATACTGGCATCAATTGGACTGCATGAAATGACGCGTAGTATTCTAAAGGACAGAATATCATTAGACGTAACAGCAATTAGAAGGACAAAACCTGATGTCGTTACTGATTATAGGAATAACAGAAAGATCATCAGTGTTGTATCCGTCGTAATAATTATTTTTATATTATGCATTCCACTAATGTATCCTCGAAACGCAAATTGGCTGACTTTAGCAGATGATCCTCCACCGATTATTGCTGATGGTCGCGGCATTCCATCTCAAAGTAATGATTGGATTGATGCTTTAAATTGGATTTCAAATAACACTCCAACAAACTCGGTGATCGCCTCCTGGTGGGACTATGGCTACTGGATTCAAACTCTTGGTAACAGGACTACCTTGGCAGATAACGCAAACTATAGGATCGTTCGAACTGTGACCTTAGCAAAAATGCTAATGGATCAAGAAGAAACTGGAATTACTATTGCTCGGAAACTTGGAGCAGACTACATTCTAACATATGTAGAAGCTGAAAGATTCGACGGACCAAACGGGACTTCGTATTATTCATTTGGTTATGGAGGTGATGAGAGCAAAATGTTAGGAATGATCAGAATAGGAGGATTCGAGGAAAACAAGTTTCTAGAGCGAGACAAATTTACAGCAACCCCACTACTTTGGAATACATCTCTTCTGGGCAAGCTTATCCCTTTATCCCCTGAAGGTTACGCCATATTTAAAAATGGACAACTTGCTAATTTCTCTAAGCAATACTACCCCGGCTCTATTGCCCTTTATTCTAAACAAGTAAAATATCTCGACAATAATATAACTAAAATAGAACAACCATTAAGCCTTGTATATTCCTCAGATAGCTTCAAAAATAGCAATGATACAATGATGACTGCTGTGCTAATCTACAGGATTAATCATGACTATAAATTTCAATAAAATAAATCATTTCTGTGCCTAGAGCCCTCACTCAATACAAATTATACTTTTTCACCCCGGACACAGTGGCCGCATTTAATTAATTTATGATTATTCGGAAGCTATTTCTATTTGAAATGGAATTTATCTAATATGAGTCAAAGGATCATCAGGTGTAAAAATCCCGATTGCAATAACAAGTTCCAAGTGCAGTACCGAATCCAATCTAAACCAATTTTATTCTGTAGCAAGTTGTGTCTTAATTCGATTTTAATTAAGGAGAAAATGAATCGCTATGACGACAATTTTGATCATAAGGATCCCAAGGAAGTGAGAAGATTGGCTAAAGATCTAATTATTCAAACAAAACGTATGCAAAATGAGTTAAAAATTCTTAGAGTAATTAGAAATAGATACTTTACCCTCTTTAAAAACGAAAATTTACCGCATGAAATCTATAAGCGAAAATGGTCATTTGGATAGTGAAAATACATTAATTATGTCTTTTCAAATGATGTACGAGTCTGAATTGATCCGTTAGAGCACAAACCATCCATAAATCCTGAATTTTTTAACTGAAGAATAAAAGTTCTGTCACTATACAATTTGTTTTCTTATAATTGATTATTATTTCTTACAGTATGACAGAAGGTCTAAGTTCTAAAAAATTTGAGTATCCTAATTGTCCTTAATTGTCCTTATTCAAATTGGCAAACAAGCCTAAAGAACCAACCTTACAGGGTTCGTTTAAGCTGGTGACAACCCATTTGATATAGGAGTATCGATTTCATGTCTCATTCATGAATGTAAAACAGTATATTAGGTTCGCTTATCACCGGATCACTTATTCTCTAATAACGCCAAATAAATCTGAAAAGAGATACAGAAAAATTACTCACTACTCAAAAGTTTGAAGGTCTATTAAATAAAAAAATTTTCACTAGTTATTGATATAAGAATCTTAGACAATATTTTTATTAAAAAAATATCGTAATAGCATAAATCTTTTACGTGATACAATTAATTGTTGTCCAGACAGACTGCTAA
>Ga0075431_100007659_pt1 | contig 10754 bp, 10 predicted proteins | sample RhiMetdeltSRZDD5_FD_75297 | JGI IMG/M metagenome (GOLD analysis project Ga0075431, IMG submission 75297) | Populus rhizosphere microbial communities from Tennessee, USA - Rhizosphere MetaG P. deltoides SRZDD5 | ecosystem: Host-associated > Plants > Roots > Rhizosphere > Soil | place: USA...
GAGCCGTCCGGCCTCGCGCAGATCCTCCCGGAAACCCTGCTTGATCAGCTCGCGTCCGGCCTGACTCCGGGCCAATGGACGCTCCCAGTGGTCCCCATAGCGGCGAACCAGATCCAGACTCGCGAGCGCCGAGTCGTTGAGTCCCCGCCGAGGCTTGCGGTCGCCCAGAATTGCGGCGACCAGCCGGCCGGCACAGTAGGCATCGTCCAGGGAAAAGGCCCCCTGGCGGCCAGCGCAGACGATCAGGATGTGACCTTCGGTCCGGAGAGCCTCCCGCGCCTTCTCCGCCGCCAGCGACAGGTTCACTGCAGCAGCCGGGTAGACCGAGCTCGCGCCCTGACAAGCCAGCAGGGCTTTGGTGCCGTTGCTGGTGGTCACGACGATCGTCTTGCCTCCAACCGTTGCCTCGGTCATTTCCAGGGGACTGTTGCCCAGCTGAAAGCCGGGGATTCTCATGCAGTCCTTTTCGCCGGCCAGCAGCACGTCGGTGCTTCCGATGGTCTGCGCCAGGCGCAGTGCCTCCTCGGTCGAGGCGACGGGGATGATGGCTCGGGCGCCGTGTCTCAGCGCGGCACACATAGTCGTAGTGGCGCGCAAGATATCGATGACGAACACCGTCCGCCCCTGAACCTCACCTGGGTTCAGGCCCGCCGGGGTGAAGACGGCGTCGATTCTCATGCTTCCGGCCGCAACAGGTGAGACTCCCGCTCCAGAAATCTGGTATCCACGTTGCCGGCAACGAAGTCGGGATGGCGGATGACCCGGGCCAGAAAGGGAATGGTGGTGGTGATCCCTTCCAGGATGAAGCTGTCGAGGGCTTGTCCCATGCGCTTCAAAGCCTCGTCCCGGTTGTTCCCATGCACAATGACTTTGGCCAGCAATGAGTCATAATAGGGCGGTACCCTGTATCCGGCGTAAACGTGGGTATCCAGCCGTACGCCGGGGCCGCCCGGCGGGTGATAGGCGGTAATCAGCCCGGGTGAGGGCTGGAAGTTCCGGTACGGGTCTTCGGCGTTGATCCGGCATTCGATGGCGTGTCCCCGCAGCCGGCGCCCGTCCCCTTGAAAGCTGACCGGCTCGCCCGCCGCCACCCGGATCTGCTCCTTCACCACATCGAAGCTGGTCACCATCTCGGTGACCGGATGCTCCACCTGGATCCGGGTGTTCATCTCCATGAAGTAGAAGTTGCCCTCCGGATCGAGCAGGAACTCGATGGTGCCCGCCCCGACGTACCCGATATTGGAGGCCAGAGCCACCGCCGCCTTGCCCATCCGGGCCCGCAGCTCGTCGTTCAGCGCGGGGCTCGGGCTTTCCTCGATCAGCTTCTGGTGCCGGCGCTGCACCGAGCAATCCCGCTCGCCCATGTGCACCACCTTGCCGAAGGTGTCACCCATGACCTGGATTTCGACGTGCCTCGGGTGCTCGAGGTACTTCTCGACGTACACCGCCCCGTTGCCGAAGGCGGCCAGGGCTTCGTTCTGGGCCAGCCCGAACAGCTGGGTGAACTGGTCAGGGTCGTGGGCGATCCGCATCCCTTTGCCGCCTCCACCCGCCGTCGCTTTGATGATCACCGGAAATCCGATCTCGTTGGCGAAGGTGAGCGCCATCTCAGCTTCCTCGATGGTGCCCGGTGAGCCCGGGACCGTCGGCACTCCCGCTTCGACCGCCAGCCGACGGGCGGTGGCCTTGTCGCCCATCTGCCGGATCTGGTCGCCGGTCGGACCGATGAAGGTGATGTTCGACGCCTTGCAGGTGTCGGCGAACTCGGCGTTCTCCGCCAGGAAACCGTAGCCCGGATGGATCGCGTCAGCTCCGGTGATCTCCGCCGCGGCGATCAGGTTGGGAATCCTGAGATAGGAGTTGCGGCTGGGCGGCGGTCCGATGCAGACGTCGTCATCGGCAAACCGCACGTGTAACGACTCGCGGTCGGCCTCGCTGTAGACGGCCACCGTTTCGAGGTCAAGCTCGCGGCACGCACGAATGACCCGCAGGGCGATCTCCCCGCGGTTGGCGATGAGTACCTTCTTGAACATCTAGGGTGTCAGATCCAGGGACTGCGGCTTCGTCGAGTCGCCGGTGATCTCGGTGAATTTGCGGTCGGACGCCGAGTCCACCCCGGAGACGCGGAGCGCGAACTCATTGGGATTGGTGGAATAGAATAACGCGCTCTCGTACGAGATCAGCCCATCCTTGTACCACTTCATCAGTGACTGATCGAAGGTCTGCATGCCGTAAGATACGGCGCCCTGGGCGATGAGGTCCGGGATATGAAGTGCCTTTTCGATGTCCCGGATGTTGTCCGCTACCGCAGCGGTATTGATGAGCACCTCCGCCGCGGGAATTCGACCTCGCCCGTCCGCTCGGGGCACCAGCCGGAGGCTCACCACGGCCTGTAGGGCGGTGGACAGCAGCATCCGGACTTCCTGGTGCTGGTGCGGCGGATAGAAGGAGAGGATCCGGTTGATGGTCTGGGTGGCGTCGGTGGTGTGGAGCGTCGAGAACACCAGATGGCCGGTATCGGCCGCCTTCATCGCGGTATCGAGTGTCTCCACGTCGCGGATTTCGCCCACCAGGATGACGTCGGGGTCCTGCCGCAGCACATGCCGCAAGGCAGTGGCAAACGAGATCGTGTCGTTCCCTACCTCACGCTGGGAGATATTCGACATGACATCGCGGTGCAGGAATTCGATCGGATCCTCGATGGTGATTACGTTGACCCGGCGGTTCTGATTGATGTGGTTGATCATCGACGCCAGGGCGGTGGACTTCCCCGAGCCGGTCACGCCGGTCACCAGCACCAGTCCCCGAGGCCGCAGCGATATCTCCTCCAGAATGGCCGGAAGGTTGAGCTCCCGTACGGCCTTCACCTCGTATGGAATAGCCCGGAAGGCAAAGGCCAGAGTGCCACGCTGCTGGTAGATGTTGGTGCGAAACCGGCCCACGCCGGGCACCCCGATGGCAAAATCGGCTTCTTTCTTTTCGGCGAAGTCCTTCACCTGGCGAGGCGTCATGATCTGCTCGGCGAGCAGCTTAAGATCCTCGGGCTTGAGTGGAGGCATCTCCAGACCCTGAAGATCGCCATTGAGCCGGATGGTCGGTGGACGTCCCACCTTGAGGAGCAGATCGGATGCGTTCCGCTGCACCATCTGGGAGATCGCCTGCTTGAAGTTGAAGGTAGACTGCGGCGGGGCCGCTGCCTTCGGCTCAGGCATTGGGATCCACCCGGAAGAGCACCTGGCCGAATTCCACCGGCTGACCGTCCTCCACCGAAATCTCCCGAACGGTTCCCGCCACCTCTGCCTCGATCTCGTTCATGATTTTCATGGCTTCGATGATGCAGACGGTCTGCCCCGGTGTGACTCGGTTGCCAACCTTGATGTACGGCTCCGCTCCCGGTTCTGGCGCCTTGTAGAAAGTGCCCACCATGGGCGAGCGGATCTCCTTCAGGTGGGGAGCGGCGGGCGCCCTGGCCGTGGTTTCCTCGCCATGGGAGGCCGTGGCCGGTGGAGGGGGCGCGGCCGCCGGCACCCCAACTGGTATCGGTGTCGCCACGGGTGCGGCAGCCGTTCGGGTGATGACGACTCCAGTGCCGAACCAGCCTTTTACTTCGATGGACCCGATCTCCGGCGTCTCTCGCAGCAGTTGAGCCAGCCGCTTGACGTCCTTCAGATCGATGGCATGAATGCCGGGAACGTTCTGCAGCAGCTCGGCCAGCTCCTGCATTTCCTGGGGACTCATACGCGGGTCAGGTACTTGTCTTCGCGGCGGTCGACCCGGATCACCTGGCCCTCCTCGATAAAAAGCGGAACCTGGACCGTGGCCCCTGTTTCCAGCGTGGCCGGCTTGGTCCCGCCGGTGGCGGTGTCGCCCCGGATGCCCGGGGCCGTGCGGGTGACGGTCAGCTCGACAAAGGAAGGCAGCTCGACCGTGATCACCCGGTCATTATGGACCAGTCCCTCACACTCCATCCCTTCCTTCAGGTACTTAAGCTGGTCGGGCCCGATGAGCTCGTCGGTCAACATGATGTCGTCGAAGGTCCCCTGATCCATGAAGTGGTAGAAGTGACCGTCGGCGTAGGAAAACTGCATCGGCCGGCGTTCGAGCCTGACATCATTGACCCGCTCCCCCGCGTTATAGGTGCGATCGATGACCGCACCGGTGCGGATGTTCTTCAGCTTGGTCCGCACGAACGCGCCGCCCTTGCCCGGCTTGACGTGCTGAAAGTAGACCAGCTGAAAGAGCTGCCCGTCGATTTCGAGTACCAGCCCGTTCTTGAAGTCGGCAGTATTCGCCATGTGCTTGATTGAGAGGTCCAGGTGCTAGCCCAGCTCCAACAACTCCGTCCGGCCGTCGGAAAGCCGCCGAGGGCCTTCCGGGGCCAGGTAGACGTCGTCCTCGAGCCGGACTCCACCCCACCCGGGAAAATAGACTCCCGGCTCCACCGTGACCACGGCATGCGGCGGCAGGGGCGAATCCGAGGTCGCCGCCAGCCGGGGCGCCTCGTGCACCTCCAGCCCCAGCCCGTGGCCCAGTGAGTGGCCAAACGCGTCCCCAAACCCACCGGCCGCGATGACGTCGCGGGCCAGAGCGTCGGCTTCGCGCGCCGGCATCCCTGCCCGGAGCTGCTCGATGGCGCGGCGCTGAGCCGTCTGGACCAGATCGTGCACCATGCGTTGCCGCTCGTCCGCCCGTGCTCCAACCACCATGGTGCGAGTCAGGTCGGCACAGTAGCCGTCCACCTGAGCACCGAAGTCGATCAGAAGCAGCTCGCCCTTTCCGATGTTGCGCTGACTGGTACGCGCGTGGGGGAGGGCCGATCGAGGTCCCGAGGCGACAATGGTAGGAAACGGATGCCATTCGCTTCCCCGTCTTCGCAGCGTCGCTTCCAGCGCGGCGCCGACCTCCCGCTCGGTCTGGCCCACCCGAATACCGGGCAGCACCGTCTCCAAAGCCTCCTGGGCCAGCTCGGCCGCCGCGGCAATGGCCGCGACTTCCTCCGGTGATTTCACCGCGCGCTGGCGCTCCACCAGTTCCGTCGTGGGGACCAGCCGCGCACGAGTCAGGCCGCTCACCCGTTCTGCATCGCGGACCGTTAGGGCGTGGGCTTCGATCCCGATGCTGGCCCTGGGCTCGGTGCTCAACACTTGACCCAGCCGATCCCAGACACTCCGCTGCTCGATCTCGACCGTCGCAGCCGGCCCGACCTCCGCTGGGGCCTGGGCCGCGTAGCGGAAATCCGAGATCAGGGTCGCAGCGTCCTTCCGCACCAGCAGCAATGCGGCGGTACCGGTGAAGCCGGTGAGATAGCGGATGTTGGGAAGGTAAGTGACCAGCAGTCCATCCAGCCCCTCCACCGCCAGCTCCGCCCGCAGAGCAGCTTGCCGCTCCAGCCTCCGATCAGCCGCCACGCAAGCGCCCCAGCAGCGCCTGCAAAGCAAGCAGGTAGCTCTGAGCGCCGAAGCCGGTGACCATCCCCAGAGCGAGATCGGCGATCACCGAGTGCCTCCGCTCCGGCTCCCGAGCGAAGATGTTGGAGAGGTGCAGCTCTACAAACGGCACCTTGACCGCCAGCAGCGCGTCGCGGAGGGCGAGGCTGGAGTGGGTCAGCGCGGCCGCATTGATCAGGGCGCCGTCGGCGCGGCCCTGCAGCCGCTGCACCGCCTCTACCATCTCTCCTTCATGATTCGATTGGAACCAGTCGATCTCAACGCCCAGGGGTGTGGCCGCCTGCCGTACCATCCGCTCGATCTCCGCCAGACTGGTCCGGCCATAGATCTCCGGCTCCCGGTGCCCCAGCAGATTCAAATTGGGGCCGTTGAGCACAGCGATCCGCATTCAGCGTTTGAGGTTCTGTAGCCAGGTCTGGAATTGGTCCAGATCCTCCTTGCCCGGGCCGGTGGTACCCTCCGGCGTCGGGCTTGGCTCCGCTGGCATTCCGAACAGATCGTCGAACGAGACTGCCGCGTCTCCTGAGGCGCCGGAAGCAGATGGGGATGGGCCTCCCGCTGGTGAGGCCGGCTGGGCCGCAACCTGGCCGGCCGACTCACCTTGATGAGCCCCGGCCGGCCGCGCATTCGTGGCCCCCGCTGGACGAGCCCCCAGCAAGGCTGCGAAAAAGGCAGCGACTGATTGTCCCTTGGTCTCCCGCACCGAATAGGGTCGCTGAGGCGGCGGCGGGCTTGGGGCCGGTTTGTTCAGCTCGAGGTCGGGCGGCGGCATTGGCGCCGCGGGAGGTGGTGGCGGGGGAAGTTCCTCGGCCTCAGGACGCACCGCTGGAAGGTCGGGGGACCGGCTGGCCGGCGCAGCGAACGCTGCTTCCATAAAGTCTTCGGCGGCGTTCGGCACCCGGAACTCGGATCCCCCCAAGCTCTGCAGCTCCACCTCCTCAGCGGTTTCGACTTCCAGTCCATCCAGGCCAGTCTCGTTGCCGGCGGCAGACTCAACGAATTCCGGAGTGAGCTCGGGGTGAGAGCGATATGAGTCTCGTGGCGGCACGAACTCCTGGCTGATCAGCCCCTCGACTGCATCAGGCTCTTCTGCCGGCGGCTCGATCGGCTCCGTCAACGATGGAGCTTGCGGTGGCTTCTCTGAAGGAGCGCCGGGCTCTGAGGTGTCGATGAAATCGAGTGCCGGCGACTCCGACTTCACGGCGCCTTCGGACTCCAGCTCAGCAGTCAAGCTGAGCGGCGCCGGTGCCGCTGGCTCCTCTTGCTTCGGCTGAGGCGAGGGCGGCGCCTCGCTTTTGGCTGGCTCTGCTTCCGCAGCGCTCGGCTCCTGGGGCCTGGGAGTGGCCGGGCGCGGCTGCCGTGCCGCCTCCAGCCTGGCCAGCTGCTGACGGGCTTCCTCATTGCTGCGGTCAATGGAGATAAGCCGGTTCAACCACCGCTGGGCCTCGGTGAAACGCTCCAGCTTCTCGTTGATGTCTGCTAGCGACTTCAGAGCGATGACATTCTCGTCGTCGAGCCGGAGCACATGGGCGAAGGCACTCTCGGCAGCTGGGAGATCGCCCAGATCCCAGTGGCAACGCCCCAGGACAATGCTGGCAGGTATGTAGTTGGGGTGCAGCTCCAGCCCGGCCTTCAGCAGCTCGAGCGCGCGAGCCACATCACCGTTTTTCCGGTGCACCTCAGCCAGGGGCGCGAAGGTCAGGCCCTGAGGGTTCTCGGCGTAACGGCGCTCCAGTTTTTCGATTTCGGTCGTTGCCATTAGACCCCGAGTTCGCGGTCAGGAACACTGCTGGGGAACCAGGCATCTGGTGCTGCGGGAAGTACGTGAGAGTAGTGGGCGGCATCCGGCGTGTCAACTGCTAAGCGGAATGGCGCCTTGAGGTTCGGCCGCAGCCCCCTTAACCTTCCCGCTCGACGCACATCTTCGGCTGGAGCCTCGAATCACCTATGATGCAATCTTTTCGAAACGCCGCCAAACCCCTGATGGTGGTCGTCGCGATCACTTTCTTCGCCTGGCTGGTCTTGGACCTGAGCGGTATTACCGGCGGAACCGGGCTGTTGACCCAAACCTCGGTGGGCAAGATCAACGGCCGCAGCATCGACGCTCGGACCTATCAAACCATCGTGCAGCAGTCGATCGATGCCCGCCAGCGTCAGAGCCCGGGAGCGATGGGGCTGGATGATTATCAGCAGGTCCGGGACGAAGTCTGGGATCAGATCGTCCAAAGCAACGTTCTGAACACCGAGTACCGCCGCCGGGGAATCAGCGTCAGTGACGACGAAGTGGTGCAGGCCATTCGCACCTCCCCGCTTGCCGAGTTTCAGAACGTCCCCGAGTTCCAGACCGATAGCCAGTTCGATCTGGGCAAGTACCAGCGGTGGCTCACCTCGAGTGTCGCCCAGCAGTATCTGCCCAGCCTCGAGGCCCAGTACCGGGACGAGCTGCAGCGTGCCAAGCTCCTGCGGGTAGTCACCTCCGATATCTACCTGTCCGACGCGGCGCTCTGGGAGGAGTACCGGGACGAGCACGAGATGGTCAAGATCGGCCTGACCGCTGTGGTGCCGCGCAACGCAGTCCCCGACTCCTCGATCCAGGTCTCCCAGGCCGAAGCCATGGCGTATTACAAAGCACATAGCAAGGAGTTCGAGCGTCCCAAGACGGCGTACTTGAGCTACGTGGCCCTTCCCCGAGCCGCGATGGCAGCCGATACGGTCGCCGTTCGGGCCAGGGCCGACTCGGCCCGCCAGGAGATCCTGGCCGGCGCTCCCTTTGCCGACGTAGCCCGGCGTGAGTCCTCCGACAGCGCGAGCGCGGCCAAGGGCGGTGACCTGGGTGAGTGGACCAAGGGCACCATGGATCCCGCCTTCGATTCTGCCGCTTTCTCACTCCCACTTCGGACCGTTTCCCGGCCGGTGCTCTCTCAGTTCGGCTTTCATCTGATCGAGATCACCAGTCGCAAGGGGAAGAAGGCCAAGGGCCGCCACATTCTGTTCCCCATAGAGGTCACCGGCGCCCACCGTGACCAGTTGGATGCCCAGGCTGATAGTCTGGAGCACCTCGGCGCCGAGCGAACCGATCCCGCAGCCCTAGACACGGTGGCCCGGGCGCTCAAGATAAGGATCGGCAAGACCGCCCCGGTGCAGCAGGGCACCAAGGTTCAGGTGGGGCAACTGGTAGTCCCCGATGCCGGTGTCTGGGCCTTTCAGGCAAAACCGGGGGCCACCAGTCCGGTCATCGAGACCTCGTATGCCTACTACATCTTCCGACTGGATAGCTTGCAGCCGGCCGGGGTCCCGCTCTTCGATCAGATCCGCTCCTCGATATTCAGTGCCGCCCGAGAAGAAAAGAAGTGGAAGACCGCACGTGATCTGGCAGCCGCGTACGTGAAGCGACTGGAAGCCGGCGCCTCGATGGCCGATGCCGCCGGGGCCATGAAACTGCCGCACCGGGAGTTCGGGCCCTTCAGCCGGATCAATCCCCCGCTCACCAATCCAGTGGTAGTTGGGACTGCATTCGGCCTGAAAAAAGGAGAGCGCAGCGGAATCCTGGACACCAAGGAAGGCATCTACGTAATCGAGTCGCTGGATCGGGTGAAGGCCGACTCTGCCGCCTTCGTCAAGGAATTGGACCAGTACCGCGCCCGCGCCATCAACCGGGCCAAGCAGGAGCGAGTGAGGAACTATCTGACCGCCCTGCGGAAGTCGGCAAAGATTGTAGACAACCGGGACAAGGTGCTGCAGACCCAAGCACCGCAGCCACCAGGTGCGTAGGACGGTAAGCTGGTAGGGACGGGAAGCCGCCCGAAACGAATAGGGCGAGAGGATCAGAGATCTTCTCGCCCTTGGTTTGGCCTAATGCTCCTACCCCATACCACCTTACCCTGCTACCGTCCTACCCGCCTACCACCCTACCCGCTTACTGCGACAACCGCTTGGGCTCGCCCGAGCTGGGTGCCGGCTGCTGGGTACTGTCGGTGGCGCGAGGTGGGAGGTTGTTCCGTTGTTCATCGGGGCCCATGATGGCGTCCTGGGTGTCCGAGATGCTGCGCTTGAACTCGCGAATTCCCTTTCCGATGGAGGAGCCCACCTCTGGCAGACGCTTGGCGCCGAACAGCAAAAGAACCACCAGCAGAATGAGCAGGATCTCCCACATGCCGAGGTTGCCCACAAGTCCTCCTAGAAAAGCGAACGCGCGATCAAGTACGCCACCAGGACCCCCACCAGACTGAGGACCGACACGTGTAATCCGATCGGACCCAAGGTGAAGTCTAGCACCAAGAGATCCATCGAGACAGGGCCGAAAGTGGGGGTCCAGGTACTGGTCAGGAAGGTCCGGGCAGCGCTGTCGGGCAGGGTCTGGCGAAACAGCGAAGTCAGGGCGCCACCAACGATAAACCCGACAATCAACACCCCGATGTAGAACCGTGGGCGGTGCGGGCCGCTTGGCATCAGCTTCTGCGATCTATGACGTAGGTAATGCTTGCCCTCAGGGCGTCACGAGCCGCCGAGGGTTGCAGGACATCGAGCTCGGCATCGGCCTGTTGAGCCAGGCGGAAGGTCCGTTCCCGGGCATACTCCAGGCCTCCCGCCTGGCTGACCGCCAGGATCACTTCGGCAATCTGGCTGTCGCTGGGCTCAGTGGAGCGCAGCAAACGGGAGACAGCGCGCCGTTCCTTGTCGCCCATGCGGGGCAGCGCTGCGATCAACGGAAGAGTGACCTTGTGCTCCCGTAGATCAGAGCCGAACGGCTTGCCGGTCACGGACGCATCCCCGGTGTAGTCCAGCAGATCGTCCACGATCTGGAAGGCCATGCCCAGCGCTTCGCCGAACCGCCGGAGCGCCTCCCGTTCCTCGGGGCCCGCCCTCAGGGCACCGATCTCACAGGCCCCCGCCACGAGCGACGCCGTCTTCGCTCGGATCAACAGATCGTACTGCTCCTCGGAAAATTCCAGGGGATCGTGGGCCAACAGCTGCCGCATCTCGCCGACCGTCATTTCGTTGGTCACCCGGCTCAGCACCCGGAGCGGCTCGAGATCGTTCAGCCGGACCAGCTCGATGACGGCGCGGGAATAGAGATAGTCTCCCATGATGACGGAGACCTGGTGGCTGAAGAGCGAGTTGATGGTAGGCATACCCCGGCGCAGCACCGAATGGTCCACCGAGTCGTCGTGAACCAGGGTAGCCAGATGAATCAGCTCGATGACGGCTCCGAGGATGGTTGCCCTGGGGGCATGGCTGCCGGTCGCCTCATCCGCCAGAAGCAGCAAGGTAGGGCGGAACATCTTGCCTTGCATTTGGAAGAGGTGG
>Ga0075431_100007662_pt1 | contig 10752 bp, 9 predicted proteins | sample RhiMetdeltSRZDD5_FD_75297 | JGI IMG/M metagenome (GOLD analysis project Ga0075431, IMG submission 75297) | Populus rhizosphere microbial communities from Tennessee, USA - Rhizosphere MetaG P. deltoides SRZDD5 | ecosystem: Host-associated > Plants > Roots > Rhizosphere > Soil | place: USA...
AACGAGTACGGCCTGCAGACCGGGTTCGACCCGGCGCCGTGCGACACGGTGCGCTGGATCAGATCGGCCGATCCCGCCGCCCTCGCCCGCTTCGTGGAGCGGCACCGCTCCTCGGTGGCCGCCGACCTCGACGGCGCCCAGGTGTATCTGGCCTCCTCGGCCTTCAACCTGTCCTGGACGGCGGAGCACAACCCGCAGATCGCGTTCGTCGACATCAAGACGACGACGGTGTGAGCTTGCTCAAGCGGCGCGCTCGCCGGAGGTGTCGCTGGCGGGCTCGGCGCGAAGCCGCAGCCCCAGCGCCTGCAGAACGAGGGCTATGGTCTCGAATTGGGGATGACCTTCGCCGCTGAGAGCCTTGTACAGACTCTCTCGCGACAGGCCCGTCTGCCGCGCAATCTCGCTCATGCCTCGCGCCCTGGCCGCCACACCAATCGCGTGCGTGATCGTGTCGATATCGCCGGTCAGCAGCGCCTCGGAAATGTATTCGGCAACAGCCTCGTCGCTGTCGAGGTACTTCGCGGCGTCGAATGGCGCAGACTTCTTCTTGGCCTTCGATGTCATTGTCATTCCTCGTATTCGGTGAGCAGGCGCTTCGCCCGCGCGATATCCTTGGTTTGTGTGCTCTTGTCTCCACCCGCCAGGAGCAGGACATAGAGGGTGCCGCGCTGCACGTAGTAGACGCGGTAGCCAGGGCCGTAGTCGATCCGAAGCTCGCTGACACCTTCGCCGACGGGGGCAACATCGCCGGGGTTGCCTTTGGCGAGCCGTTCGATGCGAATGAGGATCTTGGCCCGCGCGCGCTTGTCTCTCAGCGCGCTGAGCCATTCCGAGAACTCATCCGTCTCGCGGACCTCGAGCATGACGGAGTGTAGCCTGTGGGATACACGGAGGCCAGCGAGAAGATCGACTAGTTCGCGAGGTCCCGGATCGAAGCGCTGATCGCGTTCCGCTCGCATCGCCTCGTCCGGGATGACGGGTGGTTACTTCCGCGACGCCGCCCGGCCGAAGGTCGAGCCTTCCTCGACGAATACCTCGGTCACGCCGTACTCGGCCTCGGCGGGGATCTGCAGCCAGCGGCCCTCGGGCGTGGTCTTCACCTTGGGCATCACCGTCACGACGGGCTTGGCGCGGGTGGCCGCCACCGCCTCCGCCACCGAGCCGAAGCGCGCGAGCTTGGTGAGGTTCATGCGCGTCGCAAACACCAGCGTGCGGGAGCCCGACTGGGCATCGGCCAGCGCCTGCCGCGGCGCGATCCAGACGCCTTCCACGGACTCGGTCCCGTCGTGCGTGCCGAGCTGGCCCACGGGCGCCGCGATCAGGAAGAAGTGGGTATCGAAGCGCTTGGAGATGCGCTCCGGCGTGACCCAGTGCGCGAACGGCAGCATCAGGTCGGCGGCCAGCACCAGGTCCTCGCCGCGCAGGATGTCCAGGAACGTCGTCTCGCCCTGCAGGAGGCGAGCCCGGTGCGCGTCGACCAGCCGATCCGCGGCGTCGGCGTCGATGATCTCCGGTGCGCCGCGGCGGCGCGCCAGCATCAGCCCTGCCTCCTCGAAGGTCTCTCGCCCCGCAGCAACGAGGAGGTTGCGGCGGAGGCCCGGCGATGCCTCGGCGGTCAGCTCGCCCCAGCCGGGATCGGTGTCCTGCGCGTCGACCTTGCCGCCGGGAAACACCAGCGCGCCGGAGGCGAAATCGATCTCGCGATGGCGCTCGACCATGAACACCTCGATGCCGTCCGCCGCATCGCGGAGGATCACCGCGGTCGACGCCGGACGCGCGGGCGCCGGCGTCTGGGGTTTGTCAGTCATGCGCGGCAAATCCTCCCCTGCCTGCCAGATCGGCAACCAGCCTGCATGACGTCACGGCTCTCACCGCCGATGTCGAATTGCGGCGATGGTGCCTTCCGGGCTCTTGCCAAGCTGTGCCGTTTCCATAGTAATCGGCGCCACAGTCCTTCTGCCAGCCGCCTGCCCCACGCAATTCACGCCTAGCAGCCTGCGCGATTTCGCAAGCCTATGCTTCTGCCGCCCGAAGCCTTCCTGCACGTGCCGGCACTGGCCGGCAAGGTCATCGCTCCCGAGAGATCCTTCTTCCGCATCTCGCGCGACTGGCACGCGGAGATCGACCGCATCGCGCGCGAGAACGGCTATCCCGAGAACTGGCGCCTGAGCGACGAGGAGCGCGAGGCGACGCGGGCGCAGGTGCTGGCGCGCAAGGGCAAGGACCTGTGGGTGTTCGCCTACGGCTCGCTGATGTGGGACCCCGGCATCCACATCGTCGAGATCAGGGTAGCGAACCTCACAGGCTTTCACCGCCGCTTCTGCCTCAAGAGCCGGCTCGGGCGCGGCTCTGCCGCCAACCCCGCCGTGATGGCTGCGCTCGATTGCGGCGGCGACTGCCAGGGCCTGGCGCTGCGCATTCCTGCCGCACACGTGGAGCGGGAGACGGACATTCTGTGGCGGCGCGAGATGCTGTCCGGCAGCTATGTGCCGACCTTCGTGTCTGTGGAGACCCCCCAGGGTGACATCGAGGACGCCGTCACGTTCGTCATCAACCACCAATGCGACCGCTACGTGCAACTCGACGTCGAGGAGACCGCCAGGCTGATCGCCACCGGCCGCGGCGCGCGCGGCACCTGCCTCGAGTATCTGGAGAACCTCGCCGAGCGGCTCGACCTCCTGGGCCTGGAGGATCGTGCGATCCGCGAGCTCCATGCGCGCGTGCGCCGCCATCTCGAGCCGCAGCCTCGGCCCTGACGCTGCCGCCCTCGACCGAAATGCATTGCGTCACGGTCCCGAAACAGTAGAGTGACCGTCCTTCTGCTGAGCCTTTGCTCCGGCGCAATGGTCGCGAGGCTGCGGCCATCCTCGCCGGGATCATCCTGTTCTTCGCGGCGTTCAGCGGCGCCTCATGTCCGGGGCCACTCCGCGCGACCGCGTCCCAATCATGCACAGGGAGGACTTGCGATGAGCCCACAAAGTCTCATGATGGCGATTGGTCTCGCGGCCGTGCTGCCATGCGCGGCGATCGCGCAACAGTCCAAGGAAACCTCGAGGCAGGAGCAGCCCCCGTGTCGCAACAAGTCAAAGCCGAGCTGGCGCCCACGGGCGTCCTGCGCGCCGGTGTCAACCTCTCCAACTTCCTGCTGGTGACGGGCAAGGACGCCGAGGGCATGCCCACGGGGGTCTCGCCCGACATGGCCGCCGAGATCGCCCGACGCCTCGGCGTGCCGGTGAAGCTGGTGCCCTACAAGACGCCCGGCGAGCTCGCGGACGCCGCCGAGAGCAACGCCTGGGACATCGGCCTGATCGGTGCCGAGCCGCAGCGCGCCGAGAAGATCGCCTTCACCCCGGCATACGTGGAGATCGAGGCGACCTACCTGGTGCCGGCGGGCTCGCCCATCACGTCGATCGCCGATGTCGACAAGCCCGGCGTGCGCATCTCGGTGACCGGGCGCAGCGCCTACGGGCTGTGGCTGGAGCGCAACATCAAGCAGGCCACCCTGATGCGCACCGACTCTCTCGACAGCTCCTACGAGCAGTTCGTGCGCGATAAGCTCGAGGTGCTGGCCGGGCTCAGGCCGCGCCTCCTCTCCGATGTCGAGAAGCTGCCCGGCGCGCACATCCTGGACGGCAAGTTCGCCGCCGTGCAGCAGGCCATCGGCACGCAGCGCAAGAATGCCGCGGGCGCGGAGTTCCTGCACAAGCTCGTGGAGGAGGTGAAGGCCTCGGGCTTCGTGCAGAGCCTGATCGACAGGCACAAGGTGCGTGGGCTGTCGGTGGCGCCGCCGGGCTAGGTGGAAAAGGGGCGAGTGGCGAATGGCCAATGGTGACAGAGGCTGGAGGAACCATTCGCCATTCGCCACTCGCGAATGAAAGGGAGGACGAGATGTTCAACGTCGGCGATGTCGAGATCCTGCGGGTGGAAGAGAGCCTGGGACACGGGTTCCAGCCCAACGTGCTGCTGCCGGACTGGAATGCCAAGGACATCGAGCCGCATCTGCCGTGGCTGGCGCCCACCTACTACGACCCCGTGGCGGACCGCGTCGTCAGCTCAATCCACAGCTGGGTCTTGAAGACGCAGCACCACACCATCCTGATCGACACCTGCGTGGGCAACCACAAGGAGCGTCCGGGACAGCCGCGCTTCCACATGCTGGAACGGCCGTACATGGAGAATTTCGCCAAGGCCGGCCTGAAGGTGGAGGACATCGACTACGTGCTGTGCACGCACCTGCACGTCGACCACGTCGGCTGGAACACGCGCCTCGACAACGGCCGCTGGGTGCCGACCTTCCCCAACGCCCGATACGTGTTCTCCAAGACCGACCGCGACTACTTCGATCCCGCGCGCGGGGCCGGCGGCAAGGTCGAGGCGCACGCGCGCGTCTTCAACGACAGCGTGCTGCCGATCCTGGAGGCCAAGCAGGACATGCTGGTCGACGGCACCTTGGCGCTGGGCGACGACCTCACCATCGCGCCGGCGCCGGGGCATTCGCCGGGCCACGTGCTGATCACGCTCCAGGCCGGGGGCAGCGAGGCGCTCTTCATCGGCGACATCATGCACAACCCGATCCAGATCTATCACCCGCACTGGTCGAGCGCGTTCTGCTCCGATCCGGAGGAGGCGCGGCGCACGCGCCGCCACGTCCTGGAGCACGCCGCGGCCAAAGGCAGCCTGATCTATCCGCAGCACTTCGCCGGCCCGTTCATCGGCCGTGTGGCGGAGCGCGCCGGCGGGTTCGCGTATCTTCCGGGGCGGGAGTAGGTCGAGCCTAGTTGGTTCGCGCTGCGCTCGACTCAACTTACATCAGGGGATCATCTTGCTGGCGCCGACCAGAAGCCTCAGAGGAGGTTTCTCTGTTAGCCGAAGGGGCTCGGGCGTCGGACCAGACCTGACAGATGAGCAGCCAAACCTGATGGATCGCGCACGTGACCAGCAGAATGAGCGCGACCAAGGCGCCAACAGCAATTGCCAGCACAATGAACATATCCCCGAGCGCGTGCGTCCAAGATAGAGGAACGCCCAAGTCGTGCCCTAGGATGACGCATCCTCTGATCGTTGGCACGAAGCCGCCGAGGTAATACGGAGGCGGCATCCGCCGACGAATATCAGGACGTGCGCGGCAACGTAGGCGATGCACAGTGACGCAACGACTAGCACGATTGCGGAGGGCACGAAGCGATACCATCGAGGGGCCAAGGCTGCGTTGCGCCCTGCGTTACGGTGGATGTTGATTGCAATCAGCCAGATGGCCGCCATCGCTGCACTGAGTGCCCCCAGGGTCGCGCCAAGCCAGCCCCAATTCCAATGAGAGGGACCGGTGGAGGAACCCAGAATGAGCACGGTGCCCACCGCGACGATCGACGACGTGGCGGCAGCAGGATCAGAACGAGAGCCGAGCCATACCACCGCCAGGGGAACGCGGAGCGACGACCGGGCGGCATAGGCCGCCTCGTCGAGGGCGCCGGCAGGGCTCTAGGCTGCCAATAGAACATCGTCCGCGCGGTTTGGTGACGCCCAGCTACCGGCGCATGCGACTATCGCCAGCAGCAGGAGTGAAGTGTGTGCATACGGCATTGTGGCCTGCTTGCAAACCTCGGGCGATACCGCAATGTATGGAGGTATAGGAGAGGAGGCGGCGCATGAAGATCGGCGACAGTGACGTGCTGCTGGTGATCGACGTGCAGAACGACTTCTGCCCCGGCGGCAACCTCCCGGTGCCGGAAGGCGACAAGGTGGTGCCCATCATCAATGCGCTGGCACGCCGCTTCCAGCACGTGGTGCTGACGCAGGACTGGCATCCGAGGGGGCATCACTCGTTCGCCTCCTCGCACTCGGGCCGCAAGCCCTACGAGACCGTGGAGGTCGCGTATGGGGCGCAGGTGCTGTGGCCCGACCACTGCATGCAGGCGACGCCGGGGGCCGAATTCCACGCCGGGCTCGCCATCCCGCATGCGCAGCTCGTCGTCCGCAAGGGGTTCCGGCCGCATATCGATTCCTACTCGGCCTTCTACGAGAACGACCGGGCGACGCCGACCGGTCTCGCCGGCTATCTGCGCGAGCGTGGCCTGAAGCGCGTCTTCGTCGCCGGCCTCGCGCTGGACTTCTGCGTGCGCTACTCGGCGGAGGACGCCAGGCGCCTCGGCTTCGACGTGACCGTCATCGAGGATGCCTGCCGGGGCATCGACGTGGAGGGCTCCGTCAAGGCGACGCACGCGAGCTTCGCGGCGCTCGGCATCGCTACAACGCGCGCCGAGCCGATCGGCTGACTGCCGGCGGTGTCGCGGTAAGCAACCGTCAACGGTTGTACGTCCAGGACAAATCTGGCCGCTGGCTGCGTCCTCGGTCTCGACGTACCGGGGGACCTTCCAGCCGCGGAAGGCCACTGGGCGGCCTCCTGCGGGCTCCCTGCGCGATGTTTTCCGGGGTGGCCTCCACTGACCCGTCATCCCGGGCGGAGCGATACGAGCCGAAGGCGAGTAGCGCTCCGATCCGGGACCTCGGCAGGGTCAACTCGTTCGACGAGGGCCCCGATAGCCTCGCCCCGGATCAAGTCCGGGGCTCGGCTTCGGGGATGACGGGTGGGTTGCCGCGCTAACGCGGCGTCAACCTACCGCCAGGGGCGCCAGCGCCTCGATGTCGGTGACCACGTCGATGACGGCGGGGCGCTTGGCCTCCAGTGCCCGCTGCAGGGCCGGGACGAAGTCGGCCGGACGCTCGACGCGCAGGCCCATGGCGCCCAGGTTCTCCGCTACGCGGGCGAAGTTGACCTCGTTGTAGGTCCACAGCTCGCGCGCCTGCTCGGTCTGGGTGCCGCCGTAGGCGCGGTCGAAGCCGCGCTTGGACTGGTTGCCGCCGCCGTTGTTGTTGACGACCGTCACGGTGGCGAGGCCCCAGCGCGCGGCGGTCTCGACCTCGGCCAGGTGGTAGTAGAAACCGGCGTCGCCGGTGAAGACGACCACGGGGCGGCCGGGGCAGGCGGCCTTGGCGCCGAGGCCGGCGGGGAACGCCCAGCCCAGATGCCCGGCGCTGCGCATGTAGCTCTGGCGCGGGCTCGTCAGGTCGAACATGCCGCCCATCCACATGCCGGCGTGGCCGGTGTCCACCACCACGATGGCGTCCTCGGGAACATGCCGCGTCAGCTCCGCGCAGAGGCGCTCCGGCCGGACCGGCACCGCATCGGAGGCGAGCGCGGCGGCGTACTTTTCGTGCCACGCACGGCAGATGCCCTGGGCTTCCTCGACCCAGGTCCTGCGGCGGCTCGAGGTATCCTCGTTGACATGCGCCAGCATACGCGCAAGCGTCACCCGGGCGTCGCCCAGAACGGCCGCCTTCAGCGGGTAGTTGCGCCCCAGCGCCTGCGGCTCGATGTCGATCTGCACAGCGGGGATGCCGATCCTGGGCACCGCCCAGAAGTGGGTGGTCATGCCGCCGGTCTCGGTGCCGATGAAGCACACCACGTCGGCCGCAGCGACCACGCGGTTGGCGCTCTCGCGCGAGTAGGAGCCGACGACGCCGACCGAGAGTGGATGAGTGCCGGGGATCGCATCCTTGCCGTTGAGCGAGGTTGCGACCGGGATGGCGAGCCGCTCGGCCAGCGCCACCAGCTCCGGGCCGGCACCCGAGGCGCGCACGCCGCCGCCGGCGACGATCACGGGCCTGGCGGCCTCCTGCAGCACCCTGAGCGCAGACAGCACGCTCGCCGAATCGGGCTCCGGGCGGAACGGCGGCACCTGGGCGTAGAGCACCTCGACCAGCGGCTCGAGGTCCGCCTCATCCAGGTCGAGCTGGCCCTCGTTGCCGCGGAACTGCAGATGCACGGGCCCCGGCGTCCCGGAGGTGGCAACGCGGAAGGCCTGGCGCACCATGTCGGGGATGCGGGAGACGTCGTCGACGGTGGCGTTGAACTTGGTGACCGGCTCGAACGCCGGCACGTCGTCGACCTCCTGGTAGACCTTGCGGAGCTTGGTCTTGGGGTCGCGGCCGCCGGTCATGGCGATGACGGGCGCATGCGCCAAGTGCGCATCGCGCAGGCCGGCGGCGAGGTTGAGCGCGCCGATCACCTGGGCCATGCAGATGCCCGGCTTGCCGGAGGCGCGGGCGTAGCCGTCGGCCATGTAGGCGGCGGACTTCTCGCCGTGGACGTGGATGCGCTTGATGGAGGTGCGCCGCTCCATCTCCGCGAAGGTGCGCCGCAGCACCGCGGGCACCATGAACACATGGGTCACGCCATAGCCGGCCAGCATCTCGGCCAGGCACTCCGCACCCGTCATCCTCGGCATCGATTTGGTCCCTCCCCAGCGTCCTTCCAAATCCAGGTCTTCGAGCCGCGTGACCTTTCCCGCCGCTCACATGGGCCGGAGCCTCGTCCGTCCTCCACAGCCGCTGCGGTCAGGACGATATCGAAAGACACTCTTGCCCGACACTAGGGCATGTACCCAATTGGTGCGTGTCTGGTTCAGGGTGCTGAACGGCCGCTTTGTGCTCAGCAAGAGCCTTACCGGATACGACCCAATCCGGACGCCATCACTCTTGAGCTGACCGATGCAAGTGCTGGTAACGATAAAGGTCTCGGAGAGTTCGCGCGCGGAAGCGGCCTCCTCAACTCGGCACGAAGTTGTGCTTTGCCGAGTCGCCGTTCGCAGGCGCGACGCGCTCGGATCGCTGGCGCGCCGGGCCGTGCGCCCCAATCAGATTGTAGGCAGTATTGACGAGGCCGATATGCGAGAAGCCCTGCGGGAAGTTGCCGACCAGGCGCCCACGCACGTGATCGTACTCCTCCGCGAGCAGCCCTAGATCGTTGCGTAGCGACAGGAGGCGCTCGAACAGCCGCGTTGCATCCTCGATCCGCCCAAGCATGACATAAGCGTCGGCGAGCCAGAACGAGCATGCGAGGAACGCCCCCTCGCCACCACCGACTCCATCGTCCACATCCTCCGTTGGGTAGCGCAGCGCGAGGCCATCTCGAAGCAACTCGCGCTCGACCGCCGCGACCGTGCCGCCGACGCGCGGATCGTTCACCGGCAGGAAACCGACCTGCGGGATGAGGAGGAGCGCGGCATCCAGGGCCTCGCCGCCGTAGTGCTGCACGAAGGTATTGCGCTGGGGGTCGTAGCCGTGCCGGCAGATGTCGGCGTGGATAGCGTCGCGAATCGCGCGCCAGCGTTCCACCGGCCCGTCCAGGCCGAAACGCTCGCAGCTCTTCACGGCGCGGTCGAACGCGACCCAGCACATCAGCCGCGAGTGGGTGAAATGCTTCGGCGCACCGCGCACCTCCCAGATGCCCTGGTCCGGCCGGTTCCAGACCGTCTCCAGATGCGCGAGCAGGACCTTTTGCATGCGCCAGGCCTCGTCGAGCGCACTGAGATCGGCTTCGCGCGCCGTATGCAGCGTCTCCAACAGTTGGCCATAGACGTCGAGCTGCACCTGGCGCGCAGCACCGTTGCCGACCCGCACCGGCAGGCTTCCCTCGTATCCCGGCAGCCACGGCACCTCGTTCTCGGGCAGCCATCGCTCGCCGGCCACCCCATACATGATATGCAGCTGCTCCGGGTGGCCGGCCACTGCGCGCAGCAGCCATTGCCGCCAGGCCTCCGCCTCCTCCCGATAGCCGGCATTCAGCAGGGCGTAGAGCGTCAGCGCGGAGTCGCGCAGCCAGCAATAGCGGTAATCCCAGTTGCGATGCCCGCCGATCGCCTCGGGAAGGGACGTCGTCGGCGCTGCCACGATCCCGCCGGTGGGCTGGAAGGTCAGGAGTTTCAGCGTAACGAGGGAGCGCATCACGGCTTCGCGCCAAGCCTCGTTGCCGGACTCGAAGCGGCAATGCTTCGCCCACTCCCGCCACCGCGACACAGTCCGGTCGAGGCTCTCGGAGCGGTCCGGCACGAACTGCGGAACCTTGTGCGAGGGATGATAGGACAGCGTGAAGGGTACGCTTTGTCCCTCGTCCACGGTGAAGGTGGCGAGCGTCTTCATGTCCCGACCTTCCAGAGGAATGGACGTGTGCAGCTCGACTGCGTCCGGTCCGGCGACGGCGCTGAGCCCGTAGTCGCGCCGCCGAACCCATGGCACCGCCTGGCCGTAGTTGAAGCGCAGCGTCAGCTCCATCGTCATCCTCACGCGGCCGCCGACCCCGCGAACAATGCGCACAAGGTCCACCTTGTCCTCGTCCTCGGTGAACGGCATGAAATCTGTGATCGTGACAGCACCTTCCTCCGTCTCGAAGCGCGTTTCGAGCACGGCCGTGTGCGGCAGGTAGCGCCGGCTCACCTGCGCCAAGCGGTTCTCGGGAGTGATCAGCCAGCGACCGTGCTCTGGCCCACCAAGCAATGCAGCGAAGCAGGCAGCAGAATCGAAACGTGGCAGGCACAGCCAATCGATCGAGCCGTCGCGGCCGACGAGGGCTGCGGACATCATGTTGCCGATCAGGCCATAGTCTTCGATAGGCTTAGACATGCACACATAACCGGTCAGGGGGTACAAACGTTCAAGTCCATCGGCCATCCCCCCTACCCTTCACCCCGGAAGGCAGGATAGAGCGACATGCCGCCATCGACGAGGCTCGCACCGGTGACGTAGTCCGACGCGTCAGAGGCAAGCCAAACGATGGCGCGGGCGACATCTTCTGCCTCGCTGCGCCGCAGCGAGTCCGTCAGCTATAAGAGGCACTTCTGCCGCGCCCAATTGAGTACAGGCCGTAGCCCAAGAATATCCTCCGCTTCAAATCGGTTGACCGGGTGGTCTCTTCGG
>Ga0075431_100007664_pt1 | contig 10750 bp, 10 predicted proteins | sample RhiMetdeltSRZDD5_FD_75297 | JGI IMG/M metagenome (GOLD analysis project Ga0075431, IMG submission 75297) | Populus rhizosphere microbial communities from Tennessee, USA - Rhizosphere MetaG P. deltoides SRZDD5 | ecosystem: Host-associated > Plants > Roots > Rhizosphere > Soil | place: USA...
CTGCCAAGGTTGAGATCCGCTCGGCGATGTCCTGATCGCCGCGACGGGCCTGAAACAGCTCGTCGGTGATGGCCAGGCCGGCCAGAATGGCGGCCTTATGGGATTCCACCATCGGCAGACTGTCCCGCACCCGCTTCAGTGCGGCGTCCAGGTACGCGGCCACTTCTCGGGTGTACTCGGCTGGGACCTCGGAGCGAACCGTGTACTCCTCGCCTCCAATGAAGACTCGAACCGCATTCTTGGTGGTGCTCACGCTGCGTTGCCTCCGCCATGCTGTTCGAGAAAGGAGAGCCGGCCGGCAAGCGCACTGAGCCGCTCCTTGGCCGCCTCGATGCGCGCCCTCATGGCCTGGTTCTCGGTCTCCAGTTCGATGATGCGCTGCCGGGCCTGGGTCAACTCCGGACCGGCGACAACGCCGCCGTTGTCGCGGGCCTGTTGCAGCTCACCCTCGGCCTTCAGGGTTCGCCGGCGCCAGCCGGCCAGCTCCTCGGCCAAATGCTGGACGACCTGCTCCAGGTCGCCGAGAGCTTTCTGGTCGGGACGGTCATAATAGGTCAGGCTCATGCTCCACCTGCTGCGCCGGCGTCCCGGCGCTGAATCTCCAGCTCGCGCTCCAGCGCGGCGAGCACGCGCTTCTCCACTTCCTCGATCTCACTGTCGCGTAGGGTGCGGTCGGGTGCACGGAACGTCAGTCGAAATGCGACGCTCCGGGTCCCCGCCGGCAGCTCAGGCCCGCGGTAATCGCTTTCGATAGCGATCGCTTCGAGCAACGCACCTGCTGTTTTTCGAACCAGGTCCTCGACCTGCCGCACCGTCGTGCCCTCCCGCAGGAGGAGCGCGAGCACCCGCTCGGAGGAGGGAGTGGTGGGCAGCGCCGAGAAGCGCTCCGGTGGCCGCGGTGCCTCGTCGAGCACCAGCTCGAACCCGAATAGCGGGTCCGCCCACGGTGGCGCGTCTGCCTCGAGGAGCCCTGCTTCTCCCACCTGGTGACCGCGCGCATCCCGCACGACCCAACCGGACCCTTCAACCTGCACCACGCCACTCGGAACCGCTAGAGCGACCGCTGCCTCCAGCTGGCCCTTGAGGTCCCACAGATCAATCCGATCCTGTCCGGTCCCCGACCAGTGCGGTGGCTCCCGTCGGCCGGTCAGCACCGCGGCTACGTGACGCTCTTCGCGGGGCGGCTCCCCTGGCCCTACAGCGGTAAATACTGTGCCGATCTCAAACAAACGGATATCCGCTATATGCTTGGCCCAGTTTCCTTCCACCAGGCGCACCAGTCCAGGGACCAGGCGGCGGCGCAGATGTCCCTCGGTACTGGACAGGGGGTTGGCCAACCGCACGCTGTCGGGCCCATCGGCAGGCGCCATGGGCAGGGTGATCACCTCCAGTAGTCCCTGCCGGGCCAGCCCCTCGCGTACCCGAGAGGCGATCAGCTCCATCGGCGCGTCGGCGAGCACGCTGGGTCGGAAAGCGCGCAGATCGGCGGGGAAATTCTGATACCCATGCAGTCGGGCTATTTATTCTATCAAATCGACCTCCCGCACCAGATCGGGCCGCCAGCTGGGAGGCTCGACCGCTATCCGGTCGTCCTCCGGCTTGGGCACCACTGTCGCACCGACCGCGATGAGATACCGCTCCACTGCCTGCAAGGGCAGCTCGATGCCCAGTAGCCGGTCTACCCGGGAAGGCCGCAGGAAGATTCGCGGCGGGTTGGCAGGACCGGGGCCCAGGTCCAGAGGGGTATCGCCTAGCTTTCCGCCAGCGGTTACACCAATGATGTCGATGCATCGGCGCAGGGCTTCCGCGCCTCCCCAGCGATCAATGCCGCGCTCGAACCGATAGCTCGCCTCGGTGGAGAGATTGAGTGCCCGCCGGGTTCGGCGAACCTCCGCAGGTGTGAAGTAGGCACACTCGAGAAAGACGTCCACCGTCTCGGCGCTGACCTCGGTCGCGAGACCGCCCATGATCCCGGCGACACCAATGGGGCCACCCGCATCGGCAATGATGGTCATGCTCGGGTCCAAGGTGCGGGAGATCCCGTCCAAGGTGGTCAGTTTATCGTTGGCCACTGCCCGCCTGACCACTACGGCGGGACCCCGCAGCTTCGCGATATCGTACGCGTGCATCGGCTGGTTCAGCTCGAGCATGACATAGTTGGTAGCATCCACCACGTTGTTGATGGAGCGGACACCAACAGCCTCCAGCCGCTTAACCAGCCAGGACGGTGAAGGCCCCACCTTGACGCCGTGGAGGACGGCAGCGAGAAAGCGGGGACAGCCCTGGATGTCCTCGGTGCCCGCGCGCACGCCTCCTACGGTCCCAATGTTGCCCACCCGCTTGACCGGCGGCACGTCGATCACTGGGTTGGGTAGCGGTGGGAGACGGAAAGGGGTACCGAGCGAAGCCGCCACCTCGCGTGCCACGCCCTTGTGTCCCAGCAGGTCGGGGCGGTTCGGTCCTACGTCGATGACCAGCCGATGATCCGCGATGCCAAGTGCGTCGAGCAGCCGAGTGCCGGGTGGGGCATCGGTTTGGAGCTCCCAGATCCCCTCTCCATCCTGTCCCAGGCCGAGCTCGCGGGCGGAGCAAAGCATTCCCTGCGACAGCTCGCCCCGGAGCTTACGCTGCTCGATGCGCAGTCCGCCGGGAAGAGTGGCACCCACAGGCGCGAGCGGATACTTGCGGCCCGCGGTGACGTTGGCGGCGCCACAGACCACATTGAGACGGTCCGAATTTCCACCGTTCACGGTGCAGACCCGCAGCCGGTCCGCATTGGGATGAGGACGAACCTCTTCGACTTCGGCCACCAGGACGTCGGCCAGGTCTGCATGCAGCGACTCAACCGCGTCCACCGGGGCGCCCAGCATGGTGAGTCGCTCGGTCAGGTCCCGGATCTCGAGTGGCCGGCGGAGGAAATCTTCCAGCCAACGGCGGGACACGTTCATCTTCCCTGCCCCGCTGGAACAAACTGTTCCAAGAACCGCATGTCACCATCGTAGAGCAGCCGAATGTCGGGAATGCCGTAGCGCAGCATGGTGATCCGATGCGGCCCCATGCCGAAGGCCCAGCCGGTGTAGCGTTCCGCATCCACGCCGGTGTGCTCGAAAACCGCAGGATGCACCATCCCACAGCCGAGAATTTCCATCCAGCCGGTGCCCTTACACGCGGGACAGCCGCTTCCATGGCAGAGCTGGCACTCGACATCCATTTCCGCGGATGGCTCGGTGAAGGGGAAGAACGAGGGCCGGAACCGGACCTTGGTTGTCGGGGTGAAGAACCGATGAGCGAAGTGCACCAGGGTGGCCTTCAGATCCACGAACGAGATCCCCTCGTCCACCGCCAGTCCTTCGATCTGTGAGAACGCAGGGGCGTGGGAGGGGTCGAACGGGTCGTTGCGATACACCAATCCGGGAATCACCACCCGCACCGGTGGCGGAGCTTCCAGCAGGGTGCGGATCTGTACCGGAGAGGTATGGGTGCGGAGCAAGAGCCTGCCGCCGGTATCCCCCGGCAGGGCCGGTGCATCGACGTAGAGCGTGTCGTGCATGTCCATGGCGGGGTGGTCCGACGGGAAGTTGAGGGCCGTGAAGTTATACCAGTCGGTTTCGACCTCAGGCCCTACCGCCACGGTGAACCCGATTCCCCGGAAGATTCCGACGATCTCGTCCACGACCCGAGTGACCGGGTGTTCGGCGCCCACCCAGCGTCTCCGCCCGGGCATGGTCCAGTCGATGCCTGCCTGCTCGCGGCTCCGGCGCTCGGTGTCGAGCACCTCGCTTCGGCGGGCAAAGGCTTCCTCGAATGCAGCCTTGAGCCGATTGACGGCGGCACCATAGGCTTTGCGCTCCTCTGCCGGCTTCGACGGCACCGACCGCAGCGCGGCAGTCAGCTCTCCGTTTTTTCGACCGAGGATCGCCACCGTCTCGCCGGCCAGCTGGTCCGGCTTCAGACCAGGCACAGCCTGGAGCCGGGGCAACAGGGCATCGAGATCGGGATAGCCGGTAGGATCTGCCATCATGCACTTGGGATAGGCGTCATTACGAAGAAGGGCCGCACGCCCTGCGTGAACGGCCCCTTGCGGCGTCAGGGCCCCAGCTGGGCCACCGGCTCCCCGTCAGGAGCGATCGGCACCTTTCGCCATCTCGGCGATGCGGGCAAATGCCTCGCTGTCGTGTACCGCCAGATCGGCCAGCACCTTTCGATTGATATCGACACCGGCCCGGCGAAGCCCGGCCATCAATCGGCTGTAGCTCAGCCCCTGGCTCCGGGCTGCCGCGTTGATCCGGGTGATCCACAGCGCCCGGAACTCGCTCTTCTTCTTTCGCCGGTCGCGATAGGCGTAGCGCATGGCGCGCTCGGCCGTCTCCTTGGCCGACTTGTACAACTTGCTGCGGCCGCCGCGGGCTCCCTTGGCGGCCTCCATGATCTTCTTCTTGCGGGCGTGATGGGCAACGCCGTTCTTGACGCGAGGCATCGGTTCGTCCTTAGGCCTGAAGGAGACGGCTGACGCGCGGGAAATCGGCAGAGCTGACGAGATCGCCCTTCTTCAGCCGGTTCTTCCGCTTGCGCGTCTTCTTGGTCAGGATGTGGCTGTGATTCGCGTGCCAGCGCTTGAGCTTGCCGCTGCCCGTGATCTTGAAGCGCTTCATCGCGGCCCGTTTGGTCTTCTGTTTCGGCATCCTCTATCTCCTTATCCGTCCCATCATTTGGGCGCGATCACCATTGTCATGTTGCGGCCTTCGAGCTTGGCCTCGGATTCGATCTTGCCTACGTCCGCCAGACTCGCCGCCACCCGGTCGAGCACCGCCTTGCCCAGCTCCAGGTGAGCCATCTGCCGCCCCCGGAACATCATCGTCACCTTGACCTTGTTGCCATCACCCAGGAATTCGCGCGCGTGCCTGGTCTTGAAGTCGAAATCATGATCGTCGATCCCCGGGCGATACTTCACTTCCTTCAGCTGAATGATGTGCTGCTTCTTCTTGGCCGCACGCGCCGCCTTGGCCTCCTCGAACTTGAACTTCCCGTAGTCCATGATCTTGACCACGGGCGGACGGGCGGTGGGCGCCACTTCCACGAGATCCAGTCCGCGTTCCATGGCTGCCGCCAGTGCTTCTTCGATAGGCAGGACTCCGAGCTGCTCGCCCGCCGCGGTAATAACGCGCACCGGGCTGATCCGGATCATACGGTTGACGCGGATTCGCTTTTCACGATCGTTCGTGGACAGTTCATGCCTCCAACGCAAAAAGAAAAAAGGCACCCGGCTTAGCCAGGTGCCACGACCGAAGCGGGGTGGCACACGCCACCACGTCGCTTCCAAGCCAGGACCCGGCTGCGCTGCGGCATCGGGCCGACAGGCTCAGGGTGGGGGAAGTTGAGCTCCCCGCTTGAACGGCCGGGAAGCTAGCCCGCAGCCACCGCAGTGTCAACGGGATAACTGCGGAGCTGGCTCTGGCGCAGGCCACACATCTTGGAGCTCGACGTTCTTGCCGGTCTGCACCGGCACCCCGGACGCCACCCGGGGATCGTGCTCGAAAATGAGCCGCCATCCACCGCGCACCGCATCCGCCAGCAGGGCCCGCTTGCTCTCCAGGGTACGGAGAGGCTCGACGTCGTAGCCCATGATCCAGGCAAGAGGAAGGTGCGCCGTGGTGGGGAACAGGTCGCCCACGAACACCGCCGTCTCCCCCCGGTCCCGAAGCACGACGGCCTGATGGAAGGGCACGTGACCGGGAGTAAGCCGCACCGAAAGACCGGGCAGCACTTCAGCGTCGCCCTGGACCAGTTTCCACCGTCCGGCCGTGGCTATGGGCTCGAAATTGTGGGGTAGATAGCTCGCCCGGGTTCGTTCGTTGGTGTGCCGGGCAAACTCGAGCTCACCCTGCTGTACGACGTAGGTGGCCTCGGGATAAGTGGGCCGAATGTGCCGCCGGGGGTCGTTCTCCAGCTCCGGGTCCATCGTGGTATTGCCACCCGCGTGGTCGAAGTGAAGGTGGGTGTTGATCACCCACTTGATGTCGCGGGGCAGAAACCCCGCCGAGGCGAGCGCATCTTCCAGCTGAGTGGCTCCTTCCAGCCCCTGATTCTCGACCCCGTAGATGTCCAGAAACTTGGCGTCCTCCTTGTTTCCCAAGCCGGTATCGATCAGTACCAGCCCCTCGGGATGCTCGACCAGGAGGCAGCGCATCGCGAGCGGGATTCGGTTCCGCTCGTCCGGCTCGATCCGGGTGCGCCAGAGTGTGCGGGGGACGACGCCGAACATGGCCCCTCCGTCGAGTCGCTGGCGTCCGCCCTCCAGGGTGTGACAGCGAAGGCCTCCTACCGAGAACGACCGTTGCAGCGTCACATCAGCTCCTCGGGACAGGAATCGGCGCGGGGCTCCGTCGGCATGGCCGAGCGCTTGCGGCGATGGCGGCGCGCCCGGCGGGACTCAATGGCGGAGAGATCCTGCAACGTACGCGCGCCCTCCTCCCGGGCTAGCGCCAGCAACCGGGCCAGCAGCTCGGCGGTAACCAGCGCATCGCCCCCGGCCCGGTGCCGCGCCCGGTTATGGAAACCGAAAAAGCGGCAGAGATTGTCGAGCCCACAGGAGCGTACGCCCCGAACCAGACGCCGCGCCAGGCGCACGGTGCAGAGCCGGGTGCCGTCGAGAGTAAGGTCGCGAGAGCGGCGCAGCTCGGCACTGAGAAAATTCCAGTCGAACCGCGCGTTGTGGGCCACGAAGATACGGCCGGACAACACGGCCAGCAGTCGCTCCGCCAGCTCGGCGAAGCGGGGAGCATGGCGCACCATATCGTCAGTAATGTTGGTGATGGCACAGACGGCCCGGGGAATCGGTCGCTCGGGATTCACCAGCGACTCGAAGACGATCTCCCGACGGGGTCCCTGCACCACCGCTACCGCAATCTCCGTGATCCGGTCGCCAAATACGGCGCGGCATCCCGTGGTCTCGACATCCACCACGGCAAAGGCGCAGTCATCCAGCAGGGGCGACCCTTGCGCCTCGGGCACCAGCGACCAGCGCCCATCTTCCAGCAGCCGAACCCGTGGATCGGCTCCGAGGAGGGCATAGGCCACCCGGTCGCAGATGGCCGCCGGCGCGCCGAGCAGGCCGAGGATCTCGTGACAGAGCGTGGCCGGGGCGCGGGGCCCGATGCGTAGCTGAGCGAGAACCCGCTCCAACAGCGTGCTCTCGGGATAGGCTGAAGTCCCGATCAATCCGAGACCCGCTGCAAAGGGAGCGACATGCAGCGCGGGCCGCCCCCGCCGCGGGCCAGCTCGCTTCCTTCAATGGTGATGACCGTTCGGTGCTTGGCCTCGCTCCAGTCATCGAAGGCCAGGAAGTTGGTCGCCGGGATGACGCGGAAGCCCGCCGCCATCAAGGCACAGAGGGTCTGCTCGTTGCGGCGGTAGCTGACCAGCGTGCCGGGGCGCACCGCCAGGAAGTTGCAGGCCGAGCTCCACTGCTCCCGCTCCTGATTGATCCGCCGCTCCCCTCCGGCCAACACCGGCTCGAGTGGCAGCCTCACCCCCTTCAAGGCGGCAAAGAAATCGGGCTCCTCGGTAACCCCGTCGCTCCCCTTCCGGCGGTGAATGACCGGCAGCCGCTCCGGTCCGACGAAGTACGGGGGATAGATCACGCAGAGCTCCTGGTCCACCTGGCTGAAAATCATGTCCAGGTGAATTGCCGTCGGCGCCTTGGGCATGACCACGACCAGCACGTCGGTGACCTGCCCCCGCTCGAACACTGTGTCGCACAGCAGGTCGAGCGCCGCGGGCGAGGTCCGCTCGCTGAAGCCCACCACCAGGAGATCGGGACGGAGATAGTGCACGTCCCCACCCTCCAGGGTGTAGTTGCTGCGACGTTCCTCGGATCCATCATAGAGTAGACCCGCGTTGGCCAGCTCCGGGTGGAAGCGGAAGAGCGCGTTGATCAGCAGCTCCTCGGTCCAGCGCACTCCGTACCGCATTGAGCCCACCACCACGTGCTCGCCGATGACCATGCCGATGTCCCGGGGAAAGAACAGGTTGGGCAGCGGCGGGAAGGCAAAACCTACTTCATTGAGCGCCCGCGAGATGGGGCCGCTCTCTTCTTCGGTTCCCTCGATCAGCATCTGAACAATCTCTTCCGCCGGGAGAGCACCGAGCCGTTGGCCCAGCTCGTCGGAGGGCACCACGTCCATGGTCTTGGTGATGAGGTAGTCGCGTCCCTCCGGCTGCTGCAGGATATCGGTCAGCAGGTCGCGCACGTGATAGACCCGAGCGAAGCGCCGCAGCACCGAGACGAATTGGCGATGCTCCCGCTGGGCGATCTCCAGATCGATGATGTCGTCGTAGAGGTAGTCCTCCCGGTTCCCCGGGGTGACGGCTTCCAGCTCGCGGCCGGGGGTATGTACCAGGACGCTCTGCAGCGGACCGATCTCAGAGGTGACGTGAACGGACATACAACAAACTATTCAGGGTCATAGACTACGGGGTAGTCTGCCGGGGCTCGGAAGACCTCTTGCTGGCAGCGCCGGCACCCCGCAGCACCTTGCCCGGTAGCGCGCCGGTCGCCTTGCCGTCGGCGATCACTGCCACGCCGTTCACCAGCACCCAGCGTATCCCCTCGCTCAGCTGATTCGGTTTCTCGAAGGTCGCGCGGTCCCGCACGCTGTCCGGGTCGAAGACGACGATGTCCGCCCACATCCCGCGCTTCAGCACTCCCCGGTCGCCTAGCCGCATCCGCTGCGCGGGCAGCGAAGTGAATTTGCGGATTGCGTCCTCCAGTGTCAGCCGCTTTTCCTCCCGGACATACTTGCGGAGGATTCGAGGAAAGGTGCCGTACGCCCGCGGATGGGGATGGTCCTGGCCCAGGATACCGTCGGGTGCGGTCCCCTGGGAGTCGTTGTTGATCGAAACCCAGGGCTGCTGGAGGGCAAGAAGAACATCGGGCTCATCCATACCGAATACCGCCACGCTGGTGAAGGCGCGGTCCTCGACCAGGAGATCGAACAGCGCGTCGATCGGGTCGGCCTTCTTTTGTCGAGCCACCTCGGCGAGCGTCTTCCCCTGCAGCGACAGCAAGGCCGGGTTCTGAACTGCGCCGATCAGGATCTTTGCCGGGTCCGAGATCTCTTGCCAGGCATTGTTCTCCCAGGACCCGGCGGTCTCCATGTCTTTCCGCATCCGGCGTCGTGCGGCCGAGTCTTGCAGTCGCTCGAGGAGCTTGGCCGTCCCCCCGTCGTGGGCCCAGGGAGGCACCATGGCCGAGAGAGAGTTGAACCAGGCGGTATACCCGTAGGTGTCCGCCGCGATGTCTACTCCGGATCGGCGCGCCGAATCGATCTTGGCGATTACTTGCGGCATACGGCCGAAGTTGCGCTTGCCCGCCACTTTGAGATGCCAGATCTCCACCGGCATCCTGGCCTCACGCCCGATAAGGATGGCCTCATCCAGGGCGGGCAGGATGTCGTCCGACTCCGAACGCATGTGGGTGGCATAGATGCCGCCATAGCGCGCGGCCTCGGTGGCGAGTGCAATCAGCTCCTCGGTCCGGGCATACGGCGCCGGTGGGTACTGCAACGAGGTGGACAGGCCCACCGCCCCGTCGCGCATGGCGTCCCGAACCAGCTGCCGCATCTGGTTCAGCTGCTCGGCCGTTGGCTGGCGATCGTCGTCGCCCAGAACCATCCGGCGCACCTGAGTGGCACCGACGTAGTCGCCGACGTTGATCCCGATGCCCTGCCGCTCCAGCCGGGCGAAGTACTGGCCCAGTGTCCGCCAGTCTGGGCTGATCTTCAGGTGGTCGTACCCTGTGCGGTCAGCTTCAATGATCCGGTCGTTCAGCGGCGCGGCACTCCCGCCTTCTCCGGTAAACTCCGTGGTGATCCCCTGGAAGATCTTCGACGGAAGCCGCGGGTTCACCAGAATGCTCAGGTCTGACTGGCCCAGCATGTCGATGAAACCGGGAGCAATCACCATGCGCCGTGCATCGATCGTCTGTCTGGCTCTGGCATCGAGCACCGGGCCGATCGCGGCAATCCTGCCGTCGCGGATGGCGACATCACCCGAGTACCAGGGGGAGCCGGTGCCGTCGATGATGCGGCCGTTGCGGATAATCAGGTCGTAGGTTGGCTGCTGAGCGGCGAGGGTGACGGGAATGCTAACGAATGCGAGCAGGTATTTGAAAATTCGCATGACAGTGTCTTAAACATGCAGAGTGGATTGTCATTCTGACACGTTCGCTGGATGATTGTTCGCTGCTATCCGACTCGTGACTAGCGACTAGGGACTATCGACTAGCCAGCGCGTAGCTCAGGGTTTCCAGCTCCAGCGCCAGGTTCACCGTCTTGACCACCACGTCGTCCGGCACTGCCAGTTGCACCGGCGCGAAATTGAGGATGGCCTTGACGTTGAGCGAGACCAGTCGGTCGGTGACGGCCTGAGCCACATTCCCCGGCACCACCAACACCGCCATGTCCAGCGGACGGCGGGCCGATTCCTTTTCCAGGGACTCGATATCGAGCACGGTGAGGCCGTTCCACTGGCGTCCGATCTTGGCCGGATCGCTGTCGAAGATGGCCACGATGTCGAATCCGCGCTGCTTGAAACCTCGATACTGGACCAGCGCGCTGCCGATCTTCCCCGCGCCGATCATGCCTACCCGGTAGCGTCTCTTGAGACCCAGGATATCCCGCAGCCGGTCGGCCAGCTCGGGCACGGGGTAGCCCAGACCCCGCTTGCCGAACGACCCGAAGAACGAGAGATC
>Ga0075431_100007667_pt1 | contig 10747 bp, 6 predicted proteins | sample RhiMetdeltSRZDD5_FD_75297 | JGI IMG/M metagenome (GOLD analysis project Ga0075431, IMG submission 75297) | Populus rhizosphere microbial communities from Tennessee, USA - Rhizosphere MetaG P. deltoides SRZDD5 | ecosystem: Host-associated > Plants > Roots > Rhizosphere > Soil | place: USA...
GCGATCGACTACTCGCAAACATCGCTCGTCGCCAAATGGATTCGCGACGAGATCCGTCTGCTGTCTGAGAACCTTTATCTCGGCAAGGTCTACTGGGACAAGCGACCGCTGATGTACTTCGCGCTTACGTTCTCGTAACCGCCGTTCGGCTGTTCGACGAAGGCGCGTCCTCGGATCCTTCTGGCACAGCGTCACCCTTTGGAAGAGCTGTCGCATCGATGGCCACGCTACCCGCAGTTGGAGTAGTGGTGTAATCGATCAGAGGGATGACCTGAGCATGAGCTTTCCAAACGAAACGTCTGAATATCGGGCTGCCCGTGACGCTCTTCTCGTCAGCGAAATCGCGTTACGCCGGCAGATGGAAACCGTCGCCTCACAGCTTCGGGCCCTGCCGCCCGGAGGTGAGGTCCCTGAAGACTACGTCTTCGACGCCGTTCATGAGGGAGGCGTCGCAACTTCCGTCCGCATGTCAGAGCTGTTTCGGGGCGGGGACACGCTGATGATGTATCACTTCATGTTCCCGCGACACTCCAGGGACGAGCGGGCAGGACCCACCATGGGAGCCATGGCGACCGTGCCGCTCGCGGAGGGGCCGTGCCCGTCGTGCACCGCGCTCATCGACATGTGGGACGGCACGATGCCGCACTTCGAGGGCTTGGGTGGCAATCTCGTCGTCGTGACACGTGCACCCGTTGCGCGTGTCGCCGCCTTTGCCCGCGACAAGGGCTGGAGGCATACACGGTTGGTTTCGGCGGCGAATAACTCGTTTCGCCACGACTACGGCGGCGACGGTCCGGATGGCGAGCCAGTACCGATCATGACCGTGTTCAGACGCTGGCCCGATGGCGTGATCAGGCTGCATTGGGCCAGCGAATTAATTCACGAGCTGCCCGATCCGGGCCAGGATCCGCGCCACCTCGGTACGGTCGAACCGCTCTGGACTCTGTTCGATCTCACGCCTGCCGGACGTCCGGCTGGCGACGAGCAGATGGAGTATCCCTACTGTCACGATCCGGCGTGATAAGTCGAAGACGTCCCCTTCCTTCCCGCGCTGATCGCGTCGACCGGGTGTCTACCTTATGATGAGCGCCAGCACTCATGATGGGTTAATGACCGACTGCCCTCCTGAAACAACGGACACCGATTCTTCGGCTGAAGCCGTTTTGTCGCGAGAGTTCCCCACGCTGCATGCCTTCTATGCGGCAAACAGTATCCTCCGCCCCGACCGTCCGGAGATCTGGGACCGCATCCTCCGCGTTGCGCGGAACAGCAAACCGATCCTCGACGAGCTGCGTGCTCGAGGGCTCGACCTTCTCCGGTTGGAGCACTACACGCCACCGGGCACAGACCGTCGGCCAATCTATGTGACGATGCTCGAATGGCTGCCCAGAGTTCAGGAGCCATTGACTTTGTCGATCTGCTTGGGCCGCCTCACTGAACCAGGCGCGCGACCGTTGGTGAAAAAGAACCGCGAGCTGTTGCTTCGACTCGCACACGAGTGGAACGAGCGGTTGGCTGGGAACGATTCTGAGCGAACCCTGTCCGTTCTCGCCCAATGTGTGATGCGAGCGGCACAGGAGCGCGACGTGCTGCAAGTTTTGAGCTGGGCGTCAGATCAGCGCCTTCCCACTGACGCCAGAGCCAGTTACGTCATCGATCTGGAACGGTTCGCGAGGAAGCCTGGTCGTGCGCGCGATGGGCTTCTGGCCCTCGTCGCCGATGCCGACGTAGGCAGCCCCGCCGTATGGGCACTCGCTGGAGCAATGAAGAGCGAGGCGCTACCGCTGTTGCATGAGCTGCGAAAGTCCAGCCCGCGCGAATCAGTACGCGAAGCCGCCGCGTTCGACGCGAAAAAGCTCGAGGCGCGATCACGCCGACTCGAATTGCCGGAAGCCGACGCCGCGGTCTTGCCGAACGACTTTGAGTCGACGTCGATAGAGTTCGATACCGATCGCATGCCTGAACTGGTCTCAGTCGTTGAAGAGGAAATAAAGGCCCTACTGCCACAACGTGTTGCCGATCAACTGGCTCTTTCGGCTGTTCAGCTCAAGCGAGGCAGACATCGGTTTCACATCGTCCCATTCACGCGTCCGAGTGGAGCGAGCAGTCAATTGGGTTTCCGGTTAAGTGCGGAGGACGAGGACGCGGTTATTGTGGAGCTTCATTTCGATCCGACGTTGCGAGGAGCGATCGAACGGGCACTGAATCGCTTGTTGGCGAACGATGACCGGAAGTGACGAGCCGCGATTCCTCCTGAGCGGCACCATCGATCTGCCCGCGATGTGGTCTCGTCTCCGCGAGATGAGGACATCCACAGCGGGGTGATTCAATCGCCCCGCAGCGCCACGATCGGAGGAACGCGCACGGCTCGAGACACCGGGATCGCGCTCGCGAGCGCACCGACGGCAAGGAACACCACCGTCCCCAGCAGCAGTGTGAGGCCGTCGTATGGGCTGACCCCGTAAAGCAGCGACGACAGCGTCCTTCCCAATCCGAGCGACGCGGCAAGACCCACGACGATGCCGAGCGCGTCCATGCTCAAGCCGTCGCGGAGAATCAACCGGAACACCGATGCACGATCGGCACCGAGCGCCTGCCGCAGACCGATCTCGCCGGTCCGCTGCACAACACCGTACGCCATCACGCCATAGATACCGACCGCTCCAAGAAACAAAGCGATACCGGCGGCCAGGACCAGGACGGTCATCGTGAAGCTGGTGCGGCTGATCGACGCCCCGACGACCGTCTGCATGGTCTGGATGTCCGATACCGGAAGCTCCGGATCCAGTTCCGTAATCGTGCGGCGGACTTCTGGCAGCACTTCCAGCGGATCGCCGCTGGTTCGGATCGTGACCGCCATCCCACGGACGCCGCCGCCGCTTTCGTCGAGCATCGCTTTGTAGACGACTGGTTCGGTGGGCGCGTCCGGCGCCGTATCGTGGACATCGCCAACAACGCCGACGATGCGCGCTGGCGCGCCGGCGATCGTTACCTTCTTGCCGAGGGCGCTCGATCGCGGCCAGTACTTGTTCTTCAGCGATTCGCTGATGATTGCCGATCCGAGCCGGCGCTGGTGGTCGTCGGCGATGAACGTGCGGCCTTCGATCACCGGAATGTGCATCGTCTCGAAGTAGCCCGGCGTCGCGCGGCGGAACACCGAGTTGGGCGCTCTGGCGCCGTCATCCAGCGGAAAGTCTTCGATCGTGGTGGGGAGAAAAGGCCCGCCCAGGCCGCCGATGCCGCCGGTCATCGGCAGGAACGAGGTGGCTCCCGCCGCGGTCACGCCCGGGATCCCGCGGATCCTCTCCAGCAGCGTGTCGTAGAAACGCGCGGTATCCTCGCCGCCGCGATAGCGTGTTTCCGCGGGCGCAATGCGGAACGTGAGCACGCGCGACGCGTCGAAGCCAGGATTGATCGCCGACAGCGCCGAGAAGCTCCGCACCATCAGGGTAGAGCCGACGAACAAGGCCAGCGCGAGCGCGACCTGCGCCACGACCAGCCCGCGCCGCGTCACATGACGTTCGCGGCTGGTGTTGCCGCTGCGCCCCGCTCGTAACGAGTCAAGGACACGAGACGAGGCCGTGCGCAGCGCGGGCAGCAGTGCGAACAGCAGGCCAGCGGCCACCGACACGCCGGCGGTGAACACGAGCACCGTGAGATTGATGCCGATCTCGTCCAGCCGCGGGATGCTGGCCGGCGCCATGGCCACGAGCGCGCGCAGGCCGGCATAGGCGAGAGCGATCCCGCTGATGCCGCCCGCCAGCGCGACGATCACGCCTTCGGCCAGAAGGAGCTGCACGACCCGCCGCCGCCCGGATCCGAGTGCGACGCGAATCGCTGCTTCAACCGCTCGCGCCTCCGCTCTCACCTGAAACAGATTCGCGACGTTGCTGCACCCAATCAACAACAGAAACGCCATCGTCCCCAGCAAGACCAGCAGCGGGCGCCGCGAGCGCCCGACGACATCGTCCTTGACCGTGCGGACGTGGGCCTTGCCGGTGAGGATGTCGCGCGTCCAGTTCAGGGGATAGCCGATCTCGGCGAAGCCGGCCACCAGCCGCTCGGCATCTGCGGTGGCGGACTCGATCGTCGCGCCGGGTGCCAGGCGGGCGATGAATCCGATGTTCGGAGGGCCGATGGACTTGCTCGCCGGATCCAGCCGGTACGGAATCCAGACGTCCACGCTCGGCTGCGGGAACTTGAACGACGCTGGCATCACGCCGATGACTTCCCACGGCGCGCCATTCACCTGCACCGTGCGGCCGACGATCGACGGGTTCGCGTTGAACACCGTCCGCCACAGCGTGTCACTCAGGAGCAGCACGGGCGCCCCGCCGCGGGACTGGCCCTCGGCCGCGGTGGGAAAGCGGCCCAGTTGCGGCGGCACGCCGAGCACCTCGAACGCCGCCGCCGTCATCCGGGCGACAGCCAGCGGATAGGGAGCACCGTTCCCGGTCAGCGCCCATTCGTCGTTGCCGTTGGCGCCCGCGAAGACGCTGACGCCGCCGACCTTGGCGAACGTGCGGTTGTTATTCAACAGATGGAAGAAGCCCAACTCCGCGAATGGCATCTCGACCGTGGCATTGGCCTGCGGCTGCGTGTACAGCGTCACGCGCACCAGCCGGTCGGGATCGGGGAAGGGCATCGGCCGCAGCAGCACGCCGTCGACGACCGAGAAGATGGCCGTCGTGGCGCCGATCGAGACGGCCAGTGTCAGGACGGCCGCGATCGTGAAGCCCGGCGATCGGCGCAGGCTGCGCAACGTCTGCCGGACGTCGGTGACGAAGCGTTCGACGCGGAACAGCGGATCGTTTTCACGCGCCCGCTGCTTGACGGCCGCGGGATTGCCGAACTGCCGCAGCGCCGCGCGTCGCGCCTCCTCCGGCGAGAGTCCGCGAGCGAGATGGGCCTGGACCTCGATCGCCAAATGCGCGTCGATCTCCTCGTCCATCTCATCGTACGAGCGCCAGCGCAGCCACTTTGGGATCTTCATGTCGCCCTCCGCGGGTTCAGGACGCGGGAGATGACGCGTACGGTCGCCTCCCAGCGGCGAGTTTCGGTAGCGAGGCGTTTTCGGCCGGCGCGGGTGAGCTTGTAGTAGCGGGCACGCCGGTTGTTGTCGGAGGTGCCCCATTCGGACGTAATCAGGTTCGCCCGCTCGAGGCGCTGCAACGCGGGGTAGAGCGAGCCGTGATCGACGAGCAGCTCTTCCTGCGTCGTGCGCTGGATGCTGGTGGCGATGCCATGCCCGTGCAGCGGGCCGAGCGCGAGCGTCTGCAGCACCAGCAGATCGAGCGTGCCCTGCAACAACTGGACGCGTTCCTGATCGGCCATTGGGGTAGAGACGCTACCAGTACTCTAGGAGATTGTCTACTGAAGATGAGGCGCAGCGTGTCGGGCCTGATCAAGTCGACTCTAAGATGCGTGTCGACAGGTAACAAACCGGTAATATGTCGAGTCCCACAATCGGCGTCGGCGTGAAGACAACCGGACTCCTCGATTCGTTGGCCGCCGATCTGCGCTTCGCCGGACGCGCCATGCGTCACACCCTCGGGTTCACGGCGGTCGTCCTGATGACGCTCGCGGTCGGGATTGGCGCCAACACCGCGGTGTTCGGCGTCCTCAATAGCGTTCTGCTCAAGCCGTTGCCGTATCCGCGCGCAGAGGAATTGGTGGCGCTGCGACTGATGGCGCCTGGCGCCCTGGGGTCGAGTTCTGCCGATGCGTTGAGTCTCTCCCCATCGATGTATGTCACCTACGCCGCGCAGAACCGGGTCTTTCAATCACTGGGTGTGTGGGTCGCCACAATTTCGACGGTGACGGGACTGGCCGAACCGGAACAAGTCCGTGTGATCGGCATCACCGATGGCGTGCTTGAGGCGTTCAACGTTCCGCCAGCCGCCGGCCGCTGGCTCTTGCCCGGCGATCAGGTCGGTGCCACCCGGCCGCTGCCAGCCGTGATCAGGGCGACGACGACCGTGATGCTCAGCTACGGGTACTGGCAGCGCCGTTTCGCCGGAGACCGATCCGTCATCGGACGCACGATCACCATGGATTCACGTCCGCGGGAAATCGTCGGTGTGATGCCGCAAGGATTCAGGATCGTCAACACTGAGGCGGATCTGATCTTTCCTCTGGCGTTCGATCCGGGAAGAATCACGCTCGCCGGTTTCAACTATCAGGGCGTCGCCCGGCTCAAACCGGGGATCACGATCGCGCAAGCCAACGCCGACATCGCGCGAATGGTCCCGATCTGGATGAATTCGTGGTCTGACGGGCCAGGCACCAATCCACGCCTCTACGAGACCTGGAAAATCACACCCGACCTTCATCCTCTCAAAGAAGAAGTGGTCGGCAACGTGAGAGACGTGCTGTGGGCGGTCATGGCGACGATCGGTCTGGTGATGCTCATCGCCTGCGCGAACGTCGCAAATCTGCTGCTGGTTCGAGCCGAGGTTCGCCAGAGAGAGCTGTCCGTACGGGCAGCGCTTGGCGCGGGCCGAGGGCGGATCGTCAGGGGGCTTCTCGTCGAAAGCGTGCTGCTCGGTCTGGTAGGCGGCGCCTTGGGCGTCGGACTCGCGTCCGTCAGCGTGCGCGTCTTGCTGGCCGTGGGTCCGGCGAATCTTCCACGGATGAACGAAATCTCACTGGATGCGGGAACGTTCGGATTCACTGCCGTGCTCTCGCTCGCGTCGAGTGTGTTGTTCGGATTGATCCCAGCGTTGAAATACACCGGACCGCGGATTTCGGCGGCGCTGGCGAGCATCGGCCGTACAGCGAGCGTGAGCCGAGAGCGCCATCGCGTCCGCAGTGTGCTCGTCGTTGTTCAAGTGGCGATCGCACTCGTGCTCCTGGTGAGCGCGGGATTGATGATTCGCACATTTCAATCGATACGGACCGTCGAGCCAGGATTCACACAACCCGAGCAACTCCAGATCCTGCGGATCTTTGTCGCCGGATCGCTCATTCCTGACGCGGAACGTGTGACGCGACTGCAGAACGGCATTCAGGACGTGCTGTCGTCGATTCCGGGTGTGACGTCGGCCGCGTTCGGCAGCGCGATGCCCATGGAAGGCTTCGGCTTGAACCTGGGCGTGTTGAACTGGGGCGTCGTCCATACCGACGACCGCGTCGATCCAGCGTCGGACAACCCGCCATCGCGCGTGTTCAAGTACGCCTCGCCCGGATTCTTTCGAACGGCAGGCACCAGGTTGGTCGCGGGCCGCGACATGACGTGGACCGACGTCTACGACCTGAGACCCGTCGTCATGATCTCCGAGAATCTCGCCCGTGAACTGTGGGGCACACCACGAGCGGCCATTGGCAAACGCGTCCGTCAGGATCTCGGGTCGCTTTGGCATGAAGTCATCGGCGTCGTGCAGGATGTCCGTGAAAACGGTGTGTACCAACCGCCGCCCCCAACGGTTTACTGGGCTCCGCTGTCTGCGTATGTGAATGCGACGGCAGGGCGGCCGAATGCCATTCGGCAGGTGACCTTCATCGTCCGCAGCGAGCGCACCGGCACAGAAGGATTTCTCAACCAGGTCCGGCAGGCGGTGTGGTCGTTGAACCCCAACCTGCCCGTGTCACCGCGGACGATGCGCGAGGTTTACGATCAGTCGCTCGCGCGGACGTCATTCACGCTCGTCATGCTGGCGATCGCCGCATCGATGGCGTTGCTCTTGGGCGTCGTCGGCATCTACGGCGTGATCTCGTACGCGGTCTCACAGCGAAGGCGCGAGATTGGCATCCGCGCGGCGCTCGGCGGGCAGCAGCGCGAGTTGAAGGGGATGTTTGTGCGTCACGGTCTCGTGCTCGCCGGCATCGGTGTGGTGATTGGTCTCGGCGCGGCGGCAGGACTGACGCGCTTTCTCTCGACGCTGTTGTACGGCATCACGCCGCTCGATCCGGTGACCTACCTCGTGGTGCCTGTGGTGCTGGTGACGGCAACTGTGCTTGCCAGCTATCTGCCGGCGCGGCGCGCGGCGGCTGTGGATCCAGTGGAAGCCCTGAAAGCGGAGTAGGAATACGACGACTACTCGGTTCGCAGCGCGATCACGGGATCAATCCTGGTGGCTCTCCGCGCCGGATAGAACGACGCAGCCTCCGCGACCAGCAGCAGCGTGATTGAGAGGGCGGCGTAGACCAGCGGCTCCGCGGGATCCACTTCAAACAGCGCCTGCTGCATCAGCCGCGACACAACCAGCGCGCCGGCGATACCGAGCGCGATCCCCACCAGCGTGAGACGACGGCTGTGACCGAGCACCATCCGCATCACTGCGCCCGGAGATGCGCCCATCGCCATGCGCAGGCCGATCTCGCTCGTGCGGAACGCCACCAGATGCGCCGTCACGCTGTAGACGCCGAGAGCCGCGAGCACGAGCGCGAGCGCAGCAAATGCCACGAGCAGCATCAGCGCCAGTTTCCGGTTCGCCACTGTCTGCGCGATGCGCGTCGTCAACGCGCCCGGCTGCAGCAGCGGCAGATCGGGATCAATCGCGCGAAGCGCCCGGCGCACGAGCGTCGCAACACCAGCGGGTGGAAGGTGGCTGCGCACCAACACGTTGGTGGTCGCCTCCGGCCGCTGCAGCACCGGCAGGAAGTATTCCGGCTCGGGCGGTGTGTTCAGCGTCTCGCCGCGGATATCAGCGACCACGCCGACGACCTGAGCTGGCCGCTGCACCATCCCGGTGATCAGCGTGCGGCCGATCGGGTTCTCGCCCGGAAACAGCCGGCGCGCGAACGTGTCGTTGATGATGACGACCTGCGGCACGCGCGTGTTGTCGCGCTCATCGAAGTCTCGGCCCGCGCGCAGCGGAATCCCGATAGTGCTGAAATAGCGCGGCGACACGAGATGCCGGGTCGCCGTTGCGCGTTCGCTCAGCGGCGGAATCGGCCGGTCGGCTACCGCCACCACCGTCGGCGTCTGACCGCCGGTCAACGGCACGAGGTCGCTGAGTGCGGCAGACGAGGCGCCGGGCAGCGTCGTGAGGCGTTGATAGAACTGTTCGTAGAACTCAATTCGCTGGTCGGGCGAGTAATGCCGCGGCAACACGATCTGGGCAGTGAACACGTCCTCCGGCGCGAAGCCGGGGTCGACGCTCTGTAGTCGCGCGAAGCTGGTCAGCAGCAGCCCGGCGGCGATCAGCAGTACCAGCGACAGCGAGACTTCAACCACGAGCAAGCCGGAACGAAGATGACGACCCGACCTGAAAGACCCTCGGCCCGTGTCCTTTAGCGCGTCGAGGACGTTGACGCCCGAGGCATGCATCGCGGGTAGCAGGCCAATCAACAGGCCGGTGGCGAGCGTCGCCATCAGCGTGAAGCCGAGCGCAGTGGGATCGATGTTGATTTCAGCGACGCGCGGGATCAAGTCCGCACTGAAGGGGACCAGAGCCCGCAGCGCCCACTGCGCGAGCAGCAGTCCGACGGCGCCGCCAAGCAGCGCGAGCAGCACGCTTTCCGAGATGAGCTGACGCACCACGTCCCACCGGCTCGCACCGAGCGCAAACCGCGCAGCGATCTCCCGTCGTCTTCCCGCAAAGCGGGCGAGCAGCAGGTTGGCGATGTTGGCGCACGCGATGAGCAGCACGCACGTCACCACGCCAAAGAGCAGCAGATAACTCCCTCGCTGCGCGCCGACGGCATCATCCAGGAGCGGCACGAGCTCGATCGTAGACGGTGCGTCGACGTTCCCTGGGTGCGCTGTCCGATACCCCGCGGCTATCACACTCATCGCCTCGCGCGCCTGTTCGAGCGAGACGTCCGGTTTGAGTCGGGCGATTGCCTGGAAGTAGTAGCCGCCACCCTGCAGGGCCTCGAGATAGGCCACTTCGGTGGGACGTGGCACCCAGATCTGAGCCCGATTGAGGGGAAACGCCGTTGCCGCTTCCGGCAGCACGCCGACGATCGCGTAAGGCGTTCCGTCGAGTATCAGCACCTGTTCGAGGACCGACGCATCGCGATTGAATCGCTGTTGCCACATTCGCTGGCCAATCAACACCACATGTGGGCCGCCGGGGCGATCTTCATTCGACAAAAAGTTGCGCCCGACGATCGGCTGCAGCCCGAGCGTCGGCATTAGCGCGGCCGAGGCGTGCAGGGCAATCACCTGTTCGGGATCGCCGCGTCCCGTCAGCGTGAAGGCGTTGCCTGCGGACAACGCAAGGTCGCTGAACACGTGCTGCCGCTGCTGCACGTCGAGGAATCGCGAATACGAGAACCCGACGCGGGTGCGGTCGTGTTCCTGGTCGGTGGACGCGAGTCTCACCAGTCGGTCGGGCTCGTGATACGGCAGCGGCCGCAGGAGCACGGAGTTGACGACGCTGAAGAGCGCTGTGTTCGCGCCGATACCGAGCGCGAGACCGGCCACGGCGACGAGGGTGAAGCCGGGTGACTTGAGTAGTTGGCGGACGGCGTCACGCAGCATCGACGGCATGTGCCGCGATTATGCACGGAAATCCTGTTCAAAAAAGGCTGGACAGCGAAGGGCCAGGCTCCTGCCGCTAGTGATCAGCACGTCGGGCCCAGCGGATATCGACGCCGTCGGAGTCGCCGAGCGCCTTCCGCAGTAGGCCAACCAGATGCTCAGTTGCCCGTCCGTCTGCGATGACATCGATCGTCGCCGCGTCGATGAAATAATCTCTGTCGTCGGTGGATTCTTCTTCGAGCGCATCCACCAGAACCTTCAGGTCACTCTCCGTGATCGGTCCGAGGAGCTCGCCGGTCTTGTCGTTATACAAATCAA
>Ga0075431_100007669_pt1 | contig 10746 bp, 7 predicted proteins | sample RhiMetdeltSRZDD5_FD_75297 | JGI IMG/M metagenome (GOLD analysis project Ga0075431, IMG submission 75297) | Populus rhizosphere microbial communities from Tennessee, USA - Rhizosphere MetaG P. deltoides SRZDD5 | ecosystem: Host-associated > Plants > Roots > Rhizosphere > Soil | place: USA...
CTCGCCTCGTCCCAGGGCGATTTTCGGGCCGCACGGGCAGCGCTCGAAGAGGGACTTTCGCTCCGAAGGGCCGTCGGCAATGCGATCGGCGTCCTGAACTCTCTCGAAGGACTGGGCACGATCCTGTGCTTCGGGGGCGCGTACGACGCCGCGCGTCAGTATCTCGAGGAGGCGCTCGACCTGGCCAGACGTCTCGGACAGGACCTCCACTACGCCTCGGCGTTGAACACGCTGGGCAACGTCTACTACGAGCTCGGCGAGTTCGAGATCGCGCGCGGGTACTTTGCGGAGAGCCACCGCTTTCTCAAAGACGACCCGGAGCACAGCGGGTCGATCTTCTCGCTGGCGGCCGTCGCCCTGGCCCAGGGCAATCTCGACGAGGCCGAGGCACTAATGGCCGAGGCGCTGGACCGGTATCGGCAGATCGGGAACCCACGCGTCGAGGCGCTTGGCCTCGCGACGCTCGGCGGCGTCGCCATCGCACGCGGCGAGTACGTGCGCGCGTATGTATACCTCCGCGACAGCGTTGCTATTCAGCGCCAGCTCGGCGATGCCGTCACCGTCGCGCAGGTGCTCGACCGATTCGTCGAGCTGGCCGTCGCCCAGGGGCGTGCGGAGGGTGCACTGCGAGTGGCCGGCGCCAGTACCGCCCTCCGTGAGCGCGCCGGCACGCCGCGTCAGCAAGGCGGGCGCGACAGACTGGAGAGGTTGCTGGCGCCGGCCAGACAGGCGCAGGATTCCCAGGTCGCCGAGGCAGCCTGGCAGGCCGGCCGCGCCCTGGACCTGGACGACGCCATCGCGGCGGCACTGGCGATCACCGAGCCCGGCCAGCCGTCAGACACCCCCGCGTCAGCCACGCCGGCCGGCGCGGGGGCCTCACCCCTCAGCCGCCGCGAGCAGGAAGTCGCCACCCTGATCGCCCGTGGGCTGACCAACCGCCAGATCGCCGAGGCGCTGGTCATCACCGAAGGCACGGCCGCCAACCACGTCAAACACATCCTCAACAAGCTCGAGTTCAGCTCACGGGCGCAGGTCGCCGTCTGGGCCGCCGAACGCGGCCTCCGCAGACCGTGACCCGGCATGTACACCGCCGATCCAGAAAAAATGTACATAGCCGAATGTACAGATCTGTAGACGCGCCGTAATCTTTTGAAGCCTACGATCTGAGTGCGGACCGATCTCGAGGAGGAGCTCAATGACTGCCACCGCACCGGTATCGTCAGTGTTGACCGATGAGCTGATCGCGCGCTGTGGGGAGCGCGCCGCCGCCTACGACCGTGAGAACCGCTTCTTCCAGGAAGACTTTGACGAGCTGAAGCAGGCCGGCTACCTCCAGATGCCGATCCCCCGCGAGTTGGGCGGACTCGGGATGTCGCTCGCCGAGGTCTGCCGCGAGCAGCGCAAGCTGGCGTACCGTGCTCCGGCCACCGCCCTCGCCACCAACATGCACCTCTACTGGATGGGCGTCGCCGCCGACCTGTACCGCCTCGGCGATACCTCCCTCAAGTGGATGCTCGAAGAGGGCGCGAAGGGCGAGGTTTTCGCGGCCGGGCACGGCGAGCCGGGCAACGACCTGCCGCTGCTCTACTCCACCGCGAAAGCCGAGCGCGTCGACGGCGGCTACAAGATCAGCGGGCGCAAGTCGTTCGGCAGCCTCTCGCCGGTCTGGACCAGGCTCGGCATCCACGCGCAGGACAACGCCGACCCGGCCAATCCGAAGGTCGTCCACGTCTTCATGCCGCGCGACACCCCTGGCTACCACATCGACGACGTCTGGGACACCGTCGGCATGCGGGCGACCGCCAGCCACGACACCGTCCTCGAAGGCGCCTTCGTGCCCGACAAGTACGTCGGCCGGGTCGTGCCGCCCGACTTCGCGGGCGCCGACCTGTTCGTCCTGGCGATCTTCGTCTGGGCCGAGCCGACGTTCGGCAGCATCTACCTCGGGCTGGCCCAGCGCGCACTCGACCTGGCCGTCGCGGGCGTCAAGAACAAGACGTCGATCGCGGGACTGAGCCGCACCATGGCGTACCACCCAGAGGTCCAGCACAACATCGCCGAGATGGTGCTGGCCCTCGACGGCGCGACGGCGCACGTCGAGCGGATCGCCGACGACTGGTCGAACGGCGTCGACCACGGCGGCCTCTGGCCCTCGAAGCTGGTCTCGGCGAAATACCACGCCGTCGAGACGGCCAAGAAGGTCGTGGACCGGGCGTACGACGTGATCGGCGGCAGCGGCATGTTCAAGCGCCACGAGATCGAGCGGATCTACCGCGACGTTCGCGCGGCCACGATCCATCCGGCCAACTCGATGCTGGTCCACGAGATCGTCGGCAAGACCGCCCTCGGGAACCTCGGCGAGTCGCCGCGCTGGGGCTGAGCGCCAACCCCGGACTTCCCAACCTCGTAGCGCGGGGGCTTGTCCCCCGCCGGTTTCACCCGGCGGGGGACAAGCCCCCGCGCTACGTCGAATGCCCTCGTGCATCAGTCCTTTCGTGTCGGCATCGCTCCCGCCAATCAGCCCAGGCCCGCTACAGCTTGAGGAATGAAAATCGACGCGGACGGCGTTTGAGAGGGCACGCGGGACGAACCGCGTGTTACCTTCCGCGAACGGATGCCTCAGCGTGCAGGAGGGGTGTGATGACGACGCCAGAGCTCGACATGGCAAAGGTCGAGGAGTTTGCCGGGCGCCTCATGGGCGCGTTCAACGGAGCCGGCCAGGTCGTGTTGATCAGCATCGGGCACCAGACCGGCCTGTTCGACACGCTGGCGACGCTGCCGCCGGCCACCTCCGCGCAGATCGCCGAGGCGACGGGCCTGAACGAGCGGTACGTGCGCGAGTGGCTGGACGGGATGGTCGTCAGCCGGATCGTCGAGTACACCCCGTCGAGCCGAACGTACGCGCTGCCCCCCACGCATGCTGCGCTGCTGACCCGCGCGGCCGGCAATCACAATCTGGCCGGGTTCGCGCCGATGATCCCGCAGTTCTCGACCGTCGAGTCGGCGGTGATCGAGAGCTTCCGCAACGGTGGCGGCGTCCCGTACTCGGCCTACCCGCACTTCGGCGAGCTCATGGCCGAGCTGAGCGCGCCCGTCGTCGACGCAACGCTGGTGCAATCGACGTTGCCGCTGGTGCCGGGTCTCGTGGACCGTCTCCAGACAGGCATCGATGTCGCCGACATCGGCTGCGGGGCCGGCCACGCCGTGAACACGATGGCGAAGGCGTTTCCGTCGAGCCGCTGTACGGGTTTCGACTTCTCCGAGGAAAGCATCGCGATGGCCCGAGCCGAGGCGGCACAGCTCGGTCTGACCAACGCGCGCTTCGAGGTCCAAGACGTTGCCGCGCTGGACCTGGAGAACGCGTTCGACCTGATCACGGTCTTCGACGCCATCCATGACCAGGCCCGGCCGAAGACCGTCCTCGAGGCGATCCACAGGGCGCTCCGGCCCGGCGGCACCTACCTGATGGCCGACATCGCTGCATCCAGCAACGTCGAGGAGAACGTCGATCACCCGCTCGGGCCGATGTTCTACGCCATCTCGCTCTCGCACTGCATGACCGTCTCGCTCGCGCTCGGCGGCGAGGGGCTGGGCAACATGTGGGGCGAGCAGAAGGCGCTGGAGTACCTCGCCGAGGCCGGCTTCAAGGACGTGTCGGTGAAGCGCGTCGAGGGCGACATCATCAACAACTTCTACATCTGCTCGAAGTAGGCCGGGGCAGCAGCCCCAAAGCACCAGAGCGCGGACATTTGTCCGCTGGCACGCGGGATGCCCGGAGTACGGCGCGGAATAGCGCGAGGTGCCCGGGTGTTCTTCCTGGTAGAAAGACGCTGCCGCGCCGCACAATCACTCGTTCAGGGATTCTGACAGGCACCCGATCGGGCAGCGGATTCGCGAGCAGCGGAGTGAACAAGACCAATGGCTGACGACAACACCTCCGTCCTCTGGGACGTCATGATCATCGGGTCCGGGCCGGCCGGCTGGACGGCCGCGATCTACGCCTCGCGTGCCAGCCTCAAGACGCTGATGTTCACCGGGATGGAACGGGGCGGCCTGCCTGGCGGTCAGTTGATGCTCACCACTGAGGTCGAGAACTACCCCGGCTTCCGCGACGGCATCATGGGGCCCGAACTGATGGACCAGATGCGCGAGCAGGCCCTGCGCTTCGGCACCGAGCTCGTCGAGGACGACGTCACCGCCGTCGACTTCTCGAAGCGGCCGTTCACGCTGACCGTCGGCGATGAGGCGTACAAGGGACGGGCCGTCATCATCGCGACGGGCGCCTCCGCGATCTGGCTCGGCCTCGACTCCGAGAAGCGGCTCCAGGGGCGTGGTGTCTCGGCCTGCGCCACCTGCGACGGCTTCTTCTTCCGCGAGAAGGACGTCGTCGTGGTCGGCGGCGGCGACACGGCGATGGAAGAGGCGACCTTCCTGACCCGCTACGCCAACAAGGTGGCGGTCGTCCACCGCCGCGATGAGCTGCGCGCCTCGAAGATCATGCAGGAGCGTGCGAAGAGCAACCCGAAGATTTCCTTCGTCTGGGACACCGTCGTCACCGACGTCCTCGGCGAGAAGGGCGTCGAGGGTGTCCGGCTGAAGAACGTCAAGACGAGCGCCGAGCACGACATGAAGACCGACGGGCTGTTCATCGCGATTGGCCACAAGCCGAACACGGACCTGTTCGCCGGCCAGATCACCATGGACGAGCAGGGGTACATCCTCCAGCTGGACCACACCCAGACCAGCGTGCCCGGCGTCTTCGCGGCCGGCGACGTCTCAGACCACCGGTACCGCCAGGCCGTCACGGCCGCCGGCGACGGCTGTCGAGCCGCGCTGGACGCCGAGCACTTCCTGACCGGCGATGTCGCGCTGGACTGGGGCACTACAGACGGTGCGCCGGCCCCCGTCGAGTCCGCCGCGAGCTAAGAGCGCGGCGGGGGCGGGCGCAATTCATTGCGCCCCTACAGCGTCTGATCAGGTAGGGGCGCAATGAATTGCGCCCGCATCCGGTCCGTCAGCCGCACGTCGCGGCGGTCAGGCGCGGCAGCCGCTGCGCCAGCGCCGCGCCGATCGCCTGGTTCCCACGCCGGCTGTAGTGGCCGTTCCTGGCGAATAGCGTGTCGGCGCCGACCCGGTTCGCCTCGCGCGCCAGGTCGTCCGTAACGTCGATCGCCGCGATCTGCTCGGCGGCCAGCCAGTCCAGCAACGGCTGATACTCCTTCGCCTGCCGATGCCGCACGTTGACCACCTCGTCCCGCTGCCCGAAGAACAGAACGATCGGCGTGGCGCCGTCCGCCTGGACCTCACGCGCGAACTGCACCAGCAGGCGCCCTGACACCTGAAACCGCTCGTCCCCCGGATCGTACGCCGCGCCGTTCGGCCGCTGATCGCTCTTCGGCCCCTCGATGCGGCTTCGGTGCTGGCGGTACGCAGCTGAGCGGGCCAACCGAGCCAGTAGCACGTTGTCGAGCGGGCTCGGCGCGAACGTCCCCCGGAAGTACCAGAAGTCGTCCGGTCCGAGCGTCCGCTCAACCCAGGCCGGGTCGCCGAGCTGGCCCGGCCCGGTGACCGGGTTCGGCAGCAGGCGCAAGCCGTCCCCCTCCAGCACGAACCTGGGCTTGCTGAACGCCACGCCGCTTCGCGGTGCGTAGAACGGTCGGTACCGATTGACGACCCGGTTGACGTTCTCCACCTGAAAGCCGATCAGCACCGCGCACGATCGATACGGCCGGCCGTCTCGCTGGTAGCGCAGCCACCCCTGGTCTGGTGCCGATGCCTGGATCCCGAAGTTCAACACCTCGGAGCGCTCCCAGGCGCCCTCCAGGCGAGTCGTCCAGCAATCCTCCAGGTTCACCTCGTCACAGTGCGTGAACGAGTCGCCGAACGCTGCGATCCGCCTGACGCCAGGGGGCGGCTCACGCGTGTACTCACGATCGGCACGAAGGCCGGCCTCGTTCGCCCGGTAGACGATGCCGTCGTCCACCACCCGCGCCCCCGGGCGTTGCGACCAGCCGAGGTCAGGATCGAATCGCAGGTACCCGTCGCTGGCGGCCAGCCGATCGACCTCGATCGGTTGGAACGGGAACGGCAGCAGCTCGGCGGGTGGGACCGGCTGCACCCAGCGAACCGCTGCCTCGGCCAGGCCCAACCCGAGCAGCACCGTGATGACAGCCACCAGGAGCCCGGCACGCAACGATCGAGAACGCACGGTGCGGGCAAGGATACCACGCGCTGCCGAACGCCATTCCCGGCGTCATCTCACCAACATCCGAACTGTTCCCTGGCGAGCTTTCACGCTGAAGAACACGTGTTACAGTGACTCAGTCACGTCGAAAATCGTGTCGAGAACGTCGGACGTGAGCCATCCAGTCCTGGGTCCAAAGAGCAGATGAACGACGATACTCGTCCGTTCCGCCCGCGCGAATCGAGCCTGTCGGACACGCCGACCGGGCAGCTGCGAGCCCCGGCGTCGTTCGGGGTGGAGGCCGCCGGTCGCACGGACAAAGGCCGGGTCCGGTCTGGCAACGAGGATGCGTTCGGCCTGGAGCCGCCGACCTCAGCGCAAGCGCGAGCCCAGGGCACGCTGCTGATCGTCTCGGACGGGATGGGCGGCCACGCCGCCGGCGAAGTCGCCAGCGGCCTCGCCGTCGAGACGGTCAAAGCCGCCTTCTACCGTGAGCACGGCGCATCGACGTCCGACGCGATTCGCAACGCCATCGCCACCGCGAACAGCGTCATCTTCAACAGTGCCGAAGAGAACGTCGCGCGCTCCGGCATGGGCTGCACCATCGTCGTGATGGTGGTCCAGGGCAGCAACCTGACGGTCGGCCACGTCGGCGACAGCCGGGGCTACCTGATCCGAGGCGGCCGGGCGCGCCAGCTCACTCGCGATCACTCCTGGGTGGCGATGCAAGTCGAAGAAGGCATTTTGACGCCCGAGCAGGCCGAGCATCACCCGAATCGCAGCCTCCTGATGCGCGCCCTCGGCCGCCAGCCTTCCGTCGACGTCGAGATCGGCCAGCATCAGGTGCAGGCCGGCGACGTCCTGCTCCTCTGCTCAGACGGCCTGACCGGCGTCGTCAACGATGCCGAGATCGGCGAGTACGCCAGCCGGTACGCCCCCGCCACGGCCGCGGACCAGCTCGTGAACCTGGCAAACCAGCGCGGCGCGCCGGACAACGTCACCGTGCTGGCAGCGGCGATCACCGGGCCGGCCGGCGGAGCCGCCGCCAGCGACAAGACCGTGACGATGGCGGCCCCGCCGGCAGACGCGCTCACCCCCCGCCTGGTCCAGCCGCTCGCCAGCACGGCCACCACGCCGATCTTGCGAAACCCGGCCGGTGCCGGTGCGCCACCCACGAGCCCGACGACCGCGACGACCTCGAGGAATCCCGCCGCCGCTGCGCCGCCAGCAGGCACGCCGATCGTTCTCGCCCGGGAGTCGGCGCAGCCGCGCGCCGCCGGGCCGGCTCGTGGCCGGCGCGGACGCGGTCGCTGGCTGGCCGGCTCGATAGCCGCCTTCGGTCTGGCGGCCGGCCTCGTCCTGCTGACGACGCTCGGACCGCGCACCTTTGGCGGCCCCGACCTGTCGCGCGCCCCTGAACCTGCCGTCGCCAGTAAGCCCGCCGCCACCTCGCCCTCGGCAGGGCAGGCGGCGCCCGCCGCGACCGTGCCGCCGCCCGTCGCGACGGGAATCCCGGCCCCGGCGCCCACGAGTGGCGCGGCTATCGCAGCCGCTCCGCCGCCACCGGCCGCTGCCTCATCCCCCGCCGCCAACCCGGCGCCGGCCGTCTCGGCAACGTCCTCGGCGGCGAGCAAGCCAGGAATCACGCCGCTCGTCCCAGGTATCGGGCCAGCGGCGTCCGGCACGCCGATCGGCGCGACGAGCTCGCCGCCAGCGCTGATCGCCCCGCCCGGCGTCACCCAGGCCACCCCTACCCCTGCCCAGGGCAGCGTCGAGTCGCCCCCGCGTGACGGTGTGGCTGGACCATCTGACGCGAACGCTGGGGCCGGCGCGCCAGCCGACGGGGCCGGTGCGCCAGCCGACGCAGCCGGGGCACCAGCCGACGGGGCCGGTGCGCCGGACGAGACTGCGCCGAACCCCGACGCCGAGGCGCCGGGCATGGCTGGCGAGCCAGAAGGGGCCGAGCCGCCCACCGACGAGCCGGAGCAGCCCGCGCCGCCTCAGGGCGGTCCGCCGGCGCCAGGGCCGCGCTTCACGCCTCCGGCCGGGTTCCCGATCCCGGGCGGACTCCCCTTCCGCCCAGGCCGCAAGCCGAGCGACGACTGACCCGGCGCCCCGCGGGAGCTCAGTCGGGCCAAGCGGTGGCTGTTGCCGAGGCCGGCGCTTCGAGCTTCGACTTGACGCAGGCGAACAACTGCTGGGTGACCTTGTCGGCGGCGCCCTGGATCAGTCGCCCGCCGACGCTGGCGATCACCCCCTTGACGCTGACGTCGGCTTCCCAGTGCAGCAGGGTGCGGCCCTCGCCGGCATCGCCAAGGGTCATGACGGTCATCATGTCGACGGCGCTGCCGGGGACCTTGCCGCGCGCCTGGACGCGGGCGTGTTCCGGGGCGATCCGCTCCAGCCACATGACGGCGAACGTGAACGTCCCCTTGACCGCCCCGACCCCGGCCCGGACCACGACGGTGAACCGTTGGTCGTCCAGGACGTTGAGCGACTGCACGTCTGGTGCGCACTGCGTCACCTGGCGCGGATCGGTCAGGAACGCCCAGGCGCGCTCGCGGGGGGCCTCGATGGTGACGTCACCCTGGAATCGCATCGGATGATTCTCCCTCGGCGGGCGCAGGCGTCGCCGCGCTGAGATACTGCTCGGGGCTGGCTTCGAACAGCCGCCGGCACGATGGGCAGCAGAAATAGTAGTCCTGACCCGCCTGCTGGACGACGTGGCGGGCGCCGGGAATCGCGACGCGCATGCCGCAGACCGGGTCGACGGCCTCGGGGTCGGGGGGTGAGGGCCTTCCTCGGCGGCGGTGCTGGACGATCTCGGCCATGATGCTGAGCGCGATCTCGAACGCCGTCACGGCGCCGATGTCGAGCCCGGCCGGCCCTTTGACTCGGGCGAGGAGGTCGGCTGCGACGCCGCGCTCGCGGAGGCGCGCTGTCACCTCGCCGAGCCGCTTGCGGCTGCCGACGAACGCGACGTAGCCTGGATCGAGCGCGAGGGCCTGTTCGAGCTGCTGCTCGTCCTCGCCGGTCTGGCCGGCGATGACGACGTAGGGAAGGCCCCACCCCCTGCCCCCCTCCCCATTGCGATGGAGAGGGGGAACCAACTGCGAGTCGTGAGCTTCTCCCCTCTCCACCGCAGTGGGGAGGGGCAGGGGGTGGGGCTCTCCCTCCGGTAGCTCGCGGCGGACGCGGAAGTCGTCGAAGGCGGCCAGCGTCGCGAGCGCCTCGGCGATCGGCGAGTCGCCGGTGACTAGCAGCCACGGCGCCGGCAGGAACGGCTCGACGTAGATCTCGAGGGTCCCGCCGCTGTGGCAGGTCATGACGTCCTCCACCACGCCCTCCTGGGGCGGCAGCAGCCCGACCTCGGGGCTCAGGCGGACGAGACGTGGCTGTCCGTCCGCCAGGGCGCGCAGCCCCTCGCGCTGGACCGTCGGCTGGGCGCAGCTCCCGCCGATCCAACCGACCATCTCGCCGCTCGGCAGAACGAGGGCACGGTCGCCGGGCCGCGCCGAGGCCGGCCGGCGGGCAGCAACAACCGTCGCGAGCGCGACGGGCTCGCCGCGCTCGCGCAGCTCACTGAGGCGGCTGAGCACGTCCATGCTTCTGACTACTGAGCAACGCCTTTCTCCTGGAGGATCTGGTAGACCTTCCAGGGCAAGATCGGGATGTCGATGTGCTTGACGCCAAGGTGGCTCAAGGCGTCCACGACGGCGTTGACGAACGCGGGCGGCGCGCCGACCGTCGCCGACTCGCCGACGCCCTTGGCGCCGAGCGGGTGGTGCGGGCTCGGCGTCACTGTCCGATCCAGCTCCCAGACCGGCGTCTCGACGGCGGTCGGCAGCAGGTAGTCCATGAAGGTGCCGCCCTGGATATTGCCGTCCTCGTCGTACGTGATCTGCTCGTAGAACGAAGGGGCGAGCCCCATCGTCAGGCCGCCGTGGATCTGCCCCTCAACGATCATCGGGTTGATGATCGTGCCGCAGTCGTCGATCGCCAGGAAGCGGCGGACCTTGACCATGCCGGTCCCGCGATCGACGTCGACGACGGCGATGTACGCCCCGAACGGGAACGTCAGGTTCGGCGGGTCGTAGTAGCAGACCGACTCCAGGCCGGCCTCCATGCCTCTCGGGTGGTTGGTGTACGCCGCGAAGGCGACCTCGGCCATCGTCTTGACGCGCTCCGGCGAGCCTTTGACCCGGAACGCGTGGTCAACCCACTCCACGTCGTCTACCGCGACTTCCAGCAGATGCGCGGCGATCTGGACGGCCTTCTCGCGGATCTTGCGGGAGGCCATCGCCGTCGCGGCGCCGGCCGTCGGCGTGCTACGGCTGGCGTAGGTGCCGAGTCCGTACGGGGTGTGGTCAGTGTCGCCGTGGATGACGCTGATGTTCTCGACCGGCAGGCCCAGCTCCTCGGCGACGATCTGCGCGAACGTCGTCTCGTGGCCCTGCCCCTGGGTCTGGACGCCGATCCGGACCACGGCAGACCCGGTCGGGTGGATCCGGATCTCGGCGCTGTCGAACATCTTGATGCCGAGGATGTCGAACGTGTCCGAG
>Ga0075431_100007670_pt1 | contig 10745 bp, 6 predicted proteins | sample RhiMetdeltSRZDD5_FD_75297 | JGI IMG/M metagenome (GOLD analysis project Ga0075431, IMG submission 75297) | Populus rhizosphere microbial communities from Tennessee, USA - Rhizosphere MetaG P. deltoides SRZDD5 | ecosystem: Host-associated > Plants > Roots > Rhizosphere > Soil | place: USA...
GCCGGCAGAGTGAAGGCGCTTTCGATATTTCGGTCGGCCCGCTCATGAAAGTCTGGGGATTTTACAAGGGCTCCGGCCACTTGCCCCTCAAGGCGGAAGTTTTGGGCGCGCTATCCCGGGTAGGTTATCGGAATATTTTGCTCGAAGCGGCGAACCAGACTGTGCGTTTTGCCCGGCAAGGCGTGGAGCTGGACCCCGGGGGGATCGGCAAGGGTTACGCTGTCGATCGCATGGTGGACATTCTGCGGAAGGATGGAATCACCGCCGCGCTGATATCGGCGTCGGGCAGCAGCATGTACGCTCTGGGAGCGCCACCCGGAGAGCCGGGCTGGAAGGTTAAGATTCGTGATCCAAAGGACGATGCGAACACGGTGGCGGAAGTGACCTTGAAGGATGAATCGATGTCGACTTCCGGAAGTTATGAAAAATTCTTTCGGGCGGAAGGCAAGCTGTACAGCCACATTATGGACCCTCGCACGGGTTTTCCGGCGGAGGCTGCGCTGTCGGCTTCGGTGATCGCCCCGCTGACGCTGGACAGTGAAGCGTGGACCAAGCCCTATTTCATCAACGGCCGGGAGTGGGCGGCCAAACATAAACCAAATGGATTTCGCGTGTACATGTGTACGGGCGGAGTCGGGACGGGACAATCATGCGCGTGGCTTCAATGAACAGCCGATTCCTGGACGCGTGCCGCCGGCGGCCGACGGATGTGAGACCGGTCTGGTTTATGCGTCAGGCCGGCCGGTATCTGAAACAATACCGCGAGATCCGGGCCAAGCACGGGATGCTGGAGATGTGCAAGCGTCCGGACCTGGCTGCCACGGTTACGCTTCAACCGGTGGAGATTCTCGACGTCGACGCAGCCATCATCTTCGCCGACCTGCTGCTTCCCGTCGAACCGATGGGGTTGAAGCTGCGATTCGTGACGGGAGAAGGGCCGGTCATCGACAATCCGATCCGGCAGGCGGCTGATGTCGATACGCTCTCCACGGCCAATACCGACGATCTCGGCTACGTCGGCGAATCCATTCAGACTGTCGTCAAAGCGCTGGCCGGAAGAGTGCCGGTGATCGGGTTCGTCGGAGCGCCGTTCACCATGGCCAGCTACATGATTGAAGGCGGCTCGTCGCGCACCTTCATCCGGACCAAGCAGATGATGTACGGCAACGAGACGCTGTGGCGGCGGCTGATGGGCAAGATTGTCGACGTGATTGCTCCTTACGCGGCGCTGCAGGTTGCCGCGGGCGCAAGGGCGATTCAGGTGTTCGATAGCTGGGTTGGAGCAATGGCTCCGGATGATTACGTCCGGTTCGCCGCGCCGTATTCACGCGCCATGATTGAGCGGATTCGCTCGACCGGCGTGCCTGTGATCCACTTCGGCACCGGCGCTTCGGGATTCTTCCGCGAATTGCACGCTGCCGGCGGCGATGTCCTGGGAGTCGATTGGCGCATCAATATCGACCAGGCCTGGATGGACATCAGCTATCGCTCGGCGATTCAGGGCAATCTCGATCCGACGATTCTGTTCGCGCCCATGCCGGAGTTGAAGCTTCACGTGACGGACCTGTTGAAGCGCACGGGCACCCGTCCCGGACACATCTTTAATCTCGGCCACGGAATTCTCCCGGAAACTCCGGTGGAGAATGTGAAGGCCGTGGTCGAAATGGTCCGCGAATTCCGGCCGTAGTAAATTGGTTCCGATTGCGATTGTCGGCGGCGGGATCTCCGGATTGTCTGCCGCTTACTATCTTGGCAAGCGTGGCGTATCGAGCATGCTAATCGAAAAACGTCCGCGGCTGGGCGGCGTCATCCAGACCGAGCGGATCGACGCATGCCTCGTTGAAGGCGGCCCCGATAGCTTTCTTTCTTCGAAACCCTGGGCCATGGCTCTGATTCGCGAGCTTGGCCTCGAGCACGAAGTGATTGGCTCGAATGACCATCTGCGGAAAACATTCATCCGCAAACAGGGCCGCATGATTCCGCTGCCCGCCGTCGAAGTCGCTTCGGTTATTACGACACCCTTGCTGAGCTGGACGACGAAAGCGAAAATAGCGCGCGAATATTTTCGCCGCCCTGCAACAACTCCGCGCCCGGATTGCAGCGTGGCGGAGTTTATCACCGATCATTACGGGCAGGAAGTCGTCGATTATGTGGCCGAGCCGCTGCTCGCCGGCGTTTACGGAGGAACTCCCGAGACGCTGAGCGTCGCCAGCGTGGCGCCTAAATTCGTGGAGCTCGAGTCAAAATACGGTAGCTTGTCGAAGGGAATCCTCGCCGAGCGCAAGCCTTCGACAGAGCCAACATTTCGCACGCTGAAAAACGGCCTCGGAAGCCTCGTCGAAGCGCTTCAAACGAAAGCGAACGTCGTGCACGGAGAAGTGGAAACGATCGAGCGCACGCCCGGCGGCTATCGACTCCGTGTGTCCGGCGACTGGCTAGACGCGGAGCGCGTCGCGCTCGCCTGCGAGTCGCACGCCAGCGCCGCGCTGCTGCGGGCCGTCGATCCCGTCCTGGCGCAAGAACTCTCCAAGATTCCGTACACTTCCTCCACTGTGATCGCGATGGCTTTTGAGCCCCAGTCTCTCGAAGGCTTTGGCTTCCTGGTTCCCCGAAAGGAACGGCGCCGCATCGTGGCCTGCACTTTTATGGGAACCAAATTTCCATTTCGCGTGCCCGAAAACAGGTTTCTGGTCCGCTGTTTCGTCTCGGACACCGGTGATGACTCCGGCGTCCTGGAGGAACTGCGCGACCTCACCGGACTGAGAGGCGATCCAGTGTTTATCCGCAGCTACCCATGGCCTCAATCGATGGCGCAGTATCTTGTAGGCCATGGCGCCACAATTTCCCGCATTCAGGACCGTTTGAGCAACATCTCGGGGCTATATTTGACCGGTAACGCATATTATGGCGTCGGCATCCCGGATTGCATTCGTGGAGCCCGGCAACTTGCTGAGAAGGTAACCCCTTCTGGTAATGGACCGTCGAATGCTAAGTACTAGGCGGTCCCTAGATCCTTATTGGAGAATACCTTGCGTAAAATCAACCGTTTGACTGAAGTTATCGCGCTTGCAACCCTAGCCCTCCTGGGTAATCCTGACACAGCGAGCGCCCAGACGCTAACGTTCAGCCCCAACCCGGTCGTGTTCACGATCGCGGGACCCGGCCAGACCGCCTCGGCCCAGACCGTCACGGTTACGTCCACTGGTGGAGCGGTGAGTAATATAACGATCGGTCAAATCAGTTCCGCGGGTGGGAACTGGCTCACGGCCGCGCCGGTTGGTTCTGGCAACACCTTCACCGTGTCAGTGGTGACCAGCGCTACCACGGGGTTGGCTCCGAATTCTACTTTCACCGGAAGTATTTTTATTAACGCGAACAATTTCACGGCGTCGGGAAACCTGGCGGTGACTTTGCAAGTCGGCGGCACGGGAGCAGGGACAGGGCTGACGGCATCGCCTAACCCGGTGACCTTCACGCAGAGCGCTCCGGGGGCTCCGGTAGCGTCGCAAACGGTCTCGCTCTTTGTCAGCGGCTCGCCGGTTGCTGCGACAGGCCCAGGCGCATTCACGCCGACGCAGGGTGGGATTAGCTTTTTCAATCAGCAGCTGAACTCGAACGGCACAGTTACGCTCACGATTAACAATTTTGCGAGTGCAAACGGGACTTACGCCGGAAATCTGACCTTCTCGACTGCGACCTTCGGTCAAATAACGATACCCGTCAGTCTGACGATCGGGGCCACGGGGACAGGGCTTGCGGCAACACCGAATCCATTGACTTTCTCAGTTTCGACAGGCGGAACCGCTCCCTCGCAAAACGTAAATATCACGTTGAACGGCGCTCCTATTCAAGTCCAAAGCGTGTCGGGATCATCGACGCCTGCGGGCTGGCTTCTGCCGTCTTTTCAGCCCGGCACGTCGGGTGTCGTGAATGTTGGCATCAATGCCGCGGGTCTCGTGGCAGGACCCTACTCGGGGACCGTTACGGCGCAGACTGCGAACGGTCCCGTCAGTTTCGGGGTAACCCTCAATGTTGGCGGCGTGCCGACGGTGACGGCGAATCCGACAGTTTTGAATTTCGCGCACCAGGCGGGAACGACGTCTCCGCTACCCCAGTCGATCGCGGTCACCAGCAGCGGCGGCCAGGTCAGCTTCACGGTGTCGTCATCGGTGAACTCGGGAGGCACGCAATGGCTGGTAGTCAGTCCCTCGGGCCAAACGACTGTGACGCCGGGGACGATCTCGGTCAGCGTCAATCCCACCGGCCTCACCGCAGGTGTTACTTATACCGGAAACGTACGCGTTGATATCTTTGGCGGCTCTGCTACAAATGCGACGATCAACATCCCGGTTAATTTCCTGGTGAGCAATCTTCCGATCATCAGCTCGGTTCCGGCCTCGCTGTCCTTCACTTCCCAGTTGGGATCCAATCCATCGGCGCAAGTTTTGGCTCTGAACAGCAGTAGCACTGCTCTCGGGTTTACCGTGAGCTCAGTAGTCACCACTCCCGGTGGTGGCAACTGGCTACAGGTTCCTACTCAATCGGGCACAACCAACAGTAATCTAAACGTGGTCGTGAATACGCAAGGCCTCGCGGCCGGGACCTATAGCGGTACGATCAACATAATCTCTCCGACCTCCGGAAATGCTGCAACCACGGCGCTGCCGGTACCGGTCACATTGACTGTCACGCCGGGATCTGCGCTGCAGGTGAGCCCGAGCGCTCTTTCGTTCGTCTATCAAACCAATCTGAACACACCTTCCAATCAGGCTCTCTTTGTGTCGACGTCGGGCGCCCCAGTGTCCTTTACGGCTGCCGCCCAGGTGAATTCGGGACCGCAGGGTTGGTTGACTGTCACGCCGACGAGCGGGACGACCCCGACAAATGTGGTTGTCGGGATCAACACGACAGGGTTGACGCCGGGCAGTTACATCGGAACGATCACGGTTACGCCCACGGGGAGCACCTCCGCTCAAACAGTTCAAGTCTCGTTAACGGTGAGCAATACGGCGCTTCTGGCAGTTAGTCCGGGCGCTATCACCTTTTCGGCTCCCCAAGGCTCTACTTCCGTTACACCCCCGTCCCAGAACATCGCGGTGACCAGCACGGACGGCTCGGCGATTACCTACACGGCAACCGGAACGACCTCGATCCCGGGCCAGAGCTGGTTGTTGCTGACACAGCCGACAGGGCCGACACCCTCGAATATTACTGTGCAGACGAACCCGCAAGGTCTTGCCGTCGGGACATACACAGCTACGATAGCTTTGGCGTCCACGAACCCGACAACTGCGGGCACTCAAAACGTCGCGGTGACGCTGAACGTGACACCGACGGCGACACTGAGCGTTTCATCTAACTCGCTCGCGTTTACGCAGAATACCAGCGGGGGAGCGCCGGCGGCTCAAACGGTGAGCGTGACCAGCACCGGACCGGCGATCACCTTTTCTGCGGTTGCCAGCGTCAACCAGGGTGGAACCTGGCTAACAGTGAACCCGTCGAACGGGACCACGCCCCAGACGTTGACCATTACCGCCAACGGCACGGGACTACCGCCGGCCACCTACACCGGCACTGTTCTGATTTCGTCACCCGGGTCGGCGAATTCGCAAACGATCAACGTGACGCTGACAGTCTCCAATGTGCCGGTCCTGGTCGCGACGCCGAGCGCGATCAGCGCGGTTAGCTTCCAGATTGGCAGCTCCAATCCAGCGCCGCAGACCATCGCGCTAGCGTTGCAGGGTGGAGGAGCGCTCGCATTCACCGCGGCGGCCACTACCACGACTGGAGGCGCGTGGCTGGCGGTCTCTCCGACGAGCGGAACCACGCCGGTCAATCTTACGGTCACCATCAATCCGGCGGGTCTGCCCGTCGGTACCTATCAGGGCAACGTGACGGTTACGGCCGCGGGGGCGACGCCTCTGGTCTTGCCGGTTACTCTGACTGTGACGCCGTCGCCGATCATTACCCCGACGATAGCGTCGATCCAAAACGCGGCCAGTTACGCGTTCAGCGCCATTTCACCCGGCATGAACGTTTACATCCAAGGCGCCAACATGGGGCCGGGGACGCTGGCGACGTACATAGTGCAGAATGGCGTTCTGATCACGACGGTTGCGGAGACTACGGTGACGTTTGACGGCATTCCGGCGCCGATCGTCTACACCTCGAGCACGCAGGTCAGCGTGATGGTTCCCTACGGCGTGGCGGGGCGTGGACGGGTAAACATGGTCGTCAGCTACAGGAGCGCGCCGTCAGCGCCATTCGGGATCAATGTTGTCGACGTCTCGCCGGGACTCTACACACTTAACGCAAGCAGCACTGGCGCGGGCAGCGGTACGGGGCAGGGCGCGATCCTGAACCAGAACAATACCGTCAATTCGTCAGTGAACCCGGAGACGGCCGGTAACTTCATTCAGATCTACGCGACGGGAGAAGGAGTGACGACTCCGCGCGGTATTGACGGGGCAATCAACCCGGCCCGTTTGCCGCTGCCGGCGCCGTCGGTTCCCGTTTCGGTTACGATCGGTGGCATACAAGTGCCCGCGTCCGATATCGCTTATGCGGGTGAAGCTCCGGGCTCAGTGCAAGGGCAACTGCAGGTCAACGCCAAGATTCCGGATACGCTGCCATCGGGACCGCAGCCTATCTTCATCACGGTGGGTGGCGTGCCTAGCCAGGCCAGCGTGATCGTCAACGTCAGGGCTCGATAGCGCAGAGGGGCGAACCGGTATCCTTTACTTCGGTTCCGGTTCGCCTGCCAGCACAGCGATGGCGGCGCGGCAAAAGGCTGGAAGATCGTCGGGCTTCCGGGATGTGACCAGATTCCGGTCAACGCAGACTTCCGCATCGACATAGTTCGCGCCGGCGTTGATCACGTCGTCCTTGATCGCGAAGAAGCAGGTGGCTTTGCGGCCTTTGAGGATTCCCGCCGAGCAGAGGACCCAGGCCGCGTGACATATCGCTGCAACGAGCTTGCCTTGTCTGTCTATTTCCCGTACGAGCTGGTTTGCGGAGGTATGCCTGCGGATGTGATCGGGCGCGTAGCCGCCGGGAACGATGACGCCGTCGAAGTCGGCGGCGGTCGCCTGCTCATAGGAGCGGTCGCAATGCACGGGGTAGCCTAGCTTGCTGGTGTAGGTTTCACCGGCTTTGGCTCCGACGGTTATGACTTCGGCGCCGGCTTCGCGGAGCCGGTAGAGCGGGTACCAGACTTCCATTTCCTGGTAGATGTTGTCGACGAGGATCGCGATCTTCTTTCCGGAGAGTAGCATCGATTTCATGGTCGGGGAAAAGCAAGTCAAAAGTCAAAAGGCAAAAGTCAAAATTCAAAGGTGCGGCGGGTTGTAGCTTTGCGGGCTCACTAGAGGTTCTCGGGAAACTCTTCCCTTAGAATCGCTTTTGCTCCCGCCGGGCCTCGTAGCGTCAATTGTGAAGCATCGCCCTTTACGTCGAGCTGGAACGTCAGGAACGGGCAGCAGAGCCGCTCCATCGTGATCCATTCGGCTACTTCGGGCAGGGTTATTTTCTGCGTGTCCAGCGTGTAGGTGTAGCCGTCCGATAGCTCGTTCCGCTGTTGAATGGCGGTGCGCAGGCGCTTAATCAGATCGTTATAGCGGGGTCGCTCGGCTGGGCTGATCGCCGCGATGTTGCACGCCAATGGAAGCGCCGTTGCTAATTTCATAGTTCAAGCGTAATACTTTTTAGATTGACTTCACTGCCATGGTATTTGCTTGCGCCCCCCGGCGAGATCGGCGGGTGCTTCGCCTTCTGGGCCTGGCTGTGACTGCAGAAAAGCCCGCTGTGGATCATTCCCGGCATCGCTGCCCTGGTTGTTTTCGCGCTGGCGCTCACGTGGATTGATACAGCTAACGCAGGGCGCGCCTACGCTGCTTATGGCGGTGTCTACATCCTTGCTTCCATATTGTGGCTCTGGACGGTCGAAGGCGTTGCGCCGGATCGTTGGGACGTCACCGGCGCTGCGATCTCACTCGCAGGTGGGGCGGTCATTCTATTTGGGCCGCGTACTTAAAGACTATTTCGCGCAAAGAGCGCAGAGGACGCCAAGAAAACCAAAGAGTGTCTTCTTTGCGTTCTTTGCGTGAAGTAAGTCTTCGCAGGTAAAAGGTGGAAGTCGAATGAGGATGCTCCATTGAATCAGATGCTAACATCGTGCCTGGATGAGTGAAATCGAGCGACAGGCGGCAGTGTTAACGGCTCCACAGGGGCGGATTTCGATTGTCTCCGACTCTGTGTTTGAGCCAGGTCCGCACGAGGCGTTGGTGCGGATGGAGGCGTGCGGGATCTGCCATTCGGATTTGTTTGTGGCGGGACTCGAGAAGCTGAAATTGGTTCCGCTGACGCTGGGCCACGAGGGGATCGGGCGGGTGGAGGCGATCGGGCCGGGAGTGACGGACGCGGCTGTTGGAGATCGGGTGGGCATCACATTCCTTGCAAGCTCGTGTGGCGAGTGTGAATTGTGTCTGGCGGGGCTCGAACGATACTGTGCGCGTCAGCTCAACTTTGGATATACGGTTCACGGGGCGCTGGCGACGCGTGCGGTGGTGCGGACGCAGCTCCTGGCGAGGATTCCGGAGTCGCTGAATGCGGCGGAGGCGGCGCCGATGTGCTGCGCGGGATGGACGGCGTATGGCGCTGTTCGCGAAACGGGGCTCGCGAGCGGTCAGTTGCTGGCGATCTTTGGGATGGGCGGCTTAGGGCACCTGGCGCAGCAATACGCGGCGGTGCGCGGCGTGCGCGTGGCTGCGGTCGACGTGTCGGTCGAGAAGTTGCGCATGGCTAACGCGGCGGGGGCGGAGGCTTGCATTCAGGCGGAGGATGCGGGGAAGAGCATCCAGAAGCGGTGCGGAGGGGCGGACGCGGCCATCGTCCTGACGCCTGCGCCGTCGGCGATCGAGCAGGCGTTTCGATCGGTGAAGCGGACGGGGAAAGTGTTGCTGGTCGGAATCGCTTCTACGCGATTCGAATTACCTGTTGTCGACACGGTGCTCAAAGGAATCCATGTACAGGGGAGCTTTCTAGGTACGAGGCAAGATCTCGACGACGCCTTACGACTGGCGGCCGAGGGGCGTGTTAAGGCGCACGTGGAAACGCATCCTTTGGAGAGCGCGCCGGAGCTGCTCGAGCGATTGCATCGCGGTGAAGTTACGGGACGAGCGGTTGTCGTGTTCTGATACGATAGCCCCTTATGGCCGATCGCAGTACCTACCCACCGAGTCCTGAATTCGCGCAGCGTGCGCACATCCCAAGCATGGACGCCTACCAGAAGTTACGGCAGCAGGCGGCCGATAATCCGGAGGCTTTCTGGGGAGAACTGGCCGAAAGAGAGCTGCACTGGTTCGAGAAATGGTCGCAAACGCTGGACTGGAAGGCGCCGTTCGCGAAGTGGTTTGCCGGCGGGAAAATTAACGCATCGTACAACTGCCTGGACCGGCATCTCGCGACGGCGCGAAAGAACAAAGCGGCGATTATCTGGGAGGGCGAGCCGGGCGATCAACGGATCCTCACTTATCAGGAGCTGCATCGCGAGGTGTCGCGGTTTGCCAACGTCCTGAAATCGCGCGGTCTCAAGCCGGGGGATCGAGCCATCATCTACATGCCGATGGTCCCGGAATTGCCTATCGCGCTGCTGGCCTGCGCGCGGTTGGGGATCACGCATTCGGTGGTGTTCGGCGGGTTCTCGGCCGAGGCGTTGAAGGTGCGGATTCAGGATCTCGACGCGGCGCTGGTGATTACGGCTGACGGCGGGTGGCGGCGGGGCAAAGAGGTGAAGCTGAAAGCCACGGTCGATGAGGCGCTCCTGGAATGTCCGAGCGTTAAGGACGTGATCGTCTACCAGCGTACGGGGAGTGGTCCCGCCATGAAGGCGGGTCGCGATCATTGGTGGCACGAGTTGGTGGCGCAGGCGAGCGAAGTCTGTCCGGCCGAGCCGCTCGATTCCGAGCATCCGCTGTTTGTGCTGTACACGTCGGGGACCACGGGGAAGCCGAAGGGGATCGTGCATGCGACGGGTGGATATATTTTGCAGACGTCGATCACGATGAAGTGGGTCTTCGATCTGCGGGATGAGGACACGTACTGGTGCACGGCTGATATCGGCTGGGTGACGGGACACAGCTACATTGTTTATGGACCGCTCGCGGCGGGGGCGACGTCGCTGATGTATGAAGGGGCGCCGGATTTTCCCGAGCCGGACCGGTTCTGGCGGATCATCGAGAAATATCGGGTGAATATTTTCTACACGTCACCGACGGCGATACGGGCGTTCATCCGCCAGGGCGCGGATTGGCCGAACAAGCACGATATGTCGAGTCTGCGGCTGCTGGGGTCGGTGGGCGAGCCGATCAATCCGGCGGCTTGGGAGTGGTACTACAAGACGATCGGGAAGGAGCGCTGCCCGATTGTCGATACGTGGTGGCAGACGGAGACCGGGGCGATTCTCATGTCACCAGTTCCAGGGGCTGTGCCGGCCAAGCCTGGGTCGGCGACGCTGCCGCTGCCGGGGATTATTGCCGACGTCGTGGATCTGCACGGGGCGCCTGTGCCTGATGAGCGCGAGGGATTTCTCATTATTCGCAAGCCTTGGCCGAGCATGCTGCGGACGCTCTGGGGGGATCCGCAGCGTTACGAGGAGAATTACTGGAAACGGATTCCGGGCTCTTATTTGACCGGGGATGCGGCTCGTCGGGATGCGGATGGCTACTTCTGGGTGTTGGGCCGCGTGG
>Ga0075431_100007674_pt1 | contig 10743 bp, 9 predicted proteins | sample RhiMetdeltSRZDD5_FD_75297 | JGI IMG/M metagenome (GOLD analysis project Ga0075431, IMG submission 75297) | Populus rhizosphere microbial communities from Tennessee, USA - Rhizosphere MetaG P. deltoides SRZDD5 | ecosystem: Host-associated > Plants > Roots > Rhizosphere > Soil | place: USA...
GCGTCGTTGCGCGCCTGCATGAGGGCAACCGCTTCGCGGCTCCAGGCCGACCAATCGGTCGGTGAACTCACGGCGTCCACTCCACGGGGCAGGGTGAGTAGAGCATGTCGCGGAGACGTTAGGCGTCCTCTGTCGCCAGCTCGAGCTCGTCGCCTACGCGGCTGACGCGCAGCGAGCCAAGCCGCGCGGCGACGACGTCGGCGTTGGTGAGGGCGCCGGCCGCGTACGTGCCGGCGATGGCGACGACTCGCATCTGCGCGTTGTGGCCTGCCTCGATTCCGGGAGGGGTATCCTCGACGACGACACACTCCTCCCGGCGCCGGCCGAGTCGCTCGGCGGCGGTGAGATAGCCCTCGGGGTCCGGCTTGCCCCGCGTGATATCGTCGGCACACACCAGCACCGAGGGGAGCGGCAACCCCACGTGGCGGATGCGCAGCGTCGCGACCGACCGAACACCTGACGTCACGACCGCCCATGCATCCATCGGCAAACTCTCGACGAGCTCGCGCGCGCCGGGCACCTCGAACACGCCCTCGGTGGTGTTGGCCTCAATGCCCTCCAGCGCCGCGACTTCCTCCGCGACGTTCAGGTGCGGGGCTACGAGCGGCAGCGTTTCAACCGTCCGGCGTCCGTGCGCGACCTGGATGATCTCATCCGGGTCGAGACGATGGCGCACAGCCCACCGGCGCCACGTCGCCTCGACGCACGCGGCGGAGTCCACGAGCACTCCATCGAGGTCGAACAGGAGGGCGCGGCATCGCAACAGTCGAGATGTCGTCATTCGGAGAGCGGCGTCAGCCCGTCGCGGCCGTCTCCTCCTGCGCGGGCATGGCGCCCGGATGGAACAAGATGACAGGCCGAAGCTCGTACGCTCCCCCGGGGTTCACTTCGCCCAACTCGCGTACGAAATCGAGCGCCTCCTCCTCCGTGTCGCAGTCGATGACGTAGAACCCCAGGATCGCTTCCTTCGTCTCCGCGTACGGGCCGTCAGTCACGAGGTGCGGCTGACGGTCCTTCCAGAGCGTCTTCGCGGTTTTCGTCGCGCCGAGGCGTGCGACGGGTCCGAGCTTTCCACGCTTCGCCAGCTTGTCCTGGACGGCAATGAGCTTTGCCACGACGGCATCGTCGTGCTCCTTCGACCAGGAGCCGACGGTCTCTTCGCAGTGATAGCAGAGGACGGAGTAGAGCATGCTGAGGTGAGGGTTCGTGGGATCTCTTAGAATAGTCGACTGCCACGAAAGATGATCAGATACCCATGGATGAGCATCGGCAGCGCGCCGATGGCTGCGGCAACGACAACGGCGGATCGCGGCAACCTCCGCAGTTGCACCGTGCGCCCCATGATCCAGACGGAATACGGGATGTACAGCGCTAGGGCGCTCACGAGCCCGGGCACATAAGCACCGTCCACAATTGCTCCCGTTAGGTGGAGCAGCGCGTTCGCGAACATCAGGAAGCTCACCCAGGTCACGACGACGGTCGCGGAGAACGCCGTACCGGTCAACCACTCCAGCACGACCACCGCGAGCGTGATCGCAAGCGCGGTGGAGTTCACGCTCCAGAAGAGTGGCTCCGTGATACCGCGCGCGACGTGGGCATTGAACCACGTGACGAACCCCGGACCTTCCTCGAGGAAGTGCGCGATGAAGATCGGTGGCGCGAGCAGCAGCAGCACGCGAAGCGGCAGCTGCCGAACCACGGTCAGTGTGTGCATGGTTCCCTCCCGTCTCAGCCGTCGCTCACTGGTCGGGGTGAGTTCGGAACCATTCGACGATCGACGGCATGTTCGCCTCGAAGCCGCCGGGAATGAACACGTTGAGCGCGCCGGCGCGGCTCGTCGTCCGGTTCTGGAAGTCGTGTGTTACGCCGGCGGGGATCCGGAGAAATGTGCCCGTGGATGCGTCGATCCACTGCTCGCCGACGAGGAACGTCATCGTCCCCTCGATCACGTAAAACAGCTCTTCGTTGGCGACGTGGGAGTGCGCGCCCGGCCCGGGCTTGCCTGGATCGACCCACCAGATGGATACGGAGTAGCGGTCATCCGTCTCCTCGCCATCCGCGAGAAACGCGCTCTGCATGGGGCCGCACGGGTAATGGCGGCCTGCCCCCGGAGGAATCACGATGACGCCGGTGGGTAGTGGCTGAGTGATCGTTGCCATCCTGACGTGTCCTCCGTTCGGTCGTCTTGCCAACGTCCTCAGTGACGTTAGGGGGAGTGCGGCCCGCGCGCCAGCAGACGGATGTTCACGTGCCCTATCTTCTCGACAACCGGCTTGCCCCGCTGACCTTCAGCTGGAGCTTTATTCGCGCGCCGCTCGATCAGGTCGTGCGATCCTACGTCCGGTGGCAGCGGATCATCCTGCACCGCGTCACCTCCGCGCGCCTGGACTTCGGACTCGAGGACGCGCTCGCGTACCTTCAACCCCTCGACATCGGATGCTCACGCATTCTGTTCCTGTCGACCCGGTCTGATTGGACGGCGATCTTCGGGAATAGCGCCCTCGGCGATCGTCCGCCTGTGGCGGCGTACATGTCGGAACGCATGCTGTGTCGGGGCCTGGATTGCATCGCAATCCCGAATACGGCATCCGCGCGTAGGCAGGGTCCCGGGCTCAAGAGCGGCGTCTGGGGTTGCGTGGAGCTCACACTTCACGCCCCGCAGCGCGTCGGCACGAGCAATCGCGAACGCTGCATCCGGGTGGCGAATGACGTCCGCGGGTGGGAGTTCCATCTGTCGGGGACTGTCCAGCCGTTCGAGGAACCGGTGCACTACTCAGCGGCCAGAAAAGCGGAACGGTTTACCACGGAAATACTAGAGCGCTACGGTCGAGCTCTCGGTCTGGAGTTGTTCGATCCGGAGTTCTACGCTGGGCCTGGTGTGCTCACGCGATCGACACCGTGGTTTCTCCCAGGCCCGCAATCAGTGACCTTGAAGGAGGCCCGCGTTAGGCTCGGGATCGAGCCCGCGTAGCGCTGCGTTCTCCTGATTGTCGGCGCGACCTGGCGCCATCGACGCTGCCAGGGCGCCACCCTGACTTTAGTCAGGGTCTGGTGCCTGACTGCAGTAAGGGCCGTGGCCAACCAATACGTCGCCGAAATCCGGCCGTGCGGAAGATGCCTCCGGCGACCGAGTGCCCGATCTTGGACCGACATGAACGGCCTCTAATCACGGAGGACGCATGTACTCCATCTCGCGCTCTCGCGCGCGCTCCATGCGCGCTGGCTCTTCGCTCACCGCTACACCTCATCCTCTTATGCTCTCAGCGGCCGCGACGGCCATTCTCCTCGCCGGCCTTGCCTGGCAGGCCGAATCCCAAACCCCTATCTCCCGCGCCGAACCCATCGCCAGTACGGAGGGACTGCCGACCATCAGCATCAACGACAATCGATGGCCGGCCGGACAATTCGAGAACGGCATCCTGACCGTCAAGCTCGAAGCCCGAAACGGCAGGTGGTATCCGGAAGGCCCGGGCGGGCCGGGCCTGCCCGTCGCGGCCTTCGCCGAGGCCGGTGGGCTGCTCCAGAACCCGGGGCCACTCATCCGCGTACCGGCGGGAACCGATGTCCGTGTGATTCTTCGCAACTGCCTCGAGCAGCCGCTCACCGTGTTTGGGCTCGGGGCTCGACGGGGCATTGCTGGTGACAGCATCCGCCTCGAGCCGGGCAGCGTACGCGAAGTGACCTTCAGGCCGACGGAACCCGGGACGTACTACTACGCCGGGAAAACTGGCCGAGCACCGGTGCTTGGGCGCAGTACCGAAGACACGCAGCTGAATGGTGCGATCATCGTAGACCCGCCCGGTGGCGCCGACCCGACTGGGGACCGCGTGTTCGTGGTCGGGTGGTGGTTCACGCTCGACTCGACGAGCTCGAGCGGGCTCGGGCGCGCGATACTGGTGATCAACGGTCGTTCGTGGCCGCATACGGAGCGCCTGGATGTCGCGCAGGGTGACTCGATCCACTGGCGGTGGATCAATCTCACCGGGCTCGAGCATCCGATGCATCTGCACGGCTTCTACTTCAACGTCGATGGCGTCGGTAACGGGGCCAGTTACACGACGTATTCAGCACAGCAGCGACGCAGGGCCGTGACCGAGCCGCTGAAGCCGGGAGCGACGATGGCGCTCTCCTGGTCGCCAGACCGGCCGGGCAACTGGATCTTCCATTGCCACTTCGTCGGCCACATCTCGCATCACGTGATGCTCAGCACCGAGAAGGGCGTGCCGGCCGCGAATGGTCACGCGAGCCACGCGTCGGGCGCTTCGCACGAGATGGCCGGGCTCGTGCTCGGCATTCGCGTCGAGCCGCGTGGCAAGGTGGCCAGGTCGAAGGGCCCGTACCGCACAATGCGTCTCGTCGTACGGTCCAACCCTAACGTTTATGGAACCCGCCCGGGGTACGCCTACGTCCTCGGCGGTTCGCCTGAGGAAGCAGACACCAGTGCGCTGCCATCGCCAGGCCCTACACTCGTGCTCGAGAAAGACCAGCCGGTAGCGATCACCGTGATCAACCGGTCGCAGGATCCCGCGGCGGTCCACTGGCACGGTATCGAACTGGAGAGCTTCCCCGATGGTGTGCCGGGATGGAGCGGCAGCAAGGACGCGATCATGCCCGCTATCCCGCCGGGCGATTCGATGATCGTGCGGTTCACGCCGCCGCGCGCGGGAACGTTCATGTATCACTCACACTTCAACGAGTTCCAGCAGATCTCGTCGGGTCTGTACGGCCCGATCATCGTCCTCGAGCCCGACACCCCCAGTGATCCGGAAACCGATCGCGTGTTCCTGGTCAGCGACGCCGGACCGACGACGAACCTGATTCGCGGACCGTTTCCAGGGGCGCTCGTGAACGGCCGGGCGCAGCCGGAACCGATCGAGCTCGAAGCCGGAACGACCTACCGGTTCCGGTTGATCAACATCCGAACCGATTACAGCGCGCTCGTGTCGCTGCTTGCTGATGAGGAGGTTGAGGAGTGGCGGCTCGTGGCGAAGGACGGCGCAGACCTGCCGGCGGTGCAGGCGATCATGGGCCCGGCGACGCTGTCATTCACGCCGGGGGAGATTTACGACGTGGAGTTCACGCCGCGCACGCCGGGTGAGCTCACGCTGCAATTCGCCATGCCACGCCAGGGACGTGCGCCGGAGCACGTCACGAACGTTCCCATACGAGTCCGGCCGCGTTAGGGCAACGACGATTCTGCCGAAACACCAAGAAACGCCGGATACAGCAGTTCCGTACAGTATCCGGCCGTTTCAAGGTGTTCGGCTGTGATCGTTGTTCCGACCGCGCCGCGAGTAGATGACGGCGCTGAGACTGAGTTCAACGGTCGGAGCAGTAGCCGGTGTGGCGAACAGCGGCGATATTCGGATCGGAAACACGCGGAGGAAGCGTGCAGTCGACCGAGTACGACGCGATCGTCGTTGGGTCCGGAATCTCCGGCGGCTGGGCGGCAAAGGAGCTCACCGAGAAGGGGCTCCGGGTTCTGCTGCTCGAGCGCGGCAAGAACGTCGAGCACATCAAGGATTACGTCAACGCGACCAAGGGGCCGTGGGAATACCAGCACCGCGGCGGCCGCACGCAGGACATGGTCCGGCGATATCCCGTGCTCAAGCGCGACTTCCCACTCAACGAGAAGAACCTCGATTGGTGGGCGTCGGACGAAGACTCGCCATACACCGAGGTCAAGCGCTTCGACTGGTACCGCGGCTATCAGGTCGGTGGCCGCTCACTGATGTGGGGGCGCTGCAGCTTCCGGTGGAGCGACATCGACTTCGAGGCCAACGTCCGCCAGGGGCTCGGCACCGACTGGCCCATCCGCTACAAGGACATCGCGCCGTGGTACAGTCACGCCGAGCGTTTCGCGGGCATCGCTGGATCGAAGGAAGGACTCCCGCAGCTGCCTGACGGTGAATTCCAGCCGGCGATGGCACTCAACTGCGCAGAGCAGATGGTGGCCGATCGGTTGCCGTCGCTGTTCGACGGAAAACGGCGCCTCATCTCCAGCCGGACGGCGAATCTCACGCAGCCGTTGCCCGGGCGCGGGGCCTGCCAGTACCGCGACGCCTGCTGGCTCGGGTGCCCGTACGGGGCCTACTTCAGCACGCAGTCGGCGACGTTACCTGCCGCCATGAAGACGGGACGCCTAACGCTGAAGCCGTTCGCGATCGTCAACGAGGTGCTGTATGACAAGGATCGGCAGCGCGCGACCGGCGTCCGCGTCCTCGACGCCGTCAGCAGCGAGGTGACCGACTATTCGGCGAAGATCGTATTCCTTTGCGCGTCCGCGTTGAACTCGACGTGGATCCTGCTTCGCTCCGCGACCGATGTCTGGCCAGGGGGGCTGGGCAGCAGCTCGGGCGAGCTGGGCCACAACCTGATGGATCACCACTTTCGTGTTGGAGCGCAGGGGCGCGTCGAAGGGCTCGACGACAAGTACTACTTCGGCCGCCGGCCAAACCCGTCCTACATCCCACGATACCGAAACCTGGCGGGAGAGAAACGCGACTACCTGCGCGGCTTCGGCTACGAGTGCGGCGCGAGCCGGGACGGCTGGTGGCGCGCGGTCGCCGAGCTCGGTGTAGGGGGCGCGTTCAAGGACGCGGCAGCGCTGCCCGGACAGTGGGGTATCGGCGGCACTGCGTTCGGCGAGATGCTGCCGAATCACAACAACAAGGTGACGCTCGACGAGACGCGAAAGGACAAATGGGGGCTCCCGGTGCTCAAGATCGACTGCGCCACCGGAGAGAACGAACGCCTCATGCGCCGCGACATGGCGAACGACATGGCCGAGATGCTCGAAGCGGCGGGCGTGAAGGACGTGACGACGTACGACAACGAGTACTTCCCCGGCATGGGCATCCACGAGATGGGCACGGCACGGATGGGGACGAGCCCGAAGAACTCGGTGCTCAACAAGTGGAACCAGGTCTGGGACGCGCCTAACGTCTTCGTCACCGACGGCGCGTGCATGGCGTCCACGGCGTGCCAGAATCCGTCACTGTCCTACATGGCCCTCACCGCCCGCGCGGCGGACCACGCCGTGAACGAGCTGAATCGCCGGAATCTGTAACCCACCCCTTGTCATCCCGAGCGAGCTGCGCTCGCTCGGGATGACAAGGGCTACTTCGCCGGCGTGAGCTTGACGTTCCGGAACTCCACCGCCGTGTGGTCACCCTGCAGCAGGATCGGACCCGGCGCCCCCTCGTTCGCATCGATCGCCCCGCCGGTGGGGCCAGGGATGATCTGGTCGGCAATGACGGCTTTCCCGTTGAGCACCACCGTCACGCGCCGCCCGACGAGCGTGATCTCGTACGTGTTCCACTCGCCCGGACCCTTACCAGCGTACTCGCTCGGCCAGAGGAAGCCGTACACCCCGCCGAGGTGTACCGAGAGCGGCGCGTCGAGAGCCGGGCTATCCTCGATCTGCACCTCATGTCGGCCACGGAGGTAGATCCCGCTGTTGCCGTTCTTCGGATAGCGGAACTCGAGCTGCAGCTTGAAGTCCCCGAACGTGCGCGTCGTCATGAGGTTCGCCCCGTTCGCCGTATTCGTGAGCACGCCGTTCACCGCGCGCCAATTGTTCTGGCCGTTGCCCCCTTGCGTGGTCCAGCCCGTGAGATCCTTGCCATTGAACAGCGCGACGGCCTCGCCCCACTGCGGCGCCGCCGCTCGGCGCATGCTCGGCGCGCGCGTGGCCGTGAAGTTGTGCCGGCTGCCGTCGGGATTGGTGAGTGTCCCGGTCAGGCGCTCGCCGTCGAGCTTCGCTTCCAGTCGCAATTCGGCTGTCCCGTCCTCCCACTGCGGCGGGATCGCGAATCGCAGCGTACCGTTCGCGTACTCGGCGCGACCGATCGGGCGGGAGCTACCAACGCGGCCGACGAACCGCCCGACGATTATCCCACGACCGGATGGCGTCAGCTCGAGCCACGACGGATAGGGCCCGTCGGTGCCGGTGACGACGAAGTCCCATCGGCCGAGGACTGGCGGCGGGCTTGCCGTCTGCGCCAGCGCGAGCGCTGGTACTGTGAGCAGCGTGCTGGCCGCGAAGACGACCTCAGCGAAGCGGGTGGCGCGGCGCGTGTATGTCATGGGCGGGAGCATCTGGGGAAGCGACTCTCGAATCGACTCTCAATGATGTGCGGCGCGCGCGGGCGCGCGCTACCCGCGCGCGGTCTTTGCCAGTTCCTGCTCCTTCAGCGCGCGGCGCAGGACTTTTCCGACCTGCGTCTTCGGAAGATCCGAGACGAATTCGAACTCCGACGGCACCTTGTACGGTGCAAGCCGTTCCCGACAGAACGTCTTGAGCTCCGCTTCAGTCGCAGTGCTTCCCGAGCGAAGGACAACGAATGCCTTTACCGTTTCTCCCTTCATCTTGTCAGGCAGTCCGACGACGCCGACCTCCGCGACGCTCGGATGCGCCGAGATGATCTCCTCGATCTCGCGCGGCCAGACCTGATAGCCGCTCGTCTTGATCAGGTCCTTCTTCCGATCGACGATGAAGATGTATCCATCCGCATCGAGATACCCGAGATCGCCCGTGTAGAGCAGTCGTTCGCCGCGCTCGTTGGTACGCAGCATCTCTTTCGTTTCTTCGGGTCGCTGCCAGTAGCCGAGCATCAGTTGTGGCGCGGCGATGACGATCTCGCCGACTTCGCCGATCTGCTTGGGCGTGTGTCCGTCGTCGGCATCGAGAATACACACGTCGACATCGGGGAGCGGCATCCCCACCGAGCCTATCTTCTTCTCGCCGCGCACCGGATTGGCGACGACCGCCATCTGTGCTTCGGTCAACGAATAGCCCTCGACGATCACACCGCCAGTGAGCTCCTCGAAGCGCCGCTGTGTCTCCGCCATGAGCGCCGCCGCGCCGCAGAAGCAAAGCTTGATCGAGTGGAAGTCGACCTCGCCGTCGCGCGCGAGCTTGTGATTCAGGATCGCATTCAACAGCGTCGGCACTGCACAGATGAACGCCGGCTTCTCCGTTCCGATTTCCTTGAGGAGCTCACCGAACTCCCGAGCGTTCGCGATGAGGCAGATCGGATTGTGATTGATGAACGCGAGACTCTGTACGCCGGTGTTTCCGTACGTGTGAAAGAGCGGAAGCGGCAGCATGATCGTGTCGGTCCACTCATCCATCGCGCTCTTGAGCCATGCACGGAGCTGGAGCCCGGCCGCGACCAAGCTGCGATGCGCCCCAACGACGCCCTTCGGTGTTCCGGTGGTTCCGCCGCTCATGAGGATGACCGCAGGGTCGTCGGGCCGAACGGGGCGGTCAGGGCGCGGTGCGTGGCGATGGTGGGCGATGACGTCGTGGAATCGCTCGTCACCGTCGCGCGGCGTGATGTGCTCGCCTTCCTCTTTCTCCTTGAGCAGCGTGTACCCGACACGAAGCGCGAACGGCAGGTACTCCTTGATGCCGGTGGCGATGAGACGCCGCACGGACGTCTGTGATTGAATCGCCTTGAGCCGGTCGTAGTACCGATTGAGCACCACGACGGTCTCGGCGCCGCCCGCCGACAGCGCCTGCTGAAGCTCGCGGTCGGTGTAGGTCGGGTTGATGGGCGCCGCGATGGCTCCGGCCTTCCAGACGCCGAGTTCGGCGATGATGAACTGCGGGCAATTCGGGAGGCAGAGGGCGACGCGATCACCCGCCGCCACGCTACGTGCGACGAGCCCCGCGGCGAATGCGTCGCTCTGCCGCTCGAGCTCCGCATAGGTCACGCGGTGTCCCTTGAAGATCAGCGCGGGATGGTCGGGCCGCGTGCGCGCCGTCTCGGCGACGTAATCGAGCAGCGTACGTTCGGGGTACGGTGCCAGCGTGGGCGGAACGCCGGCGTCGTAGTGCTCGAACCAGGGACGGGTCTCCGTACTTGTCATCACATCGAAAGTGCAGATGGCAGGTCGAGCTTCGCCAGCACGCCAGGAGGCTAGTGCTAGGGTGCCAGCGTGGCCGGCAATATAGCAATCAGCCGCCGCGCCGCCCCGCGACGCCTGTCACGTGCTTAGGATGACGCTCGAAGAACGCCACCTTACCCGAAGCGCATTGGAGCAGATGTCCGTCCGATTGATTGGCCTGGCAGCACTGCTTGCTGCCGCGTGGTTCGCCGGCGGGCAGATGCCGACGAAGTTGCGTCCCGCGGCAGAGACCGCCTGCGGGGACTCGGTCCGTCTTTCGTGGGAACCAGCGTCCCCTCGACAAGGTGCGCTGTTCCGTGTTCGCGTGTCGGGAGTGCCGCCAGGAGCATCGCTGGTCGGACGAGCGGGCCCGGAGATCCTGCACTTCATGCCCGCACGCGGAATCAGCGGCGCCATCGTGTCGTTGGCCGCCGTGCCCATCGATGCGACTGATTCGTTAGGTATCGAGGTGCAGTGCGCTGCCGGTGGTCGTGCGGACACGCTCACCGCGCACGTTACGCCGACGCGCGGCGCCTACTCCGTCGAGCGACTCCGCGTCGCTCCGGCGTTCGGCAGACCACCGGACTCCGCACTGGCTGCGCGCATTCAGCTCGAGTCCGGCCGGGCCGCGGAGGTGGCCTCCGCTTCCCACGACACGCCGCGCTTGTGGGACGAGCCGTTCGTCCGCCCGAGGGCGTCACGGATAACGAGCGGCTACGGTCGAGGCCGCGAATACAACGGCACGATCACCTCTCGCCACATGGGAACCGACTTCGCGGGCGCCCCCGGCGCGCCGGTGCGCGCCGGCAATCGAGGCGTCGCCCGCATCGTGGACGCGTTCTACTACGG